>ERZ772897.8-NODE-8-length-191440-cov-27.898644_pt1 | contig 191440 bp, 156 predicted proteins | sample MGYA00512125_ERZ772897 | MGnify/ENA primary metagenome ERZ772897 (study PRJEB29015, sample SAMEA2737660) | human gut metagenome | biome: human gut; feature: human-associated habitat; material: faeces | place: China | collected 2012 ... | reverse complement strand
GTATTCCACAGAGTTCCCATGAACTTACGCTGTCCCTCTGTCACTGCTTTTCCGTGGAAACGGTTCGGCAGCCACGGTGCACTGTTAATGTAGAAATACCAGCGGATCGCGTCAGCGCCGTAAGTCTGCAGTGCATCGAACGGGTCAACCGCGTTGCCCTTGGACTTACTCATCTTCTGTCCGTTCTCATCCTGGACATGCCCCAGAACGATAACATTCTTGTACGGCGCCTTGTTAAAGATCAGGGTCGAGATAGCTAACAGGGAGTAGAACCATCCACGCGTCTGATCAACCGCCTCGGAGATGAAATCTGCCGGGAACTGCTGCTCAAACAGTTCTTTATTTTCAAATGGATAATGATGCTGTGCAAATGGCATGGAACCGGAATCAAACCAACAGTCGATAACCTCCGGTACACGGTGCATCTGTTTGCCGCACTTCGGGCAGGTGATCGTCACATCATCGATGAATGGGCGGTGAAGCTCAACCTCTCCATTTGCCTCCTGATCCATCTCTTTTGCATATTTTTTCACAACGTCCGTGTAGTTCGGACTCATGGATTTTAATTCTGCCTGGCTTCCGATCGCGTGCTGGCAGCCGCACTCGCACTCCCAGATATTTAATGGAGTTCCCCAATATCTGTTTCTGGAAATGCCCCAGTCCTGAATGTTCTCCAGCCAGTCACCGAAACGGCCTTTACCAATAGACTCAGGTACCCAGTTAATGGTGTTGTTATTGCGGATCAGGTCATCTTTAACAGCTGTCATTTTAATAAACCAGGATTCTCTTGCGTAGTAGATCAGTGGTGTGTCGCATCTCCAGCAGTGTGGATATTCATGTTCAAACTTCGGCGCATCAAATAATAATCCTTTTTCATCGAGATCTTTTAATACCATAGGATCGGCTTTCTTTACAAAAATACCGGCATATGGTGTTTCTTTTGTAAGCTCACCTTTTCCATCTACAAGCTGTACAAATGGAAGGTCATATTTTCTTCCGACAGCGGCATCATCTTCACCGAATGCAGGTGCGATATGAACGATACCGGTACCATCTGTCATGGTTACATAGGTATCACATACGATGTAATGCGCTTTTTTGTGCTGTTTTTCGATGATCTCTTTTGCACAGTCAAATAAAGGCTCATACTCTTTGTACTCTAAATCGCTTCCCTTGTAAGTCTCTAATACCTCATATGCCTTTGTTCCCTCTGCTGCATCCTTGTCAGGCAGTTTGCCAAGAACCGTGTCAAGCAGTGCTTCCGCCATATAATAGGTATATCCGTCAACCGCTTTTACTTTGCAGTAAGTCTCTTCCGGGTTCACACAGAGTGCGACGTTAGACGGCAGTGTCCAAGGAGTTGTTGTCCATGCAAGGAAATATGCATCCTCTCCGATTACTTTAAAACGTGCAACTGCAGAGCGCTCTTTGACCGTCTTATATCCCTGCGCAACTTCCTGGGAAGATAACGGGGTACCACAGCGCGGGCAGTAAGGAACGATCTTAAATCCTTTGTATAAAAGGTTTTTATTCCAGATTTCTTTTAATGCCCACCACTCAGATTCGATAAAATTATCATCATAGGTAACATATGGATTATCCATATCAGCCCAGAAACCAACGGTCTTGGAGAAATCTTCCCACATTCCTTTGTATTTCCATACGGATTCCTTACATTTTTTGATGAAAGGCTCCATACCGTATTCTTCGATCTGCTCTTTTCCATTTAAACCAAGGAGTTTTTCTACCTCAAGTTCTACCGGGAGTCCGTGTGTATCCCAGCCGGCTTTACGCGGAACGAATTTCCCTTTCATGGTCTGGTATCTCGGGATCATATCTTTGATCGTACGGGTCTCCACATGTCCGATGTGCGGCTTGCCGTTTGCAGTTGGCGGGCCGTCATAAAAGGTGTAGGTCTCTCCTTCCTTGCGGTGTTCCATGCTCTTCTTAAAGATGTCATTGTCATTCCAGAACTTCTCGATCTGTTTTTCTCTGTCTACGAAATTCAGATTCGCATCAACTTTCTTATACATTGTTAACCTCCATTGATTTAATAAAGAGTCGCTCGCGACTCTTTCGCGCCCGAGCGGTGCTGTTTACAGCAAACTTCTTCTCCGCGAAGTGCGCATCCCGCCCAGAGGGCTTTTTAATTCATAGGACGTAATTTCCTATGAATTAAAAAAACCCTCGTCCTGTATATAGGACGAGGGCTTAATTACTTCGTGATACCACCTGATATACAAATGTACACGGAACTAATAAACTCCGGATACACGTTCCCTGTAACGCAGGAAATGCGTCAGCGCTTACTCTGTCACGGAAAATCCCAGTAGTGATCTGCCTTGACCATTTCAGACTGCGGCTTGGAAGTGATTTTCATTCAGCAGATACTCGCACCGGTTTCCACCTGCTCCGGCTCTCTGTTGCTTTTCCTGATGAACTACTGTCTTCGTCATTGCCTTTTACCAAAAATCTAGTCTTTAGTATAGACTCGGAAAGTGAGAATGTCAAGAGGGCTTCATGCTTTTCACAGAGCACGTTTTTTCACATCTGCGATCACGTTTAAAAACCGCTCCTTCATCTGTGCCTCTAACAGTTTTACATCCATGTCGCTACCCGTACACGGTACAAATCCTCCAGCCATCGATGCGTGGCCGCCGCCATTGCCAATTCCTTTCAGTGCCTCCGCCACAATCTTTCCTGCATCGAGCATACTCTTTTCACTGCGCACGGAAAGTTTGATTCCATCTGACTTTCTCGAATACACGACGGAAAATGACACTTCTTTTAAAGCAAGCATGAAATCGGATATATTTGCAATGACCGGACAATCCTTACCAGTATTGCAGAAACTGATGTCATCATATACTTCAATACTTGAAATCGCACTCGAATATGCCATCAGATCATCAAAACACAGATTACTGTTTTCTAACATATGGATGACCTCATAATCACATTCATCAAACATCCGGTAGAGCATCTCAATATCGAGTTTTGACACTCCACGGCTCAGATTATTGGTATCGATCCGTACACCGTATGTCAGAGTCGTGGCGATTCTTCTATCCATCGGGATATTATTTTCAAAGAAATACTGTGCAACGATCGTCGCACATGCTCCCACTTCCGGCCGGATGTCTTTAAACCGGTATGGAAACTTTTCATTTTCCGGATGATGATCGATGCAGATGATCTCGTCCCCCGTAATGTCAACGATGTTTGAATTACCCTTTTGTGCATCCACAAGGATCACTTCATCCTCATCTGTCAAAATGGTACTAAGATCCTCCACATTCAAAAGTTCGATCTCCATCAGTTCACGCAGCTTGTCGGTACTGTAACGGTCTATTTTTCCTTTATAACAGATCGTGGAAGAAATTCCATTGTGCTTTAACAGCTCCTGGATCCCAAGCGCACTCGCAATGGCATCCGGGTCAGGGAAATTATGCGTCTGGATATACACATGCTTCCGGTTGATCTGTTTTAGTAGTTCTTGTAATTTTGTCATATTAATCCTCTAAAATATGTTTCTGCCACCCGTTTTGTCACAAGTTCTGAAAATGCCTGTATCTTATACTGTGCTTCCGGTACGATTCCAAAACCGTATGCAGCATGGATAAATCCAATGCCCGCTTTTCTGCTGGCATCATAATCTCCCTGGATATCGCCCACATAGACTGCTTCTTCTAAATGGTTCCGGTCTGCAAGCAGTCTGATATTGTCCCCTTTCTGTAAAAGATTATTTCCGTAACATTCGATATCGGAAAAATAATCCCAGAAATGATAATGATCCAAAAATGCCTCAATGTAACCTTTCTGGCAGTTGCTTACAATATAAAGTTCATATGTCTTTTTTAATTCTTTGAATGTATCCTCAAGATCCGGATAAAGCACTCCGCCATGTTCTCTTAAATAATCGTTCTCGATCCTGCAGCACTCCGCTAAAAGTGTCTCCTGCTCTTTCTCAGAAATTTCCGGGAATAACAGTTTTGCGATCACATCCATGGTCTTTCCCATAACACCCTTGATATCGGCTTCTGTGAGTGCCTTATTTAACCTTCCATCCTGACGGATCGCTTCATTCCAGGATTCTGCCACATTGGCGGCTGAATCCCAAAGTGTGCCATCCATATCAAAAATAATCCCCTGTTTTTTCATATAAGTCCCCATTCCTGCGTGTAAAAATTCTCATTTTTCACACGATTCTGCTTCATTTATTTTAAATCGTAAACGCTGGCATATTTTTTTTCAAAATAACGCACCAATGGCTCTGCTGATACTTCTTTTCCACACACATTTGCAATCACTTCTTTTGGTGTGCGTGTGCTGCCATACCAGTGGATCTTTTCATTCAGCCACTTTGTGATTTCTTTGATTCTGCCCTCTTTTAAGATCTCATCTACCGGCCCTAACTCTTTTTCAAGCTCCTCTAAGTACATGCCGTCATAGATACTTCCTAACAGATAGCTTGGAAAATAGCCGAAGGAACCATCTGACCAGTGCATATCCTGTAAGATTCCCTCCGCATCATTTGCCGGAGTGATATCTAAATATTCCTTCATTTTCTGATTCCAGAGTTCCGGAAGTTTCGCAACCGGTACATTGTCACGAAAGATTGCCTTCTCCATTTCATAACGCAATATAATATGGAAGCAATAGGTCACCTCATCTGCCTCGGTACGGATCAGGCTGTTTCTGACATGATTGATCTCACGGTAAAACTCATCCAGCGAAATGTCCTTCATCTGCGGCATCAGCTCCTGCACTTTCTCATAGACAGGAATCCAGAAATTCTTATTGCGCCCTAAAATATTCTCATAAAAACGGGATTGGCTCTCATGCACGCCCATATAACGGCAGCTTCCTGCAGCCGTGTTGTCATATTCCGGATTGACATTCTGTTCAAAAATCGCATGACCACCCTCATGGATAGCCGAAAACATGGCAGAAATCGGATCATGTTCATAATAATGATTTGTCACCCGGACATCCTTGGAAGAAAAATTCAGTGTAAAAGGATGCTCTGTCTCTCCTACTGCACCGGCATCTTTGGAAAATCCGATGTAGGAAAGCAAAAGATCCTGCACTTTTCTCTGATCATCCGGATCAAAATAAACATGGAATTTTGTATCATCCGGCTGTTTTGCGGCAAGTATTTTTTTCACAAGCGGAATCAGCGCTTCCTTTAGTTCACCAAACAGACGGTCAATCGTTGCAGAATCCATTCCCTCTTCATATTTATCTAACAATACATCATAAACTTCTTTGCCCGGATCTGTGTAACCTGCCATTTCTTTGGTAAGTGCAATCATTTTCTCCAGATGCGGTGCAAAAATGGAAAAGTCAGATGCATTTTTTGCATCTTCCCATGCATTTCCGGATTCTGCCTGCTCACGGACCATCACTTCATAACGGTCTTTTGGAATCCGTCTGTCTTTTTCCATATCGCGCTGCATGCGTGTCACGATAAATTTCATGGTATCTGACAGCTGTGCAAATTCTTCCGGTGTCTTTAAGGTCTCTAACATGCCGTAAAGTTCATCCGAAGTCGACATCGCAAAGCTCTCGGTTGAAAAATAAGTCAGTGCATCGATATGTCCTGCCTGCCCCAGTTTGGGTGCACAGGTTCTCATGTCCCAGTAAAGAAGCGTATTGATATGTTCATATTTTTTCATTTTATCGAGATACTGCTCGAATTGTTCTAATGTTTTACTCATAGTCGTCCTCCATTTTCAGAACGACGCCGGTCTGGCGTGTTACATTCCGTTCTTTCTGTTCCATATTAACACAGGACACCTGACCTGTCACTTATTTTTAGTATAACCAAAAACACCACGAACATGCGATTTTGCATGTCCATGGTGTTTTTCATAACAATCAGTCTGCCCGTAGTGCGTGCAATCTGTTTTTTCATCGGAAACCCTGACGCAACTACTTATTTTACCTCTACTGTCCAGCCATATTTATCCGGCAGTCTGCCCCACTGGATTCCGGTTAAGGTATCATATAATTTCTGTGTCAGTTCACCGATCTTGAAATCGTTGATCGTTACAACATCATCTTTGTAGCGGAGTTCTCCGACAGGGGAGATAACTGCTGCAGTACCTGTTCCGAATACTTCCTCAAGTGTGCCATCATGTCCGGCTTTCATCAGATCATCTACGGAAAGTCTGGTCTCATTTACTTTATAACCCCAGTCTCTTAACAGATGGATCATGGAATCTCTTGTGACACCCGGAAGAACAGTTCCCTCGATCGGTGCTGTGTAAATCTCGCCTGCGATCTTGAACATGATGTTCATGGTTCCAACTTCCTCTACATATTTACGATGTTCACCATCTAACCAGAGTACCTGGGAATATCCCATCTTCTCTGCTTTAACCTGTCCTAAAATAGAACCTGCGTAGTTACCACCGCATTTTGTAAATCCGGTACCACCTTTTACGGCACGAACCAGTTCATCCTCAACTAAGATCTTAACCGGGTTGATTCCCTCTGCGTAGTAAGCGCCAACCGGGCAGCAGATAATCATAAACTTATAAGCAGATGCCATATGTACGCCGAGTGCAGCTTCTGTTGCAAACATAAACGGACGGATGTAAAGAGATGTCTCCGGCTCTGATGGAACCCAGTCCTCTTCTACCTTTACCAGTGCTTTTACCGCCTCAACAAACATATCAACCGGGAGCTCCGGCATGCAGAGTCTTGCGTTAGAGTTGATCATTCTCTTTGCGTTCATCTCCGGACGGAATAACTGGATCTTACCCTCTGCAGTACGGTATGCTTTCATACCCTCGAATGTTTCCTGTGCATAATGTAACGTTACACATGCCGGATCCATGGTGATCGGTCCTTCCGGAACGATTCTTGCATCTTTCCAGCCCTCTTCCTTTGTCCAATCCATAACAAACATATAGTCTGTCATATATTTTCCAAATCCAAGATGTTTCTGATCTGGTTTTTCCTTTAAATGTTCTCTTTTTTCAAATCTGATATCCATAACATATGCCTCCGACTCTCTATCGTTTTTTTCTGACCCTCATTATGATACTTTCTTTTTTGAGTGTCAAGATTATTCCAAAGGCTTATATTCATCATTACTTAAACTCATAATAATATTTATTTTTTATAATCATGCGTTATGATGCTGTCATAAAATCATCCCGTAATTTTTGCCTTTGAAATGCACTAGTTCTGCTCTGCAATTACCTTTTTTAAAGGAATCCAGATAACAAATGCAAGCACGCTTCCAATTGCCGCCGTAATAAGCTGTGTCACTGAAAATGTTGTCTGGAACACTGCCATCTTTGGAACCATTGCTTCCGGAAGCAGGGATGGAATCAGAACCAGTGCAATCACGACTCCCATAAATAATGCCTTTACAATGCTGCCGGCTGCCATACCTGCGATCAGACCTGCATTGCCTTTGATTTTCTTTGCAATCAGACTAACTGCAACTACAAGAATGATATTTCCGATCATAACGCATGGGATGATTGCCGGGATCGCTGACATGATCGGGCTTCCTGTAATCAGGAATGATGTGACCGGTGTGATCACAGATAAAATAATTCCGCATGCCATTCCTGCACCCAGTGCCGCAATGATCAGACATGCATTGATGATCGGTCCTGTGATGTACACACTTGTGTTTTTAAAGAACTGGCTCACGATACAGATTGCCAGTAACACTGCTGTTGTTGTGATTTGTTTCGTTGTGATTTTCATAAATCCTCCTTTGTTTTGCGGAGCAAAATGCGACTGCCTTTGCAGGAGCAGAGGATTTTCCTCCTTGTTTTGTAAATAATCATTTTCACTTTACCACAGTACTCTGCTGCCGTCAAGTTCTTTTATATGATTCAGTACCATTTTCCCATATATTTAGTTGTGATTTTAGCTAATTTTACTTATATATTATTTAATTTTACTTTCAATTCATTCACATCCGCAACAATACAGTCTGCCCCGGCAGTTTCAAGTTCCATTCTGTCACCATAGCCATACAAAACACCGATCACATACATGCCATTTTCTTTTGCACCAATCACATCATGTTTTCTGTCTCCCACCATTACTGCCTGATCAGCAGTGATTTTAAGTGAATCCAGAGCGTAGCGGATCACATCACCTTTTTTACTTCTGCTGCCGTCTAATGTACTTCCTGCAAAAAAATAAAAATATTGCTCAATTTCAAAATACTTAAGGATCTGTACAGTATATACTTCCGGCTTCGATGTGGCAATCGCGATCTTTTTTCCGTGTGAAACAACTGCTGCAAGCAATTCTTTCATTCCGTCGTACAAAACATTTTCAAAAAGCCCCTGGCTGCCGAAATATTCCCTGTATTTTCCGACTGCCTCCCGGCTCTGTTCCTCTGAAAATCCATAAAAATCCTGAAAAGAATCCAGAAGCGGTGGTCCAATAAACTTCTCTAATGTATCTAAATTTTCAACCTGGATTCCATAATACGAAAGTGCATGTGCCACCGCCTTTGTGATTCCCTCTTTCGGATCTGAAATCGTTCCATCCAGATCCATAAAAATATATTCCGGTCTCATTCTGCTCTCCATCCTCTTTTGTTTGTTCTATTGTAACATACACAGCTCTTTTCTGTCCGTTTTTTTACATTTTCATTTTAATCTCCATTCGTACATGTGAAAAGTCTTATTTTTTAGTCTCTCAGTCTATCGATATTGCGTTTCAAGGACTCTACCGCCGCATCGATATCCGACCGACCCGTATCTCTGCTGAGTGTCATCCTGACCGTTCCTGCTGCATAATCCTCCGGCACCCCAAGTTCTTTTATCACATAAGAAATCCTGCTTTCACCTGTATTACATGCAGAACCCCCGGAGGCACAGATCCCATCCTCATCTAAAAGGATCAGCAAAGATGCCCCGTCCACTCCCTTGAAACTGACAGATACATTTCCGGGAAGTCTTTTCGTCCTGTGACCGTTGACACGGACATCCGGAATCTCATGCACGATCTTTTCGATCAGATAATTACGCAGCATCGTCTCCCGGTACATTCCGGCCCGCATACCTTTCGCAGCAAGCTCCGCCGCCTTCCCCATCCCGACGATCCCGGCAATATTCTCCGTTCCGGCACGTTTTCCTTTTTCCTGTGAACCACCGTGGATAAAGGATGGGATCTGCACGCCTTCCCTGATATATAAAAACCCAACACCTTTTGGCCCGTGAAATTTATGGGCACTCGCACTCAAAAGATCCACCGGATAATGACGCACTGAGATTGGCACCTGCGCATATGCCTGCACGGCATCCGTGTGAAACAGTACATCCTTTTCCCGCGCGATTTTGCCGATAGAAAAAACCGGTTCGATCGTCCCCACCTCATTATTTCCAAACATGATCGTAATCAGTGTCGTATCCTCCCGGATTGCACGATATACTGCTTCCGGTGATACCATTCCATATTCATCCACGTCCAGATAGGTCACTTCATATCCTAGTTCCTCTAAATATTTACAGGAATTTAAGATTGCATGATGTTCTATTTTGCTTGTAATGATGTGTTTTCCCTTGTGCTTATACTCTCCTGCAATACATTTTACTGCCCAGTTGTCCGACTCCGAACCACCGGATGTAAAAAAAATTTCTGACGGTTTTGCCTCCAGTGTACCGGCAATTGTTTTCCTTGCCTTTTCTAACGCCTGTCTTGATGTTTCCCCATATCCATACATTGTGGATGCGTTTCCAAATTTTTCTTCCAGATACGGATCCATCGCCTCTTTTACTTCCTCTGACATCTTTGTTGTCGCGGCATTATCTAAATAAATTACCTTTCCTTTATTTTCAATCGAACTCATTTTCTCTCCACTTCCTTCATATATTAAAATGAACTAAGTCCGGATTTTCCGGCAGACTTTGGAGGTTTCTATTGAAAAAATTATATTCCACCAAAAGTACGCTTTTAACCGGAACCCTCTTTCTCACCCTCGCCGGAATCCTCACCCGCATTATAGGTTTCTTCTATAGGATATTCTTATCGCGTACCATTGGTGCAGAAGGTCTCGGCATTTATCAGCTCATCGCTCCTGTAACCGCCATCTGTTTTGCATTTACCGCTGCAGGGATCCAGACCTCCATATCCAAATTCGTTTCCATGGAAGTTGGAAGAAAAAATGATGCCGGTGCCAAAACCTATCTTTCGATCGGGCTTTTTATCTCCTTATGCCTTTCCACACTCTGCAGCTTTTTTCTCTATCATTATGCGGATTTTATTGCTGTTTCCTGGCTTGGTGATAAGCGGTGCACGCCGCTCCTTGCTGTGCTCTCCTTTTCCTTTATCCCATGCTGTATCCATGCCTGTATCAACGGTTATTATTATGGTCTGAAAAAAACGGCTGTCCCTTCACTCTGCCAGTTGACCGAACAGTTCGCCCGCGTTGGAAGCGTTTACCTGATGTACCAGATCGCCGTCAGCCAAGGAAAATCTTTAACGCTTTCCATGGTCGTCTGGGGAATCGTCTGCGGCGAGGCGGCGAGCACACTGGTATCGGTCAGTGTTTTCCGGATCTCCGATGGAAACCGGCGCACCCCCGGCAAAAGCAGGAAAAATCTCTATACCTGCACCAAAAATCTGCTCTCCATGGCAGTTCCCTTAACCTCAAACAGGATCGTTCTAAATTTATTTGCAGGGTTTGAAAATGTCATGCTGCCAAACCGCCTGTTAGCTTTCGGCTATACCCAGTCGGAAGCACTCAGTGTTTATGGGATTCTCACCGGAATGGCAATGTCTGTCATCATGTTTCCGTCCGTGATCACAAACTCCGTGTCTGTTCTTCTGCTCCCGACGATATCAGAGGCACAGGCCGCCGGGAAAAGAAATAAGATCCTCTACACCATAAAAAAAACGATCGAGTCCTGCCTTTTACTTGGCTTTCTCTCGACCGCGGGATTTCTTGTCACCGGAAATTTTCTCGGCAATTTTTTATTTAACAATGCGCTTGCCGGGACCTTTATCGCAACGCTCGGCTGGCTCTGTCCGTTTCTGTATCTCAGTTCTACCTTAAGCAGTATCCTGCATGGGCTTGGTCATCCCGGCATCACCTTTGAATTAAACCTGGTCTCCTGCACGATCCGGATCCTGTTTGTCCTGCTCGCTGTCCCGGTCTGGGGAATCAGAAGCTATCTTTGGGGAATCCTTGTCAGTCAGGCGGTCACGGCACTGTTGTCCATCTTTATACTTTTAAGGAAAACCGCCGGATACACATTCGGCAGGAATAATATAAAGACACAAAAATAACCGCACAGTCTGGTAAACCGTGCGGCATTTTTGTCAAACCATATGTCGGACTAACAGCTGTTTTCTTTAACACATCATGCTGTATTCCTGTAATTTTTTCTTTGCCTCCGGGCTTAAGTATTTCGGAACCTGGATCTGTACTTTCACATACTGGTCTCCGTGTATGGACGGATTCTTTCTGGAAACGATCCCTTTTCCGCGCAGCCTGATCTTGCTTCCATCCTGCGTTCCGCCCTTGATATTGCAGTCCACATCCCCGTAGAGTGTATGGATTCTTGCTTTTCCGCCAAGTGCTGCTGTCACATACGGGATCGTAACGGTCGTATAAACATCAAGTCCTTTCCGCTCGCAGCCATTCTTTGGACGGATCTTTATCTTTAAGAACAGATCGCCGGTGGTACCGTCAGCACCGGTATGACCTTTGCCTTTCAGCCTTAACTGTTCCCCGTCATCCATGCCCGCCGGTATGCGCACTTTAAATGACTGGATTTTTCCGTCACTGCCACTTAATCTTATGACCTTCTCACAGCCAAGTGCTGCCTCATCAAAATCCACCGTCACCTCCGCTTCCACATCGCGCCCTCCGCGAAAGTGGCTGCCGCTGTTTCCTCCGGTAAATTCCCGGTAAAACCTGTCTCCGCCAAAGCCATGCCCCGATGCATTACCCCTGCTGTTTCCTCCAAAGAACTGGCCAAACATATCGTCCCAGAAATCACCCGCCTCGCCGTTTTCAAAATGAAACCCGGAAAATTCTCCTCCATTTGCAGCACGCCTTGCCTGCTCCTCCGAGAATCCTTCCTCAAATGCAGCCATTCCGTACTGATCGTAAAGTTTCTTTTTCTCCGGATCATTTAACACAGAATATGCTTCCGTGACTTCCTTAAACTTCTGTTCTGCGTTCGGATCGTCTTTATTCGTATCCGGATGATATTTTTTTGCAAGTTTCCGATATGCTTTCTTTATCGCGGACGCATCCGCATTTTTATCAATTCCAAGTACCTCATAATAATCTCTTTTCATGATCGCACTACCTCCAATCAAAACAAAAACAGAGAGACATCACGCATCGCCTCTCTGTTTTCCCCGGTCATCCCGGTAATCTATCTCTCCCATGGCGATGTGCTTCGCTTTCCTGTTTGGGATTTTAGTTTTTATTTTTATTGCAATCATACTATAGCACTTGTTTTAGCACTCGTCAATAGAGAGTGCTAATAGTTTATAAATATTTTATTCATAATTATTTCTCACTTCATCCGCACCCATATAGATCACATTTCTCTGTGGAACAATGCAGCTCTTTCGAAACAGATCCCTGACTGTGACAAATTCATAGCCCTGTTCTTTTAAAGCAGGAATGATCGTCTTTATTGCCTCAACTGTCTGCGTATTGTCTTCCATATCATGCAGTAAGATAATAAATCCGGGCTTCGCATCCCGAAGGATCCTGTCTGCCCGCTCTTTCGCTGTCACAGAAGGCTCCCAGTCCTCACAGCCATATCCGCAGATAAAAGTAAGATCAATCAGATCATACATTTTCTGGTTATAACTGATATACGGAGGCCGGAAGAACTCCGGTTTTTCTCCCGTGATACGCACGATCTGTTCCGTCGTATAGCTGACCTCGTCCAAAATCTCCCGGTCATTAAGTTCCGGCATCCCCGGATGCGTTTTGGAGTGATTTTCGATTGAACACCCCATATCATATGCACGCCGGATCAGGTACTCCGACTGCTCTGTAATTTTCTGTCCAATCAGAAAAAAACTTGCCACGATATCGTTTTCCTTAAGCACATCCAATACCTGATCCGTAATTCCCGGTGTCGGTCCGTCATCAAAGGTCAGTGCCACAAATTTTTTCTCCGTCATACAACTCCTCTTTTCTGAGACATTTACACACTACTGCCTCATTCTCGCCTTTTCTATACCATATATTAATACAGTCTCACACAGACTGCAATCCACTTTCTCAGAAAAGCAGAGCAAGCCCGTGCACGAGAAATGCTGCCACCCAGGCGACAAGGCACTGCCATACGATCACACCTGCCACCCATTTTCTTCCAAGTTCACGGCGGATTGACGCAAGTGCCGCAACACACGGTGTATAAAGCAGACTGAATACCAGAAGTGATGCTGCTGCCGCATCAGATAGCGCTGCCTGCACATTACCTCCAAATAAAATCTCAAGCGTTGAGATCACACTCTCCTTTGCCATCACACCACTGATCAGGGATGTACAGATACGCCAGTCCCCCAGTCCCAACGGGGCAAACAGCGGTACAAGGCCGTTCGATATCAGCGCAAGCATGCTGTCCTTTGAATCGGCCACGATATTAAAGTGGATATCAAATTTCTGCAAAAACCAGATACAGATCGTTGCAAGGAAAATAACCGTAAACGCTTTCTGTAAAAAGTCTTTTGCTTTTTCCCATAAAAGCTGCATGACATTTTTTAACCCCGGCAGACGGTAATTCGGCAGTTCCATGACAAACGGAACCGCATCCCCGCGAAACAGTGTCTTGCGGTAAAGCAGTGCCACCAAAATACCGATCACAATTCCGCCTAAATACAGTGCACACATCACAAGTGCTCCATACTCCGGGAAAAATGCGCTGACGAAAAACGCATAGATCGGAAGTTTTGCCGAACAGCTCATAAACGGTGTCAGTAAGATCGTCATTTTACGGTCACGCTCACTTGGCAGTGTACGAGTTGCCATTACTGCCGGAACCGTACACCCAAAACCGATCAGCATCGGAACGATACTTCTTCCAGAGAGTCCGATCTTTCGTAATAACTTATCCATAAAAAACGCAACACGGGCAATATATCCACTGTCCTCCATCAGAGACAGGAAGAAAAACAGCGTCACAACGATCGGAAGAAAACTTAAAATGCTTCCAACTCCTGTAAAAATACCATCAATTATAAGGTCATGCAACACTTCATTGACACCTGCAGCAGAAAGGAGCTGATCCACTGCTGCTGTCAGCGCATCAATCCCCATCTGTAAAAGATTCTGTAGTCCCGCTCCTATTACATGAAACGTAAGATAAAACACGATCAGCATGATACCGATAAAACAAGGGATTGCCGTATATTTTCCGGTCAGGATACGGTCAATTTTCTCGCTTCGTATCCTTTCCCTGCTCTCTTTGGGTTTTACTACTGTCTTTTCACAGACTTTTTCAATAAAGGTAAAACGCATATCTGCGATCGCTGCACTCCGGTCAAGTCCACGCTCTTTTTCCATCTGAACGATCAGATGTTCGATCGCCTCTTTTTCATTTTCATCCAGATGCAGTTTTTCTAAGATCAGATGATCCCCTTCAATGATTTTCGAAGCTGCAAAACGGATCGGTATCTGCGCTTCTTTCGCATGGTCCTCGATCAGATGCGAAACTGCATGGATACAGCGGTGCACGGCTCCTCCAAAGTCACTCTCATCACAAAAATCCTGCCTTCCCGGACGTTCCTGATATTTTGCAATGTGAAGCGCATGACGTACCAGCTCATCCACACCTTCATTTTTTGCCGCTGAGATCGGGACAACCGGCACACCAAGCATTGCCTCCATGCCATTGACATCCACAGAACCAGAGTTTCCGGTCATCTCATCCATCATATTTAATGCAATGACCATCGGAATATCCATCTCCAAAAGCTGCATCGTCAGGTACAGATTGCGCTCGATGTTGGTTGCATCGATAATATTGATCATCGCTTTCGGCTTATCTTCAAGCACAAAATTCCTCGAAACGATCTCCTCACTGCTATATGGCGACATCGAATAAATACCCGGAAGATCTGTCACCGAGGTATTCGGATGCCCTTTTATCGCCCCGTCCTTTCGGTCAACTGTCACTCCCGGGAAATTTCCGATATGCTGGTTTGAACCGGTTAACTGATTAAACAATGTAGTTTTTCCACAATTCTGGTTACCGACAAGTGCATAGGTCAGTTTTTCCTGCTCCGGCAGTGGTCTTCCATCTCCCTTCACATGGTATTTCCCCTCTTCTCCGAGTCCCGGATGCACGGACTGATTGATGTTTTTTGCACCTTCATGTCTGCGCGAACGCTCACTGATCAGTTCAATTTCAATCTGCTCCGCATCCGAAAGCCGCAGTGTCAGCTCATATCCATGAATCTGCAGTTCCATCGGATCTCCCATCGGTGCAAATTTAATAACGGTTACCTCTGCCCCCGGTATTACTCCCATATCTAAAAAATGCTGTCTTAATGCCCCTTCTCCCCCGACTACTTTAATCACAGCACTTTTTCCGATTTCTAATTCTTTTAGTGTCATTTTTCTTTATCCTTCGTGTTGATATTGATAATCTTTATCGATTATACACTGTTTCCATGAAAAAACAAAGAATTATTTTTTTATTATTATGGAAAAACCGTGACTAAGGTGCTAGAATAACCTTCGAAAAATATATAAGGAAGAAATTTGTCTTTCAAAAAATCATATAGATATGGAGATTGGTGTGAAAAATAAGATCTTTACGAAAACGAGTACATCTGATGCACATTTATACAGCAATCAGGATCTGCGGAAACTATTGGTTCCGATCATCGTTGAGCAGCTGCTTTCCTCCCTGATGGGAACTGCCGACACAATGATGGTCAGCAACGTCGGCTCTGCCGCCATTTCTGCAGTATCCCTCGTGGATTCCATCAATATTTTAGTCATTCAGGCACTCTCCGCACTCGCTGCAGGAGGTGCGATCCTGTGTTCCCAGTATCTTGGGAGCAGCAACAAAAAAGCTGCCAATGAATCGGCCAGACAGGTGCTTTTTGTCATGACCGTTTTTTCCGTGACATTGTCTGCCATCTGCCTTTTATTCCGTGGTCCGCTGCTTCACGCCATTTTCGGTGCCGTGGAGACAGATGTCATGACAAATTCTCAAATTTATTTTCTATTTACCCTGTTATCCTTTCCTTTTATCGGACTGTATGATGCCGGGGCCTCGATCATGCGCGCCCAGAATAACAGCAGGGAACCAATGATCATTTCCATCATTTCCAATTTCTTAAACATCGGTGGAAATGCTATTTTGATTTTTGTTTTCGGGATGGGCGTGGAGGGTGCCGCAATTTCAACCCTCGTATCCCGCATCTTCTGCGCTGTTGTCGTGATCTACAAGCTGCGCAGTGAAGAGGAACCGATCTTTATTAAAAATTATGCCGCAATCCGTCCTGATTTTTCACTCATCAAAAAAATACTGTTCATCGGCATCCCGTCCGGGATCGAAAACAGTATGTTCCAGTTCGGTAAACTCGCGATCCAGTCTACGGTCTCCACACTTGGAACCGTCGCCATCGCTGCACAGGCAATGACAAATATCCTCGAAAATCTAAACGGTGTCGCCGCAATCGGTGTCGGCATTGGACTGATGACTGTGGTTGGACAGTGTCTCGGTGCCGGCAGAAAAGACGAGGTCATTTATTACATCAAAAAACTTTCCTGGCTCGCCGAGGCAGCGATCGTGATCAGCTGTCTTACTGTGCTTGCCCTGACAAAACCAATCACCCTGTTAGGCGGCATGGAAGCGGAAAGTGCTGACCTGTGTTTTAAAATGGTCATCTTTATCACGATTACCAAACCGATCTCCTGGGTATTATCTTTTATCCCGGCATACGGCATGCGTGCAGCCGGAGATGTCAAATTCTCCATGATCACCTCCTGCTGCACCATGTGGCTCTGCCGTGTGAGCCTTTGTGTCTATCTCTGCCGTGTTTGGGGATTTGGCCCGATTGCAGTCTGGATCGGTATGTTTGCCGACTGGACGCTCCGCGCCATCGTATTTTCGATACGCTTCCACGGAAGGAAATGGTTAAACCACCACATTATCGACTAAACAAACGCCTGTCTGATGCTGTCATAATGAAGGAATTTTCCTTCCTCCCCAAGTTTTTTGATCTCCTCAGCGGAAGCAAACAGATATCCATCTGTTTCTTCCTCCTGGAGCTTGATATCTGACTCGTCAAAATCAGCAGAAAAACGATACACATCCACAAAATAGTTATCCCCTTCTCCCGGATTATCTCTACGGTAGGTAAACAGATATCCGCCATCCCACGCAGCAACATCCAGTCCGGTCTCCTCCCTGATCTCACGGAGTACTGCAGTCTTAGAATCCTCTCCCGCCATCGCAGCACCGCCGGAAACCTCCCAGCAGCCCGGTGCCCACGCTTTTGTCATAACACGTTTGGTGATCAGGAAACGTCCATCCGTTCTTTTTATCACGCCAAGTACGGTCAGATGATATTCGCCATCCTTTAAACACCAGTCATTCCGTTTCATCGTTCTGCCGGTGCGCTCTTTTTTTTCATTGTAAATATCCCAGAATTCCTGTTTTTCTGTCATCTGTATTTTCCTCATTTCATTTTTCTCGTGCTGCTTCGATATTTTTATCATAACAAACCTCACGTTCCTCAGACAGATCTGTTATTTTATATCCCGTTACTATCACACGGTAGCACGTCAAAGTGCCCTTATCTCTATTATAAACAAAAATCCGGTTTCGGCAACTTATTTAAAAAAAACAAATTCACCGATCAGATAAAAAATACCACTCAGCCAGAACGCCATGCCTAAAATAAAGGTCAGCAGATCTTCCATCTGAAAATTTTTCCGCAGATAACACAGTTTTTTTGGATTCTCCTCATTAATCCGGATCGTATAAATTTTTCCTTTTTCCAGCGATTTTTTTTCTTTCCGCGTAATCCTCTCCATCGTGCACTGGCGGAATTTTTTCTCCTGATAATGATAGGAAAACAGCGCATACGTTCTGACACGATCGCCCATTTTCTTTGTCACTGTTTTCTCAAATACCGCATCCACAGGCACCCTGCAATGGATGCGCGCACGCCATTTCCGAAATTCGATTCCAACTAACAGTGTCCCATACACTACCCCGATTATCCCCAGTAAAATAAATGTTACATTCATACTGGTCTCCCTTCCCAAAACCTCCTGTGTCACCCCGGCAGACTCTGTGCTACGCAGAGTGCACCCCAGCCCTCTTATGTCAAGTTAATGTCAACAACTTTTTTGAGTCAAAATAGCTGAAAGCCGCATAACTTCGTTGGGGTTATGGTAAGTTAGTGTCAAGTCAGAGTGAATTGATGGTAAATTAGTGTCAAGTTGCTTTGGGGAGGTTTACTCCTCCCCAAAAGCATAATTCCATTCAATCTCTACTCTCTTATCCCTGTATATGATAACCTTTTTAATAAATACATCCACCGCTTCCTGCGTCAGCTTTTCCATCTGAGAAAACCGGATAATCTCTTTTATATCCTGTTTCGGTTGATTGTATTCCTCCGTAAGCCTGCTAAATGCAAGCTCTGTTTCTTCTATTTTACATGACAGCTCCTCCATCTGTAAAGCGATTCCATCCGCCCTGCTGCGGTATTCTCCTGCTTCTATCTGCTTTACAGCATAGTTTTCGTACAATGTATCTTTCTCTGTCTGCAAACTCCGATACTGCATCCGATAATTACCCAGCTCTTTATTTAGTCTGCTCAATTCCACTTTCTGAAATTGTTCAAGACTCTCACGCTGTTTTATCAAATCTCCACGGTGCATCAACTCCCGGTACAATTCCGTCAACACAATTTCTTCCAGAATGTCTGCCCTAAAATAAGTACAGCAGTCCGGTATCTGCAGCAGGGAATGTTTCCTGCACCAGAAATGATTTGGCATCTTACCATTGTTTCTCTGCGGTTTATAGTTGATCGCATATCCACACCCGCCACAATATATTTTCCCTGTCAGTGGGTGTTTTTCCCGTTTCCTTTTCGTGGACTGTTCCGGGCGGTAAGCAGATGCAAGTGCAAATACCTCCGGCGTTACCAGCGGCTCGTGATGATCCGTAATTACTTTCCACTCCTCCTTTGGCACAGCAATCCCGTTTTTACTTCCAACAGACTTGCGGACTGATTTACCGTAAGCCATTTCGCCCAGATAGAAACGATTATTCAGGATTCTCCTCACTGCCGTATTGCTCCATGTATGATGCTCCCTTTCCATTTTCCTCTCAGGATGACGCATCTGTGTAACAGTCGGCGTCTGCTTGGCAATCAGCTCCTTTGCTATCTGCGTACTGCTCATTCCTTTTTCTGCCAATGAGAAGATATGGCGGACGATTTCTGCCTCCTTTTCATTGACAATCACCGTATTTTTTTCAATTTCACTCTTGGCATAACCAAAAGGAACCTGTCCGAATACATATTCCCCATTTGCACATTTATTTTGAAATGATGTTTTTACTTTGACCGATATATCCTTACTGTAAAGGTCATAGAGAAGCGTCTGGAAAGCAGTATCCAGCGGGGTGGTACTTCCTTCATGCTCCCTGCTGTCATAATGGTCATTTACGGCAATGAACCGCACTCCCATAAAGGGGAAAATCTGGTTGAGATAATCACCCAGTTCTATGTAATCCCTTGCAAACCGGGACATATCCTTTACCAGAATACAACTGATTTTACTCTGCTTTACCTGTTTTAACATTTCCTGCAGCCCCGGTCTGTCCATATTCGTACCGGAAAAACCGTCATCACAAAATTCTGCAACCTCCTGTCCCATTAGTTCAGCATCATTTCTGATATAATCTAAAAGCATTTTCCGCTGATTGGAAATACTGTTGCTTTCCCGCTGCTCTGTGGAAGCTTTACCGTCCAGGGCATCATCCTCTATGGAAAGGCGGAGATAGATTGCAATCTTCCTGCTGTCTGTCATTTTTTCACCTGCCTTTCCACCAGTGCATCACTGTATGTAAATAAGACTTCCACCCTTTTCCCCGGATACACATAGATTTTATCTATCAGCGATTCAATAAGCTCCCTGGTAAGTACCTGTTCATTCTTTAGTTTTATCAATGCACGGACTGCTTTCAGATAGGTTTCTCCGTCACGCTCAAGGCTTACTTCCTGCTCTCTGAAGTTCTTCTCCTGCTTCTCCAAATCCCGCAGCCTATTTTCTTTGCACATCTTATACTCCACATAGTCTTTCTGTGAAAGATTGCCCATGCGGTATGCCATATACTTATCACTTTCTTCCTCTGCAAGTCTTTCTTTTGCGTAAGTTACGGATCGAAGGCTCCGCTCCAGCTCCTGCTTTTTCTGCCGGATGATTTCTCCTGCCTTATCCAGATATATTCTCTTTTTTTTCAGACTGGTATCAAACTCTTTTTCTAACAGTGAAAAAAGAATATCCGTCAACACATTTTGGGGGATACGGTTAGAGGACGGACAACTATCCGTCTTGGTCGCCCCGCCGTTTAAGCAGAAATATCCATCTATCCGCATCCTGCTGCCATCTGCATAGTGCTTCACATAGCTGTGTCTTGTCATTTTCCGCCCGCATACGCCGCAGTACAGCACCTTGTCAAAAATATTTTCTCCGATTGGGCAACCTTCCGTTGGATGAGCATGGCTTTTTGTCTGCTCCCGCAGTTTCTTCCTTACTCCGGCCGCTTCCTTCCCAATCTCCGGCGTGATCAGCGGCTCATGGGCTTCTTCTTTTACCACCCAGTCATCTTCCGGCTTGTGAATGCGGTTATTTTCATCCCTTGCAGTAATGCTGGTCTTTCCCTGTACCAGCTTTCCAGCGTAAGTGTCACTTTTAATAATGCGTTCCACACCACTTTTATCCCATCCTTTGTAAGCTGCATCCGGTGGGCAGTAGACCTCTCCCGTTTTGTGATAGACCGCCGGCGGATTGATCTTACGAGTGTTCAGATCATCCGCAACTGCCGTATAGCTTTCCGTCTCAATAAATTTCTGAAAAATGTATCTGACAATCTCCTCCGTATTTTCATCCGGTATCAGCCTGCGTACTTTGCCCTCCCAGACTGCCTTATACCCATAAGGTGCAGGACCGCCCACATAGGAGCCTTCTTTTCTTCTCTGTGCCAGAGAAGCTTTCGCTTTCACGGAAAAATCCTTAGCATACATATCATTTACCAGATTCTTGATTTCCGATACCATCTGTTTCGTTTCATTGCCGCCTGCCCCGGTATCAAAGCCATCCGCCACTGCTATGAAACGCACACCAAGGAATGGGAAAATCTTCTCAATATAATTTCCGGCTTCCAGATAATTTCTGCCAAAACGGGACAGGTCTTTTACGATCACACAGTTAATGTCTCCCATGCGGACATCCTGCATCAGCCGCTGAAACGCACCCCGGTTAAAATTGGTTCCCGTCTTTCCCAAGTCGATATAACAGTCTACCACTTCAATTTTATCCGTATGTTTTCCGTTCCATTCCTCAATGAATTTCTTTGCAATCTCTATCTGTACCTCTACTGATTCATTCTTTGAAGTTTGCCTGCAAACTTTTTTGTCTATATCTGCGGAGAGTCTGGCATAAATACCAGCCTTATACTGCCTGCTCTTTTGATTCTTAGCAGCACTCGCGGGTGTGTCCGAACCTTTTCCCGCTGACTGCCTCTTTGATGTTCTTCCCATACTCATGCACTCCTTTCCCTGCCGCTTTCCTGCCCCGAAAGTGCAGTGACATATTCCTGCATGATCCGGTATTCATCCCGAAAATAAAACTCTATCTCAAGTCTTTTATCCTCGAACACATAAATCCGCTTTACCAGACTCGTCAAAGTATGCCGGTCAATTTCAGCAAGCTTCAGGGAATCCTGAAATTTTGCCAGCCTTGAAGCACTGACTACACCTTTCTGCAGCATCCGCCGTATCATGTCCTGTTGCTGTTCCTGTGCTTTCTCCAGTTCCTGTGCCTTACTCTGAAACTCCTTATGCAGACGTTCAAATTCTTCCTTTGTTACGACATTCTGCCTTAGATCGTCATAGAGTCCTGCGCAGAGACCGTAATACTTATCCTGCTCCTGTTTCAGCCGTGTAAGCTCCTTCTGGCATCCCGCAACTGCTTCCAGATTTGTCTCTTTTTCTTTCGCCTGTTCAAAAAGTTTACTCTGCGCTAAAAAGTCATTGGCATATCTGCGAACCGCAATGCCCACCAATTCCTTTAAAGTATTTTCCTCTATGCTGTGGCGGCTGCATCCCTCGCCCCGGTTTTTTGTGGAACAGATATAGTACACCTTATTGGATTCCTTATACCGGACTCTGCGCCGCACCATCTGTTCTCCGCAGTCCCCGCAAAACAGAAGTCCCATGAATGGACTTAAGCTTTTGCTTTCCGGGCTTACCCGTCCGTCCGTCTGAAGAAGATTCTGTACCGCTTCAAAATCACTGTCTGAAATAATAGGCTCATGGGTATTTTCCGCACGCACCCATTCTTCCTTTGGTTTCTCAACGCTCTTTTTCACCTTATAATTGACTTTCTCTGTCTTGCCTTGCAGCAGGTGCCCCAGATAAACTTCATTGGTCAGGATACGCTTCACCGATGAACTGCTCCACTGTGAACCGGAGCCGCCGGTAAACCCGCCCCGGTAGTTAAGCCCCGTAGACTTTTTATATTCTTTCGGGGAAAGAATGTGCAGCTCGTTCAGCTTCTTTGCAATGGCAGACACCGCCATTCCCTCAATTTTCCACCGGAATATCCTGCGTACAATCTCTGCCGCATAATCATCCACCACCAGCTTGTTCTTATTCTCCGGAGACTTGCGATAGCCATATGCGGCAAAAGGTGATAAGCATTCCCCGGCTTTCCGTTTCACGGCAAGCTGGCTTTTTACCTTGGTGGAAATGTCCCGGCAATAAGAATCATTGATAAAATTCTTGACCGGAATCACGATCTGGCGTTCTCCGGTGTCTGCCGATATGCTGTCGTAATGATCAGTTAAGGCAATGAAACGCACACCAAGAACCGGGAATATCTTTTCCAGATACCTCCCGGCTTCAATGTAATCGCGCCCAAAACGGGACAGGTCTTTCACAACCACGCAGTTAACCCTGCCCGCTTCAATATCTTTCATCATTCTGTTAAATTCTGGTCTGTCGAAATTACTGCCGGAAAAGCCATCATCTACATAAATGTCATAGAGTTCCATATCCTCCTGTTCATTTAAAAAGGAACGGATCAACTCCCTCTGACTTCCTATGCTGTTGCTTTCGGCTTTAGATACGCCATTTATCATGGCGTTGCCATCATGCTCCGCTTTCACATTGTCATCTCTGGAAAGACGCAGATACATGGCGGCAAAGAATTTAGATTGTTCTTTCATGTTATCACTCCTGACTTTTTTGTTAGGGGGAAGCCGGTGGCTTTTCCATTCCATAAAATCAGGAGTTACGCTGATTTGTCCTGATATTAGGTTAGCATAGATAAGAGGATTTTTCAATCCAAATATAAATTTTTCAAATATGAATTTCGGATAACCTTTGCAGATATTCCGCCATTTTATCATCTATGCTGGCTCCGTCTTTTTGGAACCTGACCTTAACTACATAATCACCGATCCGATTGACATAGACATTGTTCGTCTGCCTTGCAAACGCATCCAGCTTCTTCTCCACAGGCAGGGATGTATCAATCTCTATGTCCCTCAAATCAGTCAGAGTGGAAATATCTACCGTCCTTATATCCACGGCAGCCATTTCTTCAAGTCTTTCCTTTGTCAGTTCCAAGGCTTCTCTCCTTTCCGGACAGCATAATCTTGCTGCTATCTAAGTCTATTCTTTTACCGGATTGTCCTATGCTATAGCATTTTTCACAGCATTACATCCCTGTTATTTCTTCCAATGCTCTCATACATTCTATAGCCCCAGCAACTGCAATACAGGCCGCCAGAAACATAACAGCAAGGGCGCCTGCTGCAGCGCCCACAACGATCAACACGATTTTCATTCTTCTTCCCACTCCTTATCCATAAAATAACTGTCTGCTTTCTTCCTTATAATAAAGTCTGCCACATCCATGAGCCTGTCCGTGACCGGCATGGTCGGCAGGGTATTCAGAATTTCCGCCCGGTATCTGCCACGCAGGGATGCCCTGCTGTCTAAAATGGAAAATACCGCTGTATCCTTTTCCCTGCGGATACCGCGCCCGAACCACTGCCTTAGTTTAATCAGCATTTCCGGGATGATGATGTCCCTGCGGTATAAATCAAAGTCCTCATACAGGTTTCTCTGGTATTCCATGACCGGATCCGGCACGGGAAACGGCAGTTTTACTACAATTAGGCTGGAAAGTATATCCCCTGCAAGGTCAATTTCCTCTCCGGCACTGTCACTGGCAAACAGCACTCCGTTTCCGCTTCTTCTAAAGCTACTTATTACATCCAGTCTGCCTCTGCCCATAAGAAACAACGGATAATCAGAAAGCTGCTCCTTCAGACCATAGAACACCCTTTCCATGAGCCAATAGGATGTAAAAAGGATCAGGGTATGCCCATGAGTGGCAGACACTATCTGCAATATTTCCGCCATGACCGCCTGTATGTAACTGTCATCCCAGATATTCGGAAACGGCATACGCTCCGGTATATAGAGCAGACCGTTACTCTGAAAATCAAAGGGTGAGGGCTTGCTGGTTTCCATGATTCTTGATAAAGCTGCAAAGGAAAGCCCTGTCATTCTCTTAAAGTGCCCAAAATCCCCCCGGACTGACATTGTGCCGGACGTAATAATAACCGGTATCGGTCTGCTCCAGATGTCACGGAATAAAACCTGTTCCAGTTCCATTGGAACCGCACACAGGGCAAGCCTGCCGTTCTCCCTCTTTTCCATCCAGCAGATTGAATTTCCGCTGTTTAGAAATACGGTCAGCTTGTCCGTCAGCTCCTGACAACGCTTTTTCAGGCCCTGCATCCGCATTTTTTGTCCGCTGTTTTCCTGATAGGATAAGGGAAGCTGCTCTAAAGCCTTTGCCATGTGCCTTATGTAAATTTTTTCCATGGAACCTATCACTATTTCAATCCTGCTTCCCTCTCTGGTGTGGTTTCCTGCTAAATCTCCCGCCAGTCTGTCAAATATCTGTCTGTTATATTCCGCAAGCTGACTCCGCAATACAGTAAGTTCATCCATGCCTGTGGTTCTTCTGTTCACTTCACTCAAACCCACGATAAATTCCGCATCCTGCTCGTCCCAGACTGTGCTGTACATCTGTCTTGCGGCATCTATCAGCTTGTGGGACTCATCAAACACCATTGCCCCATATCCCGGAAAAAGAGGTTTTCTGCCCTGCTTCTGTCCAATCAGATCGGCAAGGATATAATTATGGTTCGTAATCTGAAAATCAAAATTATCCGTCATGCACTTTTTCTTAAAATTCATAAATCTGCATAAAAGCGAATAAGGACATGACTTATTGCAGCGAAACACGTTGATTCTGCCTTTTACATAGGGTGTCAGCACGGCATCATCCAAATCAATCCTGTCAAATTCCTGCTCCCCAAGCCTTGCCAGTTCCAGTATCAGATTGGCATCCACTTCTCTCTGCAAATTTTTTATGGATGTCTCATATATCTTCAATCAGGAGTCACAGACATAATGCCGTTTTCCTTTCCGCACCACAAAAGATAATGGTTTGTCAATTACATGGTGCTCTAAAAGGATGCCGGATATCTGCGGTATGTATTCCTCTGTCAATGCTTTCTGCAGGGCTATGGTGGATGTTGATATGACTGCCGGAATCTTCTTATCTGAATAAATGTTATGTACCGTCAGTGCAAGGATATATGCGTGAGTTTTTCCTGTCCCCACTTCCGCCTCACATAAAGCCAGTTTGTTTTCCTGCAATGCCCGGAGCATTTCAAGAGAAAGTTCTTTCTGTTTTACCCTCAGATTCATTCCATGTTTCGGTAAAATCTCATCAAATAAATTAATAATTCTTCTGCACTCTTTGCCATCGTTACGCCTCCTAAAATTTCTTAGTGCCATAAAGCAGCACAGGAATAGGCTGGAAGGTATCGGTTTGGCTTTTTACTAACAAATGATTATTCCGGAGCTCTCTGAGCCACCTGTCCGGACTTTGGGAGCCACCATTCCGGAGAATGAGAGCCACATATTCCGGTAATTCAGAGCCACATTTAAACGCTCTATTACATATATTTCCTTTATACTGTTGATACACACCATTGGTGTGAATACAGGTAAAGGAGGTCACAATTATGACCAAGTATCGTGAAATCCTACGCTTGCAGAGCTTAGGATTCAGCGAACGGAACATCGCACAGAGCTGCGGTGTATCCAGGAACACAGTCGCCAAGGTTTTGAAAAAGGCAGCGGAAATAAATATTTCATGGCCGCTGGATTTTGACATGACCGACAGCGCACTTGAGGAGCTTATGTTCCCAAAGGATAAGTCAGTAACAAATAAACGCATGCCTGACTTTGACTACATTCGCAAAGAACTTCTGCGAAATGGAGTCAACAAAAAGCTTCTCTGGGTAGAATACTGTGAGGAGTGCCGTATGAGCAACGAAGAGCCGCTCATGTATTCCCAGTTCTGCTACTACATCCAAAAGGATGAAGAGAAACGCAGGGCTACCATGCATATCCCGAGAAAGCCTGGTGAACAGATTGAAGTTGACTGGGCAGGTGATCCCGCCCACATCTTTGATCCGGACACCGGAGAGATCACAGAGGCATGGATCTTTGTAGGGGTACTGACTTACAGCCAGTATGCTTTTGTAAAAGCATACATGAATGAGAAAACAAGCAACTGGATTAAAGCTCATGTCCAGATGTTCGATTTCTTTGGCGGTGTAACACCCATGCTTGTCTCCGATAACTGCACAACAGCAGTGAATCATGAAAAGAGCGACTGGTATACCACGTCATTAAACACAACTTACCATGAGATGGCAGAACACTATAATCTTGCCATCATTCCGGCCAGAGTCCGGAAACCCAAGGATAAACCAAATGTAGAAGGATCTGTAGGAAAGATATCTACTTGGATAACTGCAGCCCTTCGTAATGAACAGTTTTTCTCGCTTGCAGAATTAAATGATTCTATCCGGGAAAAACTGAATGCCTACAATGCTCGTAAATTCCAGAAAAAGGAATGCAGCAGGCTCAGTTTATTTCTTGGGGAAGAAATGCCGTTACTGGCTCCGTTGCCTGCTACACCCTTTGAACTGGCTGAGTGGAAACAAGCCACTGTCCAGTTCAACTATCACATCGCAGTAGACAAGATGTACTACTCCGTGCCTTATCAGTATATCAAAAATAAGGTAGATGTGCGTATAACAGATACAACGGTTGAAATATTTTATAATCACAATCGAATTGCCTCTCATAGGAGACTTCACGGAAGGAGCGGCCAGTATTCCACTGTGACGGAACATATGCCGCAGGAACACCAGAAATATCTGGAATGGAACGGCGACAGGTTCCGCAAATGGGCAGATTCGATTGGAATTAACACAAGTAAGGTTGTCGATGCAATACTTACCTCCGGCAGGGTTGAACAACAATCCTATAGAAGCTGTATGGGATTGTTAAAACTGGCAGAGAAATATTCGCCTGAAAAACTGGAACAGGTCTGTGCCAAAGCACTTTCTTATTCTGCTAAACCCAGCTATAAAAGTATCAAAAATCTATTGGCTGCAATGAAAGACTCACCAGATGACATATCGAATGCATCAAAGGAATCTCAGACTGTTGAAAAGCCACATGGCATCACAAGAGGTGCCAGATACTATGGAGGTAAACGATCATGACAAATCAAAGTACAATCGATAAACTTATCGAAATGCGCCTGACCGCTATGGCAGATGCATTCCGTATCCAGATGGATGATCCTACAATGAAGGAAGTGCCGTTCGAGGACCGCTTCGGTATGCTTGTTGATATCGAGTACAGCAATCGCAAAAATAACCGGTTGAAAAGACTGATCCGGCAGGCTGAGTTCGAACAGCCGGATGCCAGCATTGCAGCAATTGATTACCAGTCCGGTCGGAAACTGAACAAAGCACTGATCAGCCGTCTGGCAACTTGCGAATACATTACAGAATACAGGAACATCTTCATTACAGGTGCCACCGGAAGTGGTAAAACTTATATGGCCTGTGCTTTTGGCATGGAGGCCTGCAAACACTACTACACAGTACGGTATGTGCGGCTTCCTGATTTATTACTGGACTTACAGGCTGCCAGAGACAGCGGAACTTTTTCAACTGTCCTGAAGAAGTACACCAAGCCAGTAGTACTGATCATTGACGAGTGGCTTCTCCTCAAACTGACGGAAGCTGAAGCCAGAAACCTTTTTGAACTGATACACAAAAGACGCAAGAAATCATCCACGATCTTTTGCTCGCAGTTCCGCGAAAGTGAATGGTACCAACAAATCTGTGGCGGTGAAAGTACCCTGGCAGATGCCATTATGGATCGTATAACGTATGACTCATATAAAATCGATATTGAAAGCATTGATCCATCCAAAGATCTCTCTATGCGAGAGGTATATGGATTAGATCCTGCAATGGCAAAGTAACTTATCACTACAGAGAACGGAGTGGCTCCGTTAGTCCGGACAGGTGGCTCTCGCCACACCGGACTGGCGGCTCCGCCGCACCGTAATATTCAACTTTATGTCACCAGACGAATTCGAACGAGGATATGAAAGAACACACACTAAGGCGGAGCTTCTGGCAAGTTAAAATGGGGAGAAATTTCTCATTTTAACTTGTACTAAATCTTGACATAGGATCATCTCAACTGCCAAAAAAATAAGGAGGCGAACCTCGCCTCCCCTCAACTCTTTATATTACAGTTACACGATCTTCTTTCCAAACATCCTAAGATACTCCTGCGCCGCCTGCAAAGGAATATCCGTTTTTACCTGCAGCCTTTTTAAAATATCTTCATCCGGCAAGCCAAGGTCATAATACAGGTATCTATAATCCCCTCTGTTTTTCCCCTTTTATCTACAATCATTTTTTCACTTTACAAAATAACCTTCAAAAATCTCTCCTCCAAATCCTAATCCACTATTATGAATTTTTCCTATCAAAATCTTAGCAACCTCTTTAAACCTCTCATCTTCTAAAAGTTTTAATTCATCCTCCCAGAGTTTTTGATACATTCTTTCCAAATCAATCGTAGAATTCTCACATTCAGCCAAAATATACTTTAAATTTTCTTGATAAGTTTCCGAGGCAACAATTAGCGGCAGATATCTATCACAGCAATTTTCTATATATCCATGTTCCAATAATTCAGTTTTCAATAGTTCCCGAATTTCTGTATCAAGCTGCATTTCAACTTGCTTTTCAATTCCGTGTCCATAATTTCTTAACCCTAAATTAACATATGTTTGCAGCTCTCTATATTCTGGCCACGCATATATACATCTTCGATTGGCAAATAAAACAACCAAAAACTGTTCAAGTTTAAAAAATGAATCTCTTTCATAAGGATCATCATTTTGTCTAAGATATGGTACCGCTACACGTACTTCATATAAAATACCGTCTATATTATGTATAAACTGTTTCTTTATTTTGTGATTCAACGGATGCTCAAAAACGCCATCTGCCTGCATAGCAAGTATCGTTTCACTTGAATTCATAATATCAGTAAAATTATCATCCTCGACTTCACTTGTACGCTTCACGTCATCCTTTTCATCATATCTTCTTATAAAAATAAGCTCTTTAGTAATCAACTCATATGCCGTAATGCAAAATTCGTTTTCATGATTTTCTTCTTTTTCAAAATACTGGTATCCTCCAATTTTCAATTTCTGCAGTTCCCTTTTATATTCTTCACTTAATTCCTGATACTTATACCCACACCCTCTTGCTGCCTGATATACTATAAGTAACAGAGATGATTTTATGTTTTCGTGTTTCGTCAAAAGGGCATCTACCACATACCTTATAAAAATTTCGGACTCTTGTCTTATCAAATCATCCAACTGCGGCCTAAATTTTTCTTTTATTCCTCTTCTTTCAAGTGTCAGAATATCCTCCGAATTACCCGACAACAAATTAATACTATAATCCAAATAGCTGTGAAATCTATCCCTGCCATATTCATAACCATGATCGAAATCAGATTCTATATACGAATTTCTATAAAAAATTGTCTTTCCATATTTATGGTAACTCCTAAGTTTTCCTCTTGACCTAATTTCTTTTTTATCATCATGATTTGAACATAAAAATGCATTAAATATACAACATTTTTTTCTATCAAAATAGTGATAGTCAATGCTTGAATCTGTACATATAATTTCTAAATAATCATCTTCATCAAATAATTTATTTCCAAATAAATTATCGTATTGTAATATTACTTTGGGCATATATTTCACAAATTCTTTTGCCTGACTTTCAATTATTACAGGTATATATTCTTTTCTCTGACGTTCCATTTCTATTGCTGGAATTCCTGAAGGCCGATTATTTATTTCAGATATAAGATTATAATAAATCATTTCCTCTCTTGGACGCACTTTAAATGCAAAATCACTTATATCAAGATCTTCCTGTGTAAAATATTCTTGATTTAAATAAACTGCCACCGTCGTACCAATAGAATTACGTTTTTTACAATCAGATACTGTGATATATCCTCTGCCATCTTTTGCATTTTGAAATGTGATCTTTTTTGTTTTCTCAGATTCTGTCCTTGTGATCATTTCAAATTCATCTGCCACTATAAAAATAGACTGCAGACCTATTCCAAATGTACCGGAAGGTCTGAAAAATTCCGGCATTGTGTATATAAAAGTCCTTTCGTCATCTGATTTTCCTTCTACGCTCGCAATTCTTTTAACATCATCCTTACTGATTCCAATCCCCTTGTCTTCAATCACAAATTTTACTCTTTGATTCTCAATCGATAATGTCACATGAATTGCAGAATCATTTATGATCTCTTTCCCCTCATGAACCAGCCATTTTAAAAATCTGTCATCTTTATTTTCCTTGTCTCCATCATATTGCTCTAAATATGTCAGATAGATCCTTTTCATGGTAGCATCTACGGCATTTTGTATAACTTCCCTGACAAACACATATTTACTTTTGTACAGATTTGTACCACCTAATAGCTTCAATGCGTGCTTTGTCGAAATTTCAAATTTCAAATCTGCAAATTCGACCCATTTTACATCATTGTTTAATAAAATTTCAGATTCATTCAAATATGGAGCTCCTGCTATTTTCTCTGGTGCTATCTCACTCCAATGAACACTCATAAATTCAGTACTTTGTCTTATCCAGTCGATCCAGTCACGCATTGCCCTGTAAACCTCTAAAGATTTACAATTTGATTTTATTTCAATCATCCCGTTTTTCACTAAAAAATGCGTAATACTTTCATGTTTTTCTTTGTGAATTTCTGACAGTTTCGGCATTGGTGCTGCCACTCTCAAAAACTCTTTGTCAAACCTTCCGGTATCCATATCAAGCAGATCTCCCAAAGCTAACAAAGCAGCATCAAAGCGCGGATGTATATAGTCATCGAAAATACCATTTTCCTCGTATGGAAGATCCATCACATCAGAAATACCACATCCATGCAAACGGCAGACTTCCGCTAAAACATTTCTCATTCTGATTCCAAATAATTTTTCCAGATCACCATTCTCCAAAATTTCTTCTGCACTTCTTTTTGCGTGTTCAGCGCGAAAGTTTTCTTCGATGACATAAAGAACATCCGAATATACATCCAATGCGATCACATCTTTTTTTACTTCCGGGAAACGCAATAAACGTTCTGCAATATCTGCCAAATCTTCCTGTTGGGATTTTGTATATTTTTTTAATGTTTCTTTCCATTCATCTGATGTCATTTTTTCATGAATCATTTCATATGAGACAGACATGCTTATATCATGTGCATAGGCAGCTACACATAACACCAAAAGATCCGACACTGACAATTTTTCAATATTATCCCTACCGAGAAGCATACTTAAATACTTGATAATATTTGAAGAATGACTTGCATCATGAATACTGAAATGAGGAAAATATGCTGGAACTGTACGAAGTCTTTCGGTTAATGACTTTTTAATCTGACAATAAAGATAATACTTTTCCTGCATTTCTGAATTAACGGAACATATCTCTTTTAATCGATTTTCCATATATTGATTGCACCTCCCAAAATAGAAAAACTGCCATATCAACCCAATTTACATATAACATAAATTCAGCTAATATGACAATTTTATCTATACTTTCTCTTCTATCCCCTATATACCTAACTCAGATCTTTCAATATATTTATCACATTTTTTACTGCCCTGGTTTCATCTATATCTAATATAACTGCCAGTAAAACCGCCATTTCTTGTTCATTTTCACATGATTTAATGAGTTCTAATAACAAACTGCTTTTTTCTGTCCTTTGATCATATTCTGAATTAAGTATAAACGCCGCTTTCTTGATTTCAAGATTCTTTTCAGATATTATTTCTTTGAATTTCTCATTCTGCATCTTCAAACCATCATCCAGTTTAAAATAAGGAATCCTGTTATCTTCCCAAATTTTATACAATGCAAAAATTTTCTCTTCTTCTTTCTCAAACTCACTATCTGTTTTTACAATCTTATTCCATAATTCTTTATAAAACTCATCCTCTTCCAAATGTTTACTAATTAACTTATCAATGATTCCCTCTACCAGTTTTCCATACTTTTTTTCCAATTGATTAATTTCAGCTACTCTAAAATATTCATCCGCTTCTTGACTTTCCGAAGAATCAATATCATCCGCATTTTCCAAAAAATATTGAAATGCTTTATATTGGTTACCATCTTGCAAAATCATTCTATATATTGCTGCTGCAATATTATATTCTTCCCCTTTTACATCCTGCAAATATGAATTGCACTTTATAACAAATTCGCCGTCATATGTTGACATCTGTTTTCTCCTTTCTCAGGAATTACTAACTTTATTTTGGAATATATTACCTGCATTTTGCAAAGTTAAACTATCGAACATGGAACTTGGATAATTATTAAAACTATCTTTTTTTGCTGCTGCCACCACCAAACCATAAATCTCTAGATTACCTCTCTGCATGACATTATCAAATTGTGTCTCTTTAAAAACTGGAGCTTCCTTTTGAACCTGCATCGAACCTATACTTAAAGCTGTAACTGATGTTTCTGCCTGAACCTCCTTTTGATTTTCCTCTTCCTTCATATTTTGATAAAGTTTTTCTCCCGTTTCCAGCAAATAATAATGTTTCTCTCTTCCTAAATGGTTATATGTTATAAATTGATTTTTTATCATCCCGGATAGCGTCTGCGTCAATAATGATGCACTCATTCCTCCCTTATGCGCCAACTCCTTGTGCATAATTCCCGGTTTAGCCAAAATTTCCTTAAAAATCCATTTATATTTGATATATGAATGTACTAAATCAGATAAGTCACTTCTTCTTTTAGTTCTTGCTATTTTTTTCTTCATTAACTTTGAAGTTCCCCAAATACTTCCGAATAAAAAAGCTTCCTCTTTCGATATCTCTTCAAATTGACGAAAGTCCCATATCTCCTCTATATTTTCCATAAGTTTAATACAAGGAGTTGGTAATTTATCTGCCTGATCTTCCAAAGCATCTACCAACCCCTCTATATATATATGAACCATTTCTTCATCAAGATGTTTCTTATTACATATCAATTGTAAAATTCCTTTTGAAATATTTCTCAAACGACTTAATCCCATATCACATTCCTCTAAATTGTTTAGACATAGTTTATTATATTATATAGTTATTATGTATTAAATGCAACGTTTTTAATCCAGATAAACATGTTTTATTTTTCTTATCAATTGACCTTTTTGAACTGATTCTGTCAAAAAATCACACTCCACCATGAATAGACAGCCTCCTTCCTGACACTTTTCTGTACATTTGTTTTTTTCTCTGCATAGCATCTTCTCCTTTCCAATTACCACCGAACCTTCTTTATACGGAAAGACTGCGATTCCATTTTCTTCTTTAAATCCTTTAAATCCTTTTATTTCTAATGATTCACAACAATTACAAACAACGCTGCACGTATGATAATTAAAATTGACTACTTCTTTTAATTGTTCGCGAAATCCTTTATGAACCGACGGACTCCATGCGGGCACAAGCAAAAATTGAGGTTTGAATATCTCCGTCATTCTTTTTGCCCCCTCCCGGTTGGATATATCTCTGCAAATGGCAACCATAATTTTCCCAATCCCATCAATATCTACCATGATGCTTTCTTTTCCTGGATTTGCAAGTCCTTCCATCATTGGCCTGTTTTCATTCCTTAAATTAGAGAATTGTTCACACTTATATTGTTTTCCAAACTCCATTCCATCAAATCGATACAAAACCGATACATTGTTGTCATCCGCTGTCCATGCTGTTCCTGCAATGACTAAAAATAAATTTTTCATCTTTTTCGGATTATTAAGCGTCTGATCTCTCAGGTATTTTTGTATCTCATCCTGTATACTGCTGTCACAGATATATTCAGGAAAAATGATGATATTGGCACGTTCTTTTATAGCTTTTTCCAGTAATCTTAATGCCCAGTTCACACCATTGCTCTTATGCCAGTCATTGTATACAACACGAAAAGCCGCACCTGTTATCGCAGGAAATTCTAACATTTTTTCTCTTGAAAAGGGAATCACTGCAATTTTTAATTTCTTACTTTCAACTATTTTCTTTTTCGTCAAATCACTGTCTCTGATTCTCATCTGAACAATCTTCAAAGGCTCTGCATTTTCTGGCAATTCACTTTTTTTCAAAATATGCAGATGATTCAATTGTTTTCGTATTGTTTCGCTTTCAATCGTATCTCCAAAATCCAATTCATATGCTGCCTGCTGCAATAAATCATGATTTATATTCAAATAAACATATGTGTTTTTCTGATATCCCTTATTTAACGGACCAGACTCTGTAATTATGTCTCTTTTTTCTGGAATATACACATTGACTGCCATTAAAATAAAAAACGGTATCGTTGCATTATTTAGCTCAGTGTCCCCAAAATCTTTCATGTTATTTTCTATTTTCTCAGATAATTTGGCTATTTTCCCGACACATTGATCAAACATCCAGCCTTTATCTTCCTGATTTCTTAATATCTTTCTAACATCATCCTGAAAATGCCCTAACTTCTTCAGATTTACATTAGAAACAGATGTATTTTCATTTTCCAATATATAACATGCAATAAAATTCGCCTCATTCGATACATGATCCATTAAATAATCATAGCAAAACGATACCATATCATATACATTTATCAGTTCCTCTGCTTCACATTTTAACTCACACGCAAACATCTTCATCCCACCTAATTTATAAACTTCCGTCTACAAATCGACTTATCTTTTCCGTATATTTATTGCACTTTCGATTGCATTTGTAATTTGTTTTATTATAACACAGGGACTCCCATCTTGGAAGTCCCTATTACTACACCATGTAAAAATCCGCGTAAAAATGTTCTAAGCCACACCAACGCATCCTAACACTTTCACGCCCTGCTCACCAAGCAACCGGATCTCCTGCTCGATCTCCCTGTAAGCGGACACACCAGCCTGCTCGATCAGTACGACATTGTGGATCTCGTTTGCACTGCGCATGGATTTCATATCATAGCAGACATTTCCGCCGCTCAGAACCTTGATTCCTGCCTTTGAAAGAGCTGCCGAAATCTTATCACACATCTGAGGATCTAATTTCTCCCACTCACTTCCGGTAAGGTAGATCTGATGCAGATCATCATTTTTGCAGACCAGTTCGATATTAGACGCGATCAGACTAAGCTGTTCATCCTCAGTCATCTGTTTCCGGTTACGATTTTTTATCTTCAGAAGGAACGCATCAACACCTGATTTTTTACCGGTAATCTGAACTGAGCCAAACAGACGCATTCCATAGACTTCAAAAATCTCTGCCGTGTTCTGAAGTCTGCTGGCAAATAATACCTGACACATGCTCCAAATAGCAGATAACATGATACCAAGAACAAAACCTAATACCAGATATTTGAGGCTGAATCCCGGTTTTACAGGTTCCACCGGTGTGGCAATTACCGTGCTGTCCTCATCTGACTCTTCCTCATCTACCACAGCATCCCCAAGTGCCTCTAACTGTGCATTTGTCATTCCAGTTTTTAATGTTTTTAACTGGTTACGATAGTTATTGACCATAGTCTGATAATTCTGCTGGTCATTGATCAGCTTGTCATCTGTGCGGACCGTAGTCTCTGTTGAGAGCAGTTTCAGAGAATGACTTCCGATAGTTTTAGAAAAAACCGGTGTCTGTGCATTCAATGCATCCTCTACAACTTCCGCAATATCAGAAAGCATTGCTGCATCCGGATATGCAACTTCCACCCTAAAATTTTTGCCTGATAAATCTGAATCCACGCTGATCAGTTCTTCCACATACCGGATTTCATCACTCAGTGATAATTTATCAATCATCTGCTGCGCCAGATCACTGTTCTGTGCATAATTTTCATAAGCACTCACCAATGCATCCGTATAATTTACACGGTTATCCTCTGTGTAATTAAATGTATAATCAGAATCAACATAATACTCCATGATCAATACATTTTCTTTATACGCATTCAGATTCATATAAATAGAATTCTGCATGTACAGGCGGCTTCTGTCTAACAGGCTCTGTAAAGATTTTGCATCATTTATCTGCTGCAGTTCTTCTGCAGTGAAATTTTCTTCATTGACCGCATCTTCTTCGCCTGATTCAATCGCAGCTAGCTGCTTCTGGTATTCCTCATATGCAGTATTGTAGGATTTCTGTGCTCTCAGGTATCCTGCTATCGGCAGCAATATCATAAAGATCAATGCGAATGCTAACAGACGCCGCCAGTCTAATATGATTTTCCAAAATAAATCCTGCAATGCAATCTCTTTTTCATACACTTTTTTTGATTCCATGTTGTTCTCCTGATATTTTCTAATAAAGTAAAAATTTACTCTCGCTCTTTAATCACTTTTGCCGGTACTCCTGCCATAACACAATTTCTCTTATCAACCGACCTGTTTACAACCGCGTTTGCTGCAACTACTGTCCCATCACTTATTGTAATATCTCCAATTACAACTGCTCCAACTCCAAGTTCCACATTCATTCCCATCATCGGGACCTTATCTGAATATCCATTATTTCCAATACAGTTCATACCATGCAGCTTACAATTTTTTCCAATCCTTGCCATGCTATTGACAACAATCATTCCGTGATAAATCTGTAGTCCCTCTTCAAAACAATTTTCAGCAATCTCTATTCCAAGTTTTTCTCCTAATCTGTTTTTCTTTCTTCTATAAATCACCAACATCATTTTACTCAGCGTACTACTGTCCATCGTGTTTTTATACAATTCACAATGCCTTAAGTAATACACATATTTCCATAAAAAATATATCTTTTCTTTGGTATAACGCAAACGCATCATGTGTGAACGTTTGTTCCCATCGCCAAAATATAGCTTTTTTTCATAGTCTACAACTCTTTTTAATTCTTTCTTATTGTCGATCAACTTTTCTTCTCCTCAAATAACTGTCCTATCTTTCCGATATGATATTTTAAAGCATCCCATTTCAATTTAAAAAAAACTGAATATAATCTATCTTTTGAATAACATTTAATCTTTTGTACATCCAGGCTTTCCAGATCATCAATAAACTTGTTAGGCACAATATAATAATGCCCGCATACCCCGATAAATTTTTTATCCATCTTTCGCTTTTGGAAATGCACATACGCTATTTCCCTTTTTTGGACTTGTCCATCTAACACGGTACACTCAAACAGCTGCCCGTTGTTCCACTCAAAAATCATTGGCTCTTTTTTATCATAGTATTGTATAAAACCAGCATCATATTTCGATGCCTGAAACGCATATCTCATTGGCGAAATATCCACATACGCCTCGTCAACCCGGGCCATTTTAAAGTTATATTCTTTGTAAATTGTATTAATACTATATGTATTCAGTTCATCAAATGCTTTGTTCTCACTAACACCAAGTATTTGTTCCACAGGAACTCCCGATTTTGTTTTCAATAGAAATCTTTTATTCACATTCTCCGTGTTGCGGTACAAAGTCATATGCCCCAAAAATCCGATTTTGTCATTTTGATTCAGAATATCTTCATTGAGGAACTTTCTTAGATTTCCAAAAATACAATCCGACATATCACAATGTCCCCAATAATCATATTCCTTTACATATTCCGAAAAGACATATCCATATATCGGTTTAAAATCACATAATTTATATGGTTTTTCTATATTCACCTTAAATTTAAACCTGTCCTGAATATACTCTTTCATTTCCTGAAAACTCATATATTCAACCTTTACATTTTCCGGATAACAATACTCTGTATGGTCATCAGTAAAAATAAGCCAATTAATATCTGTATTTTTACTACATGATTGTAACCATAATTCCATATGCTGTTTTGGTAAAGTTCCAAAATACGGGCATATAAACACTATACTTTTCATTTCTACTCTCCACATCAGTTTAGCTCAATTTATTCATATGATGTCTCATCATAAGCGTATTGGGGATAATTGCAGTTAAAATCGGTTTAAGCGCCCATATCCGTTTAAGGTATGGTATATGCAGTTTTTTATATCCATTCCAGTATACTTTCGAGGTCTGGATTCCTGCAGACAGGCTCCGTTTTTTATAATCTGTCCTGCCTTCCCGATATTTATATAATACCTCCTGCATATTATATCCCCTGAATCCTTTTTCAAAAAACCGAATCCACAAATCCAAATCTTCAGCCCGTACAGTTGCTGCACTTGATGTATATCCACCTAAATTATCGTAAACACTCTTTTTCATCATTATGGTAGGATGTGCAAACGGAACATCCCTAATAAGTACCTGTTTGTCTGGATATTCTATACTTTTTCTAATCCCTTTATCACCATTTTCATCAAATACCATTCTGTTGCATCCTGTCACATCATACTCTGAATGTGATTCCAGAAACTCTACCTGTTTTTCTAAACGATCTGGCATACTTATATCATCCGCATCCATCCGGGCAACATATTTTCCATGTGCAACCTCAAGACAACGATTTAGTGATGCTGCCAATCTCATATTTTTCTCATTATGCAAAATATGAATGCGTTTATCATTTTTCTCGTATTTCTTTAAAATTTCCAGTGTATGATCGCTCGAACAGTCATCACAGATAATAAACTCCCAATTTTCATATGTTTGTTTTAATATTGACTCCATACAATCATAGATTGTATTTTCACAGTTATATGCTCCCATAATTATACTTACTAAAGGTGTACTCATCTGTCATCTTCCTTTTTCTCTATATCTTTTAATGCGCCAAGTAAAAATCTTTCTGATTCTTTCTGTAAGTTTTTTCTTTTTATGTTTACCTCAGAAAAATCAATGTCATAACAAACATTTTTTACAGTTCCTATCTGACTAACGATCCTATCCTGCAGACCTAATTCTGTTAACAATGATTCCATCCTGCTAAACCCTGACTGATGTCTGAAATCTTTTTCTGTTTTTCCTACTGCAAATGATTTATTCAAATTAATACACAATGCCATTCCATGAAATGAATTTGTAAATACAAATTTTGCATTCATAATAAGATTCACAAAATCATATGGTCCATAATTACAGTAATCGAATACAAGATTAATAATCTTATATCCTTTAAATACCTCTTGTACCTCCTTTATATAATGTCTAATATATTCGTCATCTCCTATGAAATAGGTTAAAATGTATTCATCATCTATTGATAAATCCGATTTCGTCCCAAATTCTTTCCACTCCTGCCCACTAAGCAAAAAAGTAGGATCAATTACAACTTTAATATCCCTGTCACTAATTTTTTGTAATAAATTTTTTCCCATTTTCTCGCGGACAGACAAATACGGTATGGCATCAATTCTCTGTTTTATAATACGTTCCTGTTCATGTGTCAGATTACTCACACCTATACTTGGTGCATAAGCAATTCTTCTTTCTTCCGGCGCAAACTGCAAATAATATGTATCATCCATATCACAAAATTGCGGATTCCATATCTGATCACTTCCACATATATAAGCATCATACTCAGGACATTCCTTCCGTATTTGTGAATATGTTTTATACTCTGTTCCATTTGTTGAATATTCCTTATTCCAAAACTCCTGAAACTTCTTATTTCTTGTTTTTAGTTCTGTTTCATATTTTAACTGTTCTCTTCTTTTCTTTCGCTCATTTTTTATAATAGATATTCTTCCAATCGGATTGTTGAGTATCTTTTCCGCTTTTTTTATCCAAAACCCTATACCCTGTTTTTTTCTATTTTCAAGATATCCATTGATTGAATAATCTATAATCTCCGCCTGATATCCCTGTTTTTTTAAATACTGCTGCAGTGCATAACACTGGCATACCGCCCCAAAGCTATAAACCTTATGAAATGTTATAATTCCAACTTTCATTTCCTTTTCTCCTCGATAAGTCGTCCCAATAGCTGTTCCAACTGTTCTACTTTATCCTTTATTTGAAAATGTTCCAATGCAAACACCGCTCCGGCATTTCCTAAAACCTGGCACAGCTTTTCATTTGCTGCCAATTCCCGTATCCAATATGCCATATCCTCTGCGTCTTTTACAATTTCGCCACCCGGGAAATATTTTACGCACCCAACGTCTGTTGAAATAAAAGGAACCCCTGCTGCCATCGTCTCAACAATAGAAATTGGAAATGCCTCCCACCTGCTTCCTAATAAGTAAATATCTGCTTCTGAAACAATCCCTGCTATCTCACTTCTTGGAATTTCAGTATCAAATACTACATTCTTGTTTGTATGATACTGTAAATCCAGTTCCTCTTTGCGTTTCAAAAGACATTCATAATATGCATTCTTTTCACTGCCAATAAATCTTAATTTCCATTCATTTGAAATGTCAGCTTTATAAAATGCCTCCAGACATAGCATCTGATTTTTTCTTTCACAATAATTTGCAACACTAACCATTGTTTTACTATGTTTTTTTTCTGCATCGTCTTTTCTAAAAAAAGCATCCTCTGCAGCATTTTCAAAAATAACGCTCTGTATTCCATAGTGTGTTTTAAAAAATATGTTTCCATGATCGAATTCATGCAGTTGTGTTACAGCATCATATTTTTTTAAATTATTTCTCTGCGTCGTATAGAGCCATCCCCATCTGATATTATTCCATAACTTTGACGCAAAAGCTGAAACAGATGAAACATCTGACTTTTTCCATTTAAAATCGATAATTCCATGCAGATATAATATTTTTGTACACTCTATTTTATCTAAAACAGGAAGTACCCAATCAGTTCTCGCTGTCTGTGTACATACATTAATAATAATGTCTGTTTTTTTCGAGAGCTCTATTATCTTATGCTGATACTTTCTTTTATCTCCCCGATGAATCGCATGCACCGTTATAATATCGTCTCTGTATATTTTTACTCCATGATATTCTTCATCCAAAGGAGCACCATCACATGAAGATGTCATTACCAACACCTCATGCCCTTTTTGGGCAAGTCCTTCTGCCAGGTACTGTGTAACAACAGACACTCCGTCTTTATATGGATAATAAGTATTCACTGTAAAAATAATTTTCATTACGATTTTCCTTCCCTGCCCCTGTTCATCACTCTTTGTAACTCACTTCTCATCTTATCATATAAGGTTATGATCGTTTTCCTATACATAACAACCTGCAATACAATACAAATTACACTGACCAGTATCGCTGCTCTCTGCTGAATTACTGCAACAATCTCTATCGCCAGAATCGTTCCACTTGCCAGTAATCGTCCCATTTTCAAATTGATTTTCACATACTTTTGGGTTCCAATCATATAATATATCCAGACTGCAATGCAAGTCAATGCTGTCGCTAAAGCTGCTCCCTGTATTCCCATGTATGGGATCAATATAATATTTAACACTATATTGATCAGGGCTCCTGCTAACGTTATCAACATTACACTTACATTTTTTTTCAAAGCAATATAAATGCTCGAAAAGAATCCAGACACCTGATTTGCAGCTCCCCCAACAATTAACAACGGAACATAAATCCATGCATCAGAAAATGCATCACCTACCAGCGGTCCCATAATTACTTTTGTCACAGCTATCAATAAGGCAGATCCTAAAAATGCCAGACAACTGTATAATTGCCAAATACTTTCATAAAATCCCTTATCTTCATTGTTTTCGTATGCCGTAATAGATGACAGCGACCATGCCTGCAGAAAGACGCTAAAAAATGTTGTCAATAAAAGTGGTATTTTGTTTGCCACAGAATATATCCCAACTGCATCCTCCCCCATGAGAAATTCCAATACATACCTGTCACTGGAGTTTGTGATCCACCAGGACATTGCATTGACAATCAGAGGTATTGAAAACAACACCATTTGCCTGAGTAATCTGACATCTATTCTCCTCCACTCAAAATACTCATAGAGTTTTCCACCAAATGTCAAAAATATAATCGAGCAAAAATCTGCAATAATCGCAGCTTCTATATATCCTGCCGTCCCTCTGTGTAAATTGATCAACAGGAATAAGTTTGCCACAAATAATATAATTGTATAAAATATATTATCCAGCGAAAATATTGTGATTTTATCCAATGCCTTTGAAAAAACCGAAAAATTTCTTCTCAATGAATCAGCTAACAGCAACAGACATAAATATCCCTTCCATTCATTTAAAGAACTCTTTCCCAATGGAATAAAATAAATAATCAAACTCACTATCAGTACACCCAGCACTGTAACCAGCACAGATATCGCAAATACCTGTTTCTTGTCTTTGTCTTTTTCCAAAGCAAACCTTAACAGTGCACTTGTTATAGATAATGATGCTAGTGGCAGAAGTAAACTTACCGTGCTGACAATCAGTTCTGCTACTCCAAGTTCTGCCGTAGTCATATATGTTGTATAGACCGGAAGCAAAAAAAACATGATTACTTTCGCTCCTAAAGTCCCCACTCCAAATGCAATTGTATTACTCAGTAATACCCTTTTTTCATTTTTTTTCTGCATAACTACCTCTTAATATAACTTACCGTTTCAACAACTTAATTATTTTTGCTGTTATTTCAGGTCCCACCAACCGTTTTACCTTTTCTTTCCAGGTATCCAGTGTATCTATTGTCTGTAATGTCTGCTCCGAAATTCCCTTTTCTTTATACTTGTCAAAAAATATTTCCCTTTTTGCATGACACGGAGTACTTCTTCTAAAATGTAAGTTTCCTGCAACTGCTTCTTCTTTTGGACGCTGTATCACATAAAAATAATCTTTTACTTTTTCCCATACAGCTCTCCCTTTCGCTGAATTGATCCACAATAAAGATGGATATTCCATTTTGCGCTCTGAATCGGCAAGCCCCCAAAAATCTCCTAATGTAATATCTGCCCTTCTCTTTACTCCAATGAAATGACAATCATAGCAATTTTCTCTCAAGATTACTCCTGCTTGAAATGCTCTGTAATACCAATCTTTCATTGGATCGTCAGTTTTATATTCTGTTCCATTTTCAAAATTGATTTTTATATTTTGAGCACGTTTTCCTGCCTTATTTCGAAATGTCATTCCGCATACATTACTCGCATGACTTTCTTCCATCCCTTTTAAATAATCAGCAAACACTCCTGGTGATGGAACACCATGGCATACCAGTTCACATGTCACTAATTTTTCATATTCCCTTCCCAGATATCCTCTTAACCCGGCAATTTGACACGGTGTTCCCGAAAAAAGAACCCATTTCCCATCCAGCAGATCTTTTTTGGCTTCAGTATAACAACTTCCAATATAACTCTGCACATACTTACTTCCACTTAGATCTTTCAATGATTCTGCTTTATCTTTTCTGCAGTGTACTGCCTCAAACCTTTCATTCCACGCAGCCCCATACACAGTACCATCATTCTTCACGATCCATTCCCCTAATGCCCGAAAAACACCACCGGAAGAACTTGACTCACGTACTGTTTCATTTTTGTTCCAAACTGCATACACTTCAGGTTCATCTTCAAAAACAGATATTTCATTCTCCATCGGACATACTCTCGTGCATGCTCCACAATTTACACATTTTTCCACATTAACCGTTGGATACCAAAAACCATCTGATTCCTTTTGCATTTTAACCGCATTCTTTGCACAGATCTGAACACATGCCATACATCCTGTACATTTTTTATGTTCACATAACATTTTTTCATTCCTCATATTCTTATTCGATGTCTTATATGCCTTTCTTTTACTCCTGCATCAAAATAAAACACTATAGCAAGTGGCAAAATTCTAATCCATACATATTGACATATGATGGCAAGATTTATGATTGTTCCTATTGTCAGTACAACAGTCATATAATAGAAAATATATTTCCAGGTAAGATATGCATTTTTCTCCGCCTTCCGCTCAAATAACATCCCTGCCACCGATAATACCGCATTCCAGATTACCACCCCCAAGTATGACATACACATATACGCCTGTCCACTAAATGGACATACCTGATCCGAGGATTCTATCATGCCATAAATTGTTTTATTAAAATACCATCCAGACTGATCTGTCATCGAAAGGAAATGATTCAACACAGGAAAGTTTCCAAAAATATCATTTAATGCTGTATGTAATGAAATGACTCCCCTATAATTTTCTTTTGTCTGAACCGCATATGCTATATTAGTAGGTCCTGCAAAATATGAATTTAATGTTTTATAATTTATGATCCTTAAGAAGGACTCTGCCATCCCATCTGCTTCCAGATATGCAAACTTTTCTAATGTAAGTGCTAATATTCCTATTACTCCAACAAGAATTACTCCAGCCTGCATTTTTTTCTGATATTGACTATACATTTTTTCAAGTATTATATAACCAATCAGCAGGTTAATCACTAATCCCCATCTTGATATTTCTCCGGTCGACCCAATTGCACTTTCTAAACAAAATACCAGCCATGCTATTACGGAAACCATACATCGAATGCTTTCTCTTCTTATGATTCTGCTTACCTTTATTGCACTAATAAATCCCAGTATCCAGACTGCTACTGCCACCCTGTAAATCATAACATATAACGTGTTCTGAACCTGTATATATCCCATAAACCGTTTTAATACTCCAACAAGCCCGGGATGTATTATGATTAACAAAAAACCAATTACAGCAATACACACATTTGTCATCCCCAATGGTTTTATTTCAGTTTCAGTTTTTTCACTTTCTTTATATATTTTAGGAGCTGCAACTCTAATGCTAAGAAAAATTGTTATCATTTCCAATGCCATTATCAATATAACTCTCGCATTTTGAAACAAAATCGGAGACACATATCTCAAAAGAATTTTCCCATCTCCCAAATCATATCCATCATTCAAAATATAGTATGCAAATGGTAATATAACGTAACGTATATAGGCGCAAAATACAATAATCTTTACAGCTATCTTTTCCGTATATTTTTGATTATATATACAACTACAAAAACACAGCATATAAAGGGCCGGTAATATCCATACCCCTTCTGCCGTGCTCATGTCTAAACATATTATCATCACACCCAGTGTTGACAACATAAAAAATATATCTATAAACTGCTGCATATTCCGTTTATACTTCATCTACTTCTCCATTTTAAGTAACTGTAACTTTCTCTCATCATAAAATATAAATTTCCAGTTTGGATACGTTTGTTCCAATACAGACTCTATGCATGCCCTTCTTGTAGATTCACAATTATATGCACCCATAATAATACTCACCAATGGCTTCATTATGTCTCCTGTAACAATCTTTTACGATCAGAAAAAATATGCTCAAACAACCCTCTCTGTTCAAATTTAGCAACTGCAAAATCATAGGCATTATTCCCAAATTTATTTCTCATATCATCCTGTTCATACAAAGAGTACATTGCAGTTTCTAAGTCATCCGCACTACCTTTTGTCACAACCAGTCCGGTTGTATCTTTTTTCATTGCATCCGTCGGTCCTGGAATATCACTGACAATAACAGGTAGTCCCATCGCCTCAGCTTCTACAACAGCGCTTCCAAACCCTTCCCGATAACTTGGTAAAACATAAATATCACTTGCTGCTAAATATTTTTCCACTTCATTCGTAAAACCACAGTAAATAATTCTCTCTTCCCCAACAGACCAATTATACAAATCTTCTTTTAAAGATCCAGTATTCTCAGCATCCCCGACCATCAAAAGATAGATATCTTCCTTCTTCGCAAAAATTTTTCTTGTCGCTTCCAAAAGTTCGTTTATTCCCTTATCTCTGGTAATTCGTCCAATAAATATAAAGACTTTTGCTTCATCAGGAATACTATATTTTGTACGTATCTCTCTTCTCCATTCTTCTTTATGAGTTATATTAAATTTCTCAATATTAACCCCGCTTGCACTCCCATTCCATATAACAGATCCTTTGTTTTCCGGATACAGCCCCTCTGCATGGCTAAAATTTAAATTGCCAAAGCTGTCTGGTTCTATCCACGTTGACAATTTACACACTAGTTTTTCTTCCGCTTTAAAAACCGCTCTTTTTAAGCCATGAAATCCTACATATGCAATTCCCCATTGACAGTATAGTCGTACCGGTACACCTGCCATAATCCCTGCTATAGATGCATAACAGGACGCATTTGGTGTTGAATATTGTATCATATCGAACTTTTGTGTCTTAAAGATTTTTTTTATCTCCAACATTGCTTTGAGACCGCCAAAACTTATTCCTCTTTCCATTGCTACCGGATAAAAATGTATATACGATGGCAATGTAGCCTGAAATTGTTTATCCTCATTACAGATAAAAGAAATATCATAATTTCCTTTTTCATGTAAATACTTTGCTGTTTCCACCACAAATGCCTTTAATGTGATTGAAACAGTAGTAATAAAGCATATCTTTTTCATGTTCATCTACTCTCTTTTCCGATTGTTCCCTGAAATGGTTCCATTGTCACTGATGACGCACTACTAATTCCTTCATGAGTTAATACAGTTTTTACTGTTTTGAAAATTATTTTTACATCTCCCCAAAATGTAATATGTTCCACATATTTTACATCCCACTCAAACTTTTCTTCCCAGCTGATGCTGTTTCGTCCGTTTACCTGTGCAAGTCCTGTAAATCCAGGTCTGACATCATGACGATGTTTTTGTCTCTCATTATACAGCGGAAGATAACGGACTAACAGCGGTCTTGGTCCAACAATACTCATATCACCCTTAACAATATTAAAAAGTTCCGGCAGTTCATCCAGACTTGTGCTTCGAAGTGTCTTTCCAAATTTTGTCAGACGCACTTCATCCGGCAAAAGTTCCCCGTTCTCATCTCTCTCATCTGTCATGGTGCGAAACTTATACATATTAAATATCTTTTCATTTTTTCCCGGACGCTGCTGTTTAAACAATACCGGACTTCCAAGTTTCACCCTGACTAAAACAGCTACCATTAACATCACCGGACTTAAGATAATACTTGCAATCAGTGACAATATAAAATCCAGTCCACGCTTTATATATTTTTGATACATATTTTACCTCTTCTGTGACACTCCAATTTCTGCTATTTTGCATCATGAAACTTAATTGGTTTTGCAGGATTTCCTACTGCCGTACAGTCAGATGGCATATCTCTGATTACAACCGAACCAGCTCCAATAATTGTCTTTTCCCCAATATGTATTCCCTGAATAATATGACTGCCTGTTCCTAATTCTGTTTCGTCACCAGCCTCAACACATCCTGAAATATTCACACTTGGATACACAGTAACATAAGAATTTAACACTGCATCATGCCCCACAGTACAATCAAGATTGATAATATTAAAGTCTCCTATCTTAATATCAACTGTCAATATATTACCTGCACAGATAATATTACCTTTTCCCATGCAAATACGTTCTGACATCTGAACAAACGGATCAATCAAATTTGGGAACTCCAGATTTTCATTATCAATAATTTTATCAATTATCTTTTTTCTGGTTTTTGACGAACCCACTGCACACGCAATAGCCAGTGGTTCTTTTACTTCATTTAAATATGTAATATTTCCCAGTACTGGCAGACCATCAACGATCGTTCCAACAGCAACTCCATCATCAATATATCCAAGTAAATTCCATTGTTTTTCTTTTTCATTCATGCGTTCTAACAGCCACTGCACTTCACGTCCAAAACCGCCGGCTCCGATAATTACAATATTTTTCATTGATAAAATAACTCCATTTCTACCCTAACTCATTTAATACCAGTGGATTTCTATTCGAACACACCACCTGTCTCGTTTTTCTGTTTATGACAGGTCGTTCCTGTTTTTGAACTACCTTGACATAATAGATTAAATCGTACATATCCTGTGGTTTTTCCTTGCTTTTCGCACATAATTTTTTTGCTAACTCTCTTTCGAAACTTTTTCCACCTTTTGGTATCTGTTGCCTGTTCGGACTCACAATGCAGGATATAACTTTATTCCGCCCCTTTAATAATGATTTAAACTCATCTGAGCTTTCAACATTTTCAACCGTTCTCAATACTTGCTCTAACGCCACATTAATCACAGCCCCTTTCAACTCTATCAGATAAAAATTACCATCCGGGCTCTCTGATACAGCAAAATCTGCTTTTTTGATACCATGACTTACATCATTTATAATGCCTTTATCCACAATAATCCTATAACAGTCCTGTCTGTCCCTGACAATTATTTTGGTCTGATCATCCTGCAATTCAATATTATCTCCGGCTTCAATATATGAAAAACAACCCTTGTACTTATCTGGTACGTTCAATCCTGTTTCTCCACCTCGTATAACCTTGTATATAATTCATTATTGATATCTGAAACCTCATCTATCAATTCTGTATACAATTCCTGTTCCGTTTCCATAATCAGATTTTCAACCTTTGTATGCCCTTGCTCACAGATAAGCTTTCCTGCATATATTTCTCCGGGTTTCACAGATGTATGTTTTCCAACAATCCTGTCTACTTTCTCTTTCTTGTTTTCATTCTCTGCAATTTTCCCAGCATAACACAAAGTGTTCATACATGTCAGCACATATGGACTATGCGTAGTTATCACAACTGTGCTTCCCGTAAGATTTGCAAACCGTATGATAAAATCAACGACCTTTCTCTGTAGTTTGGGATACAAATGTGCCTCTGGCTCCTCAATGACCACAAACGATTTTTCCTCTCGCAGCAACAGTATATAGATCTGATTCAGCAGCCATAACACTTCCTGCTGCCCAGACGAGATAAAGTTTATAGGAATACGATAGGAATCGTCTAATACAAGATATTCCTGTCCGTCATTGTAATAGTAATCTCCTTTAAGATCCTGCTGTAATTCTTTTACCATTGTATCAATCGAGAACTTTCGTTCCTGTCTTGCATAGTATTTATGTGCCTGTGCAATTCCACCGTCAAATCTAGGCTGTATATTCTCGATAAACTGCATAAAATTACGATTCACCAGATCAAGCGCTGTATAATCCAGTTTTGTCTTCTGGCGGGACATCAATGTCAGCATGCTTCTCCCCGCCGGAATATAATATGTTTCCATATCATCTTCAAAAATATGGTTCATCTGCCTCTGAATATCATTATGAAGCTGTATCCTCTCAGAGGTAATATAGGAAAATGTTAAACTTTCCGACTGTCTTTTATAAAAGTCAAACGACTGTTCTTCCAGTTTTTTTACTTTTTTCCTCAATGCATCACTATACATTACCTGTAAATATTTTTTGCCCTTTACTGCACCAATACCTACCGATATTGAAATCTCATCTGTAAAAAAATATTCTGCATGCAAATCATCCGGTAAATTCCAGCTATATCCAAACAACTGAACAAAAATATCTTTTACAGTGGCATTGAGTGCTTTTGGAAAATGCTCCTGATCTAACGCATATCCTGCAGTCGAGATGCGAAATAAATACTCTATAATCTCGTTTTTAACTAATCTGAAAAAATAAATTGCCTTGCATATGGTGCTTTTTCCCGTTGCCTGTTCACCGATCAGCACATTTACATGCTTAATATCCAATTCAAATTTTTCAACTGCTCCCAGTTTGTCAATTTTTAATCTTCCCAAACCCGTCTCCTATATTTTCTTCTACTACTCAAAACATCCCCTGATCACACGGATAATCACATCCTGCTGCTCCGCAGTCATCTTATTATCGCTCGGCAGGCACAGTCCTCTGTGAAATATATCCATTCCGACATCAAGCGGTCTTCCATCTTTCCCGACTGCTCCGCCACTGATATATGCGTTTGTCTTTGCCCTGCCATTTCCTTCCCTGGTCACAAAGCCATTCATGCGGTAGATCGGCTGCATATGCATTGGCTTCCAGATCGGTCTTCCCTCTGCGTTGATCGAAGCGATTGTGTCAAGGATCTCTGTCGGACAGCTTTTTCCATGCTCTGGAATGAAAAGCACTTCCTGCTCTCCCCGGACCTGTCTGCACATTGCATCCGGTTCAATGATCATGCAGCTCAGCCAGAAGTTTGGCACGCTGTTTGCAGCATCAAACGGATTCATGGATACCGGCAGACCTTTCAGTCCTTCCCTGTATCTTTCATAGATTGCTTTCTTCTGTGCAATGTGTTCCTCTAAATACGGGAACTGTCCTCTTACAACACCCGCGATCACGTTGCTCATTCTGTAATTATATCCTACTTCTTCGTGCTGATACCACGGTGCGTTTTCTCTCGCCTGCGTAGACCATTTTCTGACCTTGTTTGCATCTTCCTCACAGTCGGTAAGGAACATTCCACCGGAGGAACCTGTTATGATCTTGTTTCCATTAAAAGAGATCGCATTAAAATCACCAAATGTTCCCGTCTGTTTTCCCTTATAAGATGCTCCCAGTGATTCTGCCGCATCCTCAATGATTTTTGCACCGTGTTTATCTGCAACTGCTTTCAGTTCATCGATCTTTCCAGGTGTACCATATAAATGCGCAGCCACGACCAGTTTGACATCCGGATATAGTTCAAATGCCTTCTCCAATGCCTTCGGATCCATGTTCCAGGTATCATACTCCGTATCGATAAATACCGGTACACCGCCTTCGTATGTGATTGGATTTACTGTGGCAGCAAATGTCATATCGGAGCAAAAAACTTTATCTCCCGGTTTTACCCCCGCGAGTTTTACAGCCATATGAATTGCTGCGGTCCCTGCCGATAATGCCACCGCATATTTACAGCCAACTTTCTTAACGGCAAGTTTCTCAACTTCATTGATATTTTCCCCTACTGTAGACATCCAGTTTGTTTCATATGCCTGTGTCAAATACCGTAATTCATCTCCATGCATTGTTGGTGACGATAACCAGACCTTACTTTCAAATGGTGTAATTGTTTTTGCTTCATTTCCTAACATTCCACGAATCCTCTTTTTATTTACTTATTTCATTGGTGTATAAGTCGGTACAATCTCCTGTACAACTCTGCGGATATCATCTGGCTCCTGCACCACATAATCTCTTAAATCATTCAGCTGCTGCATAAATTTTTCTTCATCCATCTGGATCGGCTTTCCAATATGGATCAGCTTATTCTCAGTATCCTGCATTCCCTCTTCTGCCATCAGCATCTCTTCATACAGCTTTTCACCCGGTCTTAAGCCTGTAAATTCAATCTTAATGTCATCATCCGGTTTGTGCCCGGACAACAGGATCAGGTTTCTTGCCAGATCTACGATCTTGACCGGCTCTCCCATATCAAGGATGAATATCTCTCCGCCTTTTGCATATGCTCCCGCCTGAAGCACTAAAGAGACTGCCTCCGGAATCGTCATGAAGTAACGGATGATATCCGGGTGTGTCACTGTTACCGGACCGCCTGCCTCGATCTGTTTCTTGAATAACGGAATGACACTGCCGTTACTGCCTAATACATTGCCAAAACGAACTGCCACAAATTCTGTGTCAGAATGTCTGTTATAAGTCTGAATGATCATCTCACAGATACGTTTGGTTGCCCCCATGATATTTGTAGGGTTAACTGCCTTATCCGTGGAGATCATGACAAAACGTTTTACTTTCCATTTATCAGCTGCCTGAACGACTTTCCAGGTACCAAGCACATTATTCTTGACTGCCTCATTCGGACTGTCTTCCATCAGCGGTACATGCTTATGTGCTGCTGCGTGATATACAATGTCCGGGCGGTATTTTTCAAAAATCATATCCATACGTTTTGTATTTCGTACAGAGGCGATCAGAACAACCAGGTTCAGCTCCGGGTAATTTCTGCGCAGCTCATTCTGAATATCGTAAGTCGTATTCTCATAGATATCTACCAGTACAAGCTGCTTTGGATGATGGGAAGCGATCTGTCTGCAAAGCTCACTTCCGATGCTTCCGCCGCCTCCAGTCACCATAATCACTTTATTTTCCACATAGCCAAGAATGGAATCGAGATCAACTTCGATTGGATCTCTTCCCAGTAAGTCATTCACATCTACATCTTTTAACTTTGCAACACTCACATCTCCATTGACAAGCTGGTAGATTCCCGGCAGACGTTTCATTTCACAGCCTGTTTCCTTACAGATATCAAGAATTCCTTTGATCTCTTTCTGTGAAACTGCCGGCATTGCGATAATGATCTCATCTACCGCCAGTTCCTTTGCAAGGCGCGGGATCTCATAGCGGTTTCCCATAATCTTAACACCATGGATAAAACTTCCGATCTTATCTCTGTCATCATCGATCACACACACGACTTTTTTCTGGATATGACGGCTGTTACGAATCTCCTTGATCAGGACATTTCCCGCCGCACCTGCTCCGACAACCATCACACGACGCATCTCTGCCGCATTCTCTCCACGGATATACCCGACAATCCAGCGAAACGCCCGGTAAAAATAGCGGCTCGCAAAAATCAGTACGATCAGATTCATGGTAAATAACAGCCAGTAGCTTCGCGGCATCCTCACATCAATCAGTGCATAAAACACGATCTGGAATCCTCCAACTACACACCCTGCCAGTACGACATTTATCAGTTCAACTGCACCCGCATAAGTCCATAAACTCGAATACAGACGGAATACATAAAATACGAGAATGGTCACAATGATCATGATCCAGTTGTATCTGCGATATGGATTTAAGAACTGTTCCGGTATCTGTGACGGTTCTAATTCGAAGCGCATTAAAAGTGCCAGATATCCCGACACACTGACCGCTATTATATCGTATATGATCAATAATAGCTTTTTTAATAGTAACTGATTGTCCCTGATTATCTTTTTCATCCTTATATGTTCCTCAGTTCATTTAATATTTGTATTTAGCCTTTTTAATCAAAGTCTATCTACTATATAATATAATACTGCACCTTAAAAAACAAGAGGGGTCTTGCCTACTGTTATTTCTTCGTGGTTTTTGCAGAAACCATCTTGCTGTATATTCCCTGCATTTTTACTTTTCCATTCGGAGATTTTGCATATGGACGGATTTTATAATAATAACGCTTGTTTTTCTTTAGCCTTTTATCTATATACCCGCCTGCTTTCTTCCTGCTTTTTTCAGATACTGCCGCTATTTTTTTATATGTACCGTTTTTCGATGCAGCACGATATATTTCGTATTTTTCTGCTCCTTTTATTTTCTTCCATGTTAACCGGATACTGGTTTTATTTTTGGCAGTAGCCTTCAGTGAACCTGGTTTAGAAATATTGGTATATGTCTGATAGCCTTTATCGTTATACTGGTTTACAGCATAAATCTGATACATACCCATATTTTTATATGCATTTTTTTCAATGATTCCTTTTACATCCGTACCTAAGTACACACCTACACCGCTTGTATCAATTTTATTGGAAAACACTTTAATATTTCCACTGTCCACCCTGATTCCATATCCTGAAAGCATTCCTTTCAGTTTATTTTTGGTGATAGTTACCTTATATTTTATATTTCCCGTATTCACATAAATCTGATTGTTATTGCATTCCGTAACCGTATTATTTTGTATGGAAACATTTTTCTTCACATCTCCAATCACAATCCCGTATTCTTTGCAGGATCCCACTATATTTTTTTTAATTTTTTCAACCTTTGCATTCTCATAAATAACAATCCCCTTATTTTCTGTTTGTGTAACATTGTTTGACACGATCTTTTGTACCGATGCCCCCTGAACACAGATTCCATATTTACCCGTTGCACCGATTTTATTATTCGAAACAGACTTTGCAGAACTGTTTTGTGCAAACAGGATCCCACTTCCGCTAAATCCATTGATCGTATTTGAAATAACACTGCACTGTGTGCTCCCCTGTGCAAAATATATTCCATCTCTTGACTGCATCTGCCCACTATTTAACTGATTTGATTTTACGGTTGCTTTTTTCGTATTATTCAGCGCAATTCCATATTGTGCCTTGTCAATCCGGTTGTTTGCAATTTTTACACCACTGATAAAATAATCGCCTGCCGGTATTGTGTCTTTTCCTGCTATTTTCTGATCTGTTGTATATTTTACTCCTTCAATCAATATTCCATAACATGCACTTTCTGCAGTAATCATTTTGTCATCACATAAGATAGTGTTATTTTCAATCACAATTTTCTGATTCTCAGCCGGGACACAATAATAAGATGGAGAAACTGCTTCCGTCTGACTTTCTGATGCCAGTGTACTTCCCAGATATGTGCCGCCATAATTACGAAGCGATAAAATCATAATTCCGCTCCTGCTCCTCCGTATTTCATTATCCCTGATCGTAAGATTGAGATACCCCTCCCCCCGGATTGCAACATCCGTAATACTTTCAAACAAATTTCTTTCAATCTTTACATTTTCTGTTGGGTTGTTCAAAATTGATGTATGATTGCCAACACCTCTTGGAACATTTTGAAACGTAGAATCCTCCACAACAATATTCTGGTTTTTTAAATCCTCACTGGCATAACTTTTCATATGCGTCTTTTCAAGAATATCAAACTGGATTGCCTCATATACAGGTACTGCAGATCCAAGCGTAGCCATATCATTCATCTGGTTCATAAAAGTACATTTTTTTATATAAAATCCATTAATCCCTGCTGCCTCCATGAGATGACCATTTACGACATTCATGACGGTCACTCCATCCATGCAAAAATTCGCTGCATGGCCGACCTTAATGACAGAGCTTCCACTATTTTGATTTTTATTCCAGGTTCCACCAGACAACGTAATATTTTTGTAGCAATATCCCTGTTCCGTTCCCGAATTAATTCCAATTTTAAGCATATTTCCAGCAGCACCTGATTTTTGCAGGAATGTAACCCCATGCATCGACAGATATGTGTTGCTTGAAATTCGAAGTGTTTTTGATAATGTGTAGATTCCCGGCTCAATAATGACTTTACTTGGACATTCATCCGTCGCCGTTTCTGCAGCTTCCGTCAGTACATTCTGCAATCTGTCAATTGACTTCGCATTCACATTATAAATACGAAATCCTCCGGAAATAATTACATCACTGTTTTTTGCTTTTTTCTCCTGATATTCAGTCTCTTCCAGTTCAGCTGTTTCTGTTTCTTCCACTGCTTCCGTTTCTTCCAGTTCAACTGTCTCTGTTGTTTCTTCCACTGCTTCCGGTTCAACTGTTTCTTCTGCCGTTTCAGTCTCTTCCAGTTCAACTGTCTCTGAGTCCTCCGACGAGTCTTCAATCACGCTTTCTGTCATTACCTCTGTGTCCACATCCTCATCAGGTATCATCGCAGCATTCACATGCAATATTCCACTTAAAGCAAGCATAAACACACCTGCAATCGAAATAATTCTGATAATTCTTCCTGTTTTTTCTCCAGACATTTTTCCCCTTAAACATGAAAGCCAATCCGACTGCTTTTTGCAGTCGAATCGGCTTATCTTGCATTACAAACAATAGATTCATGCTATCTTTTATTTAATTTTTTACTACTTTAATTTTGGCAGCTGCGCCTTTACTCTTAAATATCTTCTTATAAGCAGAAACCTTATTTTTCGGTACCTTGAATGTACATTTTGCATTTGTCTTTGCAAATGCATCTGCACCCACATTACTTTTTGTAAGTTTTGTCGTCTTTAATGTCACTGTTGTCAACAACTTACAATTATAAAATGCTTTTTTACCAATTGAATTTAACTTTGTGGATGATACATTTACACTCTTAAGTTTGCTGCACTTTTCAAACGCACTGTTTCCAATTTTCTTTAAGCCTGATCCTGCTGTCACATCTGTGATCTTACTGTTTCCTTTAAACGCACCGTCCTGGATCGATGTCACATCAAAAGATACATTTCCAACAGTAACCTTTGCAGGAATATTAATGGATTTGGATTTGCTGTCAGCTGCCCCCTGTACGATCAGCTTTTTACCGGACAACAGCATTTTTGCATTTCCATCAACAAAATATACTTTTCCACCAGCTGCCTTGAATCCTTTATCTTTCGTTCCTGATACCTTATTATCTTTTAAGGTAACCGTTCCTTTTGCAACATAGATTCCCTGGCTCTTTGTATTCTTTACGGTATTGCCTGTCAGACTGATCTTACCGTCACATACACGAATACCGTTTCCACTGGTAACTTTATCTACCGTATTTTTTGTAACACTTCCATTTGTTTTAGAACCTTCGATATAAATACCGTATGTTCCCGATTTTTTTACAGTATTACTGTTAATCTTGATTTTTCTGCCATTTACGCTGATTCCCTGTTTTGACGCAGAAGTCAGGGTATTCTGACTGATCGTTACAGCATCTGTTGCTGACTCAACACGGATGTTCGCTGACTTTGAACCGGTAATGTCATTGCCGGATACAGTCGTCACAACTGCTGATTTTACAGCGATTCCATTTACGCCTGCCGTTGTGATGGTATTTTTTTCTTTCTTCGTTCCGCCAATCGTCGTAACTTTTGATTTCTCAGCAACATAAATACCATCCTGCTTCGGTTTTGTGATCGTATTTTTGCTTACTGTCGTTGCTTTTCCGGCGCTAAAACTGATACCTCTGGTTCCAGGACTGGTAATCGTGTTTTCCGAAATGGTTTTAGCTGTCGAATCTTTAATATAAATACCATTTTCCTTGGAATTTGCGATCGTATTTCCATTGATACCTGATGCGGATGCCTTTTCAACAAGATAAATACCGGATCCACCTTTGTTTCCGCTAATTTTATTATTTGTAACTTTTACACCGGATCCACCTTTGACATAAATACCGGTAAGTGCTGGTGTGTCGATTACATTACCGGTAATATCAGCCGTTGCAGATGTGGTATACACGCCATACTGTTTTGACGCTGTCAGTTTATTATTCGCCACTTTTACGGAAGTTGTAATATTATTCAGGCGAATTGCAGCAGCACCGCTTGTCTTCGCTGCATCACTGATTTCATTTGATGAAATCTCTGTTACAACAGCTCCACTTACATAGATACCGGAAGCTCCAGGTGTATTGATCGTATTTTTATTTTCTGTGCTTCCACCGATTGTCGTAACCGTTGCATTTAAAATACTGATCGCATCTGTTCCACTGTTTTTAACTGTATTCTTCGTAATACTGTCAACCTTGGAATTCTCAGATACATAGATTCCCTGCTCTTTGCCTTTCGTGATCGTATTACCACTGATGGCTGTCACCTGACTCTTATTCTGAATACCGATTCCACGCAAAGCCGCTTCGGTGATTGTATTATTATTCGCACTTCCTTTTCCCTTGCTGAAATAAACACCGATATTCCCCGCGTTTGTGATTGTATTCTTACTGATCATCGCTGTTGATTCATTTACCGTAATCGCATTATATGGTGTTTTACTGATCTTGTTTCCCGTAATATTGGCGTTTGAACTGCCATCCAGTTTAATACCTGCAAGACCTGCACCATTTATAGTATTATTTGAAATCGTCAGAACTGCTTTATCACTGACACGGAACATATTGAACTTGCTCTTTGCCGTGTCTGTATACGTTGAAATCGTATTATTATCGATGGTGCAGTCGCTTCCGCCATACACACGTGCAAAACTTCTGACATTTGTTGCCGTATTCCCTGATACCTCGGTCGTGGTAAAGCTGTATAAATTCACACAGGTATTCTCAACATTTTTAAATGTATTATTTAAAATCTTTATGTTGGATGTATTTTCTTTTTCGTGATGGTTTCCGACACCGCTTAATACTCCGTCGAATGTACAGCCGGACACCGTCACATTTTTACAGCCTTTCCCCTCAAACATATCAAACTGAACTGCCTCTGAGGTAATAGAAGAAAGTGTATCAGAATTCAGCTCATTCTGGTTTTCATCACCTTTCTCCAAACTACTGTAATCTACCGTAGACAATTTGACAAACCCGCTAAACTTCACATTGCTGACATTGATCTTATCTACAGACGCAAAATCAAGATGATGGTCTCCGCATACACCCTTTATGGTACAGTCAGATATCTTTACATTTGTTGCACAGTAAATACGCATAATGTCTTCTTTGGTTGCAAAACTCTTGCCTGACACATTACCGTTCCATGTACCTCCGGTAATCGTAATATTTTTTGCATAACCATATCCCTGACCACCCAAAACCTCTGACTGGGTGCCGGAATAATCTCTGATCATCGGCACGTCATAAACCGTTCTGATAATTTCCGCACCACTGCTTAAAGAAAGTGTTGTATCAGAATAGATCACAAGTGACTTGTCAATATAATATTTTCCGTTTGGAACTGTAACGGTACCGCCTCCTGCATCTCTTACTGCATTTAACGCATTCTGGAATGCAGTCGTATCTGCTTTCTTATCCGTTCCATCCGCACCATAATCGCTTACAACATTAACACTCAGTCCACCTGCACCGTATGTCATGATCTCGGTGTCTAATTCTGTATCTTCTGTTTCATCTATCTCTGTTTCCGCTGCCGCTTCAGTGTTTTCTGTCTCTGCAGTCTCCGTCTCAGATGTTTCCGTTTCGTCTGTTTCTAATTCTTCTGTTCCGGATGTTTCTGTTTCCTCTGTTTCTAATTCTTCTGTCCCGGCTGTTTCCGTTTCCGCATCTTCCGTTTCGTTCCCTGCAGTCTCCGTTTCTGCCTCTGTTACCGCCTCCGGCATTTCCGACGCTTCTGTTACTTCCTCCAATGTTTCTGCCAAAGCAGTCTGCGGTGCAGCCGAAGCTGTAACCATCAGTGCACTAAGACCGATCGCCATCAACTGTTTTATCTTCATGTTACCAAATCTCCCCTTTCCTTTTATTTCCTTATATGCTTATAGTAAAAAAGTATCACTTTCCATATCTTTTGTCAACGTTTCCACATTTGTCATGCATATAAAACATTACAAATTACAAACGCCAGAGAAACCGATAGCATTACTATTTTTTTACTTTCAATACCTGACTTTTGCATAAATGAATCCATCATAAATATCCCCATCGTAATAACTGTCAAATATCTGTATCCATAATTTCGCTGCAATCTCACATTTTGATAAATCAGTGAACTGATAACCGAAAGCATTAACCCAGATACAACCGTGCGTATCCATCTTTTAATTTTGCAAAATACCGGTAACTCATCCAGTATCTCATAAATGTTTTCCACAATTCCAAAAACACTGCATGATGCAAAAATTCCACAGAAAAAACCAGCTATTGCAACCACACATCCCGCCAAGATATTTTGAGATGCATGATAACCAATCATATACCCTATCCCACTTAATACTTTACATAAAATAGATCCTGGAAGTACATTTACAATTGGTACGAGATATCCATAAAACAAATCCTCAGATATCATTTTTTCATCAATAAACAGACCGTCTGCTACTGTCAGATATGCGTCTCCACCTCCAAATGACATCCATGATGATAAAATTCCCTTTCCCATAAACGGAATACTCTCTTTTGTTACAAAAACAGCCGGAATTATAACAATCATTGAAATCAATAATCCTTTTACAACTGATGTCCACTGTACATTCTTTAACAGTCTATCACGTATTATGTCTTTTTCAGCCATAATCGATTTTCCAAACTCCCGTGTCCCAAGAACAAACATAACCAATGATATTCCAAAATGTAAATATTTTATTTCAGTTGTCATCATGTTTGAACCACTAAAAATATAGAAAAGACAGATTATATCTACAACTATCATATTTACTTTTGATTTTTTCTTTCCTGTATATATCATAAAAAAGAAAACCACTGCAAATACCTGACTTGTGGAAAGGGACACAGGAACTTCCTTATGTATCCCCATAATTTTATATATATTTTTCATGCCAGTTATAAAAAAGACTATACACATAACCATAATATGTAGATACCGGCTTTTTTCCGGCACTTTTTGTATCGTCCCTTTCAAATATCCTGCTAACAGGCATAAAATATATCCCGTAATACCCACAAACAAAAATTCGATCTGATGTATTACGCTCTGGCTTGCCAGCAGGGTAAACACCAGCATAATAAGCATAGCAGCAGTCCCAGGAAAAGCTATTGCAGATGCCCCGATCAGCATTCCTTTCATGCCACTTAACTGTCTGCCTATTCCACCAGCCAATTCTATCGGAAGTGCTCCTGGCGTTATACTTGCAACAACAACCTTCCTCTCGAAGTCTTCTTCGGTCAGGAACTTCTCTTTTTGTACTGCCTCCTTTTCAATCAACGGGATCAGAGCATTTCCCCCACCGAATCCAATAATACCTACTTTTAACATTGAAACAGCAAAGCGCCCTGTTTTTCCTTTGTGTGTATTCATGGCATTTTCTCCTGCCTCATATCTTTTATGATCAATCCTTTATGAAAATTCTGCGCAATTTTCTATATCCACGGAAAAACAGACTATTTCTCAATTTTCTTACCTCTTCTTTTAATATCTGTGTCTCCTTCCGCAATTCCGTAATCTTTTTTTCCTGCTCACAAAATTCTTCACACATCATAACCAGCAGATCCCGGTACATTTTTTCTGGTTCTAATGTCCACTGTTTTTGTTCCAAAACCGGATCATAAAAAAGTACCCCATTTGATCTGTTTAAAAATTCTTTTGCCGTTTTTTGATTACTTTCCTGAAACTGCTTCAGATACTCTAACTGCTGTGCATAGGAAAACATCCCCATTTTCCCCAATGAATCTGTATTTTTACAAAATCCGCTTGCTGCGCACATCGGATTTCTCATAAAATCATTTGTCAGTTTATAATCCGGAATCTGATTCATAATTCGTTTTAATTCTATGAAATTTCCATCAAGACTGTCATTTGGTATCACATTCTCTTTTGTAAATTCGTCCGTCATTTTGACATCTATGCTTTTTAGGAAATCCGAATATATCGTATGTTCTTCCCCTTCAAACTGTCCCTTTTCATATACCCGTACAATTATATTTTCCCTGCCAACAGCTTCTGCGATTTTACAGAGATTTTTATAATAATCCAATGGATAGTATTTGAACTGATTTGTCCGGATGCATTCCTCAAAAGTTTTTTCTATTCTCGGCATTGCCTTTACACTCTGATTCCACAATGACTGTATAAACAAATCCTGTCGTCTTAAATAAACAATCACTTTTACATCACATTGAATCTTTTTGAAATCATTTACCGCATTTTTCCAAAAATCTTTTACATCTAAATATCTGTGCCATATCAATTCATCCGATAATATAATCTTCGGATATGTTTTTGCCAGATCACCCAAATCTGTAAATGCTTTTTCTCTTACTCTTCGTTCCTCATCTTCCCGGTCACTTTTCTCTTCTATCTCAGAAGCCCGATAAACAAGAAAATGTGCATTTCTATCATTATATTTTGACGCTATTCCAAGTTTCAGTAACGGATAGCAGCATCCCTGATTTTCAAGCGCTTTCTCATTTTCCCGCATAAAACTCTGCAGTGCAGTTGTTCCTGTTTTTTGCATTCCGACACTGATATATACAATACTCATTCTATCTTTCATTCCTCCGTGACTGCAGGTATGGTTTCATTGCCTTTAATATCATTTCAACACTCTCATCTACACTATATTGACTGGTATCTACTGTAACATCTGCATATTCAGGCTTTTCATAAGGACTGGAAACACCTGTAAAATTAGCAATTTCACCATTTCTTGCTTTTCGATACAGCCCCTTTACATCTCTTCTTTCACATTCCTCTAATGACGTACTCACATATACTTCAATATATCTGTCTCCGATTATTTCTCTGGCATTTCTCCGATCCTGTCTGTATGGAGCAATAAAAGCTGTCATAACGATCAGACCAGCATCATTCATCAGCTTTGCTACCTCTGCAACACGACGGATATTTTCGATTCTGTCTTTTTCTTCAAAACCAAGATTTTTATTAAGTCCCATCCTGACATTATCCCCATCTAAAAGCATTGTATGTCTGCCCATTGCAAAAAGACGTTTTTCCAATGCATTCGCCAATGTAGATTTGCCGGAACCAGACAACCCTGTAAACCAGACTGTAACTGCCTGTTGTCCTAACTGGTTTTCCCTCAGTTCTTTTGTAATATCCATATTATGCCAGGTCAGATTTGCCTCTCTCTTTAACGCATGTACCACAACCCCACATGCCGAGGTCATATTACTGATCCTGTCAATTAATATAAGTGAGCCCAGTTCACGGCTATTTTCAAATTTATCAAATACAATTTTACTTCCTGTCGATATCTCACAAAATGCAATCTCATTTTTATAAATAGTATCCGCAAATACCTCCTCTCCCGTATTTACATCAACTTTATATTTGATGTTCATAACGGTTGCCGGAACCATCTGCGTCCCCAGTTTAAGAATAAAATTACGGCCAGCTACCAGAGCATTATCATCCATCCACAGAATCTTTGCTGCAAACATAGAACCAATTTCAAGCTCTGCATCTTTTTCCAAAACACATCCGCGCGATATATCTATCTCCGTATCCAATTGGATCGTAACCGCCTGACCTTTTATAATTTTTTCTGTTTTCCTGTCACCACAGAACAATTGAATGATTCTTGCTTTTTCTCCACTCGGCCGTACAGATATGATATCCCCTATTGTAGCTTCTCCCGATTCAACCTGTCCCTGAAACCCCCGAAAATCAGAATCAGGGCGGCATACCCTTTGAACCGGCATAAGAAAGGCCTGCTTTTCCTGTGGTTCTGATACATCAACCTCTTCCAGATAAGCAAGCAGCGTTGGACCGGTATACCACAACATCTGCTCCGATTTTTTTGTGATGTTGTCACCCTCTGTTGCAGATACCGGAATAATTTTCATTGTTTTATATTGAAATTCTGCCATCAAAACCTGTATTGCTTTTTCTATTTTAGCAAGGCGCATCTGATCATAGTTCACCAGATCCATTTTGTTCACTGCAAATACAAAATGACGTATTCCCATAAGAGCGCATATCCTGGCATGACGTTTTGTCTGTAAAAGCACACCCTGACTGGCATCAACCAGAATAATTGCCAGTGATGCAAATGATGCCCCTACTGCCATATTACGGGTATATTCTTCATGACCGGGTGTATCTGCCACAATAAAACTTCTGTTTTCCGTCGTAAAATAACGATACGCTACATCAATCGTTATTCCCTGTTCACGTTCTGCCATCAGTCCGTCCAGCAAAAGTGAATAATCTATTTTTCCTCCCCTGGATCCTACTTTCGAATCCAGCTCCAGTGCCTTTTCCTGATCTGTAAAGATCAACTTTGCATCATACAGCATATGACCTATCAAAGTTGACTTTCCATCATCTACGCTTCCGCATGTTATAAATTTCAGCAAATCATTTTTCATCTTAAAAATATCCCTCTCGTTTTCGCTTTTCCATGCTGGCTGCTCCGCCATCGGAATCAATGATCCTGCTTGTACGTTCTGATTCAACAGATGCAAGTGTCTCTTCAATAATTGCATCCAGTGTCCCAGCCGATGATTCCATTGCTCCCGTTAACGGATAGCATCCCAATGTTCGAAATCTCACCATTTTCTGCTCTATTTTTTCTCCCGGCAACAGTTTCATACGATCATCATCCACCATGATAAGCTGTCCGTTACGCCTGACTACAGGTCGTTCCTTCGCAAAATAAAGTGATACAATCGGAATATTTTCCTGCTTTATATATTGCCAGATATCCTTTTCCGTCCAGTTAGACAGCGGAAAAACACGGATACTTTCTCCCTTATTGATACGGGTATTAAAAAGTTTCCACATTTCCGGTCTCTGGTTTTTCGGATCCCAGGCATGCTGTTCATTTCGAAATGAAAAAATCCTTTCCTTTGCCCTTGATTTTTCTTCATCCCGTCTGCCTCCTCCAAAGGCAGCCGTAAATCCATACTTGTCCAACGCCTGCTTCAGCGCCTGCGTTTTCATAATATCCGTATATGCTGATCCATGATCAAACGGATTGATTCCCTGTCGTACTCCATCTTCATTGATGTACTCTAACATCTCAATTCCAAGTTCTCTGGCCGTTTTATCCCGAAACTCTATCATTTCCCTGAATTTCCATGTTGTATTGACATGAAGAAACGGAAACGGCGGCTTTTCCGGATAAAATGCTTTCATTGCAAGATGCAGCATAACAGATGAATCTTTTCCTATAGAATATAGCATTACCGGCTTTTCACATTCTGCTGCTACCTCACGCATAATATAAATCGCCTCTGCTTCTAACGCGTCTAAATGTGTCATATCTGTCGTATACCTCTATGATAATTTTTTTAATCACGCATCTTATTCTATTATAGAAACATTAAAATTCCATTAAACTTCCTTTTTTACCGGTAATATCAGTGTAAATGTGCTTCCTTTCCCCAGCTCGCTCTCTACCTGTATCCTTCCTCCATGCAATTCTGCAATCCTTTGCACAAGGGAAAGTCCTAAGCCGATTCCCTTTGAGTTTCTTGATTTTTCCGACCTGTAAAATGGCTGGAAAATATTTTTTTGATCTATTTTACTGATACCGCAGCCATGATCCATGACCCATAATCTGATTTTATTTTCTACCTGTCTTGTCCCTACTTCAATTTTTACATCATTGCCACTGTATTTCACGGCATTATCAATCAGATTGTGCACAAGGATCGTCATAAGCTGGATATCTATATATGCTTCTATCGGTTCAAGTTTAAAGCTGATATTCAGATTTTCTCCAGATTTTTCCTGCTCATCCTCACATATTGCCTGTAGCAGATCCTGTAAATTAACCATCTCATACTGGACTTTAATTCTCCCCTGTTCCATCCTGCTTAAATTAAGCAGCTTTTCAATGATTTCATTCGTTTTTCTTGTCTGCCTTTCAATCACTTCTGCAAATTCCTGATAATCTTCCAAACTCGGCTTTTTTTCACTGATATACTCACATTGTGCCAAAACAACAGCAACCGGTGTACGTAATTCATGTGCAACATCAGAATTAAACTGGCGCTGTACCTGAAACATATGCTCTATACGCGCTAACATGCGGTTATTTGCCTCAGATAACACACGGATTTCTTCAAACCTTCCATCATAATCAACTCTCGCAGACAAATTATCATCTGTTCCCACATTCTCTGCAACACGACACATCTGTTCCAGTGGTGCTGTAATCTTTTTTGCCATATACAGGGAATACAATAATACAAGAAACAACATGATTGCTGCCATCAAATAACCTTCGTATTTTATTTTTAAATATTCACTTCGAATATTTTGCTTATTTACAACAATTCTTGTATATATTTTATCTCCATACTCTTTTGACAACCGCCTGCTTGTCCTGTCGTACATATAGTATATTTTCTGCTTTCCCTTTACTGTAACAAGGCGTCCTCTGTTAATTTTAACATGCGGATTTAAATTTTCAGGATATTGTCCATAGAGTACTTCTCCATCTTTATTTAAAATCAGTAAATACTCATCATCATCGACATCTTCTTTGTATTTTTCACCTTTCTTGAATTTTCCATCTTTGAAAGAAAAATTTCTGGATGCATCAACCATTTCATTTATCAAAAAAACCTGTACGTCTTCCTCAATTGCACCCTCAGCCAGTCTATTTACAAGTGCAAGCATCAGAAGCATAATCAGAAGCATACTGAGCATAATTCCAATAATAATATATCTTTTAATCGAAATTTGTTTTAATCTTCGCATTTTAATATATACCCAGCCCCTCTCACAGTCTGTATCATTTTATATTCAAAATCATCATCAATCTTTCTGCGCAGATATCGGATATATACATCGATCACATTTGAATTTCCTCCTGCATCAATATCCCATATATTTTCCGCAATCTGTTCTCTTGTAACCACAATATTTTTATTTCTTACTAAAAATAATAATACCTGAAATTCTTTCGGTGACAGATTGATCAGACTGTTTTCTCTTTTTACTTCATGTGTATTATAATTAACCGTCAGATCCATACAACGGTATACGTTCTCCTGAATTTCCGGTTTTCTCCGTGTCATTACCCTTACTCTTGCCAACAATTCTTTAAATGAAAATGGTTTCACTATGTAATCATCTGCCCCGATATCTAACCCGGTAACAATATCATCCGTATCATCTTTGGCCGTTAAAAAAAGAGCCGGTGTCTCGATTCCGGCTCTTCTAACTTTTTCCAGCACACGAAAGCCATCGATCTCAGGTATCATGACATCTAACAAAACACCATCATAAACCTCATCCGACAGCAGATAATCCAACGCTGTTTTCCCATCATAGCAGGTTTCTACCACATACCCGGCATCCCGCAATGTTTTCGCTATAATATGATTTAAATCCTTTTCATCTTCCACTACCAAAAGGCGCATTTTTATTTTCCCCCAATCTGTTAGAAAAAAAAATATCCCATACACAAATAAAACAAAATCCAGTACCAGTTTCCGAATACAAGTTCAAAATCTGTCACACAGGAAACTGCCAGTAAAACCACACCGCATAAAGCAATATACCACTTCTTCGATATACTCTGAACCAGTTTCACAAAGTAGCATACGATCATTACCATATATGGAATAAACGCAAACACCCCATAACGGTACAACACTCCAAGTGCTCCACTGTATATCGCCTGCTTTTCACCAAAACAGGTAAATGTCCCATTATGTCCCCACGGACTCATTGTCCAGATAAATTGTTTTAAAACTCTTTTTCTGTCCGCATTTGTTGCGAGATCTGACCAGAAAATTGTTGCAACACTGTTTGTTTCCATTCCAAACATTACCCGATCGAGCATAATTATAACACCGATCACAATTACGGCAATCAGCACATCATAAAACAATTCCTTCGGTTTCTCCATATTTTGCCACGTAAAGATCACAAATGGAACAACAAACAACAGAACGATTCCTTCTCCTCCTGCTTTCTTATGGAGCATAAAATCAGATAACGCAAGGCATACTGCAAATGCAAAATAAGATTTTGACAACATAGTATCCCAGCGGTACAGTCTTATTTTTTTCCCTGCATACAGCATTCCGATCACTATCAGTAGAACACTTCCAGCTATCAAAAGATTTCTGTGTGCTTCGCTTTTAAAATAGCTTCCATTCGTTTCCGTTATAAAACAGCACCAGAATAACAGAATCCATAAGATCTGCCGCAATACTACAGACCAAACCCCCCCCAGTCTTTTTCTCCATCTTATGCCACATTCTCCAATCCGCACATAACCTTTCTGTAAAAGTAAGATAAAAAACTGTCCAAATGGTTTCGTGCCATGTTTTTTCTTCCAGATACCATATAATACACAGACTGCTGCATAGAAGCAGGAACTGATCAATGTCGCGATCAAAAGCATCTCATATCCTACCGGATTCCTCTCCAGTATTTTCACCGCTGTAATCGCAACACCACAATCATCCCCTATATCCAGCACAATGCGAAACCTCTTCGCCTCCTGTACGGAAAAAGGAGCTATATTCCATCCTTCTCCGGCAATCTGTGCGATCTGCGTAATATCTTCTTTGTTCTCATCCTGCAGCCGCACCGTCACTGTATGTCCATTTACTGCCTGTCCCTCGATAAAAAACAAAAGATAAGAACTTGCTGTTCCGTAAAACGGATTTTTAAATGTCCACCGGATCCGTCCCTGTTTTGTAATATCTTTTGCTCCCGCTACCTGACCATCCGAAAACTCAAATATTTCTCCCACCTGATAGAAATCGTCTCCGGGATCATATTTGATTCCGTTTCCTGCAAACTGTATCCTCGATGAAAAAAACATTCCCGTTACCAGTCCAAGCATCGCGCATACCCAGAATATGATCAAAAATTTTCCTATATGCCGCATCATTTTCTCACTCCAACCCGTTTTCAATGCTTCGTTCCGAGAAAAAATATCCCATACCAACAAAATATACAACCCAGCAGACCCATCGGAACGGCTGTTCCACATTATCACACATCATCATGATCCCAACACACCATGATATGACAAATAAAAACCACAGTTCTGCCGACTCACGTTTCTTCCAGAATTTCTGTACCGCCGTCACAAAAAAATACATCATTAACATTGCATACGGTATTACCGCAAAGACACCATACCGGTATGCGATCATGATAAGTGCATTATGCGCCTGATGCTTCCCCCCATAAAAATGTGCAGAACCGGAATGTCCCCACAAATTCATATTTCTAAGATATACCTTATAATACTGTGTTCTGCCGCTCGTCAACTGATCAAGGCTTTTTGAAGCACCAATTTTCTTTGCAATACGGCTTTCCCCTATTCCAGATGCATAAACAACTTCCGTCCCCACAATATTATAATCCTGCATCTCCTCCTTAAAGGCATCATTATCAAAAATAATCTGCGTCCCATATTTTACCGACACATTTTTTAGCGCCCAGTCAGCTCCTAAAAATACCGGTAATGCCAAACATGCCATAAGCAGCAGATATCGGATGAATCTTCTATTTTTTATATGGATGTCCATATGGATTCCCTGTATTAAAAATGCAACCAGGATCATCGGCAATAACATGATCGAAAATGTTGACTGTGTTTTCCACTCCATATAAATTGCAGTTAATATTGCTGCGATATCCACGATTTCAAACCAGAGACTGTATTTCTTTTTCTTCTTCTGTTTTTCCAGCAGTGATGCACAAAAACATGGGATCACCATATTCAGATACATTGCAAACGGAATCGGGTTGTTATTGATACCGGCATATCGTATTCCTTCCATCACCGGACGAAACCAAACACAAAACAGACATGCCGGAAGGAAACTGAGTCTGATTGCCTGGATCATATCTATGACAAATTCTTTCGGATGTTCCATGTTTCCCCACGCAAAAATCAAAAATCCGAAAATAAAAAGCATGATATATCCGGTATAATGAAAATCTTTATAGATAAAAAGATCCGATATACATGCAAGCACCCACAGGATAAACCAGCACAATATCATTGGTTTCTTCCAATACAGCCGCTTAAGAGGTCTTTCTATCATAAATACTGCGATCAGCAGCAGGATTCCCATACATACCAGCAGCAGATAGTTATAACCGGTCTTTTTATAATTGGCAGTATCATCCGTTACCGTCATGGCAATAAACATGAGCAGCAATAATCCCCTGCGCACCCTGCTTCTGGACTTTGGAGACATCTTATAAATATCAGGGAATAATCTGCAGATCATTTTTCCAAATTCCATATATCCATTCTGTAGCAGACGAATCAGAGCATAATTATCCACATTTTTTTTCTTTTTGCTGATGACTTTCCACGATATGAATGCTGATAACAAATAAAACAGAAGGATAACCGACGCAATTCTCAAAAACTGATTTTTCTGAAATACCGGCTCATTTTCATATAATGTTACTCTGTCAATTCGAAATGTCGCTCCATTCAGTCCATTTGCTGTAATAAGCACATCTTTAAATTCCCCTGCATTTGTAGCAATCAGGTTTTCCCCATCTGTCAGGACAGCGTCTTCTTCCCCCTGTAGTACATGTGAACTGTCGTAAAAACAAAAATGCCATTTCATCTCCGGTATACTCTGACCACTCATCTGCACTTTCATGTACTGCCATTTCTGATCTGACTGCATGGAAGAAAAAGAAAAGGCGGCATTGTCGCCTCGGATCAAACTCTGCCCATTACTGGCATCATAGACCCAATCAGTACCGGAAGACATCAAACAAAAATACGGTACTTCACAAATGTCGCCTACATCATAAAACTTATTTAAATTAAAACTTCCAGACAGGCACATGGCGCTGACCGATGCAGAAAATATTAATCCTGTTAAAAAGATTACGATATATACACTTATATTGCACCGGCGCTTTTCCATGTCACCTTCTCCATACCTTCCACTATTGCATAATTTCTTTTAATTTTTCTACGACACGCTCTGCAGCATGACCATCTTCATAACACTCCATCTTATCGTAGAATTCCTGATAATCACGCTGATATTTCTCTTCATCAAAACTTCTGATATTATCGCACAATTCCTCATTTGTTTTTGCAATCGGGAATGGTGTCGTCTCGATAGGGAATAAAAACTCACGATCTTTCGATTCATATTCCTCAATATCCGGAACATACAGCATCGCTTTTTTTCTGGTGAAGAAATAATCGTAAATCCAGCTGGAATAATCTGTCATACCAATATCTGCGACCAGCATCAGATCCTGAATATCAGGATAATCTGTTGCATTACGAATATTCGGATTTGATATATCCAGATTTGCCAGTTTACGGTCAAGGAAATGATAACGCACCATAATAATCCATTTATCGGCAAATCTCTCCTCCAATGCAGCCACTACTGCGTCATAATCCAGCTCATAAAGATCTGCATTCTGTACGTCGCGGTAAGTTGGCGCATATAAAAGAACGTGCATATCATCGTCGAGTTGATACTTCTTTCTAATCGACGCAACCAGTTTCTTTGTTTCCTCTGTGTCCGCTGTAAATAAGATATCATTTCTTGGATGTCCATATGGAAGCATCTTTGTATTCTCCCAAAATGTATCCTTAAATAAATTTTCTTCAAACTTACAGTTTGTCAGACAGTAATCTGTCTGTTTTCCTTCCTGGTATGCCTTTTTTACCCAGTATTTATTATTGTTGACCGAAGCATCAAATTTCTTTAAGCCAAAACTTCCATGCCACGTTTCAAACAAAACCTGTTCTTTTCTTTTTTTAGCAAAAAGATATGCGAATGTAACAGAATTATCAATCCAGACTTTTGATGTAGCAGCTTCCTCATAAAATTCATAAGAACCACGGCGCACGAGTTTTATATTTTCCGGATACCATTCATTATTATCGATATTTTCTTTTCGGACAACCCATACGATCTCATATGGAAGATTCTGTTTTATGATCTCATCTGCGATCGCCCGCGGATGACAATTATAAGTTCCCCTTGAAGTAAGCATCATAATTTTATGATTATCAATCGGAAGATGCCCAAACCTCATATAATTGTATGCATTTGCCAGTGCACGGTCAACATACTTCCAAAACTGCTTATTTGCTTTTTTTATCTTTTTTGATATTCGAAGAAAAAATTTGCCCTCGGAAAGGCTTCTTGTCACTTCTCCCATCTGTGTATCCCTCTATATATTCTCTAAAATACGAAGTGTGCACTCCACACCCTCTTCTAAATGTACCTGCGGTTTCCATCCAAGGTGTTCTAACTTCTGTCCGTCTAATACTGCCTTAACAACCTTAGAAAATCCTTTCTTTTCCTGTTCATCCGGCAGATCAAATACGACTTTTTTATTCTTTGCACCTGCAATCAGCGAAGCAAGTGTTTTGATGTCTGCCTGAGATGCCTGATCAGCGATATTGTATGCACCACCGTTTTCTCCATTCAGCAGAACATAATACATTGCCATTACTGCATCTGTGACATAACAATGAGAACGCTCTAAGGTTCCATCACTCTTTAATACAATGTCCTCATCATTTAATACTTTCCGGAAAAACTGTGATACTGCCCTGCTGTCTGTCGCTGTCATTGTCGGACCATAGCAATGGCATGGACGCACAATGACTACATCCAGATCATACTGACTGATATAACTCTGACATAATACTTCCGCCGCACGTTTTCCAGACGGATAACATGATCTTGGATTGGCATAATCAACCACTCCACAGTATCCCTCATAAAATCCATTCTTCAATGTATCATCCGGCTGTCCATACATCTCGCCCGATGAAACATACAATACTCTCTGCACATTTTTTCGTTTTGCAAGATCTAATAAATTATTGATACCTACCACATTTGCAAGTAATGTATCTACCGGATATTTTGCCATCATTGCAGGATCTGCATTGCTTGCGGCATGGATAATGTAATCTACATCCTCTTCCATATGCATTTCGGTGCTGATATCCATCGTTATGATATGAAAGTACGGCTTATCAGCAAATGCCAAAAAGCGCTGTTTGAGTTTGCTCTCTGTTCTTCCCAAAGCATAAATATTTACAGTCAGATCCGTATGCTCATTTAAATAAATAAGCAGATCAACCATACCAGAACCCAGCATTCCTGCCGCGCCTGTAACCATTACGGATTTTTTATCCAGGCGGTTCCAATCCAATCCTGAATTTTCCACAACTTCTTTCAGTTGTTCTAAATACTCTGTATTATCCAGCAACATCCGTCTCACCCATTACCCTTCTACATGAAGCAGTGCTTTAAAAATCTGCATATCGTCAACGGTTGTGATCTTTAAGTTCTTTTCCGAACCTGATGAAAAATAAACCGTCTCTCCCAGTTCCTGCATCAGTACACAGGATGCTGCTGTATTTGTGATTTCTCTCTTTGCAGCCTCTTCGTGTGCCCATAAGAGTTTACCGATTGGGTAAGTATGAGGTGTCTGTGTTCTTACAACATCTTCCCTTGGAATTGAGATATTTGCACAGGTATTTTCTGCATCCTCACAACGGAAAATTGCTTCTGTACAAGGGATTGCAGCAACTGCTGATCCTTTTTCTTTGCAGATACGAATGGAATCAGAAATGATGTCATGTGATACCAGAGCACGGTTTCCATCATGTACCATAACATAGTCATCTTCTCCACATTCCTGTGCGATCGCCATAAGACCATTATGAATCGATTCCTGCCCATTTTTTCCACCGGAAACTACCCATTTCAGCTTTGTAATGCCAAACTGTTTTGCATATGCTTTTAAAATCTCATGCCATCCGTCCAAACAAACTACACAGATATAATCAATACTCGGATGTGACTGAAATTTTTCCATCGTATAAACGATCAACGGTTTATCATCAATATTGATAAACTGTTTTGGGATCTCATTGTGCATGCGTGTTCCTATACCGCCTGCTGTAAGTAATGCAACATTCATCTTTGCTCCTCCTGCTCTTCTAAATGAATATGTCTCTGTTCTTCTTTGGGAATGGTCATATAATCCCCATATAAATTTTTCAAATATATATCATATCCTTTTGAAACGTAGAACTGCTGTCCTTCAAACTGCATCAGACAACGCTCCTCAAAATCCGATTTTCTGATACGTTCTTTTTTTCCATACTTTCCTACACTGCACCCAACATATTCACACTTTTCATATGGATATTTCTTGGCACATGCAGTCATTTTTTTTGCATAATACAGGCTGCCTTTCCGCCGATACCAAAAAAAGAGTACTCCTTTTGCAATCCGCTTTATTGGATTACGAATCTTTTGTTCCGCACTCTGAGCCTGCCACAGACAGTAATCTAAATGTTTGAGTTCTTTTAAATGCCGGTCAAGTTCACGATCATCCGAAGGCATTCCATCCATCGGGAAAATATCCATCCAAAGATTCTGCTGTTCCCGTTTTAATTTATATGAAACCTTGATATCCGGTTTTTCTAACTTTGCAAATGGTGTATTCACAGGCATATCATGATAATCGTCCATTACCTGACAGCCATCAATCTCTCCGCTGTGGGCAATCTCCAGAAAACGTTCGTAATCAGGACGCGGCATAATCACATCAATATCATCATCCCATGGAATAAATCCCTTATGGCGAACTGCACCAAGAAGCGTTCCCCCTGCCAGATAATACCGTAACTGATGTTTATCACAACATGCTGCAAACTCCTGCAGCAATTGTAACTCAGCTTCCTGAATCTGTTTCAAATCCATTTAGCCTGTACCTCTCAAATTTATTTCAAAAGCTTTATCATTCTACCACGCAGCCATTTAAATGTCAAACAGGCAGAATACCATGGTTTAACATCACTCACTCATAAATTCATCGTAAGCTGCCAATACTTCTTTCGGATCTCCGTCCATTTTCAGATTTCCGTCATGAAGCCAGAGCACACGCGTACAAAGTTTCTGTAATGTCTCAATACTATGGGAAACGATCAATACCGTTCGATTTTCGTCTGAAATCAAAGATTTCATCTTTCTAAAACTTTTCTTCTTAAACTTTGCATCACCGACACTTAACACCTCATCGATCAGCATGATCTCAGTCTCAAGTATCGCCGTGATTGCAAATGCAAGTTTCGAATACATACCGCTCGAATACGTTTTTACCGGTCTGTCTATAAAATCTCCAAGTTCGGAAAACTCTATAATTTCATCCATACGTTCCCTAATATAATCTTCCTCAAATCCCAACACCATCCCGGACAACAGGATATTTTCCCGTCCTGTCAGTTTTTTCTGAAATCCAACACCGATCGACAATAGTGATATGGAATGTCCATGGAGATCGATGTATCCCTCATCTGCGGAAAAGATACCTCCGATTGCCCGGAGCATCGTAGATTTTCCACTTCCGTTCTTTCCTATGATCCCTACAATTTCTCCCGGTTTCACATTGAAAGATACGCCATGTAATGCCTCAAATACCTCCGTATTACTCTTTTTCATGTGAAACAGACTCTTTTTAATTGAAATTTTATTTAAACACCGGTATCTTACTTTTAAATCTTTTACTTCAATTGCATATTCTTCCATCAGATCACCTTTACATAGCTGTTTTCATATTTATAAACTGTCTTGATTCCTATCACTGACAATACAATTCCTAAAATAAACCACAATCCAAGACTGAAATAATGTGGCAGTTTCCCATATAATACCGATCTTCGTAAATCTTCCATGATCAATGCCACCGGATTCACTTTCAGCAGAATCGACTGATACGGTTCCGGGATCCGGTTGGAGATCGAATAAAATACACCGGACAGATAAAATACTAATCTTAATCCCACATTTACAACGTTCGACAGGTCTTCAACAAATACTCCCAAATGCATCAGGATCATGCTCATTCCAAATGTCACAACAAACAGTACGATCATAATCGGGAAAAAACAAAACATTTTTGCCGATAATGGTACGCGGTACAAAATCATCATTCCAATTACCAGTGCAAAAGATATTGCCATTTTTATCGCATTTGTTCCCATTTTTGAGATAACAAATACAAACTTCGGGATATATACTTTTGTCACGATCTGACTATTCGATGTAACCAGTTTTACACTCTGTTTTAAAGTCTTGTTGAAGAATTCCCATGTTGTCACACCAACGAAGATAAATGCCATAAAATAATCTTCTTTCGCTTTAAATACGATTGAAGACACAAATGCATATACCAGCATAAATAACAATGGATCCAAGATCCACCATAACCATCCCAAATGTGAATTGGCAACCTCCGCTTTCAACTCGGCTTTTGCAGAGTATACCATATACTTTCTGTATTTCATTAAGTCCTTTTTAAATCTTTTCATCGGTTCTCCTTTAATGCAGTTTACAGCTTACAAATTGCCTTATAATTTCTTTCACAATTATTCTTGTCTCTGTAGCTAAAGAACTCATCCACACGCTGTTGATACAAATTTGGCATTGTCATACCATTCTCTGTAATCTGTTTTATTTCTCTAACAACATCCTGTTCTTTTTCACAAACTTTTCCAAAACCATCCTCTTTGTAGCTGAAATACCCTTCCGAATACTGTCCTTTCCGGAACATCTCATAATCAAACTGATAATAGAGTAACGGTTTTCTCAAATACGCAAAATCCATTGCAATACTCGAATAATCTGTAACCAGAAGATTCGATTCTTTCAGCAGCTCCTGCACATCATATTCCGGCCATTTTGCGATCACAATATGAGTTGATTGCGACTGAAAGTTCTGAATAAATTTCTGCATTCCACGATGCGGATAAAATACAAGTCTTATGTTTTCTTTTTCTAAAAATGCTGCAAGCTCTTTGTCACACAGGAATTCATTCCAGCACTGAAAATACTTCGTACCTGTAAATTCTGTAATATCTTCCTGTGCATAGGACCCTGTTGTTGGAATACTGATCCAGTTTCTCCAGGTCGGCATTACTAAGATCTGCCGTTTTCCCTGACTTGTATCAAACAGATTATCAAATCTGCAAAGTCCTGTTTTTTGTATCCATCCGTCCGGATAACCAAACTTTTCTTTTATATATTGAAATTCACGCTCCGCAGTGCACATAAACATACGCATTTTTGTATTTTTGTAATGGAGGAATTCCAGGTTGTTCATTATAATTCCATGCTGCAGGAAGATACGTCTGTTTTTTAGTATACCATATACCTCAAGTAAATAGCAAACTGCCGCATTCGGCTTTCCTTCTTTTTGTGAACTGATATTCTTTGATGCCGTCAGATAATAGACCCAGTGCATGAAACTTCCATATTGGACTACCGGTCCTAAATCCTTTACCCGTGCATAATCAGGCGATTTTTTATTGATCGCATACATGACATCCTGTTCTTTATGATGCTCTCTGATATATTTAAAAAGCCAGTATCCATTATCTCTTGCTTCATTTTCATTATCACAGATCAGCCACAGGTCTTTCCGCTTTCTTTTGTAAACCGCTGAAACCGGAAGTGCCAGTGCAAACACAAAAATATTACCAATGTCTTTTGCCTTTACACGCTGCAGTTTCTGCCAAAAACTCTGTCCCATGAATCTCTCCTATAATCTCCTGATAACTGCTGCCCAGGTATTGACGCACACATAATACGCTGCTTTGAAGAAAGAGAACTTCTCCACGTTGCGGTATAATTTCCATTTTCCCCATACCGCATCTAATTTATTTCCAGAATAAGCTCCCTTATGACGGCAGTATATGGTAAGGATTTCGTCCAGACCATATGCCACAACTCCCGTTTTCATGATCTGCATCCAGGTGGCTGCATCTTCCAGCCTGACATTCTCGGGCATATAGATGAGTGCCGTATCGATCTGGTTACGGTCTAACACTGCCGTGCTCGGTGCGATCGTTGAACTTTTTAAGATCTCTTGGTAACCGACTCTTTCCGGTGCATGTGCGACCGTTCCGCTGCGGACGGCATTTGCATCCGCAAATTCGTAGCTGGTAAAGCTGAACGGATAATTTCCTTTTTTCATAAATGAAATCTGCTTTTCTAACTTTTGTGGCAGCCAGAAATCATCCGCATCCAAAAAGGCAATATATTGTCCCGATGCCTTACGGAGTGCAAGATTTCTCGCACCTGCGGGTCCCGAATTTTTTTCACAGTAAAAGCAGTGAATCCGCTCATCTGTATAACTTTTCATAATATCTCTGCTCTGATCGGTCGAACAGTCGTCTGCCAGCAGCAGCTCCCAGTTTTCATAGGTCTGTGCCAGGATACTGTCCACTGTCCTGTGCAAAAAGTTCTCTGCATTGTAAACCGGAACAATAATACTGACTTTTCCTTCATTATACATCTATCTCACACCTGCTTCTTATCTTTGTCTGCACTTTCATTACGCAATGCATTACTTTGATACTCATCTACGCCTTCGGTCTTATCCTTTTTAAACAGGATCTTAACTGTCAGAAGAATTAGTTTCAGATCGAGCCAGAGAGAATAATTCTCAATATATTTAATATCCAGACGCACTTTATCATAAGGAGTCGTGCTGTATTTGCCATATACCTGTGCATATCCGGTCAGTCCGGCTTTGACCTTTGTGCGCAGTGCAAACTCCGGAACAACTTCCACATATTTATCTACAACCGTCTTCCACTCCGGTCTTGGTCCCACCAGAGACATTTCACCCTTTAAAATATTAAACAGCTGCGGAAGCTCGTCCACATGGGCTGCACGGATCACTTTTCCGACCGGAGTCACCCTCGCATCATCTTTTTTGGTGATCTTGCTGTCTGCATCATGGACTGACATACTGCGGAATTTTAACACCATAAAAACTTCATTGTCTCTGGTGTATCGCGGCTGTTTGAAAAATACCGGACCCCCGTCATACAATTTGATACATATTGCTATGATCAGCATGATTGGGGATGAAATGATGATCCCGATCAGGGAAAATACTATATCCTCAATTCTTTTAAAGAATCTCTGATCGATCGTGAGTCCCTCATTGCGAAGCAGCAGCAACGGGGAATCAAACAGGTGAATATCATCTGCCGCACTTAAAAGGATATCTGAAATCTTAGGTGTGACATAGGTACGGATGGACTCCTGATAGCAGTATTTCATAATCTGGTTTCTCGCCTCTGCAGGCAGATCACACAGCACCACCGCTTCGTATTCCTTCGCCATCGTATATAATTTAACATATCCGATCTTATAGCTTACGGACATACAGATATTATACTTATCTTTTCTTGAATTAATCTTCGCGATCAGATCATCCGGCGGATAATTGCCATAGATAACCAGCATTCTTCTTGGCGGATAAAGCCTCTGGTATAAACTTCGCACCAGCATGGTCCAAATAATACTGAATACGATCTCGATCGCTGCCATACATACCAGCGGGTACACCGATACATAGCTTCGCACTGCTAAAACGACAATAAAATATTCCACAACCGCACTCATAATAATTGCCAATGCATGTGAACTGAATATATCGGAAGCTTCCAGATATCCAATATGAAAACCACCCAGACTCTGCGTAAAGAAAAATGCCAGTAAAACATACAGTCCGATAACTCCCCAGTGACCACGTTCTCCAAATTTATTGGTCATCAATGGATTATAGTAGACGAACCAGACGTATGAAAAACACATCATCTCAAAAAGAATCATGATTAAGTTCGCGCAATAATTCAATAAATGTTTATAGCCTTTTCTTTTTTTCATATCTTCTCTTTTCAATCATTGTTCATGGCAACAGATCTGCTTTTGAAGCATAGGATCCATTGTCTATATACCGGCGTATTATACCAAAATTAGCTGTTCTTTGCAAGTTTTCCCGCCATAGAATCCCCATTCTGTGGCATGTATTCTATGACATGCCAAAAGGCTGTAGAAAATGTTATCTCCATTTTCCACAGCCCTTCTGTTTTACTTCCCTTGATTCTGTTTATAAACTGTTCATGATCCGAAGCAGCTTCGTACCATAATCTGCATCTGCTGCCCAGCCTTTTCCATACGGATTCTGCGGAATTGCAAGCCATTCGACATATCTGGCTGTTCCACGCGATACATACTGAAAACGGGTATCCACACATGCATTATTCAATCCCTCGGTACTTGCATACGCTTTCAAGTGCTGTACCTGTGCACGGAGTCCGGTTCTTACGTCTGCGTAGGTTTCCCCCGCAGCACCGCCACCGACTGCACCGAGTCCGCCAAAGTTGCACTGGCTCGCCTGCACATCACCACCGAATGTGAGTCCACCGGTCTCTAACATCACCTGTGCAAACAATACATCCGCTCTTACACCCTCTGCATCTGCCTCTTCTTTTAAAATCTTAAAGAACGCTTCCGCGGAATCTGCTCCCTTGTCACGGTAAGTATCTGCCGGGAATGTATATCGTTTATTATAATAAGATACCATCTGATCTACCGTCACACTGCTTGTACCCATGATCTCATGAGCTGCTGCTTTTGATTTCACCGCTGACCATGGTCCGTACATACGGATTCCGTTGCTTAAGTCCTTATATGCTCTTACTTTATAGTAATAGGTTGTTCCCTGTGTCAGATTACTGTGTGTAAAGGAAGTTGCACCGGAAGTCTGTAACGTGGTATAGCTTCCTTTTTCACTGATTGCACCGGCAAGTTCATAACCGCTTGCATTATCCACACTGTTCCAGGAAATATTTAATACATTGTTGTCTCCCAATGTAATAGAAGAAATACCTCCCTGTTTCAGAACAGGAACCTGTGCTACATTACTGTAACTTCCTCTGCCTGCACTTCCCTTGATCTTGTAGGTTGCAGCGATTTTGTAATAATAAGTATTTCCGCTTGTTACATCTTTATCCGTATAAGTCAGTGTCGCACCGGATGAGATCGCAGCGATCTTCTCAAATCCACTGTTTGACTTGCTGCTCCGGTAAATATCATACCCCTGTGCTTTTGAAACTTTCTTCCAGCCAAGTGTGACCTGATTTTTGCTGTCACTTGTGATCTGGGAGAATACCACCTGTTTGATCGTCCATGCCTTCTGTGCTTTTGAGAAAGATGCCACACCGTTTTTAGCACTGTTGCTCTTATATGCACGAACCTGATAATAGTAAGTTTTTCCGGCTTCTAAGGTTTTATCCTCATATTTTTTCGTATTTTTACCTTTGACCTGTCCGACCTTTTTATAACCACTGTCTTTTGACGTACTCCGGTAAATCTGATATCCGTTTGCCCCATCCACTGCTTTCCATTCCAGTCTTACGGAAGTACTTCCGGTTGCCTTGACTGCTGTAATGGATGTAGTTTTTAATGTCTTTGCTGACACAACTGCGGAATCACCGCTGTATCCTTTTTTACCATTTACCTTGTTGATTGTCTCTACCTTATAATAATAGGTCTTTGCAGTTTTTACATTTTTATCCTGATAGGTTGTTTTATTCTTTCCATTTACGGTCGCAATCACATTATAAGTACCATTCTTTGACGTACTGCGTTTGATACGGTAGCCGTAGGCACCGCTCACTGCTCCCCAGTTTACTTCAATCTGATTGCTTCCATTTGAAACAGCATACTTGATCTTCGTCTTTTTCGCAGTTCTTCCTTCCACGGATGCTGAATCACCACTGTAGCAGATATTGTCTCCTGTCTTTACCATCGTTTCAACTGTGTAATAATAGGTCTTTCCTGCTTTTACACTGGTGTCTTTGTAGCTGGTCGTGTTTCCGGATTTAATCGTCTTAACAACTTTGTAAGTACCATCTTCATCGGTACTTCGTTTGATGCGATAACCATAAGCTCCTGTGATCTTATTCCACTTGATCGTCAAGGTCTTTTCATTTGTGGAAACGATCGAAGTGATCTTTGTACGTTTTGCAGTTTTTCCTGCCACCGCGTCTGATGCACCGCCGTATCCTTTTGTACCGCTGTTGACATTATATGCTTCGACCTTATAGTAATAGGTCTTTCCTGCTTTTACAGTATCATCTGTGTAGGATGTTGTCTTTTCTCCTGATACTGTATCTATTTCACTATAACCACTATCTTTCTTTGTGCTGCGGGAGATGATATATCCCTTTGCCCCACTTACCTTTTTCCAGGAAATTTTTAATACTTCCTCATCCGAGGATGTGATTCCTGTAATTTTTGCTTTTGCAAGTGTCTTTGCAGATTTTGTGGAAGAATATGCACCAACACCCTGTCTGCCATTGTTTGTATTGTAAGCCTGTACTTTGTAGGTATATGTTTTGTTATTGGATTTTACAGTATCTGTGTAAGTGAGTGTACTGCCGGATTTTACCGTGCCAATCTGATAAAATTTACTGTCACTGCTGTCCTGACGATAGATCAGATATCCCTCTGCTTTAGAAACCTTTTTCCAGGTCAGGGTAATCTTCTTTCCACTCTTTGCCTTGATCTTTGTGAGGTTTGTTTTTCCTAATGCCACACCTGAGATGGGTTTAGAATACTCTCCTGCAGTTCCATCGTTAAATACCGGACGGACCAGATAGTAATATTTTGTCCCTGCCTTTACGGTATCATCAATATAAGATGTAGCATCCGATACTTCGTCAATCTTAGGATAGTTTGTATCATTCACAGTATTACGATAAATTTCATAATAATCGACATTATCGAGACCTGTCCATTTTAATCTAAGACTACCATCCGCTCTCGACTGCGTGTAATTGAGCGTTACGGTCTTTGCTCCTTTTGTCAGTCCGAAATACTCAGCGATCGCAGTTGCATCCGCAACACCGAGTGCCTTTAATTTTTCATCAGAACTTAAATATGTATAATAATCATTTGCATTGTCCAAAAAGGCATGCTCGATGATCAGGCCAGGAATGCCATTATTTTTACAACGACGGATCAGACCGTAATAATCTGCTGCAGAACCATCCGGATATTTATCATAAGTGGCATTTCGGATCAGTGTACCGCGATAATTTAATCCAAGTGCTGCCAGTTTATCACATATTTTTTTTGCAAGTGCCTGTCCGTTGCTTCCCACCTGCGAATTATAGTTGCTGTTCGGATAATAAACCTCAACACCTCTTGCTGTTCCATTTGCTGTATTCAAATGAAAGCTGACTAATACACTCGCTCCTACATTTTTTGCAAGATTTGCACGGGCATCCAGACATGCGGTATTGTCTCCGCCGCCTGCCGGACAGCTTGCACTCTCTCTTGTCATGTAAACAGTAATACCATTATAGGTAGATAACTCTTCTTTACAGTATGTGGCGATCTTAAGCGTCAGATCTGCTTCCTGTACTCCAAAAGCGGGCGCTCCCGCATGGGTGCCATCATGTCCCGGATCGAGAACTACCGTCACACTACTGTTTGCACCTTTTAAATGATCCGTGCTGCCGATAACTGCCTTTGAGATTCCCTGCTCTAATACGTTTTCCACGGTATTTTCAGAGACAATTTCGCCATCCTCACTCATGGTAACAACATCTGCGTCCACATCCGCGTAGGCGTCTTCATCATAGAGCACCTGATCCGGATTCGTCTCAGCCTGTTCATTGACACCAAATCTTACATCCATTCCAAGGTCTGATAACAGGATCTCCTGTTTTGTTTTCTCCTGTGTAAACTGCACAGAAGTGATCTGATACTCTCCCGCCTGTCCATTTTCAGAAAAATCCATGGTAAAACGGATCATATCTTCTTCTCGGCCTGCCGCTTTGATCTGATATGTTTTTCCGGTAGTCAGATTCTGATAATTTAAAATAACATCAGAAATCTGCTCATTCCCTGTTCCAAGGCTTAAAACCACATTCTGGGTGCCCGGTGTTTCGACATACGGGGACTCTACCATCATATAGTTCATTTCTGCTGCCTGGACTGTTTCTGTCTCAGTCTCAGTTTCTGTCTCAGTCTCAGTTTCTGTTTCCGTACTTTCTGTCTCGATCGTTTCCGTCTCGGCCGGCTCCTCTGTCTCCGTTTCAGCCGTTTCCGTCTCTGCGGTCTCTGTTTCCGTACTTTCTGTTTTGGTCGTTTCTGTCTCGGCCGGTTCTTCTGTTTCCACTGCCCCGGTCTCCGTTTCCGCAGTCTCTTCTGTTTCCATTACTCCGGTTTCCGTCTCGGAAGACTCCCCCGTTTCCGTTGTCTCTGATTCGGATGATGTTTCCGTCTCATCATTTTCCGTTTCAGATGCCTCTTCTGTCACAGCTGCCTCTTCCGCTGATGACGTTTCCATTGCCTGCGTGCTTTCTGTCTGGACTGCGCCATCTTCTGCCGCACGCACATCTGCAGGCAGTGCTGTCATGCTCACGCAGACTGCCATGATTACTGCTAAAATCCTTTTTTTCATTTTCCTGTTATCCTCTTGTATATTTACTGATGTTTTTACACTTCACATCCGCCGTTTATTTTACCATAAAACCTCCCCGTTGAATATATCTTGCCAGAATTTTCATAAAATCTTAAAAATACTCCGGCAGGATGATCCCGCCGGAGTATCTCTTTTCACATCTATTTTGCTTTTGTCTTTACGGAAACAACGGAAGAATAACTTCCATATACTTTCTTTCCATTCACTTTGCGGTATGCACGGATCTTATAATAATAGGTCGTCGATTTTTTCAATTTACCGTTTTTGTAAGATGTCGTACTACCTTTGGATATGGTCTTTACTTTACTATATTTTCCATCTTTACTGTTGCTGCGGTAGATCTCATAACCGCTTGCACCTTTTACCTTTGACCAGGTCAGTTTTACATTCTTTGCATCCGACGCTTTTGCCTTTAACGTCGTCTTTGCCGGAACCGCCTTTGCAGATTTTACATTCGAAAATCCACTGGTCTGTTCTCCATTCTGTGTCTTAACAACCGTCTTGATCTTATAATAGTATGTTTTTCCGGTTTTTACACTGCTGTCTGTCCAGGAACTGGTGCCCACACTGTTGATGGTTTTGATATTCTGATAATCCCCATCCTTTGCTGTACTGCGGTAGATCTGATAAGAAGTCGCAGCCGGTACAACTTTCCATGAAACTTTCAGTTTATTGTATGCTGTCGATTTTACGGAAGTCACGCTTGTTTTTCTGTTCTCAATTTTATTAACACAGAGCGTGTATTCTTTTTCCACCGCATTTTTCGCAAATGCCTGCACTTTCAGGTAATAGGTTCCCTTGCTTAATTTGACAGCCTTTGACTCTGTATAGGTACTGCCGGCATAGGAATAGATATGATCATCATCTTTTCTGCTCACTCTCTTGCCGTTTGCATTATAAAGTACCACATACCAGCTTCTTCCCGCGTCATTGATCTTCTCATGTGCCAGACTGAAATTGATATACTGCGCTTTCGTGAGTGTAAAGCGATAGCAGTCTTCATCTGACGTATATCCTGTGATCACACCGTTTACCGCTTTGCCGACTTTTATGTTATCTGCCGAAGCCCAGTCACCGTTGTTCTCTGTCTCCCAACCGGAAGCCGCTTTCTGTGTCATGCAGATCGTATAGTCGCCGGTATAAAGTGTAGATGCCTGGCTGACGCATACATAATATTCTCCCGCAGCCAGTCCTAATTTACATGAGGTAAAGGATGTCTCTGTTCCTGTGCTTGTAAATTTATAAATTTCACTGTTATCCTTATTGTAAAGCACAACATTGTAACAGCTTGCCGTGCTCTGGTTGTTTTTATGTCCGAACTTCAACTGCAGATACCCGGCTTTTGACATTTTGATCTTGTAATAATCTTTGTCTGAAGAACTGCTGATACTTCCATAATAGGTTTTTCCGTTCTTCACACTGTTTGCAGTAGCAGCAGAATCATTCGACTCCACCTCTCTGTCACCAGCCGTCTTTGTTTTGATGCATACGTCATAGTTTACCGGATAACTGGTACCGCTTAATAATGTTCCTGCTGAATTTCCGGTTCCTGCAATTTTGACATAATACTCACCTTTTGGCAGTCCAAGATTCGGTGTAGAAACACTGGTATCCCCGCCACGGATGTTTGTGGTGTAAACTTCCGTATACTGATCCTGATCCACTTTTTTGATCACACTTAACACATACATATTTGTGGTTTCCTGACCACTTACAACCGGATGTGTCAGTTTCACATTGATGTAACCATTTGCAGAAAGTGTTGTCTTAAAATAATCCACATCACTGTAGGTACGGATGTCGCCGCTGTACGTGATACCGGAAACAGCCGTATTGGCAGTATCGTAAGTATCGTTGCTCTCACACTCCCAGTTGTCTGCGTTTGTCCAGGAGGCATTCAGCTTGTAGGTTTCTCCGTTTGTCCCATAGATTGCAAATGATCCAGACGCATTCAGATATGTCATGCCCGACACTTTCAGATAATAAGTTCCTGCCGCAAGTCCGAAATTGACAGACTCTGTTTTCTCCTCATCCGTCCTGCTCGTCATTGTATAGATCGTATTTCCAGAAGCATCGCAGACTGCTACACTGTAAATATCCGTTGCGAGCTTACTGCTCACTTTATCATGCTGTAACTGAAATGAAAGATATCCTTTTGCAGCCGATGTAATCTTGTAATAATCGGTATCAGAAGTAGAAGAAATACTTCCTGTAATCGTCTGTCCAAGTTTCGTATAATTGTCTGCTGTGGAAATGGAGTCATTTTGTTCCGTTTCACAGTAAATATCTTCATACTGTACACTAAAGCTGTAATCGCTTGATCCTATCGTAAGCACTCCACGTCCGGTAACCTGCACATAATAGGTACCGGCTTCCAGTCCTATCTTCGCCGTCTGATTCTGTGTATCCTGAAGACCGCTGTTCACAGAAACCATTCCGCCAAACTGATCTGCAATAAAATCAATTTTCCAGGCTGGGCTGTTGCTCGTACTCGATAAATTTGCATGTGCAAATTTCAACTGCACCATACCTGCCTTGCTCATCGTAAATTTATACCAGTGTGTAACTGATTTTCTTGATGTCGTTGCTTTGTAAGTTGTATTTAATCCGATAGATGCCGCCGTTGCATAAGTACTTCCCGGTGTCACGTTCCCGTCTTTCCTTACAACTTCCTCGCTCTCTTCTGTTTCCGTGTCCTCAGATTTCGTATCCCCGATAACCGATTCTGTATTTTCCGTTTCGGTCATCTCAGAATTTTCCACTTCCTGCGTACCTTCGGTTGTCTCGGAAATTTCCGTCACTTCGGTACTTTCTGTTGCCTCAGTATCCTTCACACTTTCCGTATTTTCGGTTGTCTCGGACTCGTTTTCGGTACTGTCAGTTTCCACCGCCTCAGAAGTGTTCTCTTCCCCGTTATCCTCTGTGTCTTCGCTCTCTGCTGTTTCAGAATCATCCAGCGCTTCGGTGTTCTCTGCTGTTTCCGGATTCTCTGTCAGTTCCGTCACTTCTGTTTCATTCTGCCCGCCGGCTGCATATACCACCTGCTCTGCCGGGACCGCCGTCATACACAGGCTCAATGCCATAAGCCATGCGGCAATTTTCTTCCCTGCCTGATGTCTTTTTTTCATCTGGATCTTCCTCCTTGTTTTCTTTGTGCATTTCATTTTCTATTCTCTAAAATATACTGTATAATCATCTGTCTGCCCATAATATGTGTATCCAGCCTCCTGCATTTTTTTCTGATCATCATAGGATTTTTCCAAAACAATACAGTTGCTGCCATATTTTTCCGCAACTTCCAACTGATGCTCTACCGCATCAGGAACTGCCACAATTGTTTTACATTCTTCAATAAATTCTTTTTCTTCTTCCTCTTCAAATGTATAATCATCCTGTATCATATGATTGATCAGATCCTCACCGTATAACAACTGCACCGATTCATTTATTTCACGAATCCAGCTGCATACTTCCCTGGGGGCGATCATATTTTTAATATCATGATTTTCTTCGCGTAATAAAGAATCCAGCTCAACCACCTTATCCGGCACTTTATATTGATTTTCTATTACCTGTATTTTAGGCTGTGTAAATAAAAAATACATACTTAAAATTACAAATCCCGCACATCCGGTCAGGCACAATGCTTTTGCCCATATATGCTGATATCCTGATGTCAATTCTACAACAAATGCCGCCACTATAACCGCTGGAACAAGAATCATAAACATCTTTCTATATTCATTCTGCATCCAAAAACTGTTGATACATGTATAACCAAACGGATTTGCAATCAGAAGGAAACATAATATTTCGTATTTTACCAGCTTATTCTTATTTTCATTGATGCGATTTTTTTCAGCTATAAAAAAAAGAATGGCAAACCCTACCAGAGCCAGACTGATTCCCTCCGCTCCCGCACTGCGGAATTCACTTCTGAGCGCCTCAAATGCTGCTATCATTTTTCCACCTCATAATACCCGCCATAATCACTACGGACACCCACACAAACGTTACGATAAAAAATCCCTTTCGATACATCAACTGACCTGAAAGCGCCACTGCTGCATAGGTCAGGATCATAAATATCTGACCAAATTCATTGAAACACCGTGTTTCTTTTTCTTCTCCCAAAAGCTGCAGCACCGTCCATGGCAGCACTCCAAGGAAAAATAAAGTCTGACCATTCCATCCATGTTGAAAAATACCATAATAAAATGCCTTATCCATAAATAAAGGAGTAATATAAAGCAGCCATATCACCGTCATAAACAGGTATTTTTTCTTTGTATCCTTTTGAAACAAACAATCTGCCCATGCTGCATAAATGCAAAAGTAAATTGGAAATACAAAAAACGGAATCACCAGATGAATAAACTTTGCCGGGTTGATCCTGCATATTTCAACACATACCGCATAATACGCATCGACCGGTGATCCTGCCATCTCATCAAGAAGTTCTTTTTCCACAGAGAGCATCTGTGTCCTTCCCGATGTCGGACTGTATACATACAGTGTATCTGTTGTATACATTGTAAGAACAGACTGTACTGTATAATCGTCCGTATCTGCAGGGACGCACACCACACTAAATGCGATCAGTACCAATATCGCAATCACAGCCAAAATAATGTTTTTCATTTCCGATGTATCCGGCAGTAATCTGATCTCTTTTCGATTCCGGATCATCATTACTATAGCAATGAGCAATACAAGTGCCACGACAATCATCCATATCCGCGTAAGTACAGATAATGTCAGTTTATAAAAAATTGCTATTTGGGCTATTAAAAAAAAGAGGGCAAATAAAATCATATTTCCCATTAAATATCTATGCAGATTGCGTTTTCTTTTTTCTTTCAATAACTGTTCTGCAATATATCCCGCTGCAACAGGCGCGATGTACCACATCAATGCCATTGCCAGAAATTTTAAAATTAAAAGCAACTTCTTTTGTCCCCTTTCAATTACTGATACAGCGATACAACTCATATCCATCTACAGAATCAACATAACTTAGATTTAAATAACTCAGATAAAAATCAGAATAGTACTCCTTATTACAAACCACAAAATCTATCTCTTTATCCTCAAAGATTTTATTTGCAATATCAACATCGATTTCTACACCATGCATAAACATTGAAACCGCATTTTTCCAGCTTTTTTTCTCTTCTGCCAGATCAATCTTATCCGGCGACTGAAATTGATAAAGATCCATTATTTTATTGGTCACTGGTATAACCAGTTTGGGGTCATACTGGCGTATCCAGTAATACATCTCCGCATCACATAATATTACCGGATTCTCCTTATCCGTATTGTTCTCTATCATCTCTGCAACTGCCACTACAGAGTTATCTACTTTGTATATATTATCATCCGCTGACAATTCAGACATGCTTCCCCCGCATAGAAAAATAAAACACGTCAGAAAAAGCAGCAATATATTGCGTTCTGCCCCCTTTTTTTGTTCTGCAATAAGTTTCGCCGCAAAAAAAGAACACAAGAAACCAACCGGTAAGATCCAGTAAAACCGGATGTACCGATCTTTCCATCCTATCTTATCAAGCAACGGTTCCATAATAAGCGGATTAAATATCGTTATCAGTGCTGCCAAAAACATCCCCACAAATATCTGCAGCATAACTTTGTCTTTCTTACGTGCAATATAAAACAGACATCCAATATACACTACTATATAAAGAACATTCCACCAGCATTGATAAAATCTCCCCACAAAATAATCTAAATCAAGATATCCAAACATTCTCTTCCTCTTTTACTGTAGTATACGAATCATTCCAATCATCAGTCCCGGCATCATACACAACATTGTATTTATCATATATTTCCATTTTTTCTGCACAGTCATGATGACAACCACTCCGATTCCTACCATAGCCGCTATAATAAAAATACCACTGACCGACATTGCCATTCCTGCAGTCACGATCATGCCTAAGATCAACCAGTTACATTTATTATCTATTTCTTTTGCCAATAATACCAAAGCTAATAAAACAAACGGCAAATATATATTACACAGCATGGATTTCGACTCTGCTGTTCTCTGCCATAAATAATATTCCGCTGTATCCGGGAATTCATAACTCAAAATACTCAATGCTCCGTGAATCCCTACCGTCCAGTTTGCAATATCTTCCCTTCCACCTGCAAGACGTCTGGCAGTCTCATATACAATTAATGAAGCAAATAAAATTTCCACACAGGCTAAAACTCTGTTTACTACCACAAGTGTGTGCATGAAAAAAATTTTCGCCAGTGTTGCGATCAGCATGGGATAACAATCATGTACATAACTCTCATTTCCTTTATAGAGGCCCGTTCTTGCATCATACTGATACATTGTATCTGTATACAATGCATTGGCTGCATGCCCATTATAATAAGAGGTATCATACCCATGTACACTTGCCCCATTGTTCATTCCATATAAGATCAGTAAAAATAACATTACCAGAAGCATCGCAAAACGTCTGTCAGGTTTCTTCCACAATAACACTCCATGATAATGACTCTCATATATACAATACAGGATACAACCTGCAAAAAGCACCGCAAAAACTGCACTTTCTGCATATACTAACACATGGAATGGCAGACCACTCATCTCAATTGGCAGTTCAATCACCCCAAAAACTGCCAGAAATAACACAAAGCCTGTCAGCCACTCAAATTCTATTGTTTCCTCTCTCTTGAACAGGCAGAAAAATGATTTGCCGGTCACAAGAAACAGGATGTTAAGCACGATCAGAACGACTACAACTCCCATGATTGAATTCATATTCAAATTTCTCCTATTTTTCGATATTATAACATAGACCGTCGTTTCATACAAGAATACCGGTTTTACAGGTGTTTTCCACGGCTTTTAATTTTTTTGACCAGTTTTTCCACAATTTCATTGTGCAAAAGCAGCAATACCGCAAAATATACGATTCCTGCTGCCACAATAATCAAAAGTACCATCCACGGACTTTTGCCAAGCAGCCGTTCCATACCAAAAACCACTGCAAGCATTACCAAAAGTGCCATCACAAGTGAAAGTATATAGTGTCTGCTAAACTTTAATACATAATATTTTTTTGCATGCACTAACAATATGGTTGTAACAACCACTTCCGAGAGTACCGACGCAATCGCTGCCCCGTCCTGCTTTAATACAGGGATCAGGGCAAAATTCGCACATACATTTACCACCGCTCCTGTAACGGTAGCACGCAAAATCATCTTTTCCATCCCGGTTGCTGTTAAGATAATATGTCCCAGAAAATATGCAATCGAAAAAATCAGGATCAGAATACTTAAAATCCTTAATGTTGAAATTGCCGGATCAAATGCCTTTCCAAATAAAAGAGGTACCACATATCCAGATGTTGCCATCAATCCCGCAACACAAGGCAGTGCCAAAAGCAGTAGAATCTGTGTTCCCCTGTTAATCAGTGCATTTCCGGTCTCATAATCTTTCTGTTTATAGCACATACTGATCCTTGGATAAAAAACTGCCACAAGTGCAATGACTACCGTATATGTCATACGGACAATTTTTACAGCATTCGAATAATATCCTACATTGGTTTCCCCGTAATAATATTCCAGCATTACCGAATCAAGCATTGTATAAATATCCGTTGCGATCGATGATGCAAGAAGAATCATGACAGGGCGCATATGTCTTCCTATATGGAGTCCTGTGTCCACTGCTATTCCGTGTTTACTGCGGCGGATTCCGTCCAGTGAAATATACTTTCTTAAATTCCATGCATTCCAAAGATTATTTCCTGCCGTGGCAATACATAAGATCAGTGCATAGATCAGATAATCGCTCTCATCTTTTACAAAGAGAAGCATCAGTCCAAACGAGGCAATTTTTACAATAAAACTGCGCACAGAAATATAAACATATTCTTCCATTCCCTGATAAAACCAGTCAATGTTAAAGATATTCAAAATAAGCATCAGCCCCATGACATTGAACAGGGGTCTCCGGTCTGCAAAATGTGGAAAATGATTGACAAATAAATAATATGCGATCGTACAAAGGACAGTGGCCACAAAATTAATAAAAAACAGTTCTAAAAAAGTCCTGCTTCTCTGTTCTTTATTGACATTACTCTGTGCAATCGCCTTGACCCCATAGCTTGGCAGTCCCAAAGAAGCGATCAGCACAAAATATGCCGCGATCGTATTTGCATAAGATACACGCCCCACGCCGGCAGGCAGCAGAACATGTGATACATACGAAGTCGTTATCAGTGGAAAAAGGGCTGTAAAGCCCTTATATGCCATATTGAATATTGAATTTTTAGCAAGAGATTTTTTTTCCATTTTCAGTACCTGTTCAATCGAATCAAGATCTCACGTTTCCAGTAAAACAACAGCCTGTGTAAAAGATCTGTCTGACTGCTTCCACACACCGTGCGAAGCCATTTCAAAGATGTTGTTCCTTCCCCTTCATTTTCTCCGGCATATCGTTTTGCCACCCGGTAAAATCCTTTATTGTATGCCCTGCTGATTGTGCCCGTGGATGTGTGGATCAATGGGATATCACATACATATACTTTGTTTCCTTTTGCACGGGTATACATACATCTTTCCACACCATATAAATGCCAGTTGTCACATAATTTTTCATCAAACGGATGATGTAAAAAGAAATCGGTATGACCGCCAAAAAAACACTCATCCACTGTTTCACAGCCTGCCATGCCGCTATACTCTCTCTCCCCTGCCACAGCCTGTTTCCTGCCATGACGGACTTTTGACAACACACAGGTATGTTCTCTGGCCTGTTTTGAGTCATCCTCCACAGCACCCGCCACGCCAAGAATATCTTCTTCCTGCGTCATGAAAAGATAATCTACAAAATTTCCCAGCATATCTGCATCCGGCAGTTCTATATCCTGATGGGAATAAATCACATATTCCGTTTTTACCTGTACCGTTGCCGCATTCAGTGCTTTTGCGCAGGAACTGTACTGCTGCCTGCAGTTATCGATTCCTATCAGCGTATAATCATAATGCTGCCGCGCTAGATCCTCCACCAGCTTTTTATACTGCTTTGGATCATTATAGCAGCATACAACTGTCACATCTGCTCTGTCCATATTCTCTGTCACTCTTTCATCAACTTCAAAAATACCCGGTACGACTTCGTGATATTCCCGAAATAAAAAATCTTCGCATCACAAAAATCCTGCATCACAAAATTTGTGGACACTGCCTCCTTGTGCATGCAGCCAATCTCCGGTGCATACAGTAATGTCATGCCGTATTTTCCGGCAAGGTAATAAAGGATCTCCTCCTCCGCATAGAGAAATGTCCCATCATAAAATCCGTCCATCTGTTTGAAAAAATCTTTCGAAAATACCAGACAGCAGCCATGTAATAGAACATCCTTCATCCGCTCGTCCACGCGGCTGTCCGCCGATACGGACTTTCCGTCCTCCTCACGCGTGGTAAGATTCTTACTGCCATCTTTGACATCGCGCCCCGTTTCATCCGACACGACACCATAATGGCCTGCAATGGCTTTCTTTAAATGAAACAGTTTGATCAGCTGGAACATCTTACATTTCGCCCAGGAAACCAGGATCTGTTTCCGCATATAATTTAACGTGTACTGCCTGTTTCTCGCCACCGGATTAAAATGTCTGGTGCGGCTTGCATCCACAATATCCCCGCCTAAAATATCAAAGCGCTCTTCCTTATAGATTTCCCACAGCTTCTCACAGTAATCTTCCTGTTCAAAAATAATATCGCTGTTTGCCGCCACGATAAAATCCGGCTCAAAATGAGACCTTGCATACCGGATGCCAAGATTGTTGCCGCGTGCAAATCCAAGGTTTTTCTCACTTGCGATCACATGCACTCTTTTCTCCCCGGCAAATTCTTCCCGAAGCGACTCCTCACTGCCATTGCCGGAACCGTTGTCCACTAAAACAATGCGGATATCCTGCCCCTGCTGCGTCTTTAGAATGGACTCCGCACATGCGGCCGCCTCACGCCAGGTCTTATAATTTAAAATCACAAAACAGATCGTTCCCATATAAATCCTCATTCAAATATTGCGATGATCATGCCGGCTTTCTACGCGCCGGAGTATCTCGTCTTTGTTCCAAGTATAATACGGATATACGGTGTAATGGAACGCACAATGGCCGTTCCAAGTCCGAAGTTTTTATGCAGAAAATGGAACCAGTCGCGGAATGGAAGTCCCTTGCGGCTCTCCTTTAGACGGATCCGTTCCATGCGCGGCAGCGTCTCATCCTGCCAGGTTTTCTGCAGTGTATTATCATTGCACTCGCCGACAAACTTTGGATAAATATGAATTTTATATCCAAGTTTACTGATCTGTAACCCGTAATCAAAATCACCGATACTGTGCTGGTAAAATGGATCGATCCCGACTTTTTCAAAGATTTCACGCGGAATGATGGCACAGTTTGCATTGAAGGTATCACAGTTTACCTCCGGCGCATCCGGGCCTAATTTTTTGTATTTGATCCCTTTGGTGTATTTGATACCGCCGTAACTCAAACCGCCGTTTTCGCCACAGATCGCACCGACTGTAACCTCATCCTTTTTCAGATGTGGTGCCATCTCATCAAAAATGCCCGGGAAGAACTTTGTATCATCATTCATCAGCATATAGTAGTCGTAATCCATATGCGTATTTTTGATGTGTTCGATCGCCTTGTGCATGCCGCCATTCCAGAAATTGCTTCCGTCTCCCTCGATCAGGTCGATCTGATATGTGCCGTCATCGCGCATCTGCTTTAACATCTCACGCGTTCCGTCAGAACTATTGTCGTCTAAGATCACATAGTCAAACGTGACGTCTCTATTTTCTGAGAGTGTTGCCATGCCCCGCTTTGTCAGTTCTTTTCTGTTAAAACAGGTAAAAATTGCAAGTATCTTCATAATTTATTTCATCCTCATTTCCAGACAGCCTGTTTTGTCTGCCATTCAAATGTTCTATGCCTGTCCGATATAGTTTTTCCGGAATACCACATGGTAGATCCGTTTGATCAGATTCGGCTGTGACTCATGGATCAGTGCTTTTTTCATCGCCTTATGGAGCTCCGGTTTTTCACAGATCTCCTGTGGGAACTCTGTGATCCTGTGATCTGTCATCAGTTTATGGTCGAATACCGGTCCCTTTTCATTGCCGCAGTGGATCCCGGTGCCATCCCAGCCTTCATTGCTGACTAAAGACTTTGTCGGGGATAAGATCAGTCCCTGTTTCCGGAAATTCGTCCAGTACCAGCGGATCGCCCAGGAGTTGGTCTTTTCATCGGTTTTCTGCATTTTCATGATCTTGTAAAAATCATAGGTATTGTCATAATTAAATGCTTTGCGCAGTTTTTTATCGGAAACCATATCCGTCCAGTCGTCGCAGTCCGCATCGAAATACTTCCAGCGGTCGCTCCAGGTCGCCCACGACCAGCTTGTGCCTGAGAGCGTGTTAAAATAGGACTCACACGGGTAGGAAAAAGTATCCCCGAAATGGGAGAACCCTGTGATTCCGGTCACTTTCTGTTCGTTCTGGTAACGATCTAATCCGTCATTCATAAACAAAAGAAAATAGCGGTTTGTGACAAGGTCATCCTCTAAAACGATCACTTTTCCATATTTATTTACGATCGCAGTCACACCCTCGATCACGTTTTTTGCAAGCCCATAGTTCTGCTCCCTTGCAGTCAGTTCCACGTGACGGAATCCCTGCACGGACTTTACATAATCACGGATTTCCTGCACTTTTCCTTTATCTGCATCTTTTTTTGCCGCATCGGAAAATACATACAGATCTGTTTCTGCTGCAAGTTCGTTTGCTGCAAGTGCCTCGATGGTGCGCTTTGTATGTTCCGGCCGGTTGTAGGTAAACAAAATTACCGGAGCCAGACTTCTCGTCTCTTCCATTCTTTTTCGCCCTTTCTATGCCTGCTGTTTTACCCAGCCTACATATTCGCGGATTCCTTCGGTAAGATCCGTCTTTTTCTCGTAGCCAATTTTTTTGAGCAGGGAAATATCTGCACGCCAGTTCTGTGGATCGCCGACTTTCGTCTCCCCGTTAAACCGCACGATGTCAGTGTTTTCTCCAAGCTGCTTTGCATAGATTTCAGCCAGCTCACGGATCGATACTTCCTCACCGTTTGCCACGTTAAAGATCTCCTCCGGTCCCTGATATGCAAGGATCAGTTCTAACGCACGCAGAATATCGGAAATATGGATAAAATCACGCGTCTCATTTCCGGTTCCGAACAGATCGATCCGTCCGGTATTTAAGTATTTCTGATAAATATCCCACAAAAGCTGTTTGCGCAGTCCGCTTCCATATGCAGAAAAGATACGCACGCAGCGGATATGGTAACCATGTACCCTGTTATAATAGCTGCAGAGTTCCTCGCCCATCTGCTTGTGCACGCCATATGGGGAGATCGGTGCCAATGCATCTTTTTCCGTGATCGGAAGCTGCTTTGGATTGCCATAGACACCTGCACTTGATAAGAAAATGATTTTCGGTCTTTTTTCAAATGACTGCAATGCTAAAAGCAGCTGATATAAGCTGTGCAGATTTCCATCTAAGTCCGCCATCGGATTTACAATCGATGCTCCGACATTTGCACTGCCGGCACAGTGTAAGATTACATCCGGCTGCACTCCGGTAAATATGTTGGCTAGTTCCTGTGAGTCTTTGGACATATTGCACTGATAGTAGTGGATTTCTGCCCCGTCCTCACAGTAACGGTCGGCTAAGTCGATGCCGGTGATCTCGTAATCTTTGCTGAAATATTCCATGGCGCATCTTCCGATAAAACCGTTTACGCCGGTAATGATCATTTTTTTCATGGGCGAACCTCCTATAAAAATACCCTTTCAAGTGCCCTCGAGTACTCTCTCGCCTCGCGGTACATATTTGCGATGCCCTGCTCCATGTCTCCGGCATATTCGGCTTCATGTTCCGGCAGGGATGCACGTTCTGCGGTGCGCGCGATCGTTTCGGCAAGCTGTTTCGGGTCGTGTGGATCAAAGAGAACACATTTTTTGTTCTGCTGTTCCTGATGTACCGGGATGTTTGATAAAAGCACAACTTTGTTGAGCACTTTCGCATCCTCTAATACGGTTCCCCAGCCCTCACAGAGTGACGGCTGTACGATAAACTGTGCGTTTTTCATGATTGCAAGCTGTTCGGTACGCTCTACAAATCCCAACAGTTTTATATTAGCACAAACCATGTCTGATTCCATAATTTTTCTTAATTTATCGATATATTCCGGGTTACGGTAATCTTTCAGATTGCCGGTAAATACAAAATCATAGTCACATAATCTGCCCTCTTTCAGGAGACATTCGATTGCTTCTACCATAACGATATGATTTTTATGCTGCCAGAACTGGTTCGGAATATAAATATATTTTCGCTTTAAGTCAAATTTTTCACGGACACTCTGCTCTAATTCCGGTGTAATGGCACGCACTTCCGGTTCAATGTAAGATACAAAATGTACCACCTCAACCGAGCATCGGTGTCCCGGATAGAAACGCTCTAAATCCCTTGCCGCATCGAAGCTGCTTAAAACCATCGGATTATCGCTTCCTGTCATGGCAAGATCATTTTTCTCTTTGTGAGCCAGTTCCTCTGCACCGAAAAATTCCGGCAGGGTTCTGTGCTGGAAATCCGGGATCCAGAAAATCCCCTTCTTTTTAAAGAGTTTTCCGATCTTGTTGAGCTCTAAAGCATAGCAGTATTTCACTCCGCCAAACCAGATCAGACGCATCTCATAGAGTGCCAGTTTTATTTTATTATTTCCATCATAGACACGAATATCTACATTTACATTTTCTTTAAAACAGTCAAAAATATCGGCATGTTCCGGATCGATCAAAAGCACCAGCGAAAAACGTTCCATGATATTTTCGTTCTGCAGGCAGCTGAACATAATGTTCTTAATATAATAAAGTCCGCCGATCCATCCTCTGTTTCCAAGTCCGTTAAATAAAATCTTTTTTTTCATATTCATCCTCATTTTTGAGCAACTTGCTGCGAAGAGGCGACGAGAATCTCAAATTCTCGTCTGCCATCAAAGCTATTTGTTTTTATTTAGAAACAAATAGCCGTGCAAAAAATAAGCTATCGAGCTTATTTTTCGCACTAATCCTTTATTTCTGTGATAATACATACGAAAGTGCCGCAATACAACCTTTTGAAACCTGTTCAAAAGAAAATTCATGTGCCTTTTCGTAACTCTTTTTCCCCATGACAGATGCCATATCCCCGGCGGCAGCCTTTTGGATTGCCTCCGCAAAACCATCCACATCTTCCGGGTCAATGATATAGCCGTTTTCACCATCTGAGACGAGATCTCTTGCACCATCTGCATATTTTGATGAAATGATTGGAAGAGATGCACACATTGCCTCTAAAAGAACAAGTCCAAAGCAGTCCTCCCTGGTCGGAAGCACAAAAGCATCCGCTGTGCGGTATAATTTCTGCAATGGCTCCCCTTCCTGGTATCCTAAAAATTCCACACGGTCAGAAATTTTAAATTCTGTGCACTGTTTTTGCAGCAGATCTTTTTCCTGCCCCTCTCCAACGATCCAGAGCCTTATATTCTGCGGTGTTTTTGCAAGTGCCGGCAGTAACAGATCAAGTCCTTTCCGCTGGATCAGGCTTCCCACATACAGAAGCTGCAATCCCTCATTTTGGGTTGTTTTCTGTGGTTTCTCATACAGATATTTCTGAATATCCACGGTAAGATATGAGATAAAGCATTTCTTTTCATCAGCACCGTAAGCGATCTGTGCCTCACGCGATGCAGTGCTGCTCGCGATAAATGCCGCCGCTCTTTTTATAATATAGCTTCTCGATAAGCGCTGTACTTTTCCGATATTTTTCTCGGAATTTAAAGTGCCGTCCGTCCAGCTGATAAACGGGATCTTCTTTTTCCGGCACCAATGTACCGCACGAAGGATCGTCGGGTTGTACTCCATGGCAAAGACCACATCCGGCGCGATCTCATTTAAAGTCTTTTCCACACCTACCGGGATAAACACATATCGGTCATCAAACCGTTTGCGGATGATGATCGTCTTTGATTTCAGGAAATGATAATGTTCGATCTCCTCCATCTCAACACTCCATTTCCGGTTTTCCATGCCTGCACCGGAAAAAATGATATGAAACTCATATTCCGGAAAGTTTTTCTGCATATAAGAAAAGAAATCCACCCGGTATGGCGATGGTATATTCGTGATAAATACTGCCTTTTTTTTCATTGTTCTTTTTCCTCTGAAATGCTGTGGTAGATACTGATGAGTTTCTGATAGTTATCTTCCGGTCTTAACCGGTGCTGATAAAATTCTCTCGCATTTTCCTTTAATCTGTTTAGATCCATCTGTTCAAACTCACAGACTTTTCTGGCAAGATCCTCAATAGAGTTATACTCAAATTTTACACCCGTCACACCTTCCTGCACCATACCATCCATATTGCCGACACGTCCTGCGATCACCGGTACGCCATAGGAATATGCCTCCGCGATCGTCATGGCAAACGCCTCATAACACTGGGAAGTCATGATGACTGCCTTTGCATTATAAAATTTCTCGGTCATCTCCTCTTTCTGCAGGTAACCTAAAAAGCGGACATTTTTCATATTATGGGTGCTGACGTATGCCTGCATCTCGTCCATCATCGGTCCTGTTCCTGCAACATAAAGAATCTTATCCGGCAATTTTTCAAAAGCTTTTACTGCAATGTCAATTCCCTTTAATGCCTCCACTCTTCCGGCGAACAGATAATATTCTTCCTCAGGCTGTTTTTTAACCGGGACGATTCCATCTGCAAAGGTAAAGTTTGGTTTGATGTAAACACGTTTCGGATCCACGATCTTTTTGCCCGGATCTAAGGAGCTTAACAGTTTATTTTTGTTAAATTCCGTCAGGCAGATAAAATTCACACGATAGTAGGTTCCAAGAAAACGGTGAATCCAGAGGATTGCAGAGCTTACCATCGTCTGTATTTTACTTCCGCGGTAACATTTGTGCCGGATTGCACATTTTAATCCGCCATCCACACATTCCTCACAGATCACATTGTTGCGGAAAAATGATCCGGCCGGACAGAGCATGCGGAAATTATGAAGTGTCTGGACTACCGGCACCTTACACTGAAATGCCGCATAAAATACAGATGGACTCACCATCATCAGGGTATTGTGCACATGCACGATATCGATTTTATTTTCACGGATAATCTTTTTTACTTCCCTGCAGGTTTTTAACGAATAGACTGCCGTAAAAGGAATAAAAAGTTTTTTTAATTTATTCCCCTCGTTCAGTTCTTTGTTACTGCGATAGTAAGTAAAGACTTCATGTCCATGCTCCTCTAACAGCTTTTTCTCATTGCGCACCACGACGTCTTCCCCGCCCGGGATCTGATAAAAATTATGAATTTGAAGAATTCGATATTTTTCCATTGTCTCCTCCATCTGAGATCTCATTTAACATCGTCGGATATAACAATACACCTGCAAGCAAAATAAACGGATTCATAAAACCATTTAAGACAAACTGTTCCATGATCCCATACAATGCAAATACGGAAAGCATGACTAATTCTTTATATCCCCCTGCTTTATAGAGTCTGACTAACATAACACAGAGTGCCGCAAAAAATGCGATTGCAAAAATCCATCCGCAGTACAGTAAAATATACATATATGCGTTATCGATCAGCCCATGATAACTTGCATAAAAATACTCCTGGTTTCTCGGAAGCAGCGCAAGCCCTTGGTCATGATAATATTTTCCAAGGATATATACCCTTCCTGATACATAGCGGTCGATCGTCTTCATAATGTCATTGTCACTGTTAAATAGAATCATCATAACAAAACTGAAAATTGCTCCAACCGGTATAGACAGTGCATAAATAAACTTCACTTTTTTATTTTTGACCAGTTTTTCAAACAGAATGATCCCCCACGCAAAAAAGAATACAATAATCCCGGTACGGCAAAATGTTATTTTATAAAAAATAAACGCTGTCAGGCATGTTCCGAAAAACCACCATATATTTAATTTTTCATAGAAATAATAGAGCATAAGCATAAGAAGCAGAAAAATTGTCATATATGCAGCATTCGGTTCACTAAAACCAAGACTGTACACCGGTACTTCCACATACTGTGCATTTGGCACTGTCTTATAACCAATATCAAACAACCCATAAGCGGATCCGGCTACCATAATAAATGCTACAAAAAGTCTGGTCCATACAGAGATTTCAATCAATTTCCGGAAACACACATCCTTGATTCCGATGATCGTTAAAAACAAAAACAGTATCGTCGCCTTTTTGGTCATTACCCATATGAAAAGACCTGCACCTAGCATCAGCGCGATCACAACGATCTCCCGCAGCGTATATCTGGTTGTAACAAGTTTCATTCCCAAAAGGATCACGCCGGAAAGCATAAAAAATTTGTAGATCTGATCACTACTGTCATAACCAAATGCTTTTACCAGCACATTGACCGCAAAGTATCCATAATACGCAATGATCCCCATGCTCTTCCAGTCATTTTCCCGTATCCATTTTCTGATCTGCTCCATCTATTCCTCTCCAAGCATATAAATGACATAATCTCCGGTTTCCCTGTAATAGTGATATCCATACGGCTTCATATCATCCGGTATTTCCTGTTCTGTACGGTTAAAACATAAAAATACTACCTGATTGCGCTTTGCAATATCCGTCACTACTGTCATGTCCGGTTTTTCCTGACACATCTGCTGATACATTGCGACTTCATCATCCCCGATCCCGGAAATAAATCCGCCCACGTTTCTTCCATAAAATAATCCGATATCACAGCGGTACTGTCTGATATAGCAGAGCAGTTCATTCGGTACAACCGATCTTACTTTCCAGCTGACACCTGCGCCTGCTAAAATATCCGCAACATCCAGCGCAGCCTGCGGCAGTTTATATTCATTTTCTGCCTCCGTAAAGGTTGCTTTACTGTAAATTTTCTGTCCGCTTAATGCGATCGTACCAAGGGCCGCCACAAGCACAACGATACGGACTGCCTGTTTTTTCCACCGGCACACCAGCCAGACCACCACATACGCAGCCGTGAAAGAAACCGGAAGCATCCAGAACAGTCTCCAGTACACACCGGCAAAGAAACGGCTTCCCACATAACGGTAAAATAATGGATTAAATAAAAATAACAGTACCAGGATTGTCGGCCATACCAGAAACCGGACGGTCTGTTTCTCTTCCTGATATTTTCTTCCCAGGAAAAACAGCATTACAACTGCAAGACAAAACAGGCACCAGTGAAAAAGTCCGGTACGTCCGCCAATAAAATTTTTAAAATTGTCCAGTATTGAATAAAAATCTGCTGCCATATCCGTTCTCTTTCCTTTTTAAATCCCCGCCGTATAATAAATCATATAAACAGCACACGGCAGTGCTGCGATCCATATACAGAGCATACGTTTCAGATTCCGGTGGTAAATACCATCTAAAAGTCCGTACAATCCCATCATAACTGGTGCCATAATAATTCCCATTCCTGATAAAAGAGCTGCCGCAAAACTTAAGGCATACAATGGTGCCGCCCATTTCATACTCTGTTTTTCACTCATAAAGATCTGGTAAAACAAATACATTAACAATGGAAGGATAAATCCCGCCACGATTGCCTTTCCCTGCCAGATCCGCAATAAAAACATCGCCGACAGTGTATGTGTTGATGTAAAATTCCAGATATGGAACACGGATAAAACAATCAGAAACAGTGCTGTTTTTTCCGCATCACCGCGAAACAGTACATTTCCGATCATTCCATACAACACATAACAGATGATGATCATAAAAAATGGAAAAAATGTATGTGAAAACACCGCCGGAGCAATTCCTGTTGTTTTACAGCACATTGCCACATACATCGTCCATGGGGATGTCACATCTTTTCTTACTTCCCCGACATCCCAGTACATATATTCATCCGTGATCGGATCATCCACTAAAAGCGTATCATGCACAACCGCAGAAACTTCTTCCGAAACATATCTTGCATCGTCATCATCAATATGCTGGTAATGATACGGAATCCATGCCTGCAAAAGGATCAGCGCCGCTGCAAGAATTCCAAAAATGATTTTCCATGCTCCGGCTTTCTTTTTTTTGTTTTCCAGCTTATTTTCTACTGTAACTAAGATACCACATCTGCGTATCAGAATTACCATGATAACAATGGAAACAATCACCAGAAATATCTTCCAAAGTGTGACAGCCTCGGTAAGCGTCCTTTTGCCAAGTATCATTGGCACCAGCAAAATCTGTCCCGATGCAAACATGCTTGCAAGTCCAAGCACCCATGCGTTGCACAGTTTTCTGACCGTTCCCTCTATTTTCAGATACCATACCCACAACAATCCAAACCAGACCGGAAGTACTACGAAAAGCATTCCTGTATAAAGTAGATTCTTATAAATCATATACCAGCACTCCATCCAGATGGATATGGTTGATCTCAGCCGTATTCTTTAACATATAAAGTTCTTCCGTTCTGACATTTCTGCGTCCGCAGATGACAAGATTACTGTCGCAAAGCAATGCCGTCTGATATCCTTCGGATATTGCCGACACATCCCTTCCATTGACCAGAATGTATTCATACTGCTTTGAGAAGCGATCCAGAAGCTCTTTGAACTTTTCATTTCCAACAAGATCAAATCCCTGTTCCTGTTTCAAATTTCTCTTTACGGTGTCTAAGTAGTCATTCATCTGCTGTAACTTTAATTCTGTCGTATTCCCCATAACATAGGCACTTAAAGATGCATCATCACTGTCAGTTGCATTCAGGTCGATCAGCAGAGTCTTTTTCTTTTCATTTGCATAGCACATCGCAAGACGCAATGCTGTGGTATCCGCAGTTCTTCCGACCGGCAGACAGTTAATCTTAAGGCATCCTTCTGCTTTTTGTCCATTCAAAAACATAGCCGCTTTTTTATAGGTTTCTTCATCTTCATTCTTTTTTGTGATCACATCAACGATCTGTGTCTCTAAACATTCCTGCACTTCCTGTGCATCCTTCGGTTTTTTATAAATCATCATCCACAATGTATATAAAACAACCTCAAGCATAATGCCAAGTAAAATACCTGCGATCACTGCTTTTAATACTCCCTGGCGGAACTCAGAACTGGAGATGGTATAAGTTTCAAGCTTTGTCACTTCTCTCTGGGACTGCGGTTCATCAAATACAGTAAAACACTGTGTGCCGACCTGTTTCTTTGTCACGGTATCCAATGCCTGAAGAAGTCCGTTCACAAAAGCATACGCTTCCTCTTCGTCATTTACGGTATAATCCCAGCTCGTTCTCGGATACACCACATAAAAAGTAATAATGTCCGATGCCTCTGTCTGTTCACACTCAAACATATCCGTAAATGCCTGTTTTGTCAGATCGATTCCTGTCACTTTACAGAATTCGTCGTACACACTGCTGCTCTTTGCAATTTTCATAATATCATTGCCACGCTCCACAGTACTTCCGGAATTATAATCTTTTAAAAGCACCGAAGTCTCCACCTGCATTCTGTCATCATAGACTTCTGCATCAATATATGGCATCAGGGTTTTTGCCTTGTATCCACCGACGATCACTGCAAAAACTGCCGCAAAGACAGCCGCAAGCCACCATTTTCTTAAGTTATACTGCAGCACATCCATCAAACTGTATTCTTTTCTGCTCTCATATCTCTGATTCATATCAGGTCTCCTTTCTATTCTCCGCCTTTTTCAAACACCACTTTTATCGTCTTTAAAATGATCTTGATATCCAGTCCCAGACTCCAGTTATCAATATACTGTACATCCAGTTTCACGACATCCTCAAAATCAGTAATCTCGTTCCGTCCGCTTACCTGCCATAATCCGGTAATGCCCGGTTTTGCACTTAAACGGCGTTTCTGGTGTGATTCATACTGTTTGAACTCATCTACCGTCGGTGGTCTTGTACCGACCAGACTCATATCACCTTTCAAAACGTTGAAAAACTGTGGAAGCTCATCGATACTGGTCTTACGGATAAATTTTCCAACCTTCGTAATACGCGGGTCATCTTTCATTTTAAACATCAGACCATTCATCTCATTCTGGCTTTCCAGTTCTTTTTTGCGTTCCTCTGCATCCTTATACATCGAACGGAACTTATAGATCTTAAAAAATCTTCCATTCTTGCCGACACGCTTCTGTGCGAAAAACAGAGGTCCCGGAGATTCGATCAAAAGCGGCGGTGCTAAAAAGACCGTCACAACTGCCGTGATCACAAGTCCCACGATCGAACCTGCGATGTCCATCACACGCTTGATCATAAGCATTTTCCAGTCATAGGACTGATTGGAAAATGTGACGACCGGTATATTTCCCAGCATGTTAAAAGTTTTATGGTAATCATCAAACTTGTTTAAGATCTCAATCGTGACATGTACGGTTGCCCCCATATCCTCAAAACGGTTGACCACCTCCGCAAGCGAATCTCCTGTCTCATACGGCACACTGATAAAAACTTCATCCACAATCTGTTCTTTTACATACTGGAACATATTATCATAAGTGGCAACGACAGGAACACCATGATACCATTTTCCAATCTGGTTTTCATCAATGATCGCAATACTTGCAAGACGATGGATCCAGTCTCCGGAATGGTCTGCATCCGCGATCACCTCTTCCACACGTTCTGCCGTTGTGACCAGAAATACCTGATTATTTGCTCTTTTGTTACGGTAAACATGCAGCAGATAATATTTAATGATAATATGCATGCCAAAATACAGGCACATATTTACCAGCGCAATACAAAAATAAACACCTCGGGAAGCCTCCGCATTATTGTGCTGTAAAAAAATGGTCAGCGCTGTCACACATACTAACACAACGCTCGCTTTGATTGCTGCCCACAACTCCTGAAATACACTTCGGTCAATAAAACGATTATCAATATCCGAAAAGAGCATTACCAGCATGTAAACAACCATTACGATGCCAAAGCTCTCCATCAGCTCTATCTTCATATTTGCGACGGATACATTTCGATAACCCACCAGCCACAGATAACCGCCCCCGAAATAACTTACGGCAAAGCATATCAGATCCGCCAGCAGTAAAATGATACTCTGAATTTTTTCTCTTGTCTGGTACATGTCAAGTCCTTTCCTGTTCCTTTTCCCCGGTTTCATGCCCAGGTGTCACTGTTTCTTCCTGTCATTTATTCTGGTAATAATATTCCGCACTGCGTTTTCCCAACGAAAAAATCAGTTTCCATTCCGTTTCGCGCGGAACAATAAACACACAGTCAAATCCCAGGTTCAGGTTCACATCGCACGTCCGGCGCAGTTTTAATGCATCGGCGACATCCGCTCTCGGATATCTTTTCAATTCCGCTGTGACCACAGTGCCGTCCGGCATCACTGCTTTTATATCAACTGGAAGTACCTTTCCATTCCATGTCCTTGCAAGTGCCCATCCACAACAGACCACACTGCCATCCTGATATTCCTGTCTGTCAATGTGATACAGAATCTTCCGCACTCTAAAAGGTACATTCTGCATTTCTTCTATCTGTACATTCCCTGCATCCTGCCTTAGCAGCTGCTCTAAGGGAACGATCTTTGTTCCCATCACACGCTGCATATTGCGCACCGGAACGCTGCCCTTTCCCAGATATGCCTGAAAATTCTCCTCCATCCTGCCAAACTGTTCTTTTAATTTCTTACTGATTCCGTAAGCTGCTAACAGCTCATCCAGCGGAGTGCCTTTTCCTCCCATGATCTGGTAATATGCAAAATAAAGTGCACGGTATAATACAAATAACTTTGGTACCGGAAAGAAAAACGTCCACTCATAATCAATGACTGTCCATTCTGCTTCCTCTATTTTCATCTCACTGCCTGCAGGAATCAAAATATTGGCAAATATCATATCGATATCGCATATATCCACCGCTTCAGTTTCCTTTGTAAAATGAACCTCTCCAAACACTTTTCGGAAATCTTCGGTTGGCGTAAACAGGTGTTTTCCACCATATTCCATGATACGTTTTGCATAATCATCAAGGATGCGCTTCACCAGTTCCGTCTGATTTCTTTCAATCGCCCGCTCCATCACATCCTGCAGTGTGACACCGGGATCAAAACCGGATACGGCTGCATCATTTTTTGTATGACAGGCGCAGAATCTGATTTTCCCATTACTGTCCGCATAGCACGATGACAATTTTTCGTATGACTTCTCCATATGACAGATATGCTCTCTTCCTTCCGGATAAAGTGCATATTTTCTGACACTTTTTTCTCCATCCGCTTTCTTGCAGATATCCGTGCGGATGGCAAACTGCCTTGCCCTCTCATTGGAATATTTTGAATAAATCACACGCTGTTCTCCGGTCCTATTTCCTGCCTCGATCAAAAAGGAATTGGCAAGTTCTCCAAATAACCCTTCTGCCAGAACCGTATCAAAAACTTTTTTCTCATCAAAAAGCTGTAATCTGTCCCTGTCAAAATTTCTCCGGTTGTCGGAAAGTTCTCCCCTTCCCGGAAGATATTCATCCGAATAGATACAGGATGGGAACTTGTGATCCGGATATGGGTAATAGCTGTAAATTCCCGAAAATCCTGCTTCTTTTAAGATCTGTTCATACTCTTTTCTGGTATAGACCCTCGCCTCACCGTGCCTGTCATCCTCTGTGAATCGTTCCGGATCCTTATCATAATTTTCCAGTCCGGCAAAATATCCCCCGCGGTATTCCTCCTGACACCCCGCAAAATATTTCAGTCCCAGACGGTTGGCATCCGCCACATAAAGTTTCCCGTTGTCAGATAAGTGTTCTCTCATACAGGAAAGCTCATTTTGAAATTTTGAAAATTCGCCTGCAATCAATATCATGTCATAGGCCTGATCCTGATACAGTACATTTGTTTCCGGTTTTGTATCCGAAGCCGGAACAACCAGAACCGTCAGATTGCCGGCATTTTCATAACGCACCCGTAAAATGTCAGCTTCCTCTTCACTCTCCACCACTGCCGTCACATGTAACGCCATAGAAAGCAGTTTTCCTGTCAGTGCACCGCATCCTGCATTCCGCTCTAAAACATGCATCTGCTTTGTCACCGGCAGAAATGCGATCAGGTTCTCCCTGATATCCGACAGATGAAAAAGGTACGGATAGGATGCCTGTTCCATGATGATCTGCGGATAGGCTTTTTCATTATTCTGTTGTATGATCTCTTTCAGCCCCTCCGGCACGTTCACATGTCCCATTGCTTCCTCACTTTTACGTTCTTCTATTCGTCACATTTTTCAATCGTAACTTCTGAATTCATATCATAAAAACCGACGGTATTTTTGTCGGATACCACCGTCACACCGACCACATCATATAATCTGTGGTACGCGCGGAACTCTCCGCCGACATAACCGGTGCAGCTGATGGATAACAGATACTCGCCGCCCTGCATATCCATGTTCTGGCGGAATGTCGCAACATAGGTATCACCTGTCTTTGCCATCCCGATGCCCACTTTTTCAAACATCGTGTTTGTTCCGGTAACAGCAGTTCCCTGTACGGTTTTAAATGTATAAGTAAAAATCGGATCCTGTATATCAGAGAGGAATTTCACCTTGGATTTGATGGTAAAAGAAGTCCCCTTCTGGATACAGTTCGTATAATTGCCATATTCATCGATCAGCGCAAAGTCAATGATCTCCGCCTCACCGGTTCCATATTCATTGACATCCGGGTTGAGCTGGTAATTTGATTTCCAGAGCTTCTTTCCATCGGACGCATCATTTTCTAAAATCTTACCGCCGGTGATCTTGTCTGAGTTCTTAAGCAGAACCTTTTTGTAAAGGTTGATCATATCCTTGGCATTTCCCTCTGCCAGTTTATCTCCCTTATTGAGTAAGATGACACGGTCACAATATTTTGCCACACTGCTGATATCGTGGCTGACGAACAGGATGGTCTTTCCCTGCGCCTTGAAATCCTCAAACTTTTTATAACATTTTGCCTGAAAAAATACATCTCCGACCGATAATGCCTCATCCACGATCAGGATCTCCGGATCAATATTGATCGCCACCGCAAACGCAAGCCGGACAAACATACCGCTCGAATAGGTCTTACACGGCTGATGCACGAAATCACCGATATCTGCAAATTTTAAGATATCATCTAACCTTGCATCCATCTCCTCGCGGGAAAATCCCATCATCATACCGTTTAGATAGACATTTTCGATTCCGGTATACTCCATATTAAATCCGGCACCAAGCTCTAACAGTGCGGAAATCCTTCCATCGATTTCCACCTCGCCGCTCGTCGGACTTAAAACACCTGTAATTATTTTTAAAATGGTAGATTTCCCGGATCCATTGGTTCCGATAATGCCGATCGTCTCACCTTTTTTCACCTCAAATGACACATGATTTAACGCATGATGTTCTTTGAAACGGTTCTTTCTGACCAGTCCAAGTGCATCCTTTAACCGGTCAGACGGTTTATCATAAAGTTTGTAGACTTTGCAGACATCCTCTACCCTGATTGCTAAATTATCCATACTATCCTCATTCCACAGTTTTCATTCTTGCGATGCTCCTACAGCACATCTGCGAAATGTACACGCAGACGCTTAAATACGGTCGTTCCCGCCCAAAGTGTAAACAGCGTGATTCCCCAGAACCACAATGTCAGTCCCGGATATTCCCAGAATGCCGTTTTATTGATCAGTGCATCCCTGTATCCCGAAACAATATAATACATCGGATTTAGCTTAAGCAGAAGCACAGCCCATTTAGGAATGCCCTGCATGCTCTCAAAATTCCACATGATCGGTGTCACCCACATTCCAATCTGCAAAAGAATTGCGACAACCTCTTTCATGTCACGGAAAAACACCGTCACAGCGCTTGTCGCATAGATCAGTCCTGCCGTAAGGATCACCATGCAAAACGAATAATAAACAATCTGAAGCACATAAAGATCGGGATAAAATCCCATAACTGCAAAAACAACCAGCATAAACACAACAAAAAATGCATGTGTAAATAGTGCAGAGATCAATTTTACTACCGGAAGTGCATCGATCTGGAATACAACTTTTTTAACGAGATAACTGTATTCATCCAGGACACCGGTTCCTCCATTTAAAGCCTCCTGAAAATAAAACCATGGCACAAGGCCACCCATCAGCCAGAGTACAAACGGTACCTCAATCCCTGTTCTTAAATCATTTACCTTCTGATGCAGTCCAAACTCAAAGACAAACCAGTATAAAAGCACTGTGATCACCGGCTGTATGAAAGCCCATACCACACCGAAATAAGAGCCTGCAAACTTCTTTTTAAAATCATTTTTTGCAAGATTAACGATCAGTTTCCGGCTGGCAATCAGACGTTTGGGCAGGCAGACATTTTTCTTCTTTTCTGTCATATGAGTGCTCCTATCTTACAATTCCCCGTTCCTTACAATATGCATCGAATCCACCGTGCACTTTATCCTTATCGGAAAGGATCAGATCCGCCCTCGTCATTCCTTCCGGCATTGGCCATTCAACACCGATTGCCGGATCATTCCAGAGAATACCGCCCTCGTCATTTGGATGGTAGAAATCAGTAACCTTATAGCAGAACTCTGCATAATCAGACAGCACGATAAAGCCATGTGCAAAATTCTTTGGTACAAAAAACTGCTTTTTATTTTCCGCAGTCAGAACGATGCCAAACCATTTTCCGAATGTCTCAGAACCTTCTCTTAAATCCACTGCAACGTCAAATACCTCTCCGCTTACCACACGCACCAGCTTGTCCTGCGGGTGGTTGATCTGGAAATGTAATCCTCTTAACACACCTTTTTTCGATGCAGACTGGTTATCCTGTACAAACTGGCAGTCGATTCCTGCCTCTTTAAAATCGTTGTAATTGTATGTCTCCATGAAATATCCTCTGGCATCCCCGAAGACTGCCGGCTCAATTACTTTGAGTCCCTCGATTCCATTACAGTCATGTGTTACCTTTATTTTTCCCATAATTATTGATCCTCACTATCTGTTTTTTAAAGTCCCTCGGCAACCTCTACCAGATATTTGCCATAATCTGTTTTAAGGAGCGGTTCTGCAAGTTTTAACAGCTGCTCTTTATCGATAAATCCACGTTTGTATGCGATCTCCTCGATACAGGACACATAAAGTCCCTGACGTTTCTGGATCGCAGACACAAAATCTGCAGCGGCAAGCAGCATGTCGTGATTTCCGGTATCTAACCATGCGAATCCCCTGCCAAGCGTCTCAACGCTTAAATCACCACGCTCTAAATATGCATTATTTACGGAAGTAATCTCAATTTCACCTCTTGCAGACGGCTTTACATTTTTTGCGATCTCTACAACATCATTGTCATAAAAATAAAGTCCCGGCACAGCATAATTTGACTTTGGATGCTCCGGTTTTTCCTCGATAGAAAGAGCTTTTCCGTTCTCATCAAACTCTACCACGCCGTATTCTCTCGGATCTCTGACATAGTAGCCAAAAATCGTAGCACCCTTTTCATTCTGTGTGCGTTCAGCTGCACTGCGCAGAACCTTGGAAAAACTTTGTCCGTAGAAAATGTTATCTCCAAGAACCAATGCAACCGCATCGTTTCCAATAAACTTTTCACCGATAATAAATGCATCTGCCAGGCCCCTTGGCTGTTCCTGCACGGCATAAGAAAAACTCATGCCAAGCTGGCTTCCGTCTCCAAATAACTCTTCAAACACCGGCAGATCTCTCGGTGTGGAAATAATCAGAATCTCTCTTATGCCGGCAAGCATCAGTGTAGATAACGGATAATAGATCATCGGCTTATCATACACCGGCATAATCTGTTTTGAAATCGCCTTTGTTAACGGATATAACCTTGTTCCGGAACCACCTGCTAAAATAATACCCTTCATTATTCAATCCTCCATGTTTTCCGCAGGAAAATGCAATTTTATCATGTAAAATTTGCCCTCTGGTGAGCAGAGGATTTTCCTCCATTTTTTGTACCACCATTATAAAACGCAAACAAGCAGTATCGCCCCATCTGACGGTACTGCTGCCTGCATCTTCTTACCTGTTCTGATACATATCCTCATAATACTTCTGATAATCACCGCTGGTAACGTTTTTCATCCAGTCCTCATGTTCAAAATACCATGCGATCGTCTTTTTGATGCCTTCTTTGAACATTGTCTCCGGCTCCCAGCCGATCTCTGCCTTGATCTTATCCGGTGCGATCGCATAACGTCTGTCATGACCTTTGCGGTCCTTCACATAAGTGATCAGATCCTTGCTCACAAGTGCACGTCTCGGATCATCTGCCGGAAGCATCTCAAGCAGTGTATCTATAATGATATTGATAATTTCAATATTCTGTTTTTCATTGTGTCCGCCGACGTTGTAAGTCTCGCCGAGGCGTCCGTTTTCCTGTACCATATCGATTGCTTTCGCATGGTCATCCACATACAGCCAGTCGCGGACATTTTTTCCGTCTCCATATACCGGAAGTTTCTTTCCATGCAATGCATTGTTGATGATAAGCGGAATCAGTTTTTCCGGGAACTGGTATGGTCCATAATTGTTAGAACAGTTGGTAATGTTTGCCGGAAAATGGTAAGTGTCAATATAAGCCTTTACCAGCATATCCGAAGATGCTTTGCTCGCAGAATACGGACTGTGCGGTGCATACGGTGTTGTCTCATAAAAATATGTTCCGTCATCCTCTAAAGAACCATATACCTCATCCGTCGATACATGAAGGAATTTCTTCCCTTCTTTGAAACTGCCATCCGGCAGCTCCCATGCCGCTTTTGCACAGTTTAACATAACTGCTGTTCCAAGCACGTTCGTTTTTACAAATACTTCCGGATTTTTGATACTGCGGTCTACATGACTCTCTGCTGCAAAATGTACCACGCGGTCGATCTCATTTTCTGCAAAAATCTTTGCAATTGCCTCTTTATCCGTGATATCTGCACGCACAAATGTATAATTTTCACGATTTTCAATGTCTTTTAAATTTTCCAGATTGCCCGCATAAGTAAGCACATCCACATTGATAATTCTGATCTCGTTATCATATTTGCGAAACATGTAATGAATATAGTTAGATCCAATAAATCCGGCTCCTCCGGTTACTAAATATGTTCTCATAGTTTTCTCCATTCTATGGTCTACAAAATCTTTCATCATTTTACCATACTTTTATTGCCTGTACAAGTTTTACCACCAGTCCACTGCCGGGCGTTCCGTAATTTCAGACAGCTTGACGACCACCAGATCTTTTTCTTCCACGATTGAACCCTCAGCCGGAAAGACTGTCATATCTTCCGACAGTGCTGCCGCCTTATATTCCATCTCTTCGGAATAACCATCGTCCAGATGGACTCCATTATGTGCTTCTAAAAATCCTGCGATCCGGTGCGTTGCCCCCGCCGGATGTTCTCTGGTATAATCCCATTCAAAAAATGACCACCCGTACATTTCCGTACGGCGGTTCAAGCTGTTTAACTGTGGCTGCCGGTATCCGATAAATACCACTTTTTTATCCACCGGATCTCCTTCTGCATCCACCCCGGGGATCTCACTCTTCAAAGCATCCGTGATCTGATCCGCCAGCAGCGCATCCTGTTCATAACGCACCTGATCCGCGCTGTGCATTCTGATGTTATAGCAGACCTGACCGCCTGTAACTGCGATTACAAGTAATATCACCACATTGCCCATTACCTGCAGCCATCGGCACATTTTCCTGTCCCGCTCCTGTTTTTCCGGTCGTACATCGGAAATCTGCTGCTCTTTTAATATCATCACACCAAACAGCGCAAGAAATGCAGCCACAACCGGAAGTGCAAACTGTGTCCTTGTCACCAGCATCGCACCTGCATAGATTGTCATTAAAAAAGGTGTAATGAGCATAAAAATCATTCCTGCTGCAAAAATCCAAAAACCGGCACGTCCACTTTCTGTTCTTCTCGTCCATGCGATCCATATCACATAAAATGCGAGCAGTACACCGATCACATAGAAAGAGAAATTCCGCGGTCCGACGGTAAGAAGCTGATTTTTCACAACACGAAGAACATTCTTGACACATTCAGCAGCCGGTTCACTTCCCCAGTTGCTCTGCCCTTCCATATAATCACCGGCTGCCATGAACCATGTACCCGCAATCCCCCTGTATATCAGATAGGAAATACCGAAATGGGCCACAAGAAAAATAATGCGAAGTCCACATTTTTCCCTTTTTCCATTCACCTGCCAGAAGAACAATAAGAAAAACATGACACAGACTGCAATATAATAAACTGCCAGTGCCTGGTAAGTACCAAGTGCCAGCACAATAAACACTGTGGACAAAAACAGCTTACACAGATCTTTTCCGCTTCTGTTCTCCTTATATTTCTCGCAAAAACAAAGATCACACATAAAAAATCCGGTGACTGCCATCAAAAGCATTGCAAATGCGACTTCCGCCTGCTGCAGTGAAAAATAAAACTGAAAACTCCAGATATTGGATGTCATATAAAGCAGCGTAAATATCCAGTACGGTTTTCCATCCTTTTTTCCTGAAAAATAATAGCATCCATACGTCAGTACATTGCCTCCCAGGATAAAAAACAAAAGCATCAGAATACCACTCTTTATCGTTCGGTGTACACCAAGACCAAGCATCCGTTTTAACAGAACCAGTCCAAATCTTCCAATCGTAAGCCACCCTAACGTAGACCCGGGATGATTGATCAGTTCCTCTGTATCGATTCTGATATTCGAGTTAAATGCCTGATACCCAAAACAGACCAGCGCAGCAAATACCGACATCAGAATCAGTCGGTAATGTTTTTTGATATATTCTGTCATCGTATTATTCCAGTGTTTTCATATACTCATCAAGTGCATCCTGCCATTCAGCCATTTTGTAACCGTCTGTCAGTTTCATCATATAGTTCTCAAGAATCGAATATGACGGTCTGTTTGCAGAAGCCGGATTCATCTTCGCATACTGCTCACTTGTGACATGGTTGACTTTTGTTGTCTTTCCTGCACGTTTAAAAATTGCTTCCGCAAAAGCTGCCCAGTTGGTATCGCCCTCACAGGTTGCATGAAATGTACCATAATTTTCTGTCGGTTCAAAATGATGAATGGCTCTTGCCAGTTCCACCGCACTTGTCGGGGATCCCTGCTGGTCACATACAACACTGACTTCATCGTGTGACTCCGCAAGGCGAAGCATCGTCTTTACAAAGTTTTTTCCATCTCCATAAAGCCATGCGGTACGGAAAATAAAATATCTGTCTGCAAATTCACGGACAAACTTTTCTCCCTCCGCCTTCGTCTTTCCATAGGCACTGACCGGATGGATCTCATCAAATTCCGTATATGGCTTTGTTCCGTTTCCCTCAAATACATAATCGGTGGAAACGTGGATCATTTTTGCTCCGACTTCTCTTGCTGCGATACTTAAATTTCTCGGTCCGATCGCATTGATCCGGTATGCGGCATCCCACTGCTGTTCGCACGCATCCACATTGGTGTGCGCTGCACAGTTGATAATGACATCCGGTCTCTCCGCACGAACCAGCGCAAGGACAGCATTCACATCGGTAATATCGAGCGCCACAATGCCTTCACCTTCCGCAACATCTGTATTGATAAAGGAAACATCCTCACCTTTATATTCCTGTCGGATGGCACGCCCTAACTGTCCGTTGCACCCTGTCACTAAGATCTTTTTCATCATTTATTCTCCTAATCCATTTTCAATTGCCGTAACAATCGACGTAAGTGCTTCTTTTTCATCTTCTCCTTCGCAGACAAGCTCTATTTCATCCCCGGATTTGATGCATGCACCAAGTACACTCAACACGCTTTTTGCATTTGCTGTATTTTCTCTGTAACGAAATGTCACATGTGATTTAAACTGCATGGCCTCCTTGCATAAAATTCCAGCCGGTCTCAAATGAAGTCCCGTCGGATTTTTAATCGTTACTTTCTGGCTTACCATAGTAAATCCCTCCAAACTGTTTATTGTATATACGATATTTAAAGCATGATCTTCGTAATCAGTTCCGCTAACTTTTTAGCTTCCTCATCGATCACCTTTTGATCTTTTCCTTCAATCATGACACGGACAAGCGGCTCTGTACCGGATGGACGGATCAAAACTCTTCCCTCTCCGTTAAACTTCTGCTCTAATTTTGCAACTGCATCCGCAATCTCCTGATAATCCATAAAGTTGTCTTTTTTATGGTTTGGCACTTTTGCATTTACAAGTGCCTGCGGTAATACTTCCATAACAGATGCAAGCTCTGATAAAGTTTTTTTCGTTTTCACCATAACCTCAAGCAGATGAAGTGCAGAAAGCAGACCATCACCTGTGGTGTTGTCATCCAGGAAAATAACGTGTCCTGACTGCTCGCCTCCGATATTATAGCCATGTTCTCTCATATTTTCAAGAACATATCTGTCGCCAACTTTTGTCTTTTCCACATGGATGCCTTCGCGTTCTCCCATCAGTGAAAATCCAAGGTTTGTCATAACAGTAACAACGATCGTATTCTTTTTTAAGGTACCTTTCTGTTTCATATAAGTACCACAGATTGCCATGATCTGGTCTCCATCGACCAGTTCTCCTTTTTCATCCACAGCAAGCATACGGTCTGCATCCCCGTCAAATGCAATACCAATGGCAGCATTTTCATAAACTACTCTGGCTTTTAATTCATCCATATGCGTCGAACCACAGTTTGCATTGATATTCGTTCCATCCGGTTCGGTATGGATTGCCACCAGATCAGCCCCCAGATCTTTCAATGTCTTCACTGACGTATAATGAGCGGCTCCCTCTGCACAGTCAACCACGATCTTCATGCCTGTCAGATCAACCGGAACACATTTTTTCATAAATTCAACATATTCGTCTCTTAAATCGAAACGATAATCAATTTTACCGACTCCGGAACCGATCGGCAGGTTGACATCCTTCATATTATTACGGATCAGTGCCTCGATCTCGTCTTCAAGCTCATCAGAAAGCTTATATCCCTCGCCGTTAAAAAATTTAATTCCGTTAAATTCCATCGGGTTATGGGATGCGGAAATGACAACCCCGGCATCTACCTTATGTTTTCTCGTCAGATACGCAATTGCAGGTGTCGGCATTACTCCGACAAAAATCGCATTTGCACCGACAGAACAGATTCCTGCCATCAGTGCACTTGCAAGCATTCCTCCTGAAATTCTCGTATCACAGCCAACGATAATCGTTGCCTGATGTTCCTGCTCTTTCGTAAGCACATAAGCTCCCGCCTGTCCAAGTTTTGTCGCAAGCTCGATCGTAAGTTCTGATCCAGCCACTCCGCGGACACCATCTGTACCAAACATTCTTGCCATTGTATTTCCTCCAAATTATTAATTTCTTTTATTTTGTTTTAGAAGCACTCTTTTTGCTGCTTTCCGTTGATTTTATTTCCGTATCTTCCGCAGTCATTTTAACCGGGATCCGCACGGTTTTTACCTGATAAAGTTCATTATCCACATCAATATCTGCAGCGATATTATGTTCACCATTTCCATATCCCTGCAGATTAACAGTACCTGTAATGTCATCTGCTGACAGCTTCTTAATATCGCTTTCCGCTCCGGTGACCTCAACCTGAATCGTATCTTCCGTAATCTTCGCCTTTGTCGCATCCGGAATATTTTCAAGCGTAAACGCAGATGCATCCACCTCGAAGGTTTTTGTTGTGATCGGCTCTACTTTTACTTTGACCTCCACTTTTGCGTCTGCTGCAAGTACCAGCGAAGTTCTATCCGGAAGATAAGATGTAATATCTACAGTTGTCTCAACATCTTCCGTTGCACCGCTCATATCTAACACATCATCCGGTATTGCGATCTTAGCCACCTTATTAAGCACATCCGTTTCTCCCTTGATCCGGACTTTTTTCGGACTGTAGGTAATTTCTTTTAATGTATAGCCGGATGCCACAGTTCCTTTTGTCTGGAAGGAAAGATCCACATCTTTTGTATTTAATATCTGCGCCGTGATCGTAACAGTATTAATATTCATTTTTAACTTTGAAGCATCGATCTCATTACCATCCGCATCATATAAAACCGGCACTACTGTATCGGTCACATCCGATGACATTCCGTCAACATTGATCGTTGCGACTACCGTGCTGATCTGACTCGTAACAGAAGACGGTCCCGAAATTTTCAAAAGATTCGATGTCACGATGGAAACATCTCCAAGTGCACAGCCATCCATGACCGTACCTTCCGTGCTTGCAGTGATCTTTTTCTGTACATTTCCAAGATCTTCCACTGTCACATCCAGATACTGCTGTTTGGATGAAATGGTAACTGTATTGCTGTTATATTTACTGCATGTGATCGTAATCGGGACACGGCATACGCCATCACCTTCCACATATTCAATCTTTTCCATATCCGCAACTGCAGTAAAATCCGTGTTGGATAATTTTTCCAGAATACTTCGTTTTGCCGATGCCGTAAACGTAACTGTATTTTTCCCGCCAAGTGTCTCGGAATACTTTCCATTTGAGGTAAGATAATCCATATTGTCCTGTGTTACACTGATCGTATACTGTGCCGGTTTGACCGGATCATCAATATTGACCACTACGATCCACAGAGCGATCGCAAATAACACAGCCAGTACCTTGAGGCCAAGATTATTCGTTAGTTTTTTTGCCAGATTCTTTAACATCCTTAAGCCTCCTTCTCCATAATTCAATTTTTGAAACTTTCTTCTCGCGATGCTGTATAAATGAAAGTTTGTTCTTTAAAAACTCAGCGTCCACATTGCGGTACAATTCCCCACCCATGGCGATGGAAACTTTTCCCGTTTCCTCAGATACAACAATGGTAAGTGAATCACTGACTTCACTGATTCCGACCGCCGCACGATGTCTTGTACCAAGATCTTTGCTGATACTTAAAGAATCCGTCAGTGGCAGATAGCAGGTGGCAGACACCACTCTGTCCCCGCGGACAATCACGGCTCCGTCATGAAGCGGTGTGTTTTTTTCAAAAATATTGATCAAAAGCTGGCTTGTCAGTATTCCATCTACTGCAATACCGGTTCTTTCATACTCCGAAAGAACAATTTCATCCTCAATGACGATAAGTGCACCTGTTTTGACTTTTCCCATCTCATAACATGCCTTTACCAGTTCATTGATCGTTTTATCCGTAAACTTTGCGATTTCTCCCTTTGAAAAATCAAACGCAAAAAAAGAAGTAAGGAAATTCTTCTGTCCAAGATTTTCCAGTGCTTTCCGGATTTCCGGCTGGAATATAATAACTATGGCAGTAATTGCGACGCTCAATGTGTTCTTCGCAATCCAGATGATCGTATTCATCTGAAATACAGCTGCAACCAGAACAAAAAGCAATATTACCATAATACCTTTTAACAGTACCCATGCCCTTGTGTTCTTAATCCACACAAGCATATAATAAAACAGAAATGTTATGATGAGAATTTCCACAACATCTGTCATTGTAATCTTTGGTAAATTCAAATAAATAGACGCTTTTTCCCAAAACGCGCCCATGGTTGCCATCGCATTCTGCACCTGCTTCACTTTCCTTTCCGCTATCTGTATTTAAAGTAACTAATCCAGCAGATCTTCGTCAATCTCCATTTCTTCTGCGAAACGTTTTTTCGTCATACGATCCTGTTCTTCTTTTCCACTGAATCTGGTCACTTTTTTATCTGTCCCTGCAACGATTGCTTTCGGTACGGCTTTTACATAATAATAATACTCATCATCTTCAAACTGGAGTCTTTCTGTCCTTGAATAATCCAGATTGAAAAACAGGAACTGAATCACAAATGCAATCACGCAGGAAATAATGCTTCCCACCAGAATTGTGATGGTCTTTCCGCTGATTCCAAGTACCATATCCCCTGCGATCATACCAACTGCCTCGAATAAAATACCAAATATAATTGCGACCGCCCATGCATGCTCAATGGACATTTTTCGTATGATATAAACGATGACCAGTGTTACCACCATGATCGCAAGCACCAGATACATTTCCCTGTTGCCCAAAAGCTGGTTCAACGCAACAACAATCTTTGATGTTGCCGCATCTTTCTCATCCACTCCGCCAAGTGTTGTTTCATTCTGCTTTACACCGTTTAAGAAGAAATAAAGAACGATACCGCAGACCAGAGAAAACATGGAATATAATTCCCGCAAAAGTCCCATGCCGACCGGCATCACAAACGGAATGTTCAGTCCAAAACAAATCGGTGTCAAAAGCACCCCATACTCGTTTTTTGGAGAAAACCGAAAATACAGGATATACATCAGAATAAACAGGATCAGGGCCACAATACATACTTCTAAGGAAAGTGCATACATATCCAAAAGGATCAGCACAGAGCCAATAAAAACGGCCCCCCCGACTGGAAGAATCGAACAGATCAGGGCAAGGATCAGGGCAATTGGTGTACTGCTGATTTTTTCCATATAACCAATGTTGTGATTTATCAGCAAAAATGCTGTGAGTGCAACAGTAAACTTTATCACCGGCGTAATGTATATATCATATTTTCCATAAAAACGTGTTAATTTCTCTTTTAATTCCAATAAGGTCGTCATACTAATCTCCATTTCCACATGTGAAAAATCTCATTTTCCGCATTGCTTCCGTTGTCAGTCCCAGTCTTTGTTTCCGTTCCCTTTCAACCGTTCTTCCCGCAGATACATCGCACTGATCTTTTTTAGACCCGCATAGTATTTTTTTACCTTTTTTCTGCCATAAGTGTACTTCATATTAAAAATAATATATGTGGCAAGAAGATAAATTACCATAAAAATTCCATAGAGCAGTCCCAGTGTAGTAGCAGCCTTTACAAAATCCATTTTGTTGATCTGTTCCATCAAAGCATCCATAGAATAGAGTACCCAAAGCCCTAACATCATAAAAAATGCGATCGTGCCGACCACGAAACTTTTCAGAAGCTGTAATGCCACATAATCCTTTCGCGCATACTGGATCATCGGTTTGCAGCGTTTTCCATCGTTTGCATCAAATTTTGCTATTTTTATCATGCTGTGCAGTCGTTGTTCATTGACCATGCTGCGTTTCCTTTCTCTTAGCAAACTGCATTTTTGCTCGCAGTTACGCATTCTTATTTTTCATTATATCACAGTGCCCTTCTTTTTCAAAGGAAAAAAAGAATCCTGTTCCACAGGATTCACCGCCTGCGGCGGGTCGCCCCTGCGACATAATTCATCTCTGACGCAGTGCGATCCCACCCGGAGGGCTTTTTTATTCATAGGACGTAATTCCTTATGAATAAAAAAGCAGGACCACCTGTCAGGCCCTGCTCTTCTCTTATAAGAAACGCATCTTGTTTCCGTCGCGTTCTTTTTTCTGTGGTTCTAAAGGCTTTGGTTTTTCAATCGAGTTTGCGAATGAATTTGCCATTGCCGCTTTACACTTTTCGCAAAAGCGCCCCGTCCGGATCGGTCTGCCGCAATGCTCGCAGGTAACACCGTCAAGTGAAGCTTCTGAAAGTGAAAGTCTCTCTTCACGGATCCACTGCTTGATCTGTTTTACTGATACATCATTGTCCTCGGATACCTGATTAACAGATGCATTCGGGTTCTCGTCCAGATATTGTTTTACTTCCTGAAACTTTTGTTCAAATTTTTTTCTGCATCCATCACACAATGGTGCACCACCCATATAATTAAATAAACGTCCACATTCCTTGCAATTCTTCACTTCCATATTGGCATGACCTCCTGTCATTCTGTCAATACCCTTCTCCGATACTGATACAGATATAATATATGTTTTCCACTCCTGACGCTTTCAGGACTTTTGATACTTCATCCATCGTACTCCCTGTCGTATAGATATCATCCACAAGCACGACTCTCTTATATTCTACTATATCTGCTGTCAATTGGAAAGCATTTTTTAAATTTCTGTGTCGTTGTGATTCATTTAACTCTTTTTGAGGAATTGTATTTCTCACTCTTCTGACCAGGTGCTCATCCACTAAAATCCCTGCTTTTCTTCCAAGTTCCCGCGCAAATACTTCGGCCTGATTGTATCCGCGCAGTCGCTTCTTCCGGGAATACATTGGAATGGGAATCAGCACTTCTGCTTTTATTTTGTTCAGCCACACTCCATATTTTTCCAATGCTGCATTCGCATAAAACTCTGCATATTCTCTTTTATTTCCATATTTAAAGCGGTACATTGAATTTCTTATACCACCCTCATAAACAAACACTGCCTTTCCCTGTGTGTATACATGATGCTTTTTTCCACAGTCGGTGCAAAATTCCTTTCTCTCATCCACAAGCGGTTTCCCGCATTTTTTACATGCCGGTTCTCCTGCCACATGCACCTTGTCCTTACATAGCGGACAAATACCCTTTCCTGTCACTTCAATTTCATCACAGACTGCACATCTTCGTGGATAAAGAATTTCAAGCATCTGAAATAACATTTTTCTTCCATATAGGAAAATGTCATTTTTTCTGATTTTCATAAGATCCTTTCCGGATCTCTCCCTGCAAAGAATATCATTTTTGCCAAATACATACCATAAAGTTTTTCTTAATTTTTTCTTACTATAATGTTGACGAATCCCATTTAGGTCTTTATAATTTGTTTATTAAAAGCGATAGCACTTTAAAGTTCTAAAGGGCAGCAATGTGAAAAATAAAATTTTTCACACACAAGATGTGTGCCCCGGCACAAACTTATGATGCCCTGAAAAACGGGCAGGAATGGAGAATTCTATGAAAAACTACAAAAAAATCTTATCTGTCGTAATGACAGCAGCCATGGCTGCATCACTTGCAGCATGTGGAAACAGTACAGCAAACACCAGCAGTACCACGGATGCAGCAGCTTCCGATGCAGCACAGGCTTCGGATGCAGCGGCTACTGAAAGTGGTGCAGGCACCTCTTCCGATGGCAAAAAATATACGATCGGTATCTGCCAGCAGTTAGAGCATCCTGCTCTTGATCAGGCAACCCAGGGATTCGAAGATGCACTGACTGAATTACTTGGTTCTGGCAATGTTACCTTTGATCTTCAGAATGCCCAGGGCGAGCAGACAAACTGCGCAACCATCAGCAACGGTTTCGTCGCTAACAATTATGACCTGATCTTAGCAAATGCAACGACTGCTCTGCAGTGTGCAGCTGCAGCAACCAGCACGATCCCGGTGATCGGTACTTCCGTTACCGACTATGCAACAGCACTTGACATTGACAACTGGACCGGCTCTACCGGTACAAACGTATCCGGAACTGCAGATCTTGCTCCGATTGACCAGCAGGAAGACATGCTTGTCGAATTATTCCCAGATGCAAAAAATGTCGGCATTCTCTACTGCTCCGCAGAACCAAACTCTGCATACCAGGCAACCGAATTTGAAAAAGCTCTCGATGAAGACAGTATTTCCTATAAAGAATATACCGTATCAGATTCCAACGACATCGCTTCTGTTGTACAGAGTGCCGTCAGTGAATGTGATGTCCTCTATATTCCGACTGACAATACCATGGCAGGCAATACTGAATCCATCAACAATATTGCTCTTCCGGCAGGTGTTCCGATCATCGCCGGTGAGGAAGGTATCTGTTCCGGCTGTGGTGTAGCCACACTTTCCATCAGCTACTATGATATCGGTTATACAGCAGGCAAAATGGCATACGACGTTTTAGTAAACGGTGCTGACATCTCGACCATGGATGTACAGTATGCAGAGAATGTTACCAAAGAATACAATGCTGATATCTGTTCACAGCTTGGCATCACAGTTCCTGATGACTATACTGCCATCGCTGCCGAATAAAAAATATTTTTGATAAGGGGTTTTTCTATGACAATACTTATGTCCTTAGACCCGATGGCTCTCTTCCGCTCCATGCCCGGCGCCTTTGCGCAGGGGCTGGTCTGGGGGCTGATGGCACTGGGTGTATATATTACATACAGACTTTTAGATTTTGCTGATCTTACCGTTGACGGTTCTCTTGCAACCGGCGGTGCAGTTGCCGTTATGCTGATCCGTTCCGGCATGCATCCATGGGCAGCACTTATTTTTGCATTTTTAGCAGGTATGGCAGCCGGTTTTATCACCGGAATTCTGCATACTGCACTTGGAATTCCCGGAATCCTTGCAAGTATCCTGACACAGATTTCACTCTATTCCATCAACTTAAATATTATGGGAAGTTCGAATCAGGCTGTCAGTGTTGACAAGTATCCGTTAGTCGTTTCCCTGCGTTACATCTCGGATTCTTCCGCTACCAAAGTCCGGCTGTTTGTGACATGTGTTCTTTTCTGCGTGGCGGTCGTTGCCCTTTTATACTGGTATTTCGGAACCGAGCAGGGACATGCCATCCGCGCAACCGGATGTAACCGGCAGATGGCCCGCGCACAGGGTATCAACACTGATTTCCACACGGTCGTTGCGCTGATGATCTCAAACGGTCTTGTCGGTCTTTCCGGAGGACTCTACGCACAGTATCAGGGTGCCGCAGATGTCAACATGGGACGTGGTGCCATCGTCATCGGTCTTGCCGCTGTCATCATCGGTGAGGTACTTTTCGGGAAGTTATGTGCCGGAAAACATTTTGCTTTTGCATATACCATGTTTTCCGTGATCGGCGGCGCGATCATCTACTATATTGTAATGAATATCGTATTATGGCTGAAACTGCCGTCTGATGACCTAAAACTGTTTTCTGCCATCGTCGTTGCGATTTTCCTTGCATTCCCGTATCTCAAATCCAAATACGGCAGGAAAGGGGTGTCCGTCAATGGCTGAAATGTTAAAACTCGACAATATCCACAAAACTTTTAATCCCGGAACCATCAACGAAAAAATTGCTTTAAATGGTGTCAATCTGACTTTAAATGAGGGCGATTTTGTTACCGTGATCGGTGGAAACGGTGCCGGAAAATCAACCACGTTAAACGCCATCGCAGGTGTATGGCCAATTGATTCCGGGAAAATTTATATCGGTGGAGACGATGTCACAAAATTATCCGAGCACAAACGTGCCAAATACCTCGGACGTGTATTTCAGGATCCGATGACCGGAACCGCAACCACCATGTCGATCGAAGAAAACATGGCGATTGCAGCAAGACGTGGTGAAAAGCGGGGACTTTCGTGGGGAATCACCCATCAGGAACGCGATACCTACCGCGAAATGTTAAAAACCTTAGATCTCGGACTGGAAGACCGTCTCACCAGTAAAGTCGGTCTGCTCTCCGGCGGACAGCGGCAGGCGATCACACTTTTAATGGCGTCGATCAAAAAACCAAAACTTTTGCTGTTAGACGAACACACTGCAGCACTTGATCCGAAAACTGCCGCAAAAGTGCTTGAGATTTCTGATAAGATCATCGCAGAAAATCATCTGACCGCCATGATGGTCACACACAATATGAAGGATGCCATCGTACACGGTAACCGCCTGATCATGATGCACGAAGGAAAAGTGATCTTAAATATCTCCGGCGAAGAGAAAAAGAAACTGACCGTCGAAGATCTTCTTCACCAGTTTGAAAAGGTCAGCGGCGAAGAATTCGCCAATGATAAAGCACTGTTATCCTGATATGCAGATCTGCTAAAGCACAACAGGATTTTAAAATTACCAATAACAATAGAATGCACACTCTGCGAACATTCTATTGTCATAAATTAAAAGCTGCCGTACAAGTGAGCCGGTGTTAATGATTTTCATTACCGGTTGCCCTGCATGGCAGCTTCTTATTATTTTATTTAATTTTCTTTTAAACGGTCGCAGAGTCCGCTGTACCTTTTCTGCTGTGAGGTATTCCGAATCATCTGCTGGAAGGTCACTTCATTGCCGACTAACGTCACACATTTTCTTGCACGCGTGACGGCAGTATACAATAGATTCCGGTTCATTAACATCATCGGACCGCTAAGCAGCGGAATGACGACCGCCGGATACTCACTTCCCTGTGATTTATGGATCGTGATCGCATAGGCAAGTTCAAGTTCATCCAGAAGTTTATATGGGTACTCTACCATTCTCCCTTCATCAAACTCTATGATCATCTGTTCTGCGAAATCATTGATCTGTCTTATGATTCCCATATCTCCATTGAAAATTCCAAGGCCTTTATCCACAGTGAGTCCAAATTTTGTACGGATTTCCCACGCGAGCTGGTAGTTATTCTTTGTCTGCATAACTTTATCCCCCTCACGGAACACAGTGCTGCCATATTCTTTCTCCACTTTATCATTGGCAGGCGGATTCATATATCGCTGCAAAATCCCATTCAGGCGCTCTACGCCAAGCAGTCCCTTGCGCATCGGTGTCAGTACCTGGATATCATAAGGCGTCGCATCCACAAACTTCGGCAGTTTCTGCTTAATGAGCTGCAGCACCACATTGATGATCACATCTGCGTCATACCGTTTCAGGAAAAAGAAATCCATGCTCTTATTATCTAATATCACTTCTTCTCCATGATTGATCTTATGCGCATTGACAATAATATCACTGGTGGATGCCTGACGGAAGATTTTGGTCAGCATAACTACATTGCAGGCATGTGATTGGATAATATCACGGAGTACACTTCCCGGTCCGACACTCGGAAGCTGATTGACATCCCCGACAAGAATCAGCCTCGTTCCCACAGAGATTGCTTTGAGCAGAGAATACATCAGTGAGATATCCACCATCGACATCTCATCTACAATGATCACATCCGCTTCGAGTGGATTACTTTCATCCCTTTCAAATCCACCGCTTCCCTCGGCTCCCCCATTCAGCTCTAACATACGGTGAACTGTCCGCGCCTCAAATCCCGTTGTCTCACTCATGCGCTTTGCTGCACGCCCTGTCGGAGCTGCCAAAAAGATTTCCAAGCCCTCCAGTTCAAAATAGCGGATGATCGTATTAATCGTGGTCGTCTTTCCGGTTCCAGGCCCTCCCGTGATCACAAGCAGACCATTCCGCACTGCCTCTTTGACCGCCGTTACCTGATGTTCATCCAACGTCATGCCGCTTTTCTTTTCGATCCCCCGGATTCGCTGTTCAATCTCCGCATCTGACACATCATAACTTACATTGAGCCGTTTTAACATCGTCGCCGTGTTTGCTTCCATATAATAAAATGACGCTGCATAGATCTGTGTCTGATCTTCCATCTGTTTTAAGATGATCTTCCTTTCAATGGCAAGATCCATGTACTGCTTTTCCACCTGTTCTGCCGTAACATTCAATAATTTTGATGCACGCGGTGTCAGCTCTGTCTCCGGCAGATAGGTATGTCCCTCCCCACTTGCCTGAAGCAGTGTATACAGGATTCCGCTTCGCACACGGAAATCAGAGTCCATCCGGATACCAACCCGCGCTGCGATCTCATCCGCCGTCCGGAATCCGACTCCATCAATATCGTCCGCCAGCCGGTACGGATTTTCCCGGATGATACCATAAACATCCTGTCCGTATGCCTGATATACCTTGACCGCTAAATTCATCGTGATTCCATACTGCTGCAAAAAGATCATCGCCTGCCGCAGATCCCTCTTTTCGTTGACCTGGCTGGCAATCTCCATCGCTTTGCGGTTACTGATCCCTTTGATCTCAGCGAGACGTTCCGGTTCTTCCTCTATGATCCGGAAGGTATCCTCCTTAAAACGCCTGACAATTCTTGCCGCCATGGCAAGCCCGATTCCCTTGATTGCACCGGAACCAAGATACCGCTCTATTGCCTCCTCATCTTCAGGTGCTTTCTCCTCAAAACTTGTTACTTTAAACTGCTGCCCATAGGTCGGATGTTCCGTGTACTCCCCCTGTGCCTCAATATTTTCTCCCTCTGCGATTGCCGAAAATATCCCCACACAGGTGATTTCATCCTCCCCGCTCACCAGATTTAACACGGTATATCCATTATCCGCATTCCGATATATAATGTGTTCCACATATCCTGCAAGACTTTCCACTGTTTTCTCCATTCCAGAATTCTGTTTTCTGCTGCGAAAGCAATAAAATAAACGCTTTGTGAGCGAGCTATTGCCATGAATAAAAAATGCAGTCTAACGGAATTTTTGAACCCATCGTTCATTTTCCCGTTAAAACTGCACCGATTTTTGCATACTGTTTCAATTATGTACTTATCTGCACACTTTACTTCTGCTGCGCCGATTTTACGACATTTTATCTGCGCAAACTTATTCTATATTATAATTACGTTTCATCTGCTCATAGAGCTGCTGCGTAAAATTGGTTCCAACCTCATCTACAACCTGGTCTGCAACCAGTTCGATGACATTGTCCATATAATAATCTTTCAGTGTTGATGTGGAAGAATCCTCCTCATCATCCTCACTTGTCAGGCTCTCTTTAATTTCTTTTAAAACTTCTTCCACAAAATATGATTCAAAATCTTTACAAACCTGCATCAGTTCGTCCTCGGAAGAATCCGAAGAAATACTGTTTAAGGAACTCTGCAGGGAACTTGCCTGATTTGCAGCTGCTGTATTTTTGCTTGTATCGATCAATGATGAAATGCTGTCCATGGAAATCATATTGTTTTTCCTTTCCTACATCCGCTGTCTAATCTTAACGTTTCAGATTGTTTGCCTGCTCAAGCATCTCGTCCGATGTTGTGATTGCCTTTGAGTTGAGCTGATATGCACGCTGTGCAATGATCAGGTTTACCATCTCATCTGCGACCTGAACATTAGAACCTTCCAGGTATTTCTGTAAAACTTTGCTCTTAGTAAGATTTGCAGTTGTAGACTCGTTCATTGCATTACCGGATGCCGGTGTCACTGCAAGAAGATTGGTTCCTGTTTTTTCAAGTCCGCCTGGATTATTAAACTGGAATAATCCAATCGTCTGGTTCATATCCACATATGTGCCGGCTGCATTGGTATATCCCATTTTTCCATTTTCGCTGACGATCACTTTCTCTGCACTGATACCTGCCGGAAGATTGATCGGCTGATTGTTGGAATCTAAAACCGGGTATCCCTCATTCGTGCAAAGAGTTAATGTACCGCCTGCATTGACAGACCATACAAAATCTCCGGCTCTGGTATAATAAGTTTTTCCGTCTGCTCCGCGCACTGCAAAAAATCCATCACCGCTAATTGCAAAATCAGTTGCATTCTCACTTGCCATCAGTGACCCCTGTGTATAAATAGAGGTGTTGGATGCCACTCTGGTACCAAGTCCTACCTGTGCAGAGATCGGCTTTTCCTCGCCATTTGCACTGGTTGTACGCGTCTGGATTGTCTGGTAAAGCAGAGACTTAAACTCCATCTTCTCCTGTTTATATCCGACTGTATTGACATTTGAAAGGTTATTTGAAATATTATCCACGTTTGACTGCTGTGCAATCATACCGGTTGCCGCAGTATAAAGAGCTCTCATCATAATTCCAGTTTACCTCCTGCTTATACCTTTCCCACCTGGTTTACCGCTTTGTCTAATGTTTCATCCACAGCGTTGATCACCTTCTGTCCAGCCTGAAAGGCTCTCGATATCGTGATCATATTGACCATCTCCGAAACAACATTGATATTGGATGATTCGATACATCCCTGCGTTACTTTCGCAGTGGATGCCTGACGGGCACCGCCATTTACCAGGTCATACATATTCTCGCCGTATTTTGCCAGATAATTATAATCTGCAATATCTACAACGCCGATCGTGCCAACCTGCTGGTTATTCTGAAAAATGTTACCTTTTTCATCCACCGTGATCGGTACATTCGGATCCACCTGAATACGTGCTCCTGCATCCGCATTCATGGCTCCATTCTGATTTAATACATAGTCGCCGTCTTTTGTGACAAGATAACCTGCTGTATTTACCACAAAGGCTCCATCCCTGCTGTACTTTACAGATGTGTTTCCTGCTTTATCCGTATAGGCGATTGCAAAGAAACCATCTCCATCCAGTGCAAAATCCGTTGCGTTATCTGTTACCCTGAAATTTCCCTGGCTGTAATCCGTGTAAGTCTCTCCGATGTGTACACCCATGCTCATGGTTCCAAGCTTCTGCGGCATGCCGTAGCTGGATGTATCCTTGATCTTGATCGCAAGCTCATCTGCAAACGTCTGGTTTGTCGCTCCCTCTTTCTTATAACCATTGGTGTCTGCATTTGCAAGGTTATTCGAAAGAATGTCCAGACGATTCTGTTCATTGATCATTCCTGTATACGCTGTATACAATCCCTTTACCATGTAAACTCTCCATTTCTGCACAGCTTCTGATGTATTTTAATCCGTATTTCCGCATATGAAAAACCTTATTTTTCACACGTTTTCCCTATCTGTGCACAAAGCATATCTTTCATTTATTGTATCGGCAAAACACAAAAAAAATTTAATCTTCGTCACGTTTTCCGGCTAAAAACTCTACGAATTTTCCGGTACCGATTGCAACACATGTCATCGGTTCATCTGCAGTCATCGTATTGATTCCGGTGCGATCCTCGATCAGCTCCTCCAAACCTCTGAGCAATGAACCACCGCCTGTCAGCACAATACCACGATCCGCAACATCTGCTGCAAGTTCCGGCGGAGTTTTCTCCAGTACAGAATGTACTGCTTCTACGATCTGAAGTGTCGGCTCTCTAAGTGCCTCTTCTGTCTCCTCCGAAGAAACCGTTACAGTTTTCGGAAGTCCTGTCACAAGGTTACGTCCGCGTACATCCATCGTCTCGGCCTGTGCCTGTGGGAAACAGCTTCCGATACGGATCTTGATATCCTCTGCAGTACGTTCACCGATCAGAAGATTGTGCTTTTTACGCATATAACGGACAATCGCCTCATCAAAATCATCTCCGGCGATCTTGATAGAGGTGCTGACAACCGAACCGCCCAGAGAGATCACCGCGATATCGGCTGTTCCTCCTCCGATATCCACGATCATATTTCCACAAGGTCTTGAAATATCAATACCTGCTCCGATTGCCGCAGCGATCGGTTCCTCGATGATTGCAACTTCTCTTGCTCCTGCCTGATAGGTTGCATCCTCAACAGCTTTTTTCTCAACCTCTGTGACACCGCTTGGCACACATACACTGATGCGCGGCTTACGGAACGTTTTCTTACCAAGTGCTTTCTGGATAAAGTACTTGATCATCTTCTCTGTAACCTGATAATCAGAAATAACACCCTGACGAAGTGGTCTGACTGCCACGATATTTCCCGGTGTTCTTCCGAGCATCAGTCTTGCTTCCTCTCCGATTGCTTTGATCTTATTTGTATCACGGTCAAAAGCCACAACTGACGGCTCCTTTAATACAACACCTTTTCCTTTGATATAAACTAATATACTGGCAGTACCGAGATCGATACCAATATCTGTACTCATCATTTTAAATACTTGCCCCTTTCGTCTCTCTGTTCCTGAATCTATGGATAATATTCCCATATCCATGCGGACATAGAAATGCCATTAAACCTATTTTTACATATACAGTACTATTATATACAAAAAATGGGATTTTTCAAAGGTTTTTTTATGGCAGGACTGCATTTTTAAAAAAAATAAGAAAATCTTCATTCTTTTTTATTTATTTTGTTTATTTTTCATTTTGTCATCACATTTTCATCACATTTCTATTTTATATTCTAAGAGTACTAGCTAATAAGTCCGATGCAAACGGACCCAACCGTCAGAATTACTGACGGGCAGTATAATTTTTCATAACTCATGCTTCCCGGTTTTCCGCAAGAATTTCCGGGGAGTACTCCCCGAACGTGATAAGGCGCTGCGATTGCAGCGCCTTTTTAAACTCCTTCTATAAACCAACCTGCCAGTTTTTTGATCTTTTCAACAAAAACAGGAAGTACCCTATTGTATTTTACTGCAAGCCGGGCTGCACATCTCTGCCCTGTTTTTCCTATGGTCGCTTTCCTGATCTCATTTATTCCGACAGCAATGATAACCACACACGCAGCATATCCCAGGACTAAAAGCAATAGCAATTTATTATTTCCAAATTGTTCAATCCCTGTATATGGTTTCAAAAAATACTGAATATGTTCATCAAGCACGGTAACTGCCAAAACATTTCCGGCAATTCTGTTGATAAGTCTGCTTGAAAATTCAAATTCCTTAAACCATAAAAAAATACAGACGGACGCCATGATAATAAAACTGGAACAATCCCTTGAAAACGTACTGTAAAGTACTCCATTTATCTGCGTACGTACACTGTCCAGGATAAATATCAGCAAAACCAAACTTACAGCTCCCATGCCAAGCCTTTTTTTTTGCAGTCTGACCGGATATTTTGACAGATAACGCCCGATCAGGTAAATCATAACAAAATCCACAAGGCCTTTTCCCGAATCCTGCATAATATCATAAGTAGTGATCGTTGGTATCACACTGAATAACAGTAACATGGTCACAAGAAGTCTTTCAAAATTTTCTTTTTTTATTTTTTCTGCCAGTGCATTCAATAATGGTGCAAGAAAACAAAGCGCAAAATAACAGGAGATAAACCAGTAATGCCTGGTTATGATCGGAAAACATGCAAGTATCAGTTCTTTTGCCTTAAGATCCCCCCGCACGGCAACACCTGCCACCGTATAAAAAATTACCATAAAATCCATTTCAATCAGCTTTTCCAGACGGAATTTTATTCCAAAGTATCCGGAAATTAAAATGAAACAGGTTACCCCAGTATTAAATAATGCGTTGACAAAAATATGACTTTCTGTATTCCAGACAGAGAGGCTTGTATCAATATTTCCCATAGCATGCATAACCACGATTCCAAAAATGCAAAAAAGCCGAAGCAATTCAAAATTAGACTTTCTCATGTTTCATCTCCCCGGATTTTCTTTTTATTCATGCAAACTTTCTTTCCATATTCCAGACACCGGTTTAACAGCAGACACAATGCGATTGCAACGGTAATCCGCACGATCTGGTAACATAAATTCCATCCACTTTCCGGCGGCGGAAGTTCCATTATTTTTTCTGCTATTACTTCCGTACTTTGTAATATAAATATATGAAAAATAAGGATCACCACCGTATTTTTCCCTATATATGCAAGTATTTTTCCCAGCCACATGGATTCAATCATGGCTCCAGCCCACATGCAGAGAATCGATCCGCAAATTCCAACCAATATGAAAAGCAAAACACTCCATGCTCCATAATTTCCATAGCTTCTTACCGAAATATTAATTCCCGGATTCACTTTTGCCAGCACAAAAAACAAAACTACTATACAGAAAATCCACTTTTTCTTCCATTTTTCTATACTGCAGTTTTGCCCTAACAAAGTCCCTGCAATCATCAGAACCGCACCTGCAAATGCAATATCTATACTCCATGGAAGTAAAATTGGCAATTTTGCCAGACACACAGATACAGCCAGAAAACATATGATATAACCGGCGCATTTCTTTTTACTTCTTATGCACACATCAATCACGGCATAATAAACGGCGCCTGCCGTAAATAAAGATGTCAGATACCACATTGCTCCATTTGCAATATCCAGAAAAAAAATGTTATTTTTCTCAGCAGCAATATCCATGTTATAAAAGCAATACCTTGAATACAATATCCCGATACCCGAAAACAACATTTCCTTTGTTGTGCGGCCAAGTACTTTATATATTCCCAACAGCACAATACTTCCCAGAAAATATGGAACCAGAAGTCTTTCTGTCTTTCTTTTCATATTTTGTTTGTAACTTTTTCCCTGCCGGTACACATATCCGGAAAGTACAAAAAATAATTGCATAAAAAAACAGGTCAGATACATTGATATTCCCATTGCATGTCCTGCTACAACAAGCACCATTCCGATTCCTCTTGCCACATCAATATAAGGATATCTTCTCATTGCATCCCTCTTTTTATTTTTAATAATAATACCTGTCTCTATTTTCTCACAAACAGATAATTTGTACAGAAAAATATCTCTAAAATATCTCTATACTCTGTAATTTCCTCTACTCCGTCTAAAAGGACACGGTATACTTTATATTTTGCACTGAGTAAATTCCAGAAATCTCTGAAATAAGTTCTCGAATCGATATTGCAGCCGCCAAATTCCATCTGGATTACATCAATTTTTCCTTCGTCCAGCATCCGCTGTGCACCATGCAAAGCGTTTAACTCATTTCCTTCTATATCTATTTTTAACAAATTGATTCGCGGAATATTTCTTTCTTCACAATAATAATCTACGGTATCCAGTTTTATACGGATCGGTTCCGCATGTTCCACACACTGACGTTTATACATGCTTGCCAGTCCATCGCATTCTGCATCGTAATAAAGAATGCTTTCCGTACATGTATCACTCATTCCAAAATTATTCATTATCACTTTATCAGACTTCACCTGGCTGCATAAAATCTTAAATGTTTCAGCCGCCGGTTCGAAACAATGGATCTCTGCATTTCTATAATTCTTTACCAGCTCCTTTGCATAATCCCCCCTGTTCGCTCCGACATCAAACAAAACCGGCTTATCTATATTTTTAAGCAGGTTTTTAACATACCCCATGGCATATTTTTCTCCACTGCTTTCAAAATCTCCACCATTTCCTACGTTCATTCCCATCATTGATGCCTTATACAATTTGTTCCATATTCTGTAATATTTTTTCTTTCCAAAAAAAGGACTCACTATTTTCTCTGCTAATCTGCTCATTTTTTCCTCCAATTTGTAAATTATCTGAATCGTACGTTTTCAGTTTCTTTATCATATCATATATTTCCGTATTTGTGAATATTTTTTCACCATTACGGAAATACCAATCTATACACTAGCCTTAATAGGAGGTATTAACATTTTGAATTTAGGAGAAAAATTAAAACAATTAAGGCTTGAGAAAAATCTGACGCAAAAACAGCTTGCAGACAGACTCGGTGTCGCAATCAGCGCCATCTCTTCCTACGAATCCGATACCCGTTGTCCTACTTTTGATACGCTCATAAAATATGCCCGCATTTTTCATGTATCAACAGACTATCTTCTTGGTTTAGAACCAATACACACTCTTGATGTATCCGGTCTCTCAGACACAGAAATCCTGGTCGTTGCCCAGCTTGTTGATATCATTCGAACAAAAAAATAATGATTCATTCCATACGGATTTATAACGCAAAAGAAGTGGCTGCCTTTTCTACAGCCACTTCTTTTCCTCTATACATATATAACTTCCGTTTTATTTATCCTTCTCTAAATACTTCTTCACATAATAACCCGTATAAGATTCCGGCACTTCTGCCACTTCCTCCGGTGTTCCCTGTGCGATCACGGTTCCACCGCCATCTCCGCCTTCCGGTCCCATGTCGATGATATAGTCAGCGGTCTTGATCACATCCAGATTATGTTCGATCACGATTACAGTGTTTCCCCCATCTGAGAGTCTTCGCAGGATCTCGATCAGTTTATGGACATCCGCAAAATGAAGTCCCGTCGTCGGCTCATCCAGAATGTAAATGGTCTTGCCTGTGCTGCGTTTTGACAGTTCTGTTGCCAGTTTGATACGCTGTGCCTCCCCACCGGACAGCTCCGTTGACGGCTGACCAAGCTTGACATAGGAAAGTCCCACGTCATAAAGTGTCTGTATCTTTCTTGCGATCGCAGGCACGTTTTCAAAGAATTTCAATGCTTCTTCCACCGTCATATCAAGCACATCATAAATGCTCTTGCCCTTGTATTTGACCTCTAACGTATCGCGGTTATAACGTTTTCCTCCACAGACTTCACACGGGACGTACACGTCCGGCAAAAAGTGCATCTCGATCTTTAAAATTCCGTCACCGGAACATGCCTCACAGCGTCCGCCTTTTACATTGAAACTGAATCTGCCCTTCTTGTATCCCTTCGCCTTCGCATCCGGCGTCGCCGCAAAAAGATCACGGATCATGTCGAATACACCGGTATATGTCGCCGGATTCGAACGCGGCGTCCTTCCGATCGGGGACTGGTCGATATCGATCACCTTGTCTAACTGGTCAATGCCGATGATATCGTCATGCTTCCCTGGAATGCATCTCGCACGGTTCAGATCTCTTGCAAGTCTCTTATATAAAATCTCATTGGTCAGTGAGCTCTTTCCCGATCCTGACACACCGGTGATACAGGTCATAATGCCAAGTGGAATCTTCACATCGATATTCTTAAGATTATTCTCCCTTGCACCTTTGACAGTCAGGAAACCTGTCGGCTTTCTGCGCTCTGTGGGAACCGGTATTTTGATTCTGCCGCTCAGATAAGCACCTGTCACAGAATTTTTATTTTTCATGATTTCTTCTGCTGTTCCGCATGCCACCACTTGTCCACCATGCGCACCTGCTCCGGGACCGATATCCACAATATAATCCGCAGCCAGCATTGTATCCTCATCATGCTCCACAACAATCAGCGTATTTCCAAGGTCTTTTAAGTTCTTTAATGCGCCGAGCAGTTTATCGTTGTCTCTCTGATGCAGACCGATCGATGGCTCATCTAAGATATATGCCACACCAACCAGTCCGGAACCGATCTGTGTTGCCAGACGGATACGCTGTGCCTCTCCACCGGAAAGTGTTCCGGTTGCGCGGGACAGTGACAGATAATCCAGTCCGACTTCATTTAAAAATCCGACACGCGCACGGATCTCCTTTAAGATCTGATCTCCGATCAGATGCTGCTGATGGCTCAGCTCCATATCATTTAGAAAACTTCCAAGATTCTTTACGGACATGGATGTGATCTCATAAATATTCTTGTCCGCAACTGTGACCGCTAAGGATTCCGCCTTCAGACGCTGTCCCTTACAGGTTTCACACGGCGTGATGCGCATAAACTGCTCATATTCCTGCTTCATCGTATCAGATCCTGTCTCACGGTATTTACGCTGTACATTTCGGATCAGTCCCTCAAACGCCACATCATAAACACCCTCGCCGCGCATGCCTTTGTAATGTACCTTTAACTCCCTGCCATCTGTTCCGTGCAGGATCACATATTTTATCTCGTCCGGATAATCCTGGAATGGTGTCTCCAGTGAAAAATGATATTCTTCTGTCAAGGCTTTTAACACCGCGTAGGTAAAACTGGAAGGATCTGTGCAGGACTGCCAGCCCATAACCTGAATTGCCCCCTCCGCAATGGAAAGGTGCTTATCCGGGATCATCAGATCCACATCAAACTCCATCTTGTATCCCAGTCCAAAGCAGGTCGGACAGGCGCCAAACGGATTGTTGAAAGAAAAACTTCTCGGTTCGATCTCCCCGATACTGATTCCACAGTCCGGGCAGGAGAAACTCTCCGAAAACTGGATCGGTTCCCCGTCGATCACATCCACGGTCATCAGCCCTTTAGATAATTCCAGTACATTTTCGATAGAATCAGACAAACGCTTCTCGATCCCCGGCTTGACCATCAGACGGTCTACCACGATCTCGATATTGTGTTTTTTATTTTTGTCAAGTTTGATCTCCTCCGTCAGCTCATACATGCTGCCGTCTACGATCACACGCACATAACCACTGCGCTTTGCCTGCTCTAAGAGCTTCTGGTGCTCCCCTTTTCTTCCGCGCACGACCGGTGCTAAAAGCTGGATCTTTGTGCGCTCCGGGAGTGTCATGATCTGATCTACCATCTGATCTACCGTCTGTTTTTTGATCTCCCTGCCACATTTCGGACAATGTGGGATACCGACTCTCGCGTACAAAAGGCGGAAATAATCATAAATCTCCGTAACCGTACCAACGGTAGATCTTGGATTGCGGTTCGTGGACTTCTGGTCAATGGAGATCGCCGGGGACAGCCCCTCGATCTTCTCCACATTCGGCTTTTCCATCTGCCCTAAGAATTGTCTTGCATAGGAGGAAAGTGACTCCATATAGCGCCTCTGTCCCTCCGCATAGATCGTATCAAACGCAAGCGATGATTTTCCGGAACCGGAAAGTCCGGTCAGCACAACAAATTCATCTCTTGGAATATCTACATCAATATTTTTTAAGTTGTGCTCATTTGCCCCCCGGATCTTAATGTATTTTCTTTCACTTTTTTTCTTCATGATTTACTGTCCTTTTTCTTTTCCCAAAAACACTTCTTACTGACGACTATTTCGTCACTCTTCACAATACAATGCTTCCTCACATATCACGCAGCATGCCCTTTAACTCCACCATCTTGTCGCGGTACTCTGCAGCAGCCTCGAAGTTTAAGTCTGCTGCCGCTTTCTGCATCTTCTTCTGGATGTCTGCGATCAGCTTTGTGAGTTCGTCCCGGTTCATGGATTCCGGGGCTTTTTTGAAGTTCATTTCTTCCTTTGCGACCTTCTTTGACACGCTGATCAGTTCCCGCACAGATTTCTGGATCGTTGTCGGTGTAATGCCGTGTTCCTCATTGTATGCCTGCTGTATCTCACGGCGGCGCTTCGTCTCCTCCATCGCAACACGCATGGAGTCTGTGATCTTGTCCGCATACATGATAACGTGTCCCTCACTGTTACGCGCAGCACGCCCGATCGTCTGTATCAGTGACGTCTCCGACCGCAGGAATCCCTCTTTATCTGCATCTAAAATTGCCACCAGCGTGATCTCCGGAATATCCAGTCCCTCCCGGAGCAGGTTGATGCCGACAAGCACATCAAATACATCCAGCCGCAGATCTCTTATGATCTCCGCTCGCTCCAGTGTATCGATATCCGAATGGAGATATTTCACGCGGATACCGATCTCACGCATATAATCCGTCAGATCCTCCGCCATCTTCTTCGTCAGTGTCGTAATCAGCACCTTATGATGGTCTTTGATTTCCTTATTGACCTCACCGATCAGATCATCGATCTGTCCCTCCACCGGACGCACCACGACCTCCGGATCGAGCAGTCCGGTCGGACGGATAATCTGTTCTGTCCTAAGCAGCTCGTGTTCGTCCTCATATACATTCGGTGTTGCCGATACGAACAGCATCTGATCGATCTTGCTCTCAAATTCCTCAAAATTAAGCGGCCGGTTGTCTTTCGCCGACGGCAGACGGAATCCGTAGTCCACCAGCGTTGACTTTCTCGACTGGTCTCCCGCATACATGCCGCGGATCTGTGGAATCGTGATATGGGACTCATCCACGATGATCAGATAGTCATCCTTAAAATAATCCATCAGCGTATGCGGCGTTGCCCCCGCCGGAAGTCCTGCAAGATGTCTCGAATAATTTTCAATACCACTGCAGAAACCTGTTTCTTTTAACATCTCGATATCAAAATTCGTCCGCTCGGAAATGCGCTGTGCCTCAAGCAACTTGTCCTCGCCCTTAAAATACCGGATGCGCTCATCCAGTTCCTGTTCGATGGCATCGCATGCCTTTAAGATTTTCTCCTGCGGCACAACATAATGGGATGCCGGGAACACCGCAAAGTGCTCCAGCTCGCATTTGATCTCCCCTGTCAGCACATCCACCTCCGTGATACGGTCGATTTCATCCCCGAAAAATTCCACACGGACCGCCGTATCTCCGTAGTTTGCCGGGAAAATCTCTAACGTATCTCCCCGCACACGGAACGTACCTCGGTGAAAATCCATATCATTTCTCGTATACTGAATATCGACCAGCGCACGGATCACGTCATCTCTGTCCTTCTCCATCCCGGGTCTTAGGGAAACCATCATGCCAAGATAATCTTCCGGGCTGCCTAAACCATAAATACAGGAAACCGATGCCACCACGATCACATCCTTGCGCTCCACCAGCGCCGCCGTCGCTGAAAGACGCAGTTTATCGATCTCCTCATTGATTGCGGAGTCCTTTGCGATATAGGTATCCGTCTGCGGCACATATGCTTCGGGCTGGTAATAATCATAGTATGACACAAAATATTCGACCGCATTCTCCGGAAAAAATTCTTTCATCTCCCCGTATAACTGCGCTGCCAGCGTTTTATTATGCGATATGATCAGTGTCGGCTTATTCAATGCCTGGATCACATTTGCCATTGTAAAAGTCTTACCGGAACCAGTCACTCCAAGCAGCGTCTGAAACTGGTTGCCCTCCTCAAATCCTTTTACCAGCTCCTCGATCGCATGAGGCTGATCCCCGGTTGGTTTGTATTTTGAATGTAATTTGAAATGATCCATGATATTCCTCATTTCTCCCTATTTATAAAATATAGAAACACTTTCTATCCGGAAACAATTAACATCAATATTTTAGTATGATTCTGTTTCCAGTATATCATTCAATTTATAAATTGTACAGCAAAAATCGAACTTTTGTTCTGTTTTTCTGCAAAAACAAAGCACAGGACAATATTTTATCCCATGCTTTGCTATGCTATGCTTTGCCTTTTATTTTACACTGTTTATTTTATACCATACTGTTCACAATCGCATCCGCCAGTGCATCCAGCTCTGCTTTCTGGTCTGCATGCATTGCAGACTTGATGGTAAGTCCTGTATCAAGGATCGTCATATCCTTCATTTCACTGATTTTCTCTTTAACCTGCTTTGCCGCTGTCGGTGCCCAGGTTCCGTTTTCCATAACTGCAACGGTCTTTTTCTGAACAGCCAGTGCCTTCATATCGGAAAGCAGATTTTCCATAACCGGATAAATTCCGGCATTGTAAGTCGGTGCCGCAAATACCAGATGGCTTGCACGGAAAATTTCACTGATCAGCTCGGAAACGTGCGCATTTGAAACATCATACACAGCAATCTTTTTCACGCCGCGCACTGCAAGTGCCCCTGCAAGCGCATCTGCCGCAGATGCCGTATTGCCATACATGGATGCATACATGATCACAACCGCCTGATCTTCCGCTTCATAAGTACTCCATTTCTGGTATTTTTCCAGAATGTAAGAGAGATTTTCTCTCCAGATTGGTCCGTGCAGCGGGCAGATCACAGCGATCTCAAGTCCTGCAGCTTTCTTTAATAATGTCTGCACGGACGCACCGTATTTTCCAACAATATTTGTGTAATAACGTCTTGCATCGTCCAGCCAGTCACGGTCAAAATCTACTTCATCCGCAAAAACATTGCCGTTTAATGCGCCAAAGGATCCGAATCCGTCTGCGGAAAACAGCACTTTGTCCACATCATCGTAGGTGACCATTGCCTCCGGCCAGTGCACCATCGGTGCCATCACAAAATGAAGCGTATGCTTTCCTGCAGATAAGGTATCTCCCTCTTTCACCACAACAGAACGTTCAGAAAAATCTGTTCCAAAGAACTGGTTCATCATACCAAATGTCTTTGTATTTCCAACGATCTTTACAGCCGGATATCTGCGTACAATATCACCGATCATCGCGCAGTGATCCGGTTCCATATGATTTACGATCAGATAGTCTAATGATCTTCCCTCTAAAGCAGCTTCCAGGTTTTCGAAAAACTGTCCCGCAACGGAAGCATCCACGGTATCAAAAAGGACGGTCTGCTCATCCAGCAGAACATAGGAGTTGTAAGACACACCGCGTTTGATTGGAAAAATATTTTCAAACAATGCCAGTCTGCGGTCGCTTGCTCCGATCCAGGTAATATCATCAGTAACTTTTCTTATGTTATACATATCCGTCTCCTTCTTTCTCTCCATTTTATAATTGGCTTTTCCGGTGAAATCATACCACATACTTATCCATGTTTCAATGAACTGCATACAGATTTATAAAATGTTTATTTTCATCGTCTGCCATATCGCATATCTTTTACTAATTTTAATAATAGTAATTATTACTGATATTAAAATATCAAATAATCCATTTTTTGTCAATTATTTTTTTGTGAAGATTCGGACGACAAAAAAAGCGCCACATTTACGAATCACTCCATAAACATGACGCCCTCTTCTTATTTTAAAATTTTATGCCATTTTTCCACAGCACTGTTTGTATTTTTTACCGGATCCACATGGGCACGGATCATTCGGATAAACCTTTGCAGCCGTACGTTTTTTCGGTGTATTGGTTGCCGTCTCATCCTTATTTGTACCGGTTACTTTTGCAACCTGCTCACGCTCTACCTTCTGTTCGATCTTGACATGGTACAGCAGACGGACTGTATCTTCCTGAATGTTTGCGATCATATCGTCAAACATGTCAAATCCTGCCATCTTGTACTCAACCAGCGGATCTCTCTGTCCGTATGCCTGTAAGCCGATACCCTGACGGAGCTGATCCATATCGTCGATATGATCCATCCACTTACGGTCAATGACTTTTAACAGTACGACACGCTCTAATTCACGGAACTGCTCCGGCTCTGGGAACTCTGTCTCTTTTGCCTCGTACAGTTTCACTGCACGCTCTTTTAAGAGATGTTTTAATTCTTTATTATTCTTAACACTGTCCACATCAGCAGCATTTACAGGCTCTAACGGGATAATATCCGTCAGAAGCTGGTTTAACTCGTTTAAATCCCACTCTTCTTTCGGTAATTCAGAAGAAATACAGGTATCCACGCAGCTCTCCACACGGTCTGTGATCATCTTGAAGATCACATCGCGCATGTTCTCGCCGTTTAATACACGCATACGCTCTGCGTAAATGATCTCTCTCTGATCATTCATAACCTGATCGTACTCAAGCAGGTTTTTACGGATACCGAAGTTGTTGCCCTCGATCTTCGTCTGTGCCTTCTCGATCGCAGATGTTAACATCTTATGCTGGATCTGCTCATTTTCCGGAACACCTAATGTATTAAAGATATCCATCAGTTTTTCAGAACCGAACAGACGCATCAGATCATCCTCAAGAGAGATAAAGAACTGGGATTCACCCGGATCTCCCTGACGTCCGGAACGTCCACGCAGCTGATTGTCAATACGTCTTGACTCATGACGCTCAGTACCGATAACTTTTAATCCACCGGCTTCCTTCGCATCATCATCCAGCTTGATATCGGTACCACGGCCAGCCATGTTGGTTGCGATCGTTACCGCACCGTGCTGTCCTGCTGCCGCTACGATCTCTGCCTCAAGTTCATGGAACTTCGCATTTAAAACAGTATGCTGGATTCCCTCTCTCTTTAACATTGCACTGATCGTCTCGGATACATCGATCGTGATCGTACCAACCAGTACCGGCTGTCCTTTTGCATGTGCAGCTTTTACTTCCTCGACAACTGCATGATATTTTTCTTTCTTGGTCTTATAAACAGCATCCTGTTTGTCCACACGGATGACTGGTCTGTTGGTCGGGATCTCGATAACATCCATACCATAGATATCACGGAACTCTTTTTCTTCGGTCAGGGCAGTACCTGTCATACCTGATTTTTTATCAAATTTATTAAAGAAGTTCTGGAACGTAATCGTTGCAAGCGTCTTGCTCTCACGTTTTACTTTTACATGCTCTTTTGCCTCGATTGCCTGATGCAGACCGTCTGAATAACGGCGTCCCGGCATGATACGTCCGGTAAACTCATCAACGATCAGTACCTCATCATCCTTTACAACGTAATCCTGATCGCGGAACATCAGGTTGTGTGCACGCAAGGCAAGAATCACATTGTGCTGGATCTCAAGGTTCTCTGCATCTGCAAGGTTGTCGATCTTGAAGAACTGCTCAACCTTTTTCACACCTTCCTGTGTCAGGCTGACAACCTTGTCCTTCTCATTGACAAGGAAATCTCCGGTCTCTTCCTGCTCAATACCCATGATGGCATCCATCTTGGAATACTCCGGTACATCCTCACCACGTTTCATCTGCTGTGCTAAAATATCGCATGCCTCATAAAGACGGGTGGATTTACCGCTCTGTCCGGAAATGATAAGTGGTGTACGCGCCTCGTCGATCAATACGGAATCGACCTCATCGATGATTGCATAATGGAGTCCTCTCTGAACAAGCTGCTCCTTGTAAATAACCATGTTGTCCCTCAGATAATCAAATCCAAGTTCGTTGTTTGTCACATAAGTGATATCGCAGTTATATGCCTCACGACGCTCGTCATTGGTCATGGAGTTTAAAACCACTCCGACTTTTAAGCCGAGGAACTCATGGATCTGTCCCATCCACTCAGAGTCACGCTTTGCAAGGTAATCATTGACTGTTACGATGCACACGCCCTTGCCCTCTAAGGCATTTAAGTATGCAGGCAGTGTGGAAACAAGTGTCTTACCTTCACCGGTCTTCATCTCTGCGATACGTCCCTGATGTAAGATAATACCACCGATGATCTGCACGCGGTAATGCTCCATTCCAAGCACACGTTTTGCTGCTTCACGGACGGTTGCATATGCCTCCGGTAAAAGATCATCCAGTGTCTCTCCCTTTTCCAGTCTCTCTTTATATTCTTTTGTCTTGTCTCTTAATTCTTCATCGGACAGTGCTCCCATGGCGTCACGGTATGACTCCACTTTGTCAACGAGCGGGTAAATTCTTTTTAACTCGCGTTCGCTGTGCGTTCCGAATAACTTTGTAAATGCGCTCATAAAAACTCCTATTCCTGGCTGTTTTTCTCAAATTTGCAAGTCTGTTTTCCGTCCTTTTGCAGGCTAAGCCTTGCACAATATCGTTATTGTAACACTTTTCGTGTATTACCACAACTAAAATAGGGGTAAACGTTTTGTGAATTTTTTATTAACGCAAAAAAAGTCCTTGCACTGCTGCACGCTTGTGTTTATACTCTTACTGAATCGCACTTTCTGCGATGGCACACAGGATATGATCTACAACAAAGGAGGAATCTGATATGACTTATTCTTATAAAACAAAAGGAACCTGTTCCACACAGATCGACTTAGAACTGGACGGAAACGTTGTTCATAACGTAAAATTCACCGGCGGCTGCAACGGCAACCTGCAGGCAATCCCAAAATTAGTGGAAGGCCTTACCGTGGAACAGGTGGAAGAAAAAATCGGCGGCATCCGCTGTGGCGGACGTCCTACTTCCTGCGGCGACCAGCTTGCAAAAGCGTGCCGTGAAGCATTAGAGGCGTCCCAAAACGCTTAAGCATTGAAAAAGACAGGCTGCAAAACACAGCCTGCCTTTTCTTTTTTACGATGACTAAATATTCACGAAACATACATTCCATGTTTCCCCTTTTTCATCATGGCTCCTGCAGTACCGGCTGTATCTGTTTTCCCTGCAGCGCCGCCTCGATTGTTTCCGGAAGCAGTTCCATCTTCGCGACCATGGAATTTGGCTTGCTCTTATAATTGTCCTGTCCAAATGGCACAAAATAAATATTTTTCATATTCATCAGCATACCGATATTTTTAAAACCGGCTCCAAGGGCATCGTTTGTGGAAATCGCAATGACAAGCGGTTTACCGTTGCGCATATGCGCCTTTGCCGCCATCAGCACCGGCGTATCGACGATTCCCCCGGTCAGTTTTGCCGCAGTATTTCCGGTACACGGCGCGATCACCATAATATCAAGGAAATTGTTCGGTCCGATCGGCTCCGCCGCACAGATGGAACGTATCCCTTCATTTCCCGTGATCTCACAGATCCCCTCCACATATTCTTTGGCACTGCCAAACCTGGTATCGCAGGTCTGTGCATTGAATGAAAAAATCGGGATCACATTTGCCCCCATCTCACAGAGATGTTCCACCGCTTTTCTCGCCTTTGCAAATGTACAGAAAGATCCTGTGATTCCAAAACCGATATTATACTTATCAAAATCCATCTGACATTTCCCCCTGTTTTTCCTTCAAAATAAACCGCTCTACGGAGCGTTCCAAAATATACGCACTCTCTTTCGGCGCATATTTTCCCGGGATTCCAAGCACATGGTCCGCATGGATGCCGTATTCCCTCGCACATGCAAAATCTGTACCGCCCTCCCCGGAGGCAATATCCACAATATATGCATCTCTTGGAAGTTCCCGGATAATCTTTTCCGTGACCACAAGCGCCGGAACCGTATTGACAACCATCGCCGCCCCCATTGCCTCCTCAGGTCCAAACGCAAAATCCACCGCATAAAAACCATCACCTTTTGCCTCTTTGCGTGCTTCCTTCCTTCTCGCAAGCACAGTCACACGCGCGCCAAGCGCCCCAAGTCTCTTTGCAATCGCTTTTCCACAATATCCGTATCCCGTCACAAGCACTTTTGCCTCATCAATATTATACGGACTTTTTTCCACAAGCTCTGCGATCGTTCCCTCCGCCGTTGCCACGGCATTTTCCTCCGTCACAACCGTATCTTCCATAAAATCCAGGAAATGAATATCTCTTCCGGTTAAAAGTTCCCTCTGCTCTGTAGAAAAGCATCCTCCCATCACCAGTGTTTTCTTTTCCAGATTTTTATTTAATATATCATAAAAGATCTCCTGCTCCGGCACTTTCTGCACCGGAATTGGAAGGATCAGTACATCTGCCTTATCCAGAAAACGTTTCAGCTTCTCTAACTGCTGCAATGCCGTCTCACGGTTTCTGATATCGAGGCAGCGCACATTATGACCTTTCTTTGTCAGTATCTCAGCAAGACACACCTGACGCATATCGCTGATCAGAAGAATTGTCTGTCTGTCCATGCAAACTCCTTTACGCTCCCTTCACATTATTATATGAAGGTTCTGTTTCTGCCGTTCCAGATTCGTCTTCCCGTTCCTGTCAAACTTTCATTGAACTTTGAGTTTTGAGTCTCATGTCAAACATTTTTTCCGTTTTTGTTTTTATTTTCTGTGCTTTTTGTATTTTCTGAATTTTTCATTAACTTTACGTAATTTTTAATTATCTTTTATTTTTTTTACATTTTATCTATTTTCTTATTGACAAATATATTTTTATCAGATATAATCAAATTACAAAATAACAAAAGAGATACGAAAGAAAAACAAAAACGGTTGCAGAGACGAAGCAGCCAGAAAGGAAGGTACAGACCACCAGAGGGATAATGATTTGCCCTAGACGATACTAAGAAAGAGAGGTACAAACCACCAGAAAGATAACGATTTACCCCAAACGATACTAAGAAAGAGAGGTACGGACCACCGAAAACATAAGCGCATTCGTTTTTTCATTCAAAAGAGGAAAGAAAACATGACGGTCCTAAGAAAGGATTTATGAATCAGTATCAGACGAGATTCTCAGATATGATACGATATCAGGAGTCATAAGAATAACAGATCCGGATTGAAGATAAAGCGGAGAAGTACAAACGAATCTGAGACAAGCTCAGAAAAATACAGATGAATTGAGGTATAGTCCCATGGACGAAATAGTTTAGAAGGCGGCATCGCATGAATGAATTCCATACGGTGTCGCCTTCATTGTGTGTCACAGCATTTTGGACTGTACGCTGCATATACTCTCCTGCAGACGGAAATAAAATTCCGCCGCAGGTTTCTTTTTTTATAACTGGGTCACTACAAAAATATCATAGATCGCACGGATCGCATTTTCAAAATCTGCATTGCTGACACCAATGATAATGTTCAACTCAGAAGATCCCTGATCGATCATCTTAACATTGATGTTTGCATGTGCCAGTGCGGAGAAAATTCTTCCTGCTGTTCCACGGGTAGATTTCATACCGCGTCCAACGACTGCGATCAATGCCAGATCTCCCTCTAACTCAATGCTGTCCGGTTTTGCAAGACGATGGATCGCAGAAATCACAGACTGCTCTTTGCCCTCAAATTCCGGCTGATGCACAAAGATCGTCATCGTATCGATACCGGATGGCATATGCTCAAATGAAATTCCATTTTCCTCAAATGCGGATAAAACTTTTCTTCCAAAACCAACTTCGGAGTTCATCATATCCTTATCAATATTGACAGAAACAAAACCTTTCTTTCCGGCGATACCCGTGATCGTGTATTTCGACTGATGACAGGTACTCTCAACAATCCAGGTTCCTGCATCTTCCGGCGCATTGGTGTTACGGATATTGATTGGAATACCGGCTTTGCGGACCGGGAATACCGCATCCTCATGCAGTACGCTTGCTCCCATGTAAGAAAGCTCTCTTAACTCGCGGTAAGTGATCGTCTTGATCGTTTCCGGATGGTCGATGATCCTTGGATCTGCAACCAGGAAACCGGATACGTCTGTCCAGTTCTCATAACAGGTTGCATGTACGGCTCTTGATACGATAGATCCGGTGATATCAGAACCGCCTCTTGAAAATGTGCGGACACTTCCGTCCGGATTAGCACCGTAAAATCCTGGAATTACTGCGCGCTCGATCTTTGCAAGACGTTTACTGAGTACCTTATCTGTCTTTTCTGCATCAAAGTTTCCCTCTTTATCAAAGAAAATAACTTCTGCAGCATCTACAAACTCATAGCCAAGGTAATTCGCCATGATGATACCATTTAAATATTCTCCACGGGAAGCTGCGTAATCCACACCGGCTTTATTTTTAAAATTCTCTGCGATTTTCTTGAACTCATCTTCTAACGATAATTTCAAATTCAGACCATTGATAATTGTGTCATAGCGGTCCTTGATCTTCATGAGCGGCACACGGAAATCTTCATCTGCCTCCACCAGGTCATAACATGCGTATAACATATCAGTAACCTTGGTATCTTTGGAATTTCTTTTTCCCGGTGCACTCGGAACTACATATCTTCTCTCTTTATCTGCGTTGATAATTTTACCAACCTTTGCAAACTGTTCTGCACTTGCAAGAGAGCTGCCGCCAAATTTCACAACTTTAATCATTTTCTTCTGAACCTCCACTTACTTTCGCGTGTAAGAAAACACCCGATACTATCCATATAATGAATATATATTATCATAAATGCAGTTTCCGTCAAATGATTTTTCCGATTTTTAGTTCCATGGAATCAAAAATTTTTGTATTTTTCTATATTATGTCAACTTTTCATTACCTGTACTTATAAGTACTTTAAATTCAGGTAATACCAACCGGTCCTATCAGCACTTCGCGCGCTACAAAAAGCGACAGATCCGGTCTCGTCGCCATCTTCCATTTCACCAGTGTAAGCTGCATATCTGTGATTTCAATTCCGGTAATGCCATACGGATGCACGCAGCTCCCGGCATTCAGGTACAGACTGCCGTCTGCCGGCAGCCTTGGACGGTGGGAATGTCCGGCCGCCAGATAGCAGTCATGCTCTTTTGTCCAGTTATCTAAACATTTTTCATATTTTAAGGTCTTTTTATAATTCCGCGCCGCACTCGTCGGATCACTGACGCCAAAACGCTCTAACGGTTTCCAGAAATACCGCACCAGAAAACGGGATAATTTCCAGCAGACTGAGTTAAAAAAATCTGCCTGATGCCCGTGGATCATGCAGATATCCCTGCCTCCCTCACAGTTATCTAAGATCATTGCTTCCCCTAACATGCCTTTCATTTCCATATTGTGATTTCCGTAAATGCGGTATATCCGGCACTGTTTCTGCAGTGTTTCAAACCGGCAGTAGACATCCTGATGACTCTCCTCAATGCGGGAAAGATGCCTGTTTTCCCACAATTCCTCCCCGTCACCGAGTTCAAAATAGGTGAAACCATGCGCGATATAGTAGTTTAACGCCGCCATATACAGATGCTGGTTTCTCAAGAAATTATCATTTGCCCCTCCCTCTCCCCGGTGGCAGTCGCTGATGATGATATAACGGCTGCAACTGTTAAGCGGAAGATGGACTGCTTCTGAAAGCGCTTTATCGATCCGCATCTGACAAGAAAAGGGCGGATATCTTTTCTTATTTTCCATGCTTCCATCCCCGCATCCGAAACACATGTTTCAAACACCACGGAAGCTGATAGTATAAAAATAAAAGACGGTCAGGTGTAGCAATAAACGGATGTGTGAACAGACGGTAAAGGAAACAGCAGAAACAGTTCCAAGCCTGCACCATGCAGCGCCAAACGGACGCACAGAATTTGTGTTTCATACAGAAATCCATTCTGACATAAACTTCATTGCGGCAGATCCGGTATTTATTCCCCGGTATTTTTCCTTTCGCCCGCTTTAATCCCTCAAAAAATGCTTCTGCCATGCATTCATTCTGAAACCGTATTGTCGTCACCAATATCAGATCCGATGGTCTCGAAAATGTCCCCATCCCAAATCCGGTCAGCCACCAGTGCCGCTTCTGCAGGAAATAAACTTTTTTCCGCCTGCGGTCTAGCCTGCACTGGATAAACGGCATATCCTGATCTTCCACCGCCTCAAAATGGGCGATCCTGTAATATCGTTCCGGGACGACCTTTCCCGCATGATATACGCCAACCTCTCCTCCGGTATTGATGCCATACTGCCCCTTCCAGAATTCGATCAGCCAGGTTTCGCCAGCATAATCAAAATAGATAGGCAGTGCATCAAACACCATGCCTGCTCCCACTGCTGCCCTGTCGTAAAGCGCCTCATACCCCTGTTTTCTCTGCCACGCATCTTCCCTCGACGTGAACACGTCTTCACACGGCACATAACAAAAGCCGAATGGTTCTGCGAGTTCATTCAGAAGCTGAATTTTCTCTGCATCACACATCCGGCGTATTTTTCTCTTACTTTTTTCTCTTTTTACCGTGATGATCACTGCTGCAATCAGTAAAACAAGCAGGATCACCACAATACATCCAATTTTTATCACATTAAAATCTGGCATTTTTCCCTCCTGCATATTTTTTTCAGAAATTCACATCCTGTACTATAAGATATGCAGGGAAAAATGGTTTGGCATCAGAATCAGCGCCTATACATACTTCTTTAAAGTAGCACGCACTGCGCCCACCCCGGCGATCAGTTCCTTAAAATACTGCACCGTCAGTCCGGCAAGACCGGCCTCATAAAGATCCACACCAAAGATAGCACGGTTTGTCAGTAATGGCCGGATCGTTTCTTCCACATCTGTATCACCAAGCCGGATACCGGCAACAACCGGACAGACGGTCTCAAGCAGCGGATCCGGGCTTAACTCAAATTTTTCACCATTATCATCGACTGCCATGAGATACCGCATCCATCCCGCAAATACCAGTGGGATCAGTTTTAAGTTTTTGATATCCTTATCTTCAGATGCCAGATAATTTTTCACGGTCTCTCCAAAGCGGATTGCAAGTTTCTGTGAAGTATCTGTGGCAATACGCTGTGGTGTATCCGGCATAAATGGATTCGGTATGCGGACATTTAACACGGTATCAATAAACTCTTTCGGATCAAGGATACCCGGATCCACAACGACCGGAAGTCCCTCGGTATATCCGATTCTCTCCACCATTTTCCGAAGCTCTGCATCTTTCATTTCATCGGAGATCTTTGTGTAGCCAAGCAGACAGCCAAACACTGCAAGAGCCGTGTGAAGCGGATTCAAGCAGGTGCAGACTTTCATTTTTTCCACCTTGTCAACGGTTGCGCGGTCGGTAAACATGATGCCGCCCTTTTCCAGCTCCGGGCGTCCGTTCGGGAACCAGTCCTCAATCACTAAATATTCACATTCCTCTGCATTCACAAATGGAGCTACATAGGTGTTTTTGGATGTAACGACCGGATCAAGCCCATCGATCTCATCTTTCTTTAAGATCTCTTCCACGGAAGCATCCGGTCTCGGCGTGATCTTATCGATCATAGACCATGGGAACGAAACCTTTTCCCTGTCATTAACATAGCTTACAAACTCTTTCTCTGCCAGACCGTTTTCTGCCCACTTTTCGGCAAATGTATGGATTGCCGCATATAATTTATCCCCGTTATGGGAGCAATTGTCCATGGATACCATGGCGATCGGAAGCTGTCCGTTTTTAAAACGTGTGTATAAAAGAGATGCAACTTTTCCGATATAGCTTGCAGGTTTCTCCGGGCCGGCTGCAAAATCGGCAGCGACTGCCGGAAGCAGTTCTCCTTTTCCGTTTACCAGACTGTATCCCTTTTCTGTGATGGTAAAGGATACCATCTGCAAGGACTGTTTGCAGAAAATCTCTTTTAATCTGCCATACTCGCCCTCGTTTTCCGAATCGAGGATACAGGACTCCACAACAGAACCGACAACTGTTTTTTCGACGCTTCCATCTGCCTTTAATGTGACAAGAATGGAATAATCATCATGCGGACGGTTCATTTTTTCAATGATCTCATAATCAAAACCTTCCGCTACGATCAGGCCTGTTTCCATTTCCCCTCTGTTTAAGATATTCTGCATTACATTTGCCTGAAATGCACGGAAAATATTTCCTGCACCAAAGTGAATCCAGCACGGATTTTCTCTGGTTGCCTCTGTTACTGCTGCACGGTCAAACTGCGGAAGCTGATATCCCTTTGCTTCCCACTGTGCCCTGTCTTTTAAACCAAGTGTACTTAATTCCATAGCTTTTCCTTTCTCCATTGTTCAACGTTTTTTGATATGTTTATTATAAGTGAATCCCCTTAAGACATCCAATAGAGTTGCTTGTTGTTCACATTGCAAAAATTGCGATTCTGTGGTAAATTTTTTATATCAGATCGTCACTTTTTCCTTATATTTGAAATATTTCAGAGGATTTTACCATGCGCAGACAGTTACAGTCTCCTTTTAATGAACGACAGTATATGCTGTCCAAAGATTTTGAAATTTACTATTATAATGACAACCACTTTTATGGCGTGACAGATCACACCCACGATTACTATGAATTCTATTTTTTTCTGGAGGGAAATGTAACGATCTCCATTGAAAAGGAACATCATCATCTGAAACCGGGGGATATGGTCTTCATTCCCCCGGGTATTCACCACCATGTGTCCAGTGTGGGGGAAACACTTCCCTATCAGCGTTTTGTTTTCTGGATCAGTCAGGATTACTGTCAGAAACTGAAAGAATTGTCCAAAGACTATGTTTATCTGATCGAACATGCACAGAATACCCATCATTTTATTTATCACTATGATGTCGTGGCTTTCAATGCGCTTTCCGCAAAGATTTTCCGGCTGATCGAGGAGATCCATGCGGACCGTTTTGGAAAAGCTGCCAAGATCGAGCTCTGCGTGAACGATCTGATGCTCCACATCAACCGGGCTGTCTATGAGGCAGAACATCCTGCAGCCCGCAAAGATGCCTCTGGTCTGTATGACGGCATCCTGCAATACATTGAGTCCCATCTGGATGAGGATCTCTCCTTAGACAGCCTCTCCAAAGCTTTTTTTGTGAGCAAATACCATATTTCCCATATTTTTAAGGATAACTTCGGGATCTCCATCCATCAGTATATTACCAAAAAAAGGCTGTCCATGTGCAGGGATGCCATTCTCAGCAATGAAAATATCACAAAAATCTACCTGATGTACGGATTCAAAGATTACACCAGTTTTTTTCGTGCATTCAAAAAAGAGTATGGCATCTCACCCAAAGAATATAAGGAACTTTATGCGCAGAAACCGCAGTAGAATCTACCGCTCTGTTTTAGTGTTAGAGGGAACCCATGGGCATTTTTTTGCAACTTCGCTGTTATAATGCTCCAATTCCCTCATCTGTGCTACGATATGGTTCATATCCATGCGCTCCACCAATTTTTCAATGATTTCCACACCCTCTTTTGCAAGTGTTTCCCTCGCTGCTTCATCTGCAATGACCGGTGTACTCATGTGGTCTTTTTTCTCGCCAAAATAATAACCGATCGCAGCACTCTGATATGCCAGTCCGAAAATATCCTCAAATCCGGCACAGGACTGCGGCTCGTTATGCGCATACTCCGTTGTGAGCGGCACGTCACTTAATCGGTTCATTTTCTGATAAGCTCCCACTGTAATTGCGTGGAAACTGTCCATTGATGTAAAAATATCCCTTGCATTTTTCATCATCTGCATGGTGAGGTCCATATATAAAATCGGCACTCCGGTCTCATCAAAGAAATCCCGCACCATCGGACTGCATGTCATATGTGCCGGGCCGTGAAAACTGATGTAGATCTGGCGTTTGAATCCCTGGCGCAACAGGCTGTTTGCCACCGCCATCAAATAGTCGATTCCTTCCCGCACACTCACCTGGACGGTTCCCCTGCCGCTTGCCGTTGCGCCTGCGTAAAAATACGGAAGTCCTGTCAATACCAGCCCGTCACACGCCTCTGCCATCTCCAGTGCAAATGCCTCACTGATGGTGGTTTCTGAATCCAGTGGAAATCCCCCGTGCATCTCTACCGTTCCGACCGGTACAATGATAATGTCATTTCTGGAAAGATATTCTTCCACCTCATCATTTAACATTCTAGGTAATATTCTTGTTCTCATATGTTTCCTCCTGTTTTTGAGGGATGTGGTATGTTTTCGGCTATCCCTCTTTTTTCTTATAAGTGAAATAATTTTTCTGCATTTGTACGGCAGATTTTTTCATAGGCACTCCGGCTGAGTCTTCCTGCGTGTTCCTGCTCATCCAGCCAGTTTCCAAGCGGAAATGTCATTTCACAATTTGCCATATCTGTTCCAAACAGCAACCGGTCCTGATATTTTTCCAGAAAAGCCAGCCCAAATTCTTCGTCACGCATGATTGCACATCCGCCACTGTTTGCGGACAGATCTCCATATAAATTTTCATAGGTTTCAAACAGATATGGCAGTCTGCCGCCGGGACATACAGCTCCCTCTCCCCATTTCATCCGTTCCTTTGGGGTCGCCGGTGCATCTTTTGAAATTTCATGCCAGAATGGCTGACTGTGCCCGATGAACTTTAATCCTTTATAACGCTTTAAATTTTCCTCCAGCAGCGGGAGCCCCGGCCCGTCCACAACCCCATACTGAAAGCCCTCTTTCGGACTCATGTGAAAAAGAACAGGTAATTTTAATTCTTCTGCCACCTCAAATACACTCTGTAAAAATGGAGCATCCAGCCTCTGGTTTACCATCAGTTCCCCGATTCCGACCGCACCGCTCTCTTTACAGGCTAAGATCCGTTTATACACATCTGTCTGGTTTTTTGCATCCACATTGCACATCCAGTGGAACTTCTTGGGGAACTGTTCACAGATGCGTTTACACTCCTCATTTGCTGCAACCAGGATCTGCTCATTTTCCTGTTCGCCGGAAGATAACACGATTCCCTGTTCAATTCCAAGTTCCTCTAAGTGCGGCAGCATCTGTGCCGCACTGGAAAGGAACATGGTATCTGTTTTCGGATACTGCTGTAATGTCAGATGAAGATGAATATCAATTTTTTTCAATCTAATCTCCTCTTTACTATTCACGTCTTTGTTTTAATTCCGCATACATTTCTTTGGTCTGTTCCTTATCCAGATTAAAGATTGCGCCGATACCAATGAGTTCCAGCACACAGGTCAGCACCGGGATCAATGCCACTAACATGTAGATATTGTTTATGGTTGCATCTGACTGCACCACATTATTTCCAGAAATATATCCGATCGCCTGGAGTCCGAAGGAAACACCTGCGGAAGCAATGGTGGAACCGATTTTACGGCTGAACGTATAAAGGGAATACATCGAGCCATCACTTCTCTCATGGAACTTCCACTCACTGTAATCCAGACAGTCTGTGACAAGCGCCCAGATCAGCATGGTAAATACGGTCTGTCCGATCATTGCCAGTACATTCAGTACCGAATAAACATAAACGTTTGGTATTTTTACGGCAAAAATGATTACACTGAGCACGGTACTGCTGATTACGCCAAACATCAATGTCGTTTTCTTTCCAAACTTTGCAACCAGTTTTGGCACAAGCGGGAAACAGATGATAATGATCGGCACACTTGCAAGACTAAGCAGAGTCATTGCAGAGGTATTTCCATAGTACTCTTTGAATACATAACTTCTAATCTGGTTTGAACCGGTGATATAGAGCATACTTCCAATGGTTGCAACCATGACACCGATCAGTGGCCTATTTTTTACGACTGCTTTCAACACATTTCCATAATTGAACTTTTCTGTATTCTGTTTCTTTTCCTCACGCACACGCTCTGTCGTTAAATGTAACAGCAGGCAGTAGCAGACCACACTTAAAATTCCAAAAATAACTGCCAGAAGTGTAAATCTTTCCGGGATAATGTTGCTTTCGCTGTCAAAACAGACTACCGGCACAAAGGATAACGCTGCAATTCCCACAAATGTTCCGCCAAGACTTCTTGCCCTTGAGAGTTTACTCCGGTCAATCGGATCTGTGCTGACCACACTTGCCATCGCACCAAACGGCATGGAAGTTCCGGTATAGCTCATTCCATATAAGACATACACAAAAGCGACCCACGCATGAAGTGCAACACCTTCAAACGGCACTTTGGAAAAACAAAGCACACCTGACAACGCCAGCGGTATCATAAAAATTTTAATCCACGGTTTGAATTTATCTCCTGATTTTCCAAGCATCCAACGGTCCGGAAAAGAACCCATGATCGGGTCATTTACTGCATCCCAGAGTCTCGCTGCAAGGAACAGGGAACCCATCCACGCCGGACTGATTCCCAGCACATAAGTACAAAACGTCAAAAAATATGCGTCTACAAATAAATTGACAAAACTGCCCGCCATATCTCCAAACACATATCCGATCTCATCCCTTTTTGAAAAGGGTCTTACATTTCTTTTATTCATAAATTTTTCTCCTTCTGGTATTTGTACGCGCGCATTGGTTTTGTGTCTGTACATTTCACAAGAACCGATATCCTTATGATACATTTGCTTTATTGCAATTTAAATTGCATTTATACCAAAATACATTGCATATCTTACATTTATTGTGCTACAATATTTGTAAGATTGTATAAATATAACAAATCAGAACAGGAGTTTTTATGAAATATAGCCAAATGAAACGTTTTTTAATGGAACATAAGGATTCGATGAAGCCTCCGTATATTTCCACGCTCGATGGCATCCTGACTGCCGGTGGGGAATTGATCGGATACCAGGAACTGGAAATGGACAGCCCCTATCTGGATGTACATGAGGATACCAGTTACACGAAAGACTATGTAACCCTCCACAGCCACGAGTTTTACGAACTTCTTTTCTGCCGCAGTGGAAACTTGCAATATCTCATTGGAAACACCCGTTACCAGATCCGCAAAAATGATATCATCCTCGTTCCCCCCGGCACCAGCCACCGCCCTTTATTTTTAGAGCAGCTTCGGGAACCCTATCAGAGAACCGTACTCTGGATCAACAACGATTTTTTTGAGACCTGTAAGCAGAACTTCTTTGCGGATGCAGGCTCCTCCCAATATGCACCACAAAAGCAGCTCCCCTATGTCATCCGCCCGGAAGGAACACTCTTAAACCAGATCGACCAGCTTCTGGCTGCACTGTTGTACGAGGGTTCCACCATGCGTCTTGGAAGCGAGCTCTACCGCATGGGGCTTTTTCTGCAGTTGTTCTGTCTGTTTTACCGTATGAACGACCATCCGCAGTCAGACATCCCCAAACCGGAGAATACAGGCCTGTTAGACCAGATTCTCAACTACATTGAATTGCATTTATCCGAAGACCTCAGCCTCGCATCTATTTCAGCGCAGTTTATGGTAAGCCAGTCGACAGTAAGCCAGCTTTTTAAAAAGCAGCTTGACACCGGCTTTTACAAAATCGTTACCCAGCGGAGACTGATCGAATCTAAAAATCTGATCAATTCCGGCATTCCATTGAAAGAAGTTGCCGAACAGTGCGGCTTTTGTGATTATTCTGTTTTTTACAAAGCGTTTGTGAAAGAATATGGCATCTCTCCACGCAGCTTCCGGACCCGTGAAAAAGAAACGCATGATTTTTACTGATGTGGATTCAGGTGTCAAAAGGTAACTTCAGATTTTTTGACTGGCAAATAATGCCCTTTTGATAACCAGAGATAAGCATACAAAAATCCGCGGCATATGCCACGGACTTTTCCATAATACAAGGGACTGCCATACGGCAGTCCCTAATTATGCATATTTTATACTTATTTATTTCCATCCAGCTTATCGAGCATATCCCACACGCCGAGCATATACATAATACCCAGTGCACGGTCGTATAAGCCATAACCCGGACGGACATTGCCCGGCTTTTCATCCCAGAGGTGGCGTCCGTGATCCGGACGGATATAACCCTCAAATCCGCAGTCATGGTATGCTTTTAAAATGTCAAGGATTCCGGTATCACCATCACAGTCACGATGGGAAGCCTCCGAAAAATCTCCATTCGGAAAATGTTTTACATTGCGGATGTGCGCAAACGCAATGCGGTCACAATGCTTGCGGACAATATCTGCCACATTGTTTCTCGGGTCGGCATTCAAAGACCCTGAGCACAGTGTCAGACAGTTGTACGGGCTGTCAACCATCTTTAAGAAACGGTCAATATTTTCTTCACAGGTCAGAAGACGCGGAAGTCCGAAAATATCCCATGGCGGATCATCCATGTGGATTGCCATTTTGATATCGCATTCTTTACAGGTCGGCATAAGCGCCTCAAGAAAATATTTTAAGTTTTCCCACAATACTTCTTTTGTCACCGGCTTGTAAGCTGCAAAGAGCTCGTCCAGTTTCTCCATACGTTCCGGCTCCCAGCCTGGAAATGTCATTCCATGTAAATTATTTAAAATATAGTCTGCCATTTCCTTCGGATCATCATGGATCTTGCCTGCTTCATAATAAAGTGCTGTCGAACCATCTCCTACCGGATGAAATAAATCCGTGCGCGTCCAGTCAAAGATCGGCATAAAATTATAGCAGATAACCTTGACACCGAATTTGGAAAGGTTCTTAATTGTCTGGATGTAGTTTTCAATATACTGGTCACGGCTCGGAAGTCCGATCTTGATATCATCATGTACATTGACAGATTCCACAACGTCCATATTAAAACCATATGGCTCAAGCTGTTTCTGCACTTCTGCAATCTCTTCTACCGTCCACACTTCTCCCGGCAGTTTATGATGCAGTGCCCACACGATGCTCGTCACACCCGGAATCTGTTTGATATCAGCAAGGCTGATCTTGTCATTGTCCTCGCCGTACCAGCGGAAACCCATCTGCATTGGCATATCTTTTTCCCCCTTAATCTTGATAATTGCATTATAGCATGTACATTTTTTTACTGGCAATTCAAGTTAATTGCTGTTTTTATTGCAAATCTTGCGATTCCGTTACTTTTGGCATTTTTCGAATCGTCCGGAATACCCCTGTGTATTTCTGCTGTTCCACCATGCGGTCTGAAAACGTACTCTACCGCATGGGGCTTTTTCTGCAGCTGTTCTATCTGCTTTAACGAATGAATGATCCGTTGAATTGCATTTAGCAGAAGGCTTCAATCTATACGTTTTATCTTGCCAGCAGTCCTCTCGCAAAATAATCTGCCATCGCAAGCGCCTGCTGTTCCACATCGCGGAATACATCAATGCTCTGTTCGTATTCCCCATTGACCTGATGCTCAATCTCCTCCCTGGTCAGATCCAGATGATTCAAAAGCATGTTTCTTGTTTCCCTGCTCTCAAAGTACGGATTGTAATTCGCAAAAAGAGCTGCCATCTGATTGGCATTGCGGTACCACTCCTGCACCAGCGCATCATAATCAGTCATATTTTTTGCTTTCAGCGCCTGAATGATCTGCCCGCCGATTTCAATATGCTCCGTCAGAAGATTGCGGAGCTGTCTGGTCGTTGCGATCGGAAGATACCTTGCAAATACATCCGTGATCTCGTCTGCGGTCTCAAGCAGCCGTTCTTCCACCGCCTGCTGGTCCGCATTGTCTGCGACTGCACTCATCAGGTACATTCTGGTCCAGTAAACATGATTTAACCATGCAAGGCGCATATCCTCGTTGAGACGGAGGATGGAATCCTCACGCTCGGATTCGGTCTCGTTGCTGCCTCCGGCATTTCCTGTTCCTCCTCCCATGTTTCCGCCCATGCTGCCTGTGCCGCCGTTCATATTCCCGCTTCCGGTGTTTCCTGTTCCGCTTCCGGCGTTTCCTGTTCCTCCGCCCGTGTTTCCGCCTCCCGGATTCTGCGGCGGCACATATCCCTCTCCCGGGCAGATAAATAGCTGCATCCCGATCTGGAGATTATATGGATTGACTCCTGGATTTCCAAGGATCAGTTCCGTCACTGTCGTGTGATACTGTCTCGATAATTTATACAGGGAATCGCCTGCCTGTATCGTATGCACAATTTTGTTCTGACAATACATATCTTTATTTCCAACCATAACTTTTTCATATTATGATATGAAATACAAAAAAAAATGTGAAATACCATTTCTGAGATTTCACATTTCGCATTATTTTTCTACCAGGATTCGGGTGGCAAATATAGTTTTCAGTTTTTGACTGCTAAATTGCACATCTGTCATGGCTACCCCCATATTTACAACAGCGTCGCAAATATCGGTGCAGCGATTACCGTCAGAATACCTGCCACTGCAATGGAAAGGCTGCTCATGGCACCTTCGATCTCTCCAAGTTCCAATGCCTTTGCTGTTCCAAGTGCATGTGAGGATGATCCGATCGCAATTCCCTTTGCCACCGGCTCTTCAATTTTGAAAACACGACAGATCGTTTCCGCTAACACATTTCCGATGATACCGGTGATAATGATGACCGCAACCGTGATTGTGACATAACCGCCAAGTTCCTCCGAGATTCCCATTCCGATCGCCGTTGTGATCGACTTCGGGAGAAGCGTGACATACTGTGCATGGTCAAAGTGGAATAACAGCGACAAGACCAGAACACAGATCACACTCGTCAGAACACCGGAAATCAATCCTGCAAAAATCGCCGCAACATTCTGTTTCAGCAGTTCGAACTGCTCATAAAGCGGGATCGCTAAACAAACCGTTGCCGGAGTCAGAAGGTAACTTAAGTATTTTGCGCCCTCATTATAACTCTCATATGGAATATGGAACGCAACCAGAAAAACGATCACGGCAACGATCGAGATCAGAAGTGGATTGAATACTGCCAGTTTTAATTTTTTCTTCAAAAATACACCCAGCTCATATGCCAAAATGCTGATCGCAACACCAAAAAATACGGAATCACATAAAAACTCTTTCATTGCTGCTCTCCTTTCCTTTTCCCCCTGCGCATCACAAATTGTGTCACATGACCGGACACGATCATAACCACGATCGTTGATACCACCATGATCATCACGATCTGCACACAGATCGGGCGTAGTGCATCCCATGCATCAATGAGTCCTGCACCGGCCGGAATAAACATTAACGGCATGATTTCGATCATGAACTTTCCGGCATCTTTGACTGCTGCAAGTGGAAGGATCCTTGTTTCCAGTGCAATAAATAAGAGAACCAGCCCATAAATACTTGCCGGTACCGGAAACGGGAGCACATATTTTAACAGCTCTCCCAGAAATGAAAACAACAGAATGATCATAAATTGTCTCAAGTACTTCATAAAATATCCTTTTCTTCAGAGGCTTCTCTGAAATTTCAATTTTCAGCCGGATATAATCATAGCACTTTTTGTTAGAATATCAACCTTTTCCGTTACTAATTATCCACTTGTATTTTTTAAAAAACATCAGATTTGTTTTCCAGTTTATGACGTGCCGGATTTTCTAAAACTTCCCCGGACGCGTCAAAGCAGGAACCGTGACAGGGACACTCAAAAGTCTGTTCTTTTGCATTCCAGTGCAGAACACACCCCATATGGGTGCACCTGTTTTTTACACGCGGTTTTAAAATTCCCTTCATCGCCTCCCACATATTAATTGCAAGCTGTGGCTTTAAAATACCTCGCGACGGATTAAAAATGGCTGCAAATTCATTTTCCCTTCCCTGCACAAGATCCGAAAGAACAATTGCTGAGATCATTGCGCCCGTCATCCCCCATTTTCCAAATCCGCCCGCCACAAAAAGATCCGGTGTCGATGAGGAATAATTGCCGATATAAGGCAGTCCGTCTAACGTCATACAGTCCTGCGCCGCCCACTGCCCGGTAATTTCTGCTTCCGGAAAATAGAGTTTTGCCTGTTCCCTTAATTTTTCAAATCCATCCGGCTCTTTTCCGGTGCGGTGGGTGATTCCGCCTAACAGCAATGTATCCTCGTAACCGCGCAGGGAAAGTCCGCCCTTTTTTGCCTCCAGATAAATGCCATCCGGTATTTCCGTATTTTTTAAGGAAAGCACATAGGAACGCTCCTGGTACAGTTTCACAAAATAGCTGCCGCGCCGGTTGATAAACGGGAAATGTGTCGCCACGATCACTTTTTCCGCCGCCACCGACCCGTGATCCGTCAACGCAAAATATTCCGTCATTTCCCGCACGGGGGAATGTTCATAGATGTTCAGATTTTTTGCAATGGCTGCCACAAATTTTAACGGATGAAACTGCGCCTGATTCGGAAAACGGACTGCCCCCGCAGTTTCAAACGGCAGATCCACCTGCTCTACATATTCTGCCGGAAATCCAAGCTGCATGACTGCCGCCGCTTCCCGTTTCAGTTTTTCCGCATCCATACGGTCAAACACATACGAATCGACTTCCTTCATATCACAGTCGATGAGCCACCCCAGGTCTTTGTAGCGCTTTAATGCAAGTTCATTGGCGCGAAGATAACCGTCTGCGATCTCTCTTCCCGCCCTGCTGATCAGACTGTCATAAATCAGCCCGTGCTGTGATGTGATCTTTGCTGTCGTATTTCCGGTCACGCCGCTGCAGATGGTATCTGCCTCTAACAGACAGTAATCCACCCCTGACCGCTGCAAAAAATAGGCGCACAGAATGCCCGCCATCCCCCCGCCAATGATCAGTACTTTCGTTCGGATATCTTTTGTCAATGTATGAAACTCCGGCAGTTCTGCCGTCTTTTTCCAGATTGATTCCATGATTTCTCCTGACTTTTTTAGTCAGTATGCGTCACAATATTAAATTTTATTCAGGCAGAATGGATTGAAGCTGTGTCCTGCGCTCCTCCCATTCCTCATAGAAGTCACGCCCGCTCTCATATGGACGGAAAAAGAAAATCTGTAAAAACATCATGCAGACCGTTTTCTTTTCATCCTCAGTATTCAGCCGGCTTAAATATTCCTGCATATTCTTTTTTAAGCTGTGCCACTCTGCCAAAAACTGCTGATATCGTTTTAACTGCGGCGTATCTAACCATTTTTCCACTTTGATTTTCGTTTTGCCGCGTTCACAGGCACCACTCTGTAGAAAATAGGAAACACCCTGCTCCTCATAAATTCTTCCCAGAGGAAATAGTCTGCAGATGCCTGGACGGTATGCATGGATACTGCACCTTCCCGCCTCATTTAAAAATACACAGGTATCCGTCTGTTCCTGCATTTTCAAATGCGGCACGATAAGCCCCTCTTCCACATGAAGTCCTACACAGGACTGCATCAGTTGTTCAAATCCCATCCCAAGCTCTGTCTCTAATCTTTTACAGTCGTACGGATCGACTAAAACTGTATCTCCCATCTGTTCACAGCAGCTATGACAGCCCTCGCAGTCACTGCAGCCGACACGGACCATATCATGTACGCCGTATATTTTTCCATCTGAAATTTCATTGATATCCTGTAACATATATGATATTCCTCTCTTATATCCTCCGCCGGAGACACGCAGCCTGAAATGTGAAAAATTTAATTCAAAGTCCTGTTTTATAAATTTTGATCAAAGAACGCAAGCATGTTTTCACTCCACATTTTTGCAGAAGTATGATATCCAAGCCCGATTCCATGATCTCCGGTCGGATAAACCTCGCACAGATGCTTTACACCTGCTTTTTCCAGTGCTTCATTCAAACGCATGGTATTGCTTGCAGGTACACAGCCATCGTCCGCATTGGCATAGGCATAAGTCATCGGATAATCCGACGTGATATGGAACTCAACCGATAATTTTTCACGAAGTCCCGGTTTCTCATTTGTATTATAAATATAACTTCCCTCGTGATATTCTGAAGTAAAGCTGATGACCGGATATAATAATCCTACTGCGTCCGGTCTGGCAGAAATTTTTCTATATTGTTCTACCATATCAGCTTTCTGGAATTTTGCAAGGTTTTCCAGTACATTTTCCTTTAATTCCTCATGGAGCAGCGCCTCACTCGCACAGAGATGACCGCCTGCGGATGCGCCCACGATCACGATCCGGTTCGGATCCACCTGATATTCCGCCGCATGTGCCCGCACATACATAACCGCTCTTGCAAGATCCATCTGTGGCAGCGGATAGTAGTTCGGACGGATCCGGTAGCATAAAATAAATGCCTTATAGCCGCCATCGCGTTCCATGCGCTGTGCAGGCTGAAGTCCCTCATTATAGAAGGATACCATCTCATAGCCGCCGCCCGGACAGAGGATCACTGCCGGTTTTAAGCCTGATGTATTTCTTTTTTCCTTGGAAACCGCCACAGATTCATAAGGCGGGATGGAATCACTGCCAGCAGTATGCGCAAATGCCTCGTTGTCCACAGCCGGATCACCGGTAAACAGCCAGACACCTTCCTCCGTATTTAAATCTGCATCCGGGATCCCGTTTTTCCAGTGTGACATTTTATCGCCTGCCGATGCATCATCATTTTCTCCCCACAGTGGAATGTACTTAAATTTCTTTGTCTCCGCCGTTTCTTTGATCAGGTTTGCACATTCTAAAAAGGCATCCGCTAAAAATGGTGCTCCCCACTCCATCGTTTCTTCCTTCTCAATCTGTGCCATCGTATGATCCCTGTGTTCCACCGGTACGCGTGCCATAAAACAGGTTGGAAACAGATTGCCGGCTGCACGTCCGACCGGCTCTGTATTTAAAATTTCGTTCATGGTGTTGTTTTTTGTAAACATGTGACTGCCTCTCTTTATACTGATTTTTTCAATGTATTGATTCCTGCTTCACATATGATAAGGTGAGATCTGTCTTTATCAAAACACTGACTATTACGAAAAAAAATCTGATGATACTTTTAATATACATCAGATTTTTCGTGCTGGGTACTAGAAAAACTATATTATTTTTGCATGGAGAATTTGTCTAAGCCAGGCTCTTACAGATTGTGTCCATATTGTAGTCCGGGACAGATTTTTGTTTCATTTAATTATTACGTATTTTCAGATACTCCAACCAGCTTTTTCATTTCGCCATTACTGATTCCAACCTCAAGAATGTTCATCTCCACTGCCTCCCATTCTTCTGATTCTTTTACCTCTGATACAATCCTGTCAAGCTCTATAAGCCGTTCATCCTTTACCTTAATTTCAGGATTATCTAATCGTGTATCTTTCATATATTGTAACAAACTTATCAACTCTTTGGAACCATTTTTACTTGCCATATTTAAGAAAATTTTTGTTGTACCATCCTCAAGATGTAATCCTGTTATTTCTTCACATCATCATGCATATTATTTTCCATTTCCATATTGATCTGCCTATTATCAACGGTTTTCCCCCACGCATCCAAACGTATCGCCCTTTTTCCGTAACGATTTAAAATAACCTGCACTACCTTAACCTCCTCCATCTTAATATCCGGTTCATCTAAAATAATACTTAATGTATTTTCATAAGCCTTTCTATTTTTCATTACAGTCCATTTGATAACCATATTGATTTACTTTTGAATTGTATTTTTGACTATTAAGAACTATATTCATAATATACTACATCAAAAAACACATCTCAATCATTTTATTATGAAAAATTTATAAACCACTACCACAAAAAAATACCGGATAAAGACGCAGTTCCAAAACTTTCTGCGTTCTTTATCCGGTATCTATCATTCTGCTATGTTTTCCATCGACTTATCTATAAAGCCTAAAAACTTTCTGTCTCAATTAATCCTCAAACGGAATAACTGCTCCATCATAAGTATCGTTAATGAATTTCTTGATGTCATCAGATTTTAATACTTTTACAAGTGCCTGGATGCCAGGGTTGTTCTCGTTTCCTTCTTTTACAGCGATGACATTTACATATGTTTTTGCTGCCTCAGAATCAGATGTCTCGTATGCTAAGGAATCCTGTGCTACAGAGTAACCTGCCTGTAATGCGTAGTTACCGTTTAATACAACGAATGCAACTTCCGGTGCCACTCTTGCTACCTGTTCTGCTGCGAGCTCTTCGATCTTTACGTTGTGCGGGTTCTCAGCGATATCGTTGACAGTTGCCTCTAAGCCGGCGCCGTCTTTTAAAGTGATGATGCCGTTATCCTGTAACAGTAATAATGCTCTTGCCTCGTTTGTGGTATCGTTTGGTACTGCGATCGTATCGCCGTCTGCTAACTCAGAGAGATCTTTCTTTGTTCCCGGATAAATTCCGAATGGCTCGTAGTGAATGCCTCCTGCATTGACAAGGTGTGTACCTTTCTCTGCGTTGAAGTTCTCTAAGTAAGGAATGTGCTGGAAGTAGTTTGCGTCGAACTCGCCGCTCTCTACTACCTCGTTTGGAAGTACGTAATCATCAAAAATTGTGATCTCTAAGTCCCATCCCTGATCTGCAAGGATCTTCTTTGCTTCCTCTAAGATCTCTGCATGTGGTGTTGCAGAAGCTGCTACGGTAATCGTACCGCCCTCTGTTGTCTGTGTGTCAGCTACGCTCTCGGCTGCTTCACTTTCTGCTGCAGTGGTGTCTGCAACTGCTGCATCATTTGTTTCTGCTGCTGCGTTATTATCTGCAGCTGCATTGCCTGCTGTGTTGCTGCTGCCGCATCCTGCGAATGCAGATACTGCTAAAACGCCTGCTAAGATTGTGGTAAGTACTCTTTTTTTCATAATATGAATCCTCCTTGTTTTGCGGAGCAAAATGCGACTGCCTTTGCAGGAGCAGAGGATTTTACTCCTTGTTTTGCGGAGCAAAATGTCTGCTATGCATGCTATGCTCAATAGCTTGCATAGCATGTGCCTCTTGCATGGAGCAATGCCCAACACATTGGGCAGGATTTTACTCCTTGTTTATACAAATGTTAAAAAACATTGTTTACGTTTATTTTCTGCGATCTAAATTGCTCGCAAGCTTCATGCCGATCGTCTGGAATATCTGGAATAAAATTACCAGTAAAATAACCGTTACGATCATGATATCGGTCTGCCATCTGGTATAACCATAGCGGATTGCGATATCTCCAAGTCCACCGCCGCCGACGGTTCCCGCCATTGCGGAATATCCTAAAATTGTTCCAAGTGAAATGGTTGCCCCTACGATCAGGGATGTACGCGCTTCCACTAACATAACTTTTGTTACAATGGTAAAATTGGATGCTCCCATGGAACGCGCTGCCTCAATGACACCTGCGTCCACTTCCTTTAAGGAAGACTCCACCATTCGTGCAATATATGGTGCCGCTGCTATGACAAGCGGTACGATCGTCGCTGTCGGACCATAGCTTCTTCCGATCAGAAATCTCGTAAACGGAATCAGCACGATCAGCAAAATCAAAAACGGTACGCTTCGGATCAGGTTTGCGATCACGTCTAATACCTTGTAAACTGCTGTATTCGGATGAATTCCATCTTTGTCAGTGACCGTTAAAAGAATTCCCATCGGAAGTCCGATCACATAACCGATCAGTGTCGATGTCAATGTCATATAAAGTGTGTCCTTGATGCCCTCTAACAGCATCATGATAATCTGCTCATTCCACATCTTCGGTCACCTCCTCAACTGCGAGTCCTTTTTCTTTTAAATATTCCTCAATATCCACCTGTAAATGTCTATCCTCCGGAAGTCCTAAAATCATTTCTCCCTTGGCTACACCGCCGACATTCTTGGTGTCTGCCCTTAAAATATTGACCGGTGTTTTAAACTGTAAGATCATGTTTGCAATGACCGGCTCAAATGCGGAATTTTCAGAAAAGACGATTCGGATCTTTTTATCTCCCTGCATGCGCTCCTGAACTGCATTTGCCAATGGTGCATTGTTATTCCCCGGCTGATCCCTTAAGATCAGTTCCTTTGCAGCTTTGGATTTCGGATGGGAAAAGATATCCTCCACAAGTCCGTCTTCCACTAACACACCATGTTCAATGATCGCCACATGGCTGCAGATCTCACGGATCACTGACATCTGATGTGTGATGATCACGATCGTGATGCCAAGTTTTTCATTGATCTCTTTTAGCAGCGATAGGATCGAAGCGGTTGTCTGTGGATCTAATGCGCTGGTCGCCTCATCGCAAAGTAAAATCTTCGGATCGGAAGCAAGTGCTCTTGCGATCGCAACTCTCTGTCTCTGTCCTCCGGAAAGCTGTGCCGGATATGCCTTTTCTTTTTCGGAAAGGCCAACCGTTTTTAACAGTTCTCTCGCTCTTTCTCTCGCCTCTTTCTTTTTCTTTCCCTGAATCTGCATCGGGAAACATACATTGTCAAGTACACTCTTTTGCATCAGAAGATTAAAATTCTGAAAAATCATCGCAATATCGCTGCGCTGCCCTCTTAATTCCTTCTCTGTCAATGCTCCTAATTCCTGACCCTCGATCAGCACCTGACCTTCTGTCGGTTTCTCTAAGAAATTTAAGCATCGTACCAGTGTACTTTTTCCAGCTCCCGACATACCGATGATTCCGTAGATATCGCCCTGCTCCACCGTCAGATTGATATCACTTAATGCCTCAACGGTCACTCCCTTTTGTTCAAACCTTTTATAGAGATGTCTGACCTCAATTGCTGCCATACATGTTCTCCTTTCTTCCTGCCCTATGTGAGCACCTGTCTGCACTCCGCGCTCCATATTAACACAAATTTTATTTTAAGGCAAAAAAACAGATGCTCCCTCGCGGAAACATCTGTTTTACATTTTCTATCAACGCATAAAATCAGATATCTTTCCGCACACGAAATCGTCCCATACAGCACATACACATCATGCCGCACATGGATCCTGTCATCATCATTTTGTCTGCTGTTGTATAGGTCTTAATTTCTGTACGCATATCTGATCTCTCCTTTCTCCTACTGCTCTGTCTTGATTTGATAGTCCTTATTATAACAGGTAGTTACAGAAAGTGTTAATATTGGAAACCTTGAGTTGGTTATAGGTTTCACCTATAACTGATTACATCACATTTTCCCTGTATTTTTTTAATTCTTCGATATAGATCTCCCCGATATGGCTGACTTTTGCCCCTTTCCGCTTCACATAGCCAATGCGCATTTTCTCCGTTTCCTTTAACGGGATTGCCATATAGTCACTGCCGTTTAGTTCCTCACAGATAATTCCGGAACAGAGCGTATAGGCATTTAATCCAATCATCAGATTCAGAAGCGTGGCACGGTCATTTGCCTTGATGAGTCTTTTATAATCATAAGTACTCTTCATTTCCTCCGCCAGATAAAGCGAATGGTGTTCGCCCTGATCAAAAGAAAGACATGGATACGCATCGAGTTCTTCCATCGAGATCACTTCCTGTTTTGCCAGCGGATGCCCGGACCAGAGATAGACATAGGTGTCGCAGGAAAACAGTTCAATAAATTCCAATCCGTGTTCTCTGATGATCTTATTCATGACTTTCTCATTGAAATCATTCAGATATAAAACCCCGATCTCACTCCGGAAATTTTTTACATTCTCAAGTACATCATAAGTGGTGGTCTCATGGACTGCAAATTCATACTGTTCCATTCCAGCCTGTTTTACCGTCTCCACAAATGCCTTGACTGCAAATGTATAGTGCTGCATGGATACGCTGAACTTTTCTTTGACCTGCTTGTCGATATAGCGGGAAGTGAGCAGTGTAAACTGCTCCGTGACCTGTCTTGCATATCCTAAAAACTCTTCCCCCTCCGGTGTCACCAGGATTCCCCGGTTAGAACGCACAAACAGATCAAACCCGATCTCCGTTTCAAGTTCCCGGATCGTCTCTGAGAGACTCGGCTGGGAAAGAAATAGTGTCTTTGCCGCCTCATTCATCGATCCGCAGTCCGCGATCGTCAATGCATATTTTAACTGCTGCAGTGTCATCTGATCCTCCCTTTAACCTTCCACATCCCCGGTCTGTTTTAAATATCTCTTCTTGCTCGAAAAACCTCTTCCCGACACTTCACTGACTTTATTGATAACCACAAAGGCATCCGGGTCTACTTCATGGATCAGTTTTTCCGTTTTGGCAAGCTCACGCATGGATACCACCGTCAAAAGCATCATCGTGTTATTTCTTAAGAACCCTGTCTCACTGTTTAACAGTGTCACACCGCGGTCAATATCTTTTAATACCACTGTGCGGATCTCATCAATATGGCTGCTGACGACCTTGATCTGCATTTTCGTAGTTCCAAGCATCAGACATTTATCCAGCACTGCGCTGTATACGATCACAAGCAGAATGCCATAGAGTACCTGTTCACCTGTGCTGTGAAATACCTGAAGGAGTAAGATCAGCATATCAAATACATAGATGGAACTTGACACCGGAATCTTAAAATACTTATTTAAGATCAGCGGCGGAATATCCATGCCGCCCGTGGAAGCCCCCATCCGGATGACAAGTCCGATCGCTGCCCCGATACAAATACCGCCAAAAACAGTACACAAGATCAGGTCATCGGTAATCCGGTAACCCCCAAGCAGCCTTGTGATCAGTTCGAGTGCAATCGGGTAGCTGAATGTGCTGACAATCGTATTTGCCGCAAACTTCCACCCGAATGCAAAAAATCCGATCAGAAACATAATGGTATTAAATACAAATACAAACACGGTGACCGGCGTGTGGAAAACATCATTGACAAACAGTGCGATACCGGTCGTTCCACCGGTGATCAGCCCGCTTGGCAGAATAAACATTGCAATTCCAAATGCATAAATGCAGTTTCCAAATATCACAACCAATGTTTCCACAATTCTTTTTAAAATCTGTCGCATAAAACTCTCCATTCCTGCATGTGAAAAATCTTATTCTTCACACGGATGTCTCTCCGTAGTTATTCTTCGTCATCCTCATCCATGACATCTTCTTCATATTCGTCATACGCTCTCTGATGTCTCTTTTTGCTGCGGTTTTGATCCTGATGCGCCACATCCCGGATCAGACTTACGATTCCTTTATAAATCTCCCGGATGACCGCAAAAATAAAAAACATCACGATAAACCCGACTACTCCAAATACGATATCTGCAAATTCCATATTGCCGGTATTCGTCACCTTCTGTCCGATCTCAATCGCAAATGTGATCACGATGATCAGTGTAAAAACATAAATCCATGCGATCACCATCACATGATCGTGTTTTGCGAGCCATTTAAAAACAGGATACACCACAAAAATAAACATCATTCCCAAAATTCCAATGACTAAAAAATGCAATTCCTTATCACTGAAATTGTATTCGTATGCATCATTGAACCGGAGCAGATAACTATGTATCTTCGCGAGCAGTTCCACAATGCCATAAAGTAATTCTTTCATAAACCTCATCCTTTCTACCGGGAATTATCGTAATATATCTTTTTTAATTTGTAAAGAAAGAAACCTTTAATTTCCCATAAATCAAAAAATACCCGGGGTCTTGCGACTCCGGGCATCTCTCATCTACTTTGTAACCTGTGATCAATATACATGTTTCTTTGACTTATGCGCTTCTCTTGCCTCTTCTACTGCGGCATGATCTGCAATATTGATCTTGGCTGCTGCCTTTTTCTTTTTTAATGGATGTTTTGGATTCTTATCTGACATACTATACGCTTCCTTTCTGCATATCATCTTTCATCCTTTTACTTTATTTCCTTGCTTCGGTTACGTTATAGCACTATAAATCAGCAAAGTCAAGTATTATCCATCTGTTTTTTTGTTATTTTATGATTTCTTTTAAATTTTCAGAATATTTTTATAATTTATAATCTGAACCTAATGCAGTGTAATATACACGAAATCCATGCCTTTTCTTCTCCACATAGTCCATCCGGATCAGCAGATTGATAAATTCCTGTATCAGACCTTTTTCCCAGCGTCTGTTATACACTTCATTCACTGCTTCCGTTAACTCAGCAGTACACATCTCTTCATTTCTGTCCCACAGAATATTTAAGATCATATTGGCTGTGTCCGGAAGATTGTCTAAAAATACACTTTCCATCTCCATCACTCTGCTCCTCATCTTTCGTAATGCTCCGGTACTTATTCAAACCGTGACTTTCTGCCCATGAGTTTAGCATAGATTTGATGGCATTAAAATAGATATGTCCGATATTCTCGGAAACACGTCCTTTTCACATTTATATTCTTAATATAGCGGATTTTTCCAGGTTTATGCGTCAATTCCAAGTTCCGCCGGAAGGAAACGCGGACAGACATTCTCGGATGACGTGATCACGGACGCCGCCAGACGTGTTCCAATCTCCACCGCTTCCTCTAAGGTTTTTCCGTATGTCAGACCACTTGCCACACCTGCGCAAAACGCATCGCCTGCTCCTGTCGTATCTTTTACCTGTACTTTTTTTGCCGGGCAGATGCCGTATGTGCCTTCCCGGTCTGCATAGACCGCACCTTTGCCTCCCATCGTCACAACCATGGACGGAATATTGGCACGTTTTACACAGCCTGCAAGAATTTCTGCGAGTGCTTCCGGTGTCTTTTCGCTGTAATCATCCGAAAAGAACATCCCTGCCTCTAACTGGTTACAGATAAAACAGTCAAATTTCCGCAGGAAATCTCTTCTCTCTGCCGCAATACTCATATTGCTGACAACCCCGTAAAGCGGTTTTTTAAACTTTTCACACAGACTTACCACTTTTTTTACGATCTCTTTATCCATATCCACTTCGATCACGACAGAATCAGCATTTTCAAAAATCTCATCCCCGGATTCTTCCAACACATCAAGAATCGGCATCAGATTCGGTCTCTGTGAAATTGAACCGGCAACATCTCCACGATGGTCAAATACGGCAAGCCAGGTTCCCATTCCATTTGGAATCGTTAACATGTATTCTGTATTTACTTTATGATTCTGCAGTTTGTGAATGACATCACTTCCAAGTGCCGAATCATCCACAATTCCCAAAAATGTAGGGCGCAGTTCGATATTCGCGATATCTTCTACAACGTTACGGCTGACACCTCCATGGATATATTCGATTCTTCCCGCATTTCTCCCATCCGGGATATAAATATCTTCCGGAAACCCCTTGATATCCACAAATACTGCACCAATTACTACAATTCCATTTTTATTTACTGCCATATATTTCAATTACCTTTCTATCGTTTTCCGATATGGATCTCCGGGATCGCCACACTGTCATAAGTAATTCCCGGCTTTTTTTCATCTTCATCTGCCGCATCCTCCGGTTCATGTGTATGGATCTCCGGAACCGCAAGATTATCATAAGTCAGATTGTATTCGTGACCTTTCTCTCGTTTCTTTCTGAATTTAAACATACTTACTCCGTTTCTTCTATTATAATATATTGATGAAAAATGTAATAACCAGACTGTTGATAAAATCTGCAAACAGACTTCCGATCAGAGGAATGATCAGATACGCCTTTACGGACGGAGCATATTTTTCACACAGCACCTGCATGTTTGCCATGGCGTTCGGTGTCGCGCCCATTCCAAATCCACAGGTTCCGGCTGCAAGCACCGCTGCGTCATAATCTTTTCCCATCACATAAAATACCACAAACCTTGCAAATACACAGATCAAAACTGCCTGTACTGCCAGCAGTATGATAAGCGGCAGTGCAAGCGACGCAAGCTGCCACAGTTTTAACGTGATCATTGCCATTCCAAGGAACAATGACAGCGAAATACCACCGATATCATTGATCTCTCCCATATGGATCACAAACTTGCCGGAATACTCTCCGATATTACGAAACAGCGCCGCTGCGATCATTGCGCCGATATAGATTGGGAATGTCATTCCTGTTTTCGTCAGAAGCCAGGAAAAAACGGTGCCCAGTCCGATTGCCAGAATCAGCTGAAACACTGCAGATGCATACATATTCGTATGACGCTCATGTTTCTTTTCATCTTCCACCAGAAGACTGTCATCTTCCGGCACAACCGTATCGAGCAGATTTTTCTTTTCGATCAGTTTCCTGCCAAGCGGTCCGCCAACCAGACTTCCCGCGATCAGTCCAAATGTTGCCGCCGCGGTACAGATCGTCGTTGCACCTTCCACATTCAGATCCTCCAGAACCGGGCCAAACGCGCCCGCAGTTCCGTGTCCGCCCACCATCGGGATCGAACCGGTACACATACCGATCAGCGCATCAATGCCAAGCAGATGGGATGTTCCGATTGCAAGCAGATTCTGTAAAACGATCAGGAGAAGGACCAACCCTAAAAATATCGCCAGCGACTTTCCACCACTCTTTAACACCTTCAGATTTGCCTGAAATCCTACTGATGTAAAAAAGAATACCATACACACTTCCCTTAAGGTATCATCAAAAGAGATCTCCATAAATCCACTGCTGTAACAGATACATGTGACGATTGCAAATAGCAGTCCCCCGACGACCGGCGCCGGAATACAGAATTTTTCCAGTACATGTATCTGTTGTTTTAGATAACTACCCAGCATCAGCACCAGCACCGAAGCTGCCAATGTCTGATACATATCCAACTGAACTTCCATATTTATCCTTTCGATTCTAATTCCCAAACCGGATCTTATTTTTCAAATCCGGTATTTACTCTGTCGGCACCTCGATACCGCACTCTGCATAATATGCCGCCGCACCCTTATGAAACGGGATTGTAATACCTCCAATCGCAGACTGCTCGTCCTCTTTTAATTCGATTGAGGCCGCATAGCGGATATCCTTTCCATGTAAAAATAAAAGTTCCGTCAGCTCTTTTACCGTATTCTCCGATAAACTGTCACCTGCCAGAAGCACCGCCTGTACAGACAGTGTTTTTACCTCTTCTGTCTGACCGGTATAAGTGCCTGCCGGAATCGTATATTCGGAATAAAACGGATATGCCGCCTTTAACCGGTTCCGGCATTTTACATCAATACTCAACAGACGGATTCCGCATTCCTTTGCCAGTTCCCCGATCACTGTAGTCTGTGTTCCCGCTGTACAAAAGAACGCATCGATCTCTCCATCTGCAAGTTTCGCTGCCGCCTCCGTGTAATCCAAATTGACAGTCTTTACCATATCTCCGCTGATGCCCTGTGCCTGCAGAATCTGGTTTGCGTTCCGCTCTGTCCCGGATTCCTCTGCCCCGATACTGATCGTTTTCCCAAGAAGATCATCCAATGTCTTAATCTCTGAATCCGTGCGCACGATGATCTGACATGCCTCCGGATAAAGCGCTGCAACCGCTTTATATCCCTGGTATGCTTTGTCCCGGAATTCCCCGGTTCCATGATAGGCTTCCTCCACCAGATCTGCCTGGGCAATCCCCAGTTCAATATATTTGCCCGAAAGAAGTCTGACATTTGCTGCAGATCCGGCAGTATTCCTTGTTTCAAGTTTATACGAAAAATCCTCTTTATTTGCAAGACTGACATATGCATTGGCAAAGGAATCGTACATTCCGCCGATTCCCGCAGCTCCAAACCGGATTGTTTTCCGGTTTGCGCCGCATCCTGCCAGCATTAAAATCATTGCCAGTCCAAGAAAAATATACCGACTTTTTATCAATCTATGCCCCCTCCTTTTCGATTAACTTTTATCTGCATGTTATGCATCTGATCTCGCATATGCATTTTTCATCTGACCGCTCAGTTCAAACAGTACCTTATCGAGTGTATCTGTGGTTTCTTTCTTTAACATTCCGGCAACCGCACGGTTTGCCTCATGCCGGATCTCTTTTCTTTTTGCTGCATCCGTCTCTTGGGAAAGAAGTGCATCATAACGATTAATCAGCTCATGACCTTTCGCTAACACATGTTCCTTATATCTTTCAATATGGAATACCGAACTGCGGTAAGAGGCGTCTGCCATCGCCGCGATCATCCTGCCTGACCAGTAAAAATTGTCCGTGGAAACCTCACCTGTGGTGTTGCAGAGATAGTCCGGTGTCTCATCGATATCCGCATAAAACGGAACCAGTACATTAAACGCATTGGATGCAAATGCGATCCACTCGATCACATTACAGTCACGTTCCATTCCCGGACGCATCTGGATCACAGCCAAAAAGTCATTGCGGTTGATTCCGATCGAGCGGTATGCACCGCGCATATTTTTCTCCCCGTATGCCGCATACGGATCGTACGGCGTCCCCTGGAAGTGGGAGGACAGCACATATTTTACATCCTCCACCGTGATCTTCTTTTCCGGTACCATACACCACGGAATATCGTCGGACTGCGGGGTATAGTCTGCATGTTCTCCATCCCAGACTTTCGTGTGCGGATTTAAGCAGCGCTCCATATACCACGCTCTCGGCGTATTGTATACATGGTCTGCGTCATCATGGCTGCCAAACGCATCTCTCGGATTTAAGCTGCCGTCCATTGAGAGATTCAGATGATTTTTCTCAATAAATTCTTTCATATCCGAAGAACACATATATTCTTTCTGATCAGATAGCGCATCCTCAAGATCAAAGTGGTCAATACCAAGCTGGTTTGGCATGACAACATATACATCATCCGGCACCCTTCTTGCGATCCAGTGATGTCCGCCGATCGTCTCAAGCCACCAGATCTCATCCTGATCCTGAAAAGCGATTCCGTTCATCTCATAGGTGCCGTACTGTTCTAACAGAGAACCAAGGCGTTTCACACCCTCTCTTGCACTGCGGATATACGGCAGAACGATACATACGATATCCTCCTCGCCGATCCCGCCAGGTACTTCTTCTTTTCCATCTTCCGCCGGCTGAAGTTTAACTAACGGATCTGCTCCAAGCACACGCGGATTTGATGTGATCGTCTCCGTTGCTGTCATCGCAACATTTGCCTCATTGACACCTGCCGCTGCCCAGATTCCTTCTCCCTCCACGGCATTTGGCACCGCCGTATAGCGCATCGGATCATCCGGAAGTTCGATTGTCACATGGGAAATAACAGATTTATATGTTTTCGGCTGCTCCTCCGGATGAATAACAACAAACTTTTTCGGTGTAAAATGTCCGGAACCGGAATCATCATTTCTTGCGATCATCGTAGAACCGTCATAAGATGCTTTTTTCCCAACAAGTATTGTAGTACATGCCATTTTTATTATCTCCTCTCAAGTGTTTTGTCTATTCTGCCTCGTCATAAAAAATTTTGTCTTTTTCTAACACCGTTCCGACACCATCCTTCACCTCAACAATGCAGACAGAACAGTTTTTCGGGATTCCCCCGCGCCAGATATCTTCTTTATCATCATAAAAATTTGCCAGAAGACAGCGTCCGGCTGCCCCGTGTGTCGATATGAAGATCGTAGCATTTTCATATGCCTTGTTCTGTACCAGCGACTGATAAAAATCTTCGGTCCGTTTTAAAACATCCTGAAAACTTTCCCCGCCCGGAGCCCTCATGCAGTGATACGGATCATTGTAAAACTTATCAATAAAATCCGGTGGAAGGACTTTGCTGTCTCTCACACATTCTCCCTCCCAGTCGCCAAAAGAAAGTTCTATGATACGTCTGTCTGTAATCATAGGAAGATGTCTTCCCGCCATCACAAGCTCTGCCGTCTGTTTTGCGCGGATCAGGGGACTTGAAATGACAAGATCAAAATCTATGTCTTTCATGCCTTCACCGGTTAATTCTGCAAGACGGATGCCCGCATCATTTAACATGATATCGCGCTGTCCCTGCAGTTTTTTCTGTTTGTTCCACGATGTTTCACCGTGCCTGATTATGTATAATTTCATCTTTTTGCCTTTCTGTACTTTATCTCCGGGTAATAAACGAATTTTCTGCTCATTGCCTAACACATTATAGCATGAGATTTTTTCTTTTCCAAATCTTATCTATGATTTCAGATTACACCTGTCACTGACGTATTTTTTCCAAATCTGGATTCTTCACAGCCGATAAGCATTTTTTCCGCACAAAATAATAGCAGATCACCTGCATTATGATTGTAGCCAGCCAGGATGCCGGATACGAGATAAACAGGAAATACAAAGATCTGTGAAGCGGGAAAAATACAAAGATCCATAAAATACGCATCCCGACCGTGCCGATTACAGACAATATCATGGGAACAGAGGAATACCCCATACCACGCAGTGCGCCTGGAAAAAGATCCATGATGCCGCACAGGAAATACGGCACGGTTGTGATGGAAAGTATTTCCAATCCACATGCAATCACATCCGGTTCTTTGGTATAGATCGTCAGTATCTGTGCCCCAAAGAAATATGCGCTGCATCCAAGCACAGCAGCAACACTCACAGACAAAATCAGACAATCCATAAGAACTCGGTCCATTCTCTTATATTTTCCCACACTAAAATTCTGACTCGTAAAACTCATGCAGGCCTGTGTGATGGAATTGACTGAAACATACAAAAAGCCAAGCAGGTTATTGGCTGCCGTATACCCCGCCATCGCCGTCGCACCAAAAGAGTTGACGGACGACTGTAACAGTGCGTTCGAAAAGTTGATCACTGTACTCTGAATTCCTGCCGGAATCCCAACCTGAAAAATCTGTTTCAGATAAGCACCATTGATGGACAGCTTTGAAAAATGAAGCTGGTAACTGCCCTGCGTCCTGCAAAGGCAGCGCAAAACAAGGATACAGGACACACACTGGGAAATGATCGTTGCAATTGCAACCCCGGCAACATCCAGATGGAATCCAATCACCAGGATCAGGTTTAATCCCGCATTGATACAGCCTGAAATGATAAGGAAGAAAAGCGGTCTTTTGGTGTCCCCGACGGCACGGAGTATCGCTGCACCGTAATTATAGAGCATAAAAAATGGCATCCCCATAAAATAGATCCGCATATATAAGGTTGACTGACCGATCACGTCATCCGGTGTACCCATCAGTTCCAGTGCTCCCTTCGCAAACAGCACACCAACAAATGCCATTGCAACACCGCTGATCAGTGCTAACGTGATCGCAGTATGTACGGTCTGTGACATTTCTTCCTCCCGTCCTGCGGCATAAAATCTTGCCGCAAGCACATTCGCTCCAAGTGAAATTCCGATAAACAAATTCACAAATACATTGATCAGTGCCGTTGTCGAACCGACCGCTGCAAGCGCCTGACTGCCGCTGAATCGTCCCACGACGATGATGTCGACTGCATTAAACATTAATTGTAAAATTCCCGAAAGCATCAGAGGGAATGCAAAGGAAATTAATTTATCCATGATAGTGCCGTTACACATATCGATTTCATATTTATTATTTTTCAATGAGAGGACTCCTTTCCTGATTTCTTACTATCTGTATTTTATTATGCGTATCTTGTTATGCATAAATTTGTATTGAATATTTTACATTGCGTATCTTACTGCCTTTTTGGGGCTTCGTCAATAAATTTTGTTTGGTTATCAAAAGGGGGATCTAGAACGTAATGGAGCAGCCTGCTGGTGAAAGCAGACTGCCCCATCTTCAGAAAACATGTAAAAATTTTATTATCGTGAATGATTTACGACCCGGACGGGATGCGCACGATATAATGCTCTCCATCCCGTTCCACCCGTGTTAAGACCGGAATATGTTTTTTACGAAGCTGATGCACAACCGGATAGGTCAAAAAAACATCGCCTTCCACATAAACAGCTTCCGGTTTTTCCTTTAAAATCTGTTTCACCTGGTCTTTGATTCGGCTCTTCCACTGTTGCTTTTCCATGATAACTTCTCCGTAAATTCCCTGCACCTCAAGTTCCGGGACATCCGGCAGCGCGCAGTGTGAAATGCGCGCATGCTCCATTCCTGGCAGCTGCTGTAAGAGTTCATCCGCTTCTTTTCCACCGCCAAAATTTACGATCACCGGCTCCTCCTTAAAGCAGGACAAACTGATCTTACATGCCGCCACGGCATCTTCTAATGTGCCAGCCGTCATCAGAAAACCTCCCTTGTGGCAGAAGCCTGCACTGAAAAGTCCTGTTGCCTGCACCAGCTCCTCATTTTCTAATCCAAGCCATTTTTCCGGGAAGCTGCACTTGTAATTCATGGAGTATTCTCTTTTCTGTGGCTGGATACAGTAACCGCCGCGGTTGGATGGGAAAATCACAAATGCGATATCGGTTTCTGAGAGCCTTTTCTGACACGGGATAAATTCCGGCAGAACCAGTATTTTCGCCTCATCTTCCGGTTTTTCTCCTGCCTCAAGTGCCTTCTGCTGTGCCTCTAAAACTTCCTCGATCCGTTTATCTGCCCGCTCATTTCCAAGATAGCGTTCAAATTTATTTTCCAAAATCATTCCGGCTACACCGACTGCCCGGAAAAATGCGTCATCACTGCTGCCCGCTGCATCCCAGGTCGGATTGAAATTTCCGATCAGTGTTGCGAGTTCATTTTTCTCCCCGGTATTGTCATTGTTATCCAGCGGCTGCACGAATGCCTCATCAAACGTCTGCGCGAGTTCCTCTCCTAAGATTCCGGCTCCAAGCCGCTCCCAGAGCAGTCCAAATGCCGCATACGGCACTCCGTTTTCACGGATCCTGCTGTCTTTCTGATGATGGTCATACTCTCCGCGTCCGATATCAAATACGATCCCGTCATAGCCTTCGGGAACTTTGCTGCCACGCGTGATCGTGATTTCCGGATTTAAGTAGAGCAGCAACGCTGAGGAAAAAACGTCATCCGCGTGAAACTTACCGCTGTGGGTAAATGCTTTTGCGTCTTTTTTGGTGATCTGTTGTAATAATGTGTGATTCATGATGATATCCTTTTACCTTTTTACATGATTACCTATTTTAAATTTTAAACTGACTGATGATCGTTTCAAGTTCATCCACAATTTCTTTATTGTCCAAAACCGCATCCACAATTTTCTTAAACTCTTCATCGATCTGTGTCATATATCCGGAATTTTTCACTACTTCTTCCTTCTGTTTATCAAACCCATCCATAATGTCATTTACATAATAATGAATACGTTCCATACTCTGCTGCAGTTCATCTATACAGCCACCAAACTTCTCCATCTGATTTTTAAAATTATGTGCATCGCTTGCATATTCCTCGCCTGTATGTACAAGAACATCATAATCTGAAATAACATTTGTTTTCACATAGTTTAGCAATTCAAAAGAAGATTCCGCCAGTTTATCTACTATATCCACGATAAACGTATTAATTTTCTGAATTTCCCCTGCAGTCTTTGATGATTCCTCTGCAAGACTGGATATCTCGTTTGCCACAACTGCAAACCCTTTGCCACTTTCTCCCGCTCTTGCGGCCTCAATGCTTGCATTCAGCGCAAGAAGGTTTGTCTGGTCTGCAACATTCAGAATCTGGTTTGTAAGCTGTTGTACCCGCTCTACTTCCTTCGATTCTTCAATTTTATCTTCAAGCGTCTTTCCAATTCTCACAATCGTATTCTGCATACATTCTCTGGCAGATACGGCATCTTCTTCTAACTTTTCCGCTTTTTGTCCAACCTCACCAATGTACTCTGCCTGCGATTTTGTCTCATGTATGACGGATGACATCATCTCCTTATTGCTCTGTGCATTTTCAGCGATCTTATGCACCATGTCGCTCATTTCAAGAACCCTGCCTTCCATAGCGTTCATGGTAGCATTTACTTTCGACACTTCATTTGCAGACGAAGTTACAATATTATTTACATGCTCTGAATTACTTAAAAGTTTCTTTTCACTTGCACTGATATTTTGAATGATCTCACGCAAGTTCTCCAGAAAGATATTTAAACTGTCTGCAATATTTCCAACCTCATCTGTCGATCTTACATTTATCTTCTGTGTAAGATCTCCCTCTTTCTTTGCAAGCTCACTCATTTTCTCCGCTATCACACTTACATTTCTTGACAAAACACCACTAATAATAAGCGCAAGTGCTGCTGCTATCACCAATCCTGCAAGTTCAATGATTACAAATTCTTTTATAAATATGTTTTCCTGAAGTCTGATATCAGTTGCAGAACAATCCACTCCTACAATTCCTGCAATTTCACCGGAACTATTGTAAACCGGAGCAAATGCACTATAAAAATCTCCCCACTCATCGGATGTCATTTCACTATCAACTGTGGCATTTCCGTCAAATGCCTCTGCTATTTCATCATAAATCTCATATTCTTCGCCAATCGCAGCCCCTTCTTCGGTATCAGCGTCAACAATAAATTCCAGCCTGTCACCATTCATCCGCATTGTATATATGTATTTGATATCATCTCCACACAAGAAATCCTGCAGCTGCGATAATATTTCTTTATAATTTTCTGTTTCCTCATCTCCGGCTTTAATTTGTCCTAAAATATCACCATCGATTCTTTCCGCGGCAATTTTAGCTGAATTTCTGGCATTTTTCTTACACTGTTCTAACAATGTATCTTTCGCCTGTACGATAAAAAACCAGCCGATCAGATTCGTCACAATCAAAACACATGCTATCATCCCGGTCAAAATTTTTGCACGTATGCTGATTTTAAAATTTTTCTGTGATTTACCTTCTTTCATGCTGTCCCCAGCCCTTCATATCATTTATATGAATATTATAGCGTTTTGCCTTCTCTCTGGCAAGAAAATCAAACTTGCTAAGTTCTTCTTCCCTTGTCCGGCAATGAATCATTCCATCGTCAGCATACCTTTCAAATGGTGCTTGCGGAAAATTTCTTTTTCCACATATTCCCCGATATCCTCGACCTTGCGCCAGGGAGACCGGAATAACATTTTGCATTGATTGACGGTGACCCTGATCAACCAGTTTTTCAAATGGAAATCTGATTCAATCCGATACTTTCCTGATAGCCCGCCACCCCATATTTTGTTACCGCATCCACGACAGGGAGCAGCCTTTTATCTGTAATCTTTTGCAGCATTTTCTTTCTCTTTTCAGAAATTATTTCTTTCGATCTGCACTGCTCATAATCGAAAGGCGTCATATGCCAATAGCAGAATGTTCCCCGATAGTACTGCGATAATTTTTGTGCGATCAGTATCCCCTCCGGATCGAGATCGCCGGAATAATATACCTTAGTTCCTGACTTTGCTAGCAGTTCTAACACCAAAAGCCCTGCCAGTCTTGGCTGCCCATTCATGCACATGCACGACTTTTCTCCACAGATCAGGGCAAAAACAGACGGGTTTTCCACGATAAAGATCTCATGATCCACACACTCGATACGCTCCCATTCAGAAAGTACTGTAAGCGGCACCTGCACCATATTTTTTTCCTGACAGAATCCGTCCATCCCTCTGTGCAATTCTCCGTTCTTTTTGATCGCATGCACGTTATAAAGCAATGCATAATTGGAAATATCATCGATTAATATCCCGGCAAGAAGATAGCTTTTCTGTCTCTTATATGCAGGAAACATTTCTAAAGTTTCCACCTGTATGCCCCTCTGTCCTAAATCCATTTGTATGACCTGATAAAGGATCTTTCCCTCTGCCGTGCCCTGGTCAAATGCATGCGGATTTCCGGTTACAGCAGCGGCAAATACCGCGAGGTACACGCTCTTTTGTGTGCGGTACGGCAAAGCGTTATATAGGTTCGCACACAGCCAGAGAAGGCGTTTCCACTCTTTTAAGTTCTCTTTGTCGCTGCTTTTTAAAATATTTTCGAATGTATCAAACTCCAAAAAGGCAGGAGTCCCTTTGAAATTTTCAAGGAACTCCTTTTTTATCTCCCGTATCTGATTTTCTTTAAATGCCTTTTCCTCTGCCTTTCCAATCAGCGCTTTTCCAAAATACTCTGCCAGCACTTCTTCCGGTGTGACCGTCCCATATTTGCTGCAGGAAAGTGCTTTTCGGAATTTTTCAGCAGAAACCGTAATACTTTTTTTGCCATGAAAATTCTGGCAGAAGAATCCTTCTAACGTGTCAAGTCCGTCCCCAGATATATTCTTTACAGTCACTTTACCCGAAAATCTGCCGTAGGAACTGTATTTCTCACGAAAACCTGTAAAGATGCGCTGCCAGATCTCATTTTGCCTGAAATATGCCACGCAGTCACGTTTTAACTTTTCATGCCCTGTCAAATTGTTCAATCTCTATCCCTCTTTGTTCTACTTTTTCTTCATCATCTAACAGTTCTTTACTGTGTCCGTTCCATAAATAAGGCATTACGGTAACAAATTTCGCGTTTTCCGGGCGGATCAGCTGATAAATTGCCAGCGCATCCAGCGTATCACAGTCTCCCCACAATACCTGTGAATTGATAATAAAATCAAATTCAAACTGTGTCATCAGGCGGAACATGTCTCTGATATTCCGGTTGTCGACACCGGCAAATGCCTCATCTAACGAGATCAGTCTCGGCGCATCCGCCCTGCCGCCCTGATATTTTGCAACGACAGCAGAAAAGAGCGGTACATACATGGACATTGCTTTTTCTCCTCCACTGAACGTACCAAATACACTATTGGTCAGTTCCTTCTGGCGCTCTCCGCTTTTTTGGGAGAACAACTGAAATTCAAACCATTTTCTATAATCAAGTGTTTCTTTCATGATCTGATAAAAGGAGATCATTCCGGCACTGTCACGCGCATTGCGTCTCGCCTCGTCGACCTTTGACCTGAAATGTGCAGAAAGTCTTGCCGCCTCTTCTTCACTCATCAGACGGTAATCTTTCTTTAACAGTTCTACCAGTTCCCTGGTGTCAAGCTGATCCTCTTTTTCGGCTGTCTTACTCCTCCATCTGAGACTCAGTTTCAGACCGCTTGACGTATCCATGCCATTCATCAGCGTATTCATTTTCTGCACCCACAGATTCGACGCATTGATCTTTCCCCGGATCTTGCGGCTCACAGTATTGGCCAGAATATCTTCGAATAATTCCCGGTCTCCGTCTTTGATCAGGTTTTCAAGCTCACTGATGTCTTCATCAAGATGTGTCAGCAGACTTGCAAACGTTACCTTCGTCCCCTGATATCTTGCTGTGATATCAAGCCGCTTTGGGGTATAATCATCTATTTTTTCACTCTCATCCGATTCTGCAAATAATTCATTCTGCGTAAGCTGATAATCGGTCAGAAAACCTCTGTTTTCAAAATATACCCTGTTGAGGTCAGCGATAATACTGTTTTTTTCCATATCTTTGATATCTGTCAGCAGATAATCATAAATATGCCCTGCATCATCCGTAATCTCTTCTGGTACAGCCACATAAAAAAGTCCCCTCTCCTGTTCATAACATTTCCGGTAAAATTCCACTTTCTTTTCATATACCTTTATCGTATCCGCATTGCTGATACGGTTCGCTTCGATCAGCTTTGCTTCATCCGTCTTTTGTGTTTTTTCGGTCACACGTTTCTGAAACTCTTTCGGAAATGCATTCAGCCACGAAATGCAGGCATCTAACCTGTCTTTGACCGCTTCATAATCTGTCAGGGCAAGCTGTTCCAGAATGGATGTTCTTTCTTCCTGTTTTGAACTGATCTGCTTTTCGGTCTCCCTTATGTCATATCTGATCTGATCCATATCAAGATCTAAATCTTCTAAATGAACTTTGCGCTCCCTTAAGTATGCCGCGCTTCTTAAAATCATTTCATGTGCCGACTTTAACTCTACCAGATTTTTATCATATTCCTCCGCTGCACTTTTTGCACTCTGGAACGTCTCATAAGTACAGTTGAGATACAATTTTTCAGCGATCTCAATCGCACCCTTTTTCTTTTCCTTTATTTCTTCCAGAAAGGCTGTCAGCTGCTCCCCCGTCTTTTCATTTTCACCCCGCAGCAATTCATACTTTTGTTCTTCCGCTAAGAGCAGCTTCATTGCCTCCCTCAGATCCGTATCGCCCGGAAGCGCATCATATTCTGATTTCAGCCGGTCCTTCCGTTCTGATAAATTGTTTCGTTCTCTCTCTAAACCTGCAATCTTTTCCTCTAACACCAATATCAGATTTTTACATTCTTCTATTTTTGCAAGCCTGTGTCTTTCCCTCGCTTTACTGCCCAGATACCCTGCTTCATATTCCCCGGTAACTGTTCCAGCCAGAACACCCATATGATAGGAACCATCCTCAGAAACTGACACTTCATTCTCACCGCCATAAGCGATACTTGAAAGGATTTTTGTCAGTCTCTGGTTTGAAAAAATATCATTGACTTCCTCGTTTAGTTCCAGTACGTCCAACAGACTCTTTTCTGCCTGCGTTTTTCCTGCAAAAAGATAATGGTCTTCGCACCCTTTTACCGGTGTAAGAACCTGTTCCCTGTATTGCTCATCCACCACAATTGCATCGAGTATTCCCATTTTTAGCAGGGCTTCTTCTAAATGGTTACAGGCATCTTCATCCAGCTCTGATCCAAACTCTATCACTTTATAAAATTCCTGATATGGGATCCCTGCTTCATCCAGCCTCTGACGGTTTCTTATCACAGCTTCTGATCTCTGTGGCTGTGGTTCTTTCTGATTTTCCCACTCACTCAGCTCTGTTTTTGCTTCATCGAGTTCTGTTTTTGCTGTTTCCTGCTCCAGAAGAATGGAATTGATCTGCGTTTCTATTTTAGACTGCTTTTTAATCCATTGATCTGCAGCCTTCTGGCGTACCACCGCGTAGTCAGAATTTTCCTCATACGTATCTGCGAATGTACTGAGCTCCCTCAATAGTTCCTTTTCCAATTTCAGTTCCACATTGTTTTCATTCCATTGATAAAGTGCTTCTTTCCACTCATTTTCTACCTGGATCAGCATGTTTTCAAATTCCGATATTTTTCGCTGGAGTGCGTCTAATTCCCGGATCTGCTTCTCCCTTTTCTGGATCATTTCATCCTTCTGCCGGTCAAGACTTTTAAGTTCTGCGAGCAATTTTTCTCCATCATTGATATATTGACGTGTATGTTCAAACTGCTGCCTGTGAAGATCAAATTTATAATCATTTTCCAGATCAGCGCACAGTTCCTCACTCATAAATGCAAATTCCTGGAATGCCATCTGGTCTGCTTCCTCACTCATATCTTCTAACAGAGTCTCTACTTCTTTTTCTTTTTCATACTTTCTGTTTTCTTCCTCTTTGATCTGGTTTGTGACATCTCTGTACTGTGCTTCCTTTGCAGCCAGAAATGACTTTTTATCCGCAAGGATTTTATCATGAGCCTCAAGTTCTTTGGTGAGCTGTGCCTCTCTGCCCTTTAGCGCAACTGCATCACTTTTATTGAGGGACTCCTTTTCTTTTTCTAAGGTTTCCTTCTTCTGATTCATCTGCAGAATCTCTGTTTCAAGTTCCTCAATCTTCCGGTTACATTCTGCATATTTATCCTCATATGCCTTTTGTTCTGCTGCCGCTTTTTGTAATCTCTGCTTTGTACGTTCATATCTGTCCGCTTTTTCACAGAGCAGAAGTTTATTATATTTCTGGAAAACCGCATTGATCTTTTCAGCAGCCCCTCTCGCCTCCCTGCGCCCCTTTAAATTCATATTCATCATGTCCATATTTTCAATGGCTTCTGACATCGGACGCAGATCCTCATCCGAAAGCGGCTGGAGAGAATCACTCAATATATCATTGATCACAGACGGTTTGAAATCCTTTGACAGCTTTGGGGTTCGAAGCTGGATCAGCAGATCTACCATTTCCTTATATTCATCTGCAGTCTCAAATCCAAATATCTGTCTGTTGACATAATCCATGTAATCTGCCTGACGATCAAATACTCTTCCGCCTTCTGCCACCCTGTTTTCCAGTTCTTTTTTGGAAAGGGTCACTTTCTCACCCATATCTTTGTACAAGAAAAAGTCTTTGCCGATGCGTCTTCCATCTGTCAGACTGAAATACCATTTATCGAGCGGTTTATTTCGCTTTGCGCGGATTCCCATTCCGATCGTCAGATATGTTTCACTGTCTTTTCTTTTGAATTCAAGATAAAGATAACCAGTTCTCTCTTCCCTTCCATCATTTTCCTCAAGAAGATAGCTGCTCATTTTACGATCCCTTGAACCAAACGGATCAAGTCTCTCCGGACTCATATTTCCGTCTAATAGTAACGGCACAACACTCTGCATCGTTACCGATTTTCCGGAACCGTTTGAACCACGGAGAAGCATCCGCCCCTTTACAAAAGGAAATTCCTGTTCATCATAATACCAGAAATTGATCAGCCCAATTTTATTTGCCTGCCATCTACTGTTCATTTTCATTTCCTCCTGTGTAATCCTGCGGATAACTTCCCTGTATTTTTCCGACAAGCGGACAGATTTTTATCTGATGCATATCATCCACTTTTTTTATAAACATCCAGCGTTCCATTTCATCTGTTACGTTTTTTATAAACTCCCCTTCCGGCATATCCCGGTAAAGTTTCGCAAAACCAGATCCATATTCCTTTTTCACATCCAGGATCAGAGATTCAAACTCAATCTTATCAACAAGACTCATTTCTTCCGGCGTTATTTTCCACACCTTACCTTCTATTTTTTCTCTGATCTTTCCAAAGGCAAGCATTAAAATATCTGCCAGGGAATTGTTCTCCGGAAAAGCAGCTCCCATCCGGCAGTCCTGTCCGGATAAAAGAAATGCACTTCCCCGATGAATCTGTACATGACATTCAAAAAGCTGTTCTAATTCTTCAGAAAGCCTGTATCCGTAATATTTTAAATACTCGAAATCCTCCCCGGATCCATCTTCCCTGTACACTGCCGGTGCAAACAACAGTCTCTTATATACTCTGTGCCTTCTGGCTAATCCGCGGTCCTCGTCCACTTCAAACCATTCACTTTCCCGGAAATCTTCCGGTTTTGTATACTCCATGATATCCCGGGAAAAATTTCTCATAAAATATTTGGATGCCCCTGTATTTTCATATAAGACCTCGCCCCCGGCATCATCCATAAACACATCATCTGTTCCATCCGTCACACGGACCATTCCCTGTTCCACCGTATAGCGGAGTACCCGGATGAGTTTTCTCCGGTTGTTGTACAATGTCCAGTCTGTGATCTCACCGGGCATCACCGCCGTCATATATTCCGTCAGCTGTGACAGTATAAACTGCTCCTGTGCATCTTTATCTTCCAGAAACATCAATAAAATACACAGATACACATATTCTTCTTTCGAAGAGAACTGGCCAATTCCCATAAACTGCTCCGGGATGACCGGTATCTTTTCCAGTTTTATCAGCAAAGAATTATCTATGGTCTGACAGCCCAATTTATCTGTCACATATTTCCGGATCTCCCCGACTGCATCCCTGACCCTGTAATACAGTTCCTTATCTTCTGATTTCAGTATCCAGCGTCTGTTTAACAAAATTTCAAGCTCTTTCATACGCTCTTCTCCTGAAATACGATCCTCATCTTTGGCATGGTAAAATTGCCATCCTCACAATGCACCACACATTTTTCTGCCATATTACTTTTGTCTAAACGATATCTTCTGCCATCATCCGTCCTTGCAGAAAAATCAACCGACTCCATTGCATCTGAAATCCATTTTAAAAGTATTTCCCGGATTCTCGGCTCCAAAATGGGCAATGCAGAAAAGTCAATGGCTCCATCTTTTTCTAACATCTTTATTTTCTTTTCCTCTTCCTTTTGCTGCTCTAACATTTTCCTGCGTGTTTCTAATTTTTTTTCGGTTGATTCTATGATGGAACTTCTTTTTGTCTTTTCCCGGTATGTGCGCACTCTCGGTTTCAGTTCTATCTGAATCGGCTTTTCTTCATACACTCCCCGGTTCATGCTGTCCGTCTCTCTTACCTGATCCCCTGCGATATGAAATGTTTTTTCCATCCCAAAAACCATGGCAGACATTTTGTGTGCTTCCTCAAGATTTTCACATCTCATAAACATTTCAGCGACTTTTCTGTATTCCTCTTTGCGGTTTGCACCGAGTGCATTTTTTTCACTCAATTGTGCTGCATACCGCGTGATTCTCCGTATGATCTCATTTGTCACGTCAAAAAGTTTTGCTGCCTCATTTTCCTGTCCTTCACTGCCCACAAACCAGTCATAAATACTTTTAAAACGTCCCTCTGCCTTCTGCCGGATCATTTTTTCAGACACTTCCACTTCCATACGCGGAATCAAAAGCTCATATTCGACGATCTTATCAAATACCGCCTCGCGCATATCACTTTCCTGCGTTTTCAGACACTCCTCAATCACACCGACATTGCGCTGCAGACCTTTGATAAAACTGCGCAGATACTCAATCAGTCTGTCTTTAAACACCAGAAATTCCTTTGTGCGCATCATTTCCTCTGCCTTTACGCTGTTTAAGTCCCTGATATAATCCTGATAATTCTGATTCAGCCTCATAAAATCATTGTTTAAATCCGTCCACCATGTATAAACTTCATTCTTATCTTTCCCTGCCATCTCTGGAAAACGTTCCATATTTCTCCGTATCCGCTCAAGCAGCGTAGGTTCTAACGATGCCCCTTCAATAAAAAGATTTTCAAGACGGATCACAAGTCTCTCAATCTCGACACTGTATTCCGACATCTGGTAACGGTACTTCTTATTTTTAAATTCTTCTATGGAAGACACTCTTCTTGTGTCCTGTATCGTGTTTAAATTTTTCCATTCCGTAAGCATCGTCAGATCCTGCTGGCACTGCTCGATTTTATACTCTGACCAGAACGGATCTTTTAACATTTCCTCATAAACTTCTTCTAAATACAGCCAGTATTTTAACTTTTCATAATTCTCAAAAAAAATGCGCATAATGCAACGATACCTGCTGACATTATCCGCATTTAAATATTTTGCCTCTGTGAGTGGTTTTAATAATTTATCTGATACCTGCAACGCGACATGTTCTCCTTTATTCATGATACGCCAGAACCAACTGCCTGATTCTGATATTTGTGGTATGTCTGAATCAGCTTCAACCGCCTGATTCCAGTTACTTTCCAACTTTTATTCCAATGTTTATATTATACTTACAAATTGAGACAGCCGCAAGAAAATTTTTGTTTCATTTTAAGATTTACAGATTTTCTGTTACAGTTCGCACTTCCAGTGTGACCAACAACAATTACAGTCTATGAAAAGTGCCTCTTTGAGGCAGGGACTGTAATCTCACAACAATATACACTACGGCACATAGCTTGACAGCCAATCGTCAAGCTTGCGTCTGAACAGTAGCGATTTTCTCTCAAATTCACTGTTTTACATAACTTACCAGCCATTAAGTTGTAAAGAATCTTTTGATATCACAATCCTATAAAAAAAGACACTAAATTAATAGTGTCTTCCATACCTCAGTATAAATAGCGAGAAAGAGACTTGAACTCTTAACCTCCCGGGTATGAACCGGACGCTCTAGCCAGTTGAGCCATCTCGCCATATATTTATTTGAACAAAAAAATATTGATACCTTCAAAACTTCATACAGAACTCCGATTTTTTCGAAAATGGTCATTGCCACTTTCCATGCGAACATTGTTCGCATTGTTTTGGTCAAGCCCTCGATCGATTAGTAACAGTCAGCTCCACACGTTACCGTGCTTCCACCTCTGCCCTATCTACCTTGTACTCTTCAAGGGATCTTACTCACTTATGTGAGGGATATCTCATCTTGAGGGGGGCTTCACGCTTAGATGCCTTCAGCGTTTATCC
>ERZ772897.6-NODE-6-length-191975-cov-6.658014_pt1 | contig 191975 bp, 178 predicted proteins | sample MGYA00512125_ERZ772897 | MGnify/ENA primary metagenome ERZ772897 (study PRJEB29015, sample SAMEA2737660) | human gut metagenome | biome: human gut; feature: human-associated habitat; material: faeces | place: China | collected 2012 ... | reverse complement strand
CGACACGCAGATCATCGGCAGCGGCAGCATGCTCAGAACCGCCGTGATTTTCTTTTACTGCGCCAACGAAGGCATCTCTATCACCGAAAACGCCGCGCGCATCGGCCTGCCTGTGCCGGAGAAGCTCAGGAAAATCATGGAACAGCTGAAGGGGAAGTGAATGAAGAAAGGGCTCCGCGATTTTGAGGAATCGGGGGCGCGGATGAGGAGGGAAAAAGAATCGACCATAAAAATACATAGAAAAATTATCATGTATTTTTATGATCGAACATGGTATAATCAAGACAGAGAAAATTAGTTTACAACAGGATGTGAGTATATGCCTATACTGGATCGAAATGTCAAAACATGGCGAAAGAAAGATCTGCTGGCGCATATGACCGACTACAAGTTTCGCCAACTGGTAAAGGCACAACGCCTGTCCCGCATACAACATGGCATCTACATCTTTTCTCCAGCGAAAGAAAGCGATAACGACCTCGTACTGATTCAGCAATTTTATTCGCAGGCCATTATAAGCATGTTTTCCGCGGCTGATTTCTATGGCCTGACGACGATGATTCCTCGCTCTGTACAAATCACGCTGCCGAGCCAGGGGACCCGTTGTCTGGAGAAGCCGAAATATCCAAGGGTAGAGTATTTCTTCGCAGGGAGAAATATCATCGATTTGGGCTGCGAGGTACACAAGATAGATGATTATCCTGTTCGTATATATAACAGAGAACGAGTCGTTTGTGATATGTTCCGCTATCTACGCCGCGTCGGACAGGACATGGCCATAGAAGTCTTCAATAATTACATGAGGGACAAAAAGCGTCGTAATCTGGACAAACTTGTTGATTATGCACGTCAGCTGCGCGTTTACAAGTACATCAGTAAGTATGTGGAGGTTTATGTAGGATGAACGGACAGAGTGTTCACGATCGCTTGAAAAACCTACGCCGGACGACAGGCAAAAACCTGCAGGAACTGATGGTACTTTACAGCATGGAACGTTTCATTTATCGGCTGTCTGTCTCGGATTATAAAGATAAGTTTGTCTTAAAAGGAGGAGCTCTTCTGTACTCAATGCTGGAGAACAAGGCGAGAATGACGCGTGATATGGATTTTTTGGCCAATCATATCAGCAATTCTCATGAGTCTATTGCCGCGTTTGTACAGGACATTGCTGCCATCAGTCTTGATGATGCCGTGACTTTTGATGTAGACTCGCTGGATGTCTCTGATATAGCGGAGGATGCAGAATATCATGGAGTCCGATGTTCGTTGCTGGCTCATATAGGACAGGCTGAAATCCCAACCAAGATCGATATCGGTTTTTCTGACGATGTCTATCCGGTGCCAGACCTTATGGAGTTTCCTTCGTTACTTGGAATGGAACCGCCGCGTTTGCTAGGATACCCGATAGAAGCCGTTATTGCCGAGAAGTATGAGGCAATGATTTCTCTAGGGATGATGAACAGTCGTTTCAAGGATTTCTATGACATCGTTTTTTTGAGTGGTATCTATGAGATAGAAGGCGCAAAGCTGCAACAGTCGTTGTTTAATGTCTTGCGGCAACGAGGAACAAATTTAAGCCGAACCATATATACTTCTGATTTTGTAGACGAAAAGCGAAAACAATGGCAAGCATTCAAAAATCGCATAGGAAGCGACAGCGATTTATCTTTCCAAGACATTATGCAGCATATTAAGAAATTTATGCTGCCGGTACATGAGGCAATTGAACGGGGGCAAAAATTCTCGGCATATTGGAATAAGGCTTCTTGGATCTAGATCGAGAAACGACTGTCAAGCGAGACAGGCTTCAAGGGCATCTGTCAGAAGGTGATGATCTTCTGCCTCGTCGGCATGGCGAACCTCCTCGACACGCAGATCATCGGCAGCGGCAGCATGCTCAGGACGGCCGTGATTTTCTTCTATTGCGCCAACGAGGGGATCTCCATCACCGAGAACGCTGCGCGCATCGGGCTGCCTGTGCCGGAGAAGCTAAAAAAGGTCATGGAGCAGCTGAAGGGGAAGTGAAGGGAGAATATGCGAACAGCCAAGATAGAAGCTGGCGTTTGTCGTGGTATCGTATAGGCGCGGTGCCGGTCAAGGATACTATATAAGAGAAGACCGCATGAGAAAATCCGGTACAGGACATCGAGAAGGATGTCTTGTACCGGATTTTTTATTATGAGATGATATTAATTATCAAGTAGGTGACGATACATATCGCGGAAGTCCTTCAGCTCCTTAGAAAAGGTACGCTGTTTTCGTCCAAGAATTTCGGCTATCTTGCGGGCAGAGCTCCCATCCTGTAAAAGTCGGATGATGCGGTTTGCATCTGGGTCAGTTTCACGAAGACGCATAATGAGATATTCCAGCAGATCACGATCAGCCATCAATCCTTCTGGCGTTGGATTGTCATCTTGAATGTAATCTCCCCGCGTTCCATTGCCATCAGGGAGTGGTTCATCCAATGAAATGGTCGTGTAATTGTGGAATTCGCAGTCCTGGCAAACCCCGTCACACAGCCACCACTTATTGCGTGAGCAGGAGCATTCGCCATGGTACTGCATACGTTTGCGAAGCGCGGTACGCCAGCGGTCGTACTCGCGATACTTTTCCTCTGAGACCTCGAACCAAGTACGGGTGATCTTGTCGTAAATTCGTTTACTGTGTTTGTCCTTGTTTTGCATTTGCAATGCCTCCGTTCGTTTTTCCCGAACCGAGGCATCGCGCAAAAAAAGCATGACTGACCATACGGAACGGGAATTTAACTCGTTCGCTTGGCCAGCCATGCTCGTAGACTGGTTTCTCTGTTCATTTGTGACTGCTACAGCCGCTCGAGCCACCTCTGTGCACCGGGGTGAACGGCAGTAATCGTCGGACCTTTTAACGACTTGCCCAGGTCAAAATAGAATGGAATTATGTGCTGCCTGAATCGTGTATAAGATATGCGAGGCTGCTAATTCGCATGACATAAGCGTATATTAGTGATATACTAAAATTATTCGTGATACGAATTACTAAATTCGCGTTTTGCATAAAGGGTTGGAAAAAGAGTTGAAAACAGGGATAATAAAGGAGATTGAGAGACGCATCTGGCAATGGGCTACAAGAACTTGTTGATGCCAATGGGTGCGTATCTCAATCTCGTGTTAGAAAATCACTCTCTGTTATGTAGATGCTTTATCAAAATCATGATGAAAGCACAGCAGACCTCGCTGGAACCTTTCAAAGGCCCTTTGCAAAGAACACATACATATATGAAAGGTAAGTAGTTCTAAATCCGTGTCCTTTTGATAAGTGAGGTGGCATAGGCAGATGGAGAGGCATATGGAGAGCCTTTTAGATGTAATCAGCTCACGACTAAAGGAGTTATTCGCAGGTGAGACTGATGCTGTAGCTGCAGACAAGCTCCTTATGACACAGGGGAATCTGAATAAGATAAAGAATGGAAAGCAGACCCCAACGCTCGACACACTGAAATTGATCAGCCAGAAGTACCATGTGTCGGTGGACTGGATCTTGGGGCTGAAGGATGATAAGGATGTTCATTCAATAAACATTGAGAACTTGGATTATAGCCAGGTTTTTATGGTGATGGATAAACTTCAGGTGAATCAGACTGTCATACCTGCACGGGCCGACGAGGTAGAGAGAAGTGCTACGGATGAGAATGTGGATGAAAGTCGTTCGGTTTCTACAAAAGGCGTAGATTATGATCTTTTCAGGATCAATGACCCTGTACTTTCCTTCATACTTCGGAGACGGGGGAAGTTAATAGAGGTGGATCAGAGTTTGTTGGATGACTGGAAAGAAAAACACCTGCCAGAGTATCGGGGCTTGCCTCTTCTTGAGGGTAGTGATGCGATGAAGGAATACATGAGCAGTCGGCGAACAGGTAATAGTGACGGTGACTGGAGCACCAGCTTAGCAGAATATATGAGGAAGAACAAAGACGAGGGGCGTAAAAAAGATGAGTAACACCAATACTGCAGATGTCGGATTTGAGAAGGAATTGTGGGACGCGGCCTGCGTCCTTCGTGGCAATATGGATGCCTCAGAGTACAAGAATGTTATCTTGGGGCTTATTTTCCTCAAGTACATCTCGGATAGTTTCGAGAAAAGGCACCAGGCTCTTGTAGAAGAGGGGGAGGGGTTTGAAGAAGACCGCGATGAATATGAAGCGGAAAATATATTCTATGTCCCCAAGGGGGCCCGGTGGAATGATATCGCTACTGCTGCGCATACACCTGAGATCGGGACAGTCATTGATAATGCAATGATTGCGATTGAAAAGGAAAACAAATCACTGAAAGGCATTCTCCCTAAGAATTTTGCCCGTCCGGAGCTTGACAAGAGACGTCTGGGAGAAGTTGTCGATATCTTTACGAATAAGGTAAAGATGGACAGTACGGATGAAAAAGATGTCCTTGGCCGTACATATGAGTATTGCTTGAGAAATTTTGCTGAGCAGGAAGGGAAGAACGCCGGGCAATTCTATACGCCATCCTGTGTCGTTCGTACGATCGTGGAGTTCCTGCAGCCGTATAAGGGGCGCGTGTATGATCCGTGCTGTGGTGCCGGTGGAATGTTTGTTCAGTCTGCAAAATTTGTCGAGGCACATCAGGGACAAATCAATGATATTTCCGTATTCGGTCAGGAAAGTAATCCGACAACATGGAAAATGGCAAAGATGAACCTGGCGATTCGTGGCATTGATGCCAATCTGGGCAATATTCCAGAGGATACTTTCCTAAGTGATCAGCATCCAACCATGAAGGCAGATTTCATCATGGCTAATCCGCCATTCAATCTGAGCCCATGGGGGGCCGATAGATTGAAAGAAGATCAACGCTGGACGTATGGCATGCCGCCAGCTGGTAATGCGAACTTTGCCTGGATGGAGCATATGATCTGGCACTTGGCACCGGATGGCAGAATCGGCATGGTGCTCGCTAATGGCTCTCTTTCTTCTAATACAGGCGGAGAAGGTGACATCAGAAAAAACATCATCAATGCCGACCTTGTGGAGTGCATCGTCGCAATGCCGGGACAGCTGTTTTATACCACTCAGATTCCGGTGTGCCTTTGGTTCCTGAACAAGAACAAGAAGCGCAAAGGGGAGACGCTGTTTATTGACGCAAGGAAAATGGGCACAATGGTAAGCCGTAAACTGCGTGAGCTGACCGACAGTGATGATCCAAAGAACCCAGGAGATATTCAGAAGCTCGCGCAAACCTATAAGGAATTTGTGTCCGGCTCGCTGGAACCGGTAAAGGGCTATTGCGCTGCCGTATCTACAGAAGAGATCGCCAAGCAGGACTATATTCTGACTCCAGGGCGCTATGTCGGTATCGAAGAGCAGGAGGACGATGGAGAACCCTTCGAGGAAAAGATGAATCGTCTGACATCTGAGCTGTCAGTGATGTTTAAAAAATCCCATGAGCTTGAGGGCGAGATCAGGAAAAATCTGGGGGCGATTGGGTATGAAATTTAATCAGTACATCATGGAAAATGTCCTTGAAGCAATAATTGATTACCGCGGAAAAACTCCTCGTAAATCTCCCTCAGGGATTACGACCTTAAGCGCAAAAGCTGTGAAAGATGGATATATCGATTACACGAACTGTTACTTTATCTCTTCTGAAGAATATAAGCGTTTCATGGTAAGAGGATTTCCCAATATTGGAGATGTTTTGCTAACAACTGAGGCACCTTTGGGAAATGTTGCAAGGCTTGATAGAAGTGACATTGCTTTAGCGCAAAGGCTTTTGACGCTGCGTGGAAAGGATGGTGTCCTTGATACAGGATTTTTATATTATTATCTTCGCTCCCCAATCGGGCAGAAAAAATTAAAAGAAAGAGAGACAGGTACAACTGTTACTGGCATAAAACAATCTGAATTCAGAAAAATAGAGATAGATATTCCTAATTATTCTGTCCAGAAAAAAATAGCAGGAATTCTTAATACAATTGATCAGAAAATAATATTAAATAGGAAGATAAACAAGAATTTACAGGCGCAAGCCCAAGCCATATATACTCATCTGATCATCGATGAAGCCGATGAATCGTGGCACAGCGGTTTGCTGTCCGATATTGCCACAATCACTATGGGGCAATCACCCAAGGGAGATACCTATAACGAAAATGGCACAGGCACTGTATTTTTCCAAGGCAGAGCAGAATTTGGATTCCGTTTTCCTACACGAAGGCTTTATACAACAGACCCCAAGCGCATGGCTCAAGATAATGATGTTCTTATGAGTGTCAGAGCACCCGTTGGAGATCTCAATGTAGCATTTGAAGACTGCTGTATAGGTCGCGGACTCGGCGCTATTCATTCAAGGGATAATCACCAATCCTTTGTGTTCTATACAATGTTGGCCCTTCGTGATCAGCTTGATATCTTTAACGGAGAGGGTACTGTTTTTGGGTCAATCAATCGTGATGCCTTAAACTCTATGCCAATTCGCATTCCGCCTCGAGAGGTCATCGATAAATTCGAGAATATTGTTTCACCAATGGATGCTGTAATTCGGAACAACTATGAGGAAAGCTGTCGCCTACAAGATATCCGAGATAGCCTGCTTCCACGCCTGATGTCAGGCGAGATCGACATTTCTAACGTCGATCTCTAAGCCACATATAAATTCTTGTTTATAGCTCCCACCAACGGCGGGAGAAACAACCAACGGAACTGCCGTTGATGTCGTTCTCTGGAAACAAGCAATAGAAGGAGAATTGACAATATGAAAGAATCCATCAGGCAGGAAGTGCTGCAGCGGATGTTGCCACTTCTGGACAATGCGCAAGCGAAGGCCCTCGCACAGACGCTAGAAACTGTGCTGTGCAAGTACATAGAAGGCAGGCCAGATGAAGATGAGATCAGTAGTCAGAAACTGCTGCAGAAGTTCCTTAAGGCCAAACGTATTGAAGGGTGCTCGGAACGAACGCTAAAGTATTATCAAAATACGATTACGCACATGCTGACAAAAATCGACAAGGAGGTGACGCACATCATCACGGAGGATTTGCGGACATATTTGACGGAGTATCAGAGGGAAAATCAGATCAGCCGGGTAACGGTAGACAATGTGCGTCGTATACTATCGAGTTTCTTTTCCTGGCTGGAGGATGAGGAATACTTGCTCAAGAGCCCCATCCGCAGGATCCATAGAGTGAAGACGGCAAGCAACATCAAGGAGACGTATTCCGATGAGGAATTGGAAAAGATGCGCGATGGCTGCGAAGAAAAACGCGACCTTGCCCTGATCGATCTTTTGGCCTCAACAGGAATGCGTGTTGGTGAATTGGTGCGTCTTAACCAGGCGGATATTGACTTCAACGAACGGGAATGCAAGGTGTTCGGTAAAGGCGACAAAGAGCGGATCGTTTATTTCGATGCCCGTACGAAGATCCATCTTCGAGAATATCTTGACAGCCGAAACGATGATTGCGACGCTCTGTTCGTGGGTTTGAAGGCTCCATATTCCCGACTGACCATCGGTGGTGTGGAGTCAAGAGTTCGCGAGATTGGAAAGCGGCTAGCAATCGGGAAGGTACATCCACACAAGTTCCGGCGGACACTTGCTACAAAGGCGATTGATAAAGGAATGCCCATTGAGCAGCTACAGCAGCTTCTCGGGCATAAAAGGATAGATACGACGCTTCAATATGCGATGGTTAAACAGAGCAACGTAAAGATAGCGCATAAGAAATATATAGGATAGGAAGTGGATTGATGGCACAAGTTTTAAGATTTGGAGATTTTGCTTCGTTCAAATATGGGAAGATGCCAAATAAAAATAAGCTGAAAGAGAGTGGTATTTATCCTGTTTATAGTGGATACCGCTATCTTGGATATTATGATGAATACAATACGGAAGCGAACCAACTTATAGTGGTCGCAAGGGGGGTAGGAGGAACTGGCGATGTTAAATTAACAAAGGAAAGATGTTATTTGACCAACCTCTCAATATCGGCAGATATTGATGAGGATGTAGCTTTACCTGAATTCCTTTATTATTACTTTAAGCCACATAATCTCCGGTACCTTGATTCTGGCTCGGCTCAGTCGCAAATTACGATATCTGTTCTTGAAAAGGTTTCGATACCTATTCCAGATATTTCAGAGCAAAAAGCAATCGTTGGTTACTTGAAGCTAATTGATGACAAGATCGAGGAAAATGAAAAGATAAACAAGAATTTAGCGGCTTAGAGGTCGATGTCAGAGACATCCAACTCACCAGACATCAACCGTGGAAGCAAGCTGTCACGCAATGTGGCAAGTTTCTTATTTTCGAGGCAATTGACAACGATTTGATCAATCATAGGTGATGTTAGTTCGTCAAATTGATCAAGGGTATTGCTATCGGGAAGGTAGAGCTCAAATGCGTCATAATCCTTCTTCCCAATATGAATGACAGTTGTAGACACTTGCGTTTGCTCAATTCTATAAAGCAACGGTTTAATAGTGAACAGGACGAAAGCTTTCCCTTTTGGCCTCTTGTTATTAAAGATGCATACTCGCTGATTAAGCCAAGCTTCAGTATTCCCCCAGATGTATGGCCGGAATTCACCATCCATGCCAACAACAATATCTCCGGGCTGAATCAAATGGCCTTTAGGGTGATTCTCGGTAGTGTATGTGACAAATGCTTGATCTCTCAAATCGCGGATTCGGATGATAGGTATACCTTCTCCATCGGTATTAAAGAGCTTTGATGAGAAAGGTGCGCCATAGATTATGTCAGCGATGGAGTATATATCTGACCTACGCCAATCAAATGGACGACTGCCGCCAAAAGGAATGAAGTCGGTAAACCAAGCTTTATAAAGCGATTCCATCTGCTGAAGTAAATTCTTGTTTATATCCCGAAGTGCCCATGTCCCAAATACACATAATACATCAATAAATAATCGAACGGAGGAAATACCATGGAGGGTTCATTCACAGAAGCCAGCTATGAAAATTCCATCATTGAGCTTCTTGAAAATATGGGTTATACGCATGTATACGGCCCAGACTATGAGCGCGACCTGACAGATCCTCTTATGGAAGATCAGCTTAGGAGTTCGCTTGAGATACTCAATCCACAGTTGCCCTCACAGGCTATTACTGAAGCAATCTATAAATTGAAGACGTACGAGGCGGGAGCACTGATTTCAAAGAATGAAGTGTTCATGGACTATCTTCAGAATGGAATTGATGTAACGTATCGGGAGGGGGACGCCCAGCGGTCAACCTTGGTAAAGGTCGTCGATTATGAAACGCCTTCCAATAATAGTTTCATTGTGGCGAACCAATGGACTGTAAAAGACTATGAAACCAAGCGGGCAGATCTGATCGTATTTCTGAATGGCCTGCCAATTGTGTTAATTGAGTTAAAGTCACCAAAGGCAGAAGAGGTGACGATTGAGGACGCATATCTACAGATCCAGAACTATATGAAATCCATAGAGAGCGTCTTTATCTATAATGCTTTCTGCATCATCAGCGATCAGGCACAAACGCGAGCAGGGACGATTACGGCCAGTCTTGAGCGTTTCATGGAGTGGAAGACGATCGATGGTGATTACGAGGATACAAGGTTTGCGGATTTCACCACGCTGTTTAAGGGGATGTTCGAGAAGAACCGTTTTCTCGACATCATTCATAATTTCATATGTTTTTCCAAAGAAAGTGGCGGAGCTGCTAAAATCTTGGCAGCCTACCATCAGTATTTCGCTGTCAGAAAAGCTGTCGAATCTACCGTGAAAGCCAGTAGCAAGGGCGGCGACGGCAGGGGCGGCGTTTTTTGGCATACGCAGGGTAGCGGCAAATCCCTCTCCATGGTTTTTTATGCACATCTCCTCCAGCAGGCGATGAATAGTCCGACGTTAGTTGTCATTACGGATCGGAATGATCTGGATGATCAGTTATACACGCAGTTCAGCAAGTGTAAGGATTTCTTGCGTCAAGCGCCAGTGCATGCGGATAAGCGGAAGCTCTCTGATGAAGAAAAAAAGAATAACGCCCAGATCATCGGTTTAATGGACTGGCTCGATGGCAGAGAAGCGAATGGCATCATTTTTACCACTATGCAGAAGTTCGAAGAGACGGATGAGCCACTGTCAAAGCGTAAAAATATTGTTGTCATGGCGGACGAAGCACATCGGAGCCAGTATGGCTTCGAGGAAAAAGTGAATGCGAAAACAGGCAGAGTGTCCATCGGCAATGCCAGACGCGTCCGCGATGCGCTCCCGAATGCAACTTACATTGGCTTTACGGGTACTCCGATTGCATTGGAAGATCGGAATACGATAGAAGTCTTTGGTAATTATATCGATGTCTACGATATGACGCAGGCCGTGCAGGATGGCGCTACGGTGCCTATTTATTATGAGAGTCGTGTCATTAAGCTGAACCTTGACCAGAGCATCCTGGATCAGATTGATGCAAAGTATGGCGAGCTGGCAAATGAGGCAGAGCCGGGAGCAATTGAAAAGAGTAAGCATGAATTGAGCCGTATGGAAAGTCTTTTGGATAAGGAGGAAGTCATATCATCGCTCTGCTCGGATATTGTTGCCCACTATGAAAATTACCGGCAGTATGAACAGACTGGAAAGGCGATGATTGTAGGCTATTCCCGCCCAATTGCTATACATATCTATCGGAAAATCCTAGAGCTGCGCCCCGATTGGAAGAATAAGATTGCCGTTGTCATGACGGGGAGTAATCAGGATCCGCAAGAGTGGAAGGATTTGATTGGCAACAAAGCGTACAAAGAGGAGCTGGCAAATCAATTCAAGGATAATAAGAGTGAACTGAAAATAGCTATTGTAGTTGATATGTGGCTGACCGGATTTGACGTGCCATCCATGTCTACCATGTATATCTTCAAGCCCATGAAGGGGCATAATTTGATGCAGGCTATTGCCCGCGTAAACCGCGTGTACAAGGAGAAAGCGGGCGGGTTGATCGTCGATTACATCGGTATTGCCTCTGCCCTGAAAGCCGCGATGAATCAATATACCAAACGGGATCGAAAAAACTATGGGCAGATGGATATCTCAAAGACGGCTTATAAGAAATTCCAGGAGAAGCTGCAAGTTTGCCGAGAGCAGCTCTACGGATTTGATTATCATGAGTTCTTGACGACTGATAGTGATCTGAGACGCGCGGAGCTGATTCGTGATGGCGTTGATTTCCTGGTCAGGCCGGAAAACGAAGATGCAAAGAAGAATTTCCTGACAGAGTCCCATATGATGAAGCAGGCGTTTTCTCTCAGCAAAAGCCTGGCCAATGCATCAGAACGAAGAGAAGAGGCATACTTTGAAACGGTTCGTTCGCTTCTGAATAAACTGGAAGGGAAAGAGCCATTGAAACTCAATGAAATCAACAGACAGATTAATGAGCTGCTACGTCAGACGGTCAAGAGCGATGGTATTGTCAATCTGTTTACAGATGCCAACAAGGAATTTAATCTTTTCAATACAGCTTATTTGAAAGAAATCTCCCAGATGCCGCAGAAGAATTTGTCCATTGAGATTTTGAAAAAGCTGATTGCAGAGCAAGTGCATCTGTATCAAAGGACGAATCTAGTCAAAGCACATCAGTTTTCAGATCTTTTGAATCGAGCGATGAATTCTTACCTGAATGGTATGCTGACCAATGAAGAAGTTATCGACGAATTAATGAAAATGGCTCAGGATATGGCCGCAGCCAAGCAAGAGGGAAATGATCTTGGGCTCTCTGATGAGGAAATGGCTTTTTATGATGCGCTTACTAGGCCGGAGGCTGTCAAAGACTTTTTCTCAAACGAACAGCTTGTCGCCATGACAAAAGAGCTGACAGAACAGCTCAGAAAGTCGAGGACTGTTGATTGGAATTTGAAGGAATCGGCAAGAGCTGGCATGCGCCGGATGATAAAGCGCCTCCTTCATAAGTACCATTATCCACCAGAGGGAATGGCGGATGCGATGAAAACCGTTTTGCAGCAGTGTGAGATGTGGACGGATCATGTGGAAGAGTAGTCCATGGTGCAGAAGAGAGAGAAAAATTTATGTCAAAGCTGAACATTGATCAAAAAAGCATCAAAGATCTCTTTACGGAGAAGAATACGGATTTTTTGATTCCTGATTATCAAAGACCATACGCCTGGGGAGAAAAAGAATGTCAGACGCTATGGGACGACTTATTTTTCTTCGCATTCCCGGACAACGACTGCGACAAGTTTGATAGCGATACCGATGAGTATTTCCTCGGTCCAGTGGTCACTTTCAAGAATGAAGATGGAAAAAAGGAAATCATTGATGGTCAGCAAAGACTTACAACCCTCATGCTTCTGCTTCGCGCATTTTATGATAAATACGGCAGCATGAAAAATGATAAAGCGGTCAAGACGAGCAAACTCATCGAGCAGTGTATCTGGAAAACGGACGAATTTGACGAGCCGGACAAGTCGGCCGTGAAGATTGATTCAGAAGTTGCTACCGATAGCGATAAAGAGCAGTTTCTCAACATATTGACAATGGGAATTGTGCATGATGACTGGAAAAGCAACTATGCGAATAATTACAGGTTCTTTCAGCAGAAAATCGCAGAGTTCCTCAATACCTACCCGGATTGGTTTTCATTTTTTCCGATGCGAATCATGAAGAACTGCATTTTGCTGCCAATCGAGGCAGAATCACAGGATACGGCCTTGCGCATTTTCTCGACACTCAATGACAGAGGGAAACCGCTTTCTGACGCTGATATTTTCAAAGCGCAGTTTTACAAGTATTTCGCATCTAAAGGCGAAAAGAATTCCTTTATCGAAAAATGGAAGGAACTCGAAGTTCTTTGTGATTCGCTTTTCCATCCTATCTCTGGGACACCGATGGACGAGCTTTTCACGCGGTATATGTATTACGAACGTGCGAAGCAGGGCAACAAGTCCTCGACAACAGAAGCGCTCCGCAAATTCTATGAGCGTAATGCCTATGGGCTGTTGAAGACAGACCAGACCTTTGAGAATCTGATAGACCTTGCGAATTTCTGGAACGATGTACAGAATCAGAGTGTCGAGCGTTTTTCCGATAGGATTTTGAGGAGACTCTTTGTCTTGAATTACGCACCGAACGGCATGTGGACGTATCTCGTTTCCGTCTATTACATGGCAAATCGGAATCAGGATGGCGTGCTCGATGATGAGAAGTTCTACTTGTTCCTTAATAAGATTACGGCCTTTATTTGGGCATATGCTGTAACGAATCCGGGCGTCAATGCTCTGAGAACGCCGGTCTATGCAGAAATGATCAATGTTGTGAATGGGCGACCGGTAACATTTTCTGAGTTTTTGTTTCAAGCAGCGCAGTTACAAAATGCCTTCAACAATTACACTTTCAGCAACAATCGCGCTATCACTAAGTCAATGCTGACATGGTGGGCGTTCCAGGATCCGGGGCAGGATCTGTTGTCGCTTGAAACGGTTTTGGAAATCGAGCATATTTATGCCCGGAATCGCCAGGAAAAGGAGCACTCTTTGACTGACGCCCGTAACGTGGAAAGCCTCGGAAACAAGGTGCTGCTCGAGAAACGAATCAATATCCGGGCTGCGGATTATCGGTTCTCTGACAAGAAGAAGTATTATCTCGGATTTGAGAACAGCCGGAAACAGAAAAAAGAGGGAACTAAAATCAAAGAGCTCACAGATCTGGCAATGAATGCAACGGACTTTACAGAGGCGGACATCGTTCAAAGAAAAGCAAAAATGATATTTAAGTTCCAAGAATTTGTTGACCATAATGGTCTCTTGAGTGTTGATTGATTTTCTTCGGTGCAGGGAGAGAAAGTATACTATCAATATGGACATAGAATGCTTGAGTGTATGAGTGGTTGATCATCGATTTAGTCAAATGCTTATAGGGGAAAACTGAGAGCCCAATAATTAGATGAGGATGGAGGTGCTCTAAATGGAAAGTCTCAGTATGGATGGAGACAAACGTTGTTCTCTTGAGGAAGCAAAATGGATTGTCTCTGAATTCATCCGTAGAGGATATGAACCTGAATTTACCATCATTTTCGAGGTCATGCCGGACGAAGCGTACATGATTATAGGATACGAAGACCGTGTGACATTTCAGCGTTGTAGGTCGGATCGAGATGGGAGTGATGAAATTCCCTATCGTAATCTAGAAGAATTGTTTTCCTCAGACCTCATTGATGGATGGAACCTCAACCGCGATTGGGACAGAGTCAAGCTTGTGTATTGCCGCCCGAATATTGACAGATTGCTGGAATGGGCGAAGAATAACAAATAGGTAATGATACTAACTTCCTAAGGGGATTTTAAAATGATGATTGTCAACCACGCAACGGAGCTGTTCACTCATCCATGTATTGTATCGGGTGGGGTACCAGATAGGGCATATATCAAGGAACAAAATCTGAAAATATTGCAAGTATATGGCGCAATTAACTTTATAGAGTTAGATGGCTCAGCGTCCTATACATTCACGCATGCATATGAAGGAGATATGATCGGTATTTTGAAATCTTTGTTTAAGATAGATGATATCGATCTTGCCCTATATTGTATAATACACACGTATCATAAAGCAGTTGATGAGGGATATGATGGCTTTTATGCTATTACACATCATCCGCAATTTGAAGAATTTGTGAATACAGAGAAATTTACATTGAAGGAAATATCCCCATGGGGTAACATTCCGTTATTTTCACCGTTTGCAAATGAAAAAAAAGCAGAATATGAATACGAGAATAACACCTTCTAAGTTGGTTCGCGCCATCCTTGCAGGACAGGTTAAAAAAGTCGTTTGTAATGGAAATTCAACAGATGACTGGATTCGTGATGCAGAGAATAATAATTGGCGAGGTGAATGGGATAAGTTGGATTTCGCAGAGCATATATGGGGAACAGGAAATAATTTTTATTGTATATCGAGAGAGGGCAATGAGCTAAAGGTAAGCCATGCTTGCGGAGAGTGGTCTGAGGATTATACAATATATCTGAATAATCAAACTGAATGAAAGAATCCTCCTGATATTTTCCACTCAGTGAGTGGAAAATATGATCGGCTTCTATCATGGACACATTATTGTGTTCTTCTGCAGGTGAAAGACCGCCGGGCAAGAGACAGGTACGAACACGAGGCTTTTCAGGAAGGCTGGAGTGTACGGACGTTGCAGCGGAATGTATTATCATCTCAGTATTATTAACGGATGTTGAAGACACAACAGCCAGAAGCAGTGAAAACAGGGGAAATGCAGATACTGACGTATTCTTATCAGACCAAATAAGAATGATCTTGGTCGCTGACCGACCAAGTAAAGCGACTAAGATACCGACCAAGTTAAATACATACAGGAGCAAGGTTGAGACCTTGGCAGCATAGAACAGAAGTGCCATCGAGCAGGTTGAGACGATGGGACTTATCCTGTTCGGTACTATAGTAGAAAAGCAAATGGACATGTTCCCGCGAACGAAGAGCGCGTAGAAAAACACTTATTTTCTACCTCGACCAGTTCCCGCAAACGAGCGGAGCTAATTGAGGGACCGTGACATCCAGCTCAGGCCGTCAAGCCACGTGGAAACAATATCATTATTGTCAAAGGAGAACACTGAAGCATCATCCGACATTTAGATTCGTGCAAACAATCTAACGTAAAAATCGATTGCTGAACTAATATGCTTGTTTTCCTACACTGGCGCATTGTTGAACTTTAAAAAGTTTATTCACAAATTTACAAAACGATAACAAAAGAAAATGCCTTCTTTGCTATGCTAAAGGAAATTCTTTGTTTATGTCTGTGTCGTTCGGAAATGCTTCGATCTCTCGAAAGGCTACGCATTCACGGGCTTCGCAGATGCGATGTGAGGAGGAGAAAGCATGATGGAGAAAGGTATGAGTCGCCGTTCCTTTTTGAGATGGTCTGCCGGAGCGGTCGCGGGGATGGCATTGTTCGGCATCGCGCAGCAATCGCATGGATACGCTGCTGAGGTGGCTGGACCTTCCGTATCGCTGTCAGAAATTCCGATGGATCCCGAGCAGATTGCACGCGAGTCCCCCTTGATCCAGGGGAATATGAAAAAGCTGACATCCTACGCTTCCAGCCTCAAGAATCGTGGTCTCCGCACGAAAGTTGAGGAAGTCTTGGAGCATCCGGCGCCGACGTTCTTGAGCCAATACGGTTCGGCGGATGTAACGAGAGTGTATGCGGATTTGCGGGCAAAAGGGCTGGTAGATCCGGATAGGATCACGGCTGAAACACTGCTGCCGCCCATTCAAGATCCGAAGGTTTCGCCACAGCCGTTCCTGACAGCTCCGGGCAGTGGCTATCAAAGCCACCATCCGTACCCAGGAGGGCTCGTGACACACACGGCAGCCAATGTCTCGATCCTGCTCGGCATCTACCATGCATATGAGGAGGTCTTTGCCGATAGCTGCGATTATGATACGGCAGTAGCGGGAGAGATCCTGCATGATTTAGCTAAACCGTATGTATTCCAATGGCAGGCAGACGGCAGTTCGCGAAAGGAATATACGATCGCAGGGACGGGCGCCCATCATATCCTGAGTGTCGCGGAGTCGATCTATCGCGACATGCCGACAAAAGTCATCATCGCGCAGGCTTGTGCCCATAACCACCCTGGGAGCGAGAAAGATGCAGCCGATGTCGAGCACTGGCTTCAGGCAGCGTGCATCCTCGCCGGCAAAGACGCCGTCCGCATGGGATTATTGGATCGTGATGGCCATCTGGAAGAGCCGATCGGTTCGGAGGGATTCCTCGTTCATCTCGGCGATCACGATTGGGTGCTCAGTGGTTTTGCAGCGAAAAAATGTGTTGCCTATTTGCGAGCGTATGCGAAGAGGACGTTTGGGGCCTTGGAAGAAGAACGGTTCAATGCCTTGCGCAATTATGTAGGAAGTCGTGTGAGCTATATGCGCCTCTATCAAGCTATCGAGCGAGGAGAAGCAGAGGCACTCCTCGCTTCTGTCGTGAAACCGTAAGGATCTCGAGAAAACGATAAGATATGAAAGCCGATATCGGCATCGGGCTACGATGTCGATATCGGCTTTCGTATGGAATAGGACCAGACAAATGGAGGCAGAGCGTATGCGACATGACGTTCATAGGATGCCAGATAGAGATGACAAAGGGCGAGAAGCGGACTGCTCTTGAGCTTCATTGTTTTTTCTCATATAATAGTTCCATAAAGAAAGGGATCGGTTTATTTACTGTCATTAGATGAGGGTGGAGTTGCTTTGTTTCCTGGAATCGGCGTTTTGACAAATATCTTCGGAATCATATTCGGTGGCATCATCGGACTCGGCTTCGGCAGATTGATTTCTGAGCGATTCCAGAAAACGCTGACGATGGCATGCGCAGTCGCTGTGATCTTCCTCGGCTTGACGAGCACGGTCAAGGAGATGCTATCGATCACAGTGAATGGTACTCTGGAGTTGACAGGAACGTACCGGATGCTAGCAAGCTTGATTGGGGGCGCTCTCATCGGTGAGCTGATCAACATCGAAGACCGCATGGAGCATTTTGGCATTTGGCTGAAAGAAAAGACGGGCAGCGGCGGAGATGCGCGTTTCGTCGATGGCTTCGTTACGGCTTCCCTGACGGTTTGCATCGGAGCGATGGCTGTTATCGGCTCGATTGACGATCGTCTTCTGGCAGATCCCTCCATATTGTTCGCGAAGACAGTACTCGATGCCGTCATCGTCATGATCATGACAGCATCCCTCGGGAAAGGGTGCATCTTTTCCGCACTCTCTGTTGGCATCTTTCAAGGAGCGATTTTCTTTGCCGCGGGTTTCTTGAAGCCGTTCATGACGCAAGAAGCATTGTCAGCACTCAGCGCTGTTGGTGACATCTTGATTTTCTGCGTAGGAACGAACCTTTTTGGGCTGCCACATATCCGGGTGGCGAATCTCCTGCCCGCACTGGTGATCGCGGTCCTTTGGGTGTTGGTGTAGCGTCCGAGGTTCCTTATGGCGCCTGCGTTACTCCGTGGATGAGGCGCAGGAGCTGAGCGCTCGTGCGCGAAAGGTTCTTTTTCGTCTCGGCAGGGGCCATCGCATTCGTTCGCGCCATGGGAGCGGACAAGATGGGAAAATAGGCGTCAATGCACTGCTCATTCAGTGCGTCGGCGCCTTTCGTACATGTTCCTGCAAGGGCGAGGGTGAGACACCGCGGATTCAATTCTTTGGCGCGGGCGGCAAGGACAGCGGGGGCTTTACCCATGGCGGTCTGTGCATCAAGGCAGCCTTCGCCCGTGATGAGGACGTCGGTATCGACAAGTTCCCTTTCAATGCCAGTGTAGCGCAGGACGAGCGGTGCACCGGCCGTCAGTGTGCCGTGCAGGTACGTGTGGAAGGCGAACCCGAGTCCGCCAGCAGCACCAGCACCGGGAAGATCCATATCGGTTGCAGCACCAGGGATGGCCGCTTCCGTGAGATGTGCGAAGGCTGAGATGCTTCGATCCATTTGGGCACAAACCTCTGGGGTTGCCCCCTTTTGGGGCGCGAAAATCTGAGAACATCCCGTTTCTCCGCAGAGGGGGTTTTTGACATCACAGGCGATATCGAACCTGCAGTCTTGATATTTAGTGAGTGCGCGAGCATCGATGGAGCGAACGCAAGCGAGATCTCGGCCTAATGGCACGTCTGGGACGCCGGCAAACTTCACGCCGAGGGCGGCGAGCATGCCGAGCCCGCAGTCATTGGTCGCACTCCCACCAATCCCGATGAGGAAGTGGCGCGCACCGTGTGCATAGGCGGCTGCAATCAGCTCGCCGACGCCGTAAGAGGTCGTCTGCAAGGGGTTACGCTGAGATTCGGGGACAAGGGCCAGCCCAGCAGCATCGGCCATCTCGATGATGGCAGTTCTCGTCTCTTCCAGCCAGCCGAAGCGACTATGGATTTTCGTGCCGAGCGGCCCGATGACGGTCACACTGATGCAAGTACCACCAAGCCCGCTCGTCAGAGCATCGACCGTGCCCTCGCCGCCATCGGCAAGTGGAAAGACCAGCACGTGATCATCGGGAAACACCGAGAGAATCCCGCTCCGGACCGCCGCTCCTGCCTCGAGAGAGGATAGCGATCCCTTGAAGGAGTCAAGGGAAACAACGATTTTCATAAGTGGGAATCTCCTCTCAGATGGCATCCTGTGCTCCTGCATGGAAGAATTCGATGATCTTATGGATGGCGAGAGCCATGTGGTCAGGGTTCTGGAACGGGTGGTTCGCGCCGACGATGGGGAGGAATTCTATGACGTTGTTCTCGGCAAAGGCGCGTGCATCTTCGATGGGAACGGTATCGTCGTTCGTGCCGTGCAGGATGAACATGCTGTCAGCGAAGTCAAAATATTCGTGTTCAAGTGGGCTGAACGACTTGAGATCATCAAGGAAGGATTGATCGATCTTCATTTTTCGCTCAAATCCGATTTGGATCTCCTTGCCTTTGCGAAGTTTTGTGCGATCAGCCTCAGGAATCCGCTCCAGCATCGTCTCGTATAAATGAATGGCAGGACAGCGCAGGGCAATGCGCTGGAAAGGATTGCCGATTTCTAGGAGATAGCGCAAGGTAAGATAGCCACCGAGACTCGTGGAATAATTAAAGAGGTCTTTTGCTTGCAATTCGTTTTTAGCGTACTTTGCAACAATGGTAAGATAGGTCATACACTCATCGATGGTGAGCTTTTTGCGCGCATCCATGCCATGGCATGGCCAGTCAAACGCGAGCACAGCCCAGCCTTTGTATTTCGTCGTCAGGTGCTCGCCAAAGCTTTTGATGCCAGCCGTTTCTTTGCTGCTGCCGAATCCATGCGTGACGATGGCAACATGAGGGAACGTACGCGCTGCCTTGTCGCGATCGTTCGTGATGAGCTTGCAGCGGATGCTGTAGCCGTCCTCGTTGATTTCAAAGTGTTTTTCCATGAAAGAACCTCGTTTTCGTGCAGATATTCCCCCGTGCATTGCAAGAGCGCCCAAAGGGGCGCGAGCTGCTCGGGCGGATGCCTCTATGGCGTAACGTGTCGAGCCTATTTGCTTTATTATAACAGATTTGAGGAAAAGAGTCGTCTATGATAAAATATTGAAAGATATATAGTCTGAGAGATAGAAAAGGGCAGAGTTTTCCCGGCGCGGGAATCTGACTGCGTCGGGGCTCATGACCGAATGAGCTGAATGAACGATATGAGGAGTGGTCTGTATGGAATTCAGGCAGCTGGAGTACTTCGTCACCATCAGTGAGCTTGAGAATTTCACGCGCACGGCGGAGGTCTTGCATGTTTCACAGCCATCTGTTACGAAGGCAATCAAGTCACTGGAAGGGGAACTGAAGCTGACTTTGATTGACCGCAGCCAGAAGCATGTGCAGCTGACGGAGGAGGGGAGAACGTTCCTCATCCATGCCCAGAGAATCATGCGGGATGTGCAGTCCGCGTATCAAGATATGCAGCGGTTCCATAGTGAAGCGCGGGGGACTATCCGCTTCGGCATTCCGCCAATGGTGGAAGGATATCTTTTCCCAGATTTCTTCACGAAATTCCGAGCGGCATATCCCGACATTACGCTCGATGTACAGGAATTCAACGATTCCTTTGAAGTACGCGAACAGGCTGATCTCGGTGAGCTGGATTTCGGCATCGTGCTCAGCAGTCCGGAGGAAACCGGTGCGAATGAATTCCTCATCATGACGGATAAGATGGGACTTTGCCTACCGCTGCAACATCCACTGAAAGATCTCGAGGTCGTTCCATTCCAGAGGCTGCGTAAGGAAAAATTCGTCATGCAACAGCCACACACGTTCCAATATCGTACCGTTTTTGACAGTTGCACGCAACATGGGTTTACGCCGGATATCGTGCTCTGCACGTCGCAGCTCAAGACGATCAAGCAGCTGGTGGCCAATGGGACAGGCATTTCCGTATTGCCGAATTTCGTCACACAGAATGAGACGATTTTCTGCCGCAGGGAAATCGATCCGCAGATACCGCTCCATATTTCGCTCTATTGGGGAAACCACAAGACGTTCTCCTCCATCGATAACCGGTTCATGGATTTTATGCGCAAGTATACGGAAGCATCGGATTTCAAAAAACATTTTCGCCAGGAATAGGGAAGGGGTCTGAGAGAGACTTATGCAGTTGAAGCGCCTGGAAGCCTACGGGTTCAAGTCATTTGCCGACAAGACGGAGATCGTCTTCCATCCCGGCATCACGGCAGTTGTCGGGCCCAATGGCAGCGGCAAGAGCAACATCACAGATGCGATCCGCTGGGTGCTTGGGGAGCAGAATGCCAGGAACCTGCGTGCTGCGAAGGCTGAGGATATCATTTTTGCTGGTAGCTCTGAACGCAGGCCGCTCAATGTGGCGGAGGTTTCTCTTGTCTTTGATAATTCAGATGGAACGTTGCCCATCGCCTATCAGGAAGTCGTCGTGACGCGGCGGCTCTTCCGCAGCGGAGAGAGTGAATCCTACATCAACCAAACGCGATGCCGCATCAAAGATGTGTATCAGCTCTTTGCCGATACTGGCATCGGCCATGAAGGCATGAGTATCATCGGTCAGAACAGGATCGACAGGATCCTGAACAGTCGGCCGGAGGAGCGACGCGCTTTCTTTGAGGAGACGGCAGGGATCACGAAATACAAAGCACGCAAGGGAGAGGCACTCCAAAAGATGGAGGCAACCGAGAAGAATCTCGTCCGCGTGCAAGATATCATGCAGGAAATCGAGGGGCAGCTTCTCCCCTTGGCAAAACAGGCGGAAAGGACACGTGCGTTCGATGACCTCTCCGCGAAGTATCGCCGCTATGAGGTATCCAGCTTGCGTGGTAAGTACGGAGGACTAGAGGCACAGCGCGCGGAAAAGCAGGCGGAAAAGGAAAACGTACAGCAGCAACAAGTGGCCCTCTTGGCTGAGATCGAGAAGCGGGGGGCGGAGCGTGAGCAGGTGAAGCTGCAAGTCATCGAGCAGGAGAATACCCTGCAGGGGCTCGCGAAACAGGAAAAGCATCTACAGGAACAGTCGGAGCAGCTGCAGTCAGCGCTCTCGGCCCTGAAAGAGCGCTGTGCGAGCGAAGAAACCGCGTATGCACGCCTGCAGAAGCAGGAAGATGAGACAGTAAAGGAACTCGAGGTGGATCAGGTCTCATCAGCGCAGCTTTCAGATGGGATCATAAAAGATACTTCTGCAATCAAGGCCATGGAAGAGGAACTTGCAAAGGCGCGGGAGCAATCGGATCGGACGGCGGCTGCGCTCGCAAAGGCCAAAGAGGCATCAAGTGCAGCCCGCACGAAGGAGGATGCGCAGAGATCGCTTTGGAATGCGCGGAAACAAGCGTTAGCAGTCCTTGAAAAGTCCCTGGAATGGAACCATGAGAACCGACAGGAACGGGAGGGGCGACGCAGGGAATGGGAAAAGCGGATCGCCCATCTGCAGGCACGTGAGGAAAAGACGCAGGCTAGTCTTACCAGTATCCGACAAGAGGCAGAGCGCATCGAACAGGATCTCAGCCAGGTGGTGGCGAGACATCGCGAGACGCAGGCAAAGCTCACGCGGGAACGCACGTTGCAGCAGCGACAAAGGGAACAGGCGAAGGAACTCACAAGTCGTTGGAAGATCCTCGAGCGCATGCAGCAGACCTATGAGGGGTTCGGTGCGTCTGTGCGGGCTGTTCTGCGCAGTGAAGAATCCTGGGAAAGCGGTGTCTGCGGTGCAGTTGCTGAGCTCATCGGCGTGCCGGAACGATATGTGACGGCTTTGGAAGTCGCGCTCGCGGGCAGCCAGCAGCATGTCGTGACGACGGATACGGAAACAGCAAAAGAGGCCATTGCCTATCTGAAACGTCGGCGCCTTGGCAGGGTGACGTTTTTGCCGCTGACCTCTCTTGTCGTACAGACATCGAAGGGAGCAGAGCATCTGCTGGAGATGGAAGGGGCCATCGGCTTTGCCAACCATCTGATCCACGTAGAGGAGCGGTATCGTCGCGTGGCGGATTTCTTGTTGGGAAGAACGCTGGTTGTCGATACGCTCGAGCATGCGCTGGCGATTGCCAAGGCGGCGAGATGGCGGCAACGCATCGTGACGCTCGAAGGGGAACTGCTGCATGCTGGTGGCTCCCTTTCCGGCGGTGGCCGCACGCATCGGGAGGCAAGTTTCCTCGGCCGCCGCAGTGAATTGGAACTTTGCCGTAAGAGGAGCGAGGCGCTGGCAACAGAAGAAGCCGCACGGAAGCAACAGATCGCCGAACTCTCGTTGGAGTTCAGCGCTCAGGAAAAGGCGCAGGCAGCGCTCGAACAGCGGCGGCAGGGGCACTCCCTCCGCGAAGCGGAGCTCACGACATCGCTCTCCGCCATCGGCAATGCCTTGCAGCAGGAAAGGCGTGGGTTTCAGGAGTTTTCAGCACAGCAGGCAGCAAAGCAGCAATCCCTTGCCAAGGCGGAGTCGGACCATTCGTTGCTTCAGGAGCAGGTACAGGATGCGGAGCGGCGGCTGCGCCAATGCGAAACGGTATCAGGGGATAGGAAGCAGGAGGAGGATGCGCTGGCCGTTGAGGCGGATACCTGGCAGCGTAGGATTTATTCGCAGGAGACAGATCATGCGGTGCGCGTTGCCAATTTGGACCAGGCGCGGTCGCGCCTGGAGGATACGCAAAAGCGCATGGAGCAAAAGAAACAGGTCCTGGCGAACGTGCGAGAAGAACTCACCCAGATGGATTCGCAGGGCGAGAAAAACCGTAGCGCTATGGAGACAGTTACCAAGGACCTGGAGCGGCTGCGCGATCAGCGCCAGAAGTTGCGGCATCAGCAAGATACTTGCTACACAGGAAAGATGCGTCTACTCGAGCAAGATAAGGACATGGAGCAGGACATCAAGACCTTATCTTCGCGGCAGCGGGAACAGCAAGAGACGGTGCATCAACTCGATCTACAGCTTTCCAGAGTTGCCTACGAGATGGAAGAATGTGCACAGGCGCTGTTATCCAAGTATGGTTTGACGCCTGATGCAGCGGCGGAGCAATGCCTAGATCTGCCAAATGAGGAGATTGCCAAGCAGCTGCGGAAGCTCCAACGGGAGATCGAAGCTCTCGGCCCAGTGAATCCTGGGGCAATCAAGGAATACGAGCAGCAGCAGAAGCGTTTGGAATTCATCCAGCAGCAGGCACAGGACCTGGAGGATGCCAAAGGCGATCTCTTGAAGCTCATCGAAGAGATGGATGAGACGATGAGACAGCGTTTTCAGGCAGCATTTGCTCAGATCCAGCAGTATTTCCATCAATGCTTTACCAAATTGTTCGGTGGCGGCCAGGCAGAGCTGAAACTCCTGGATGCAGATATCCTGCATGCGGGAATCGATATCCTCGTGACTCTGCCGCGTAAGAAACGTCAGGGACTTTCGGCGCTCTCTGGCGGTGAGCGAGCTCTGACGGTCATCGCCTTGCTCTTTGCGTTCCTCATGTACAAGCCGTCACCGTTTTCCGTGTTGGATGAGATCGATGCGCCGCTCGATGAAGCGAATGTCGTTCGTTTTGGAGCGTTCCTGGAGGAACTTTCCCATGCTACGCAGTTCATCGTGGTGACGCATCGCAAGGGAACGATGGAAGCTGCCGATACGATGTACGGCGTGACGACTGACGGGACCGGTGTGTCGAAAGTGCTCTCCGTACGCCTCGATGATGTCGCTGATTGATCTACGAAAGGGAGGTTCCTAGCGATGGGATTTTTTGATAAATTAAAAAAAGGACTCAATAAGACGCGTGAGAATTTCACCAATCGCATCGAGAAACTCGTCATCGGCTATGCAGATATTGATGACGACCTTCTCGATGAACTCGAGGAAACGCTGCTCATGGCGGATGTTGGCGTTTCTACGACAGAAAAGCTGATGGCGGCTGTGCGCCAGGGAATCAAGAAGAAGCAGATCAATTCGCCAGAAGACCTGAAACCATTCTTGGCGAAGGAGATCAGTGCCATCCTGACGGCAGGAGAAGACCAGAATCAGACGAAGATGGCTGAGGAGGGACCGACCGTCCTTCTCGTCATCGGCGTGAATGGCGCAGGGAAGACGACGACCATCGGCAAGCTTGCCGCCTACTATAAAGGACAGGGGAAAAGTGTGATGCTCGCGGCAGCGGATACGTTCCGCGCCGCTGCCATCGACCAGCTCGAAGTCTGGGGAGAGCGTACGGGCGCGCAAGTCATCAAGCATGAAGAGGGATCGGACCCTGCGGCCGTTGCCTTCGACGCCGTCAAGGCGGCGATAGCGCGCCGCGTCGACCTCTTGATCGTCGATACGGCTGGCCGCTTGCAGACGAAGTCGAACCTCATGCAGGAGCTTGAGAAAATCAACCGCGTAATTCAGCGAGAAATCCCGGGAGCACCGCACGAGACGCTGCTTGTCCTCGATGCGACGACCGGGCAGAATGCGCTCCACCAGGCGGAGCTTTTCACGAAGGCAGCTCCCATCACAGGCGTCGTCCTGACCAAGCTCGATGGGACGGCAAAAGGCGGCGTCATCATCGGCATCAAGAGCCAGCTTGCGATGCCTGTGAAGTGGATCGGCGTCGGAGAAGGCGTAGAGGACTTGCGCCCGTTCGTCGCGGAGGACTTTGCCAAGGCATTGTTGGGGAGCTGAAAAATCGAAATCACCCTGAGGCGGAAGGGTAGACGCTCCTGTGTTTTTTTATTATAATGAAATCATGCATTGTTGATTCGAGGGAGGATTTTCTCAGCATGAAGAATACGAAACCCATTTATATCATCGGCCATCGCAATCCGGATACGGATTCCATCTGCTCTGCCATCGGCTATGCCCATCTCAAGCAGGCCCTCGGGGAGAATGTCGTTGCGGCGCGTGCAGGTAAGATCAATGCCGAGACGAAGTATGCTCTTGAGCATTTCCATATGCAGCAGCCGTTGCTCCTTTCTGATCTTTATCCGCGCGTCAAGGATGTGCTGCTTGACTGCAAGATTGTCGTCAAGCAGCATGACACGCTACGTCAGCTTGGGGAAATCATGCGCGATCATGATTTGCGCTCCGTGCCTGTGACGGACAGCAAGGGCATCCTCGTCGGTATCGTGACGGTCTCCGACCTCGCCAAACGCTATTTCCAGGAGCTCGGCATGGCGCACCTCGCCGACATGCGCGTGCGCTATCGAGACATCATCGCCGCCATCGATGCAAAGGTCCTCGTCGATGGTATCGAAAGCGATTTCATCCAGGGAGATGTGCGCATTGCCGCAGGTTCCCTCAAGACGATCAAAGAAGGAATCAAGGAAAATGACATCGTGCTCATCGGCGACCGTCACGATGAGACCATCATCGACTGCGTGGAACAGGGGATTTCCGTGCTCGTCATCACGGGGAATGGCCGCGTTTCGGCTGATGTCATCGAGGCGGCGGAGGCACGTCATATGTTCGTTCTCTCCACGCCTTACGATACGTATACGACGGCGCGTCTCATCAACCAGTGTGTGCCGGTACGCCGCATCATGCATCCTGATCCCGTCTGCTTCAAGCCGATGGATCTCCTCTCAGATATCAAAGGGACGATGGAGCAGACGCATTATCGGAACTACCCAGTCATCGAGAACGGACGCCTCGTCGGCCTTGTGAGCCGCGATGAACTGACCATGCCGGAGCGCGACCGTGTGATCCTCGTCGATCACAATGAGCGAGGACAAGCGGTTGAGGGCATTGAAGAAGCGAAGATCATCGAGATCATCGATCATCATCGCCTCGGCGGTATCCAGACGAGCGAGCCGATCTTCACGCATGCAGAGCCGGTCGGCTGCACGGCGACGATCGTCGCCAATATGCATTGGCAGCAGGATGTTGACATCCCCGCGCCGATCGCTGGGTTGCTCCTCTCCGCCATCCTCTCGGATACGGTGCTCTTCAAGTCTCCGACCTGCACGCCGTATGACAAGAAGACGGCTGAGCGCCTCGCGGAGATCGCAGGGGTCGACCTCAAGGAATACGGCATGGCAATGCTGAAGGCAGGCTCCGGCATCGGTGATATGACGCCGATGGAGATTGCCAAGAACGACTCCAAGGAATTCCAGATGGGGGATTACCATCTGCTCATCAGCCAGATTTCCGTCATGGATCCCAAGGAAGTGCTCGACCTCGAGCCGCAGCTCATCGAGGCGATGACGACGATCTGTGAGAAGGAAGGCTTCGACATGAGCCTCGTGATGGTCACGGATATCCTTGAAGAAGCGACGTATCTGCTCTATGCCGGTTCGCCGAAGACGCTGATCGGCGAGGCGTTCAAGAAGGATGCGAGCGGCACGCATGTCTATCTGCCGGGAGTCATGAGCCGCAAGAAGCAGATTGTCCCACCCCTTTCTGAGGCCGTGAAGCGCATCAAGGAGAAAGAATAACTCGTCAACAGTCTGTTTCGCCGCCCCTGATGTGTCAGGGGCGGCTTTTTCACCGTATATTCCGTATGAAAACGAGGAGGAAATCTTGGATATTTTCAGTGGACTCAATCCCGCACAGCAGAAGGCTGTCGCTCATTTGGAAGGCCCCTTGCTCATCATGGCCGGTGCTGGGTCCGGTAAGACGAAGGTACTCACCTGCCGCATTGCGAATCTGCTCGCACATGACGTGCCGCCCTATCGGATCCTTGCAATCACGTTTACGAACAAAGCGGCGGCAGAGATGCGGGAACGCGTGGATCGCATGATTGGGGATGCCGCCAAGGACGTATGGCTCAGTACGTTCCACTCCTTTTGTGCACGCTTCCTGCGCCGTGAGATCGAGGCAACGGAAATCTATCAGCGCAATTTCGTGATCTACGATACGAGTGATAGTCAGACCGTAATCAAAGATTGCTTGAAGAAGCTGAACCTCGATGAAAAGCAATTCGCACCGAACAATATCCTGAGTGCAATCTCCAATGCCAAGAATCAACTGCAAGGGCCGCATACGTTCCGAAAACTCGCGAACGGCTTTTTCCAGGAAAAAGTCGCCGATGTCTATGAACTCTATTCGCAGCGTCTCCGCGAGAACAATGCGCTTGATTTTGATGATCTGCTCATGGTCTCTGTGATGCTGCTCGAAGAACATGAAGATATCCGCCAGAAATACCAGAAACGTTTCCAATATATCCTGGTCGATGAGTATCAGGATACGAATGGCGCACAGTATCAGTTGACGAAAATCCTTGCCGGACAGCATCATAATCTCTGCGTCGTCGGTGATGCAGATCAGTCCATCTACGGCTGGCGTGGCGCCGATATCCGCAATATCATGGATTTCGAGAAAGATTATCCGGAAGCTGTGACCATCAAGCTCGAACAGAATTATCGCTCGACGAAGACCATCCTCGAGGCGGCAAACGCCGTCATAGAGAACAATGTACAGCGGAAGAAAAAAGAGCTTTGGACGGAAAATCCACAGGGGGAGAAGATCACATCGTACCAAGCGGCGGATGAACGCGATGAAGCTCATTTCGTTGCGATGACCATCCAAAAGCAAAAGGACATCTTTCAGGCGAGTTATGGCGATATGGCCATCCTTTACCGGACCAATGCGCAGTCGCGTATCTTAGAGGAAGGGCTCATGGCCGCCCATATCCCCTACACGATGGTGGGGGGGCTGAAATTCTATGATCGTAAGGAAATCAAGGATATCGTCGCGTATCTGCGCGTGATTTTCAATCCCCTCGACAATGTGAGCCTGCTGCGCATCATCAATGTGCCGAAGCGAGGCATCGGCCAAACGTCGCTCAGCAAGCTCCTGGAGTTTGCTGAGGCCAACGGGCTGACGCTTTTCGATGTCATTTCCAATCAGGATGTATTGGCCTCGATCCCCGGGATCACCAACCGCGTCAAACATCCATTGGAAGTGTTCACTTCTTTCATTTTCAATACGATGGCCGTCCAGTCTAATTTGCCGATGAATGAACTCATCTCGCATATCATGCAGGAAACGGGTTATCAGGAAGAATTGGAGAATGATAAAAAATCAGAAAGTAAGGATCGGTTGGAAAACCTCAAGGAATTCATCGGCATGGCCAAGGAATTCGTGCGGAGAGAAGAACAGCCAACCCTCGAGAATTTCCTCGCGGAGTTGTCCCTCGTTTCCGATGTGGACAATGCGGAGTTTACGGATGACCGCGTCACGCTCATGACGCTGCATGCAGCCAAAGGCCTGGAGTTCCCCATCGTTTTCCTGACGGGAATGGAGGAAGGAATTTTCCCGCACAGCCGCTCTCTCATGGACGAGGCGCAGATGGAAGAAGAACGACGCGCCTGCTACGTCGGCATCACACGTGCTGAGCGGAAGCTGTACCTGACGCATGCGAAACTGCGCACGATTTACGGGCGCAGCAGTGCCAATCCTCCCTCGCGGTTTCTTCAGGAAATCCCCAAGGAATGCCTGGAGGAGCTCGTGCCTCGCCGCAACGCTTATGGGTTTGCGTCTGCCAGCTCCTATGGAGCGCAGCAGCGGCAGGGAATCATGACGTTCCGCTCTTCGGCTGCGTCCTTCCGTGGTGGCGCGTATTTCTCCGGGCAGCCAAAATCGGCCCTCGAAGCGATGCGCGAGCTTTCCGCTTCTCGTCAGGTGCCGGTAGAGCGCGGTGTCATCCGGCCGGACGCGACGATCGTATGGCATGTCGGAGACAAGGCAAAGCATGGGAAATGGGGCATTGGCACCGTGGTCTCCGTCAAGGGAGAGGGGGAAGAGATCGAGCTCCAGATTGCCTTCCCGAATCAAGGCGTGAAAGGACTGATGCAGAAGTACGCGCCCATCGAGAAGGTTTGATTCGATACCTGCGCCCTGGCCATGTGAGAAAATTACAGACCTGTGGGGAAGCCTCTGCTATCCTGACAAGGTACGGTGTGTAGTTCCTGGATTTCGTAGAGGAAAGGAATGGATGCTATGGAAAAGAAGATCATCGTCATAGGCTCGGGCCCTGCAGGGATCTCTGCAGCCCTTTACGCGCGGCGTAGCGGTGCAGAGGTCACAGTCGTGACCAAAGGGGCGGGAGCACTTACGAAAGCCGAGCGCATTGAAAATTACTATGGCTTTGCAGAGCCGCTCTCCGGCGCAGAGCTCGAACGACAGGGGATTGCTGGAGCAAAGAAGCTCGGTGTCATTTTTCAAGAAGGGGAGGTCATGCAGCTAGGGTTCAATGATACGTTCGATGGTTATCAGGTATCCGGCCCTTCCTTCGAACTTTCTGCGCCCAGCGTAATCTTGGCAGCAGGGGCGTCACGGCAGAGCCTCCGCGTTCCAGGCATTGCGGAGTTCGAAGGCAAAGGCGTGAGTTACTGCGCGATTTGCGATGCGTTTTTCTATCGACAAAAGCGCGTTGCCGTGATCGGGAGTGGAGAATATGCGCTCCATGAAGCGGAAGTACTCGCTCCGCATGTTGCTGAACTCCATATCTTGACGAATGGAGCTGAGACGGATGTGGCGTTCCCACAAGAGATGTTGCTCCATAAACAGAAGATTGCTGCTGTTGAAGGGGAAAACCATGTGGAGCGTATCGTCTTTGAAGATGGTTCTCTCCTTCCGCTCGATGGTATCTTCCTGGCGATCGGCACGGCCGGGAGCGTCGCCCTTGCGAAAAAAATGGGAATCTTGCTCGATGGACAAAACATCCGTGTTGATGATAACATGGCAACCAATGTACCGGGAATCTTCGCCGCGGGTGATTGTACGGGGGGACTCCTACAGGTGGCAAAAGCCGTGTATGACGGGGCGAGAGCAGGTTTGGCCGCCAGCAAGTATATTCGTGGAAAATAAGGAATCCACCCATGGGCTTCCTTGTCAATCCATCATTGAAATGATAGGATAGACAAGGAAGTAATGATTATATAAAGAAAAGAGTTTTGCAGTTATGTGGAAAAAAATGACAGCAGGTTTCCTGGGAATGGCTCTGGCAGCTGGCGGTGTTCCTGTGTTGGCAGCAGAGGCCTCTCCGGCCGTTTCTGTGATCCAGGAAGGTGCGCAGCAGGAATCCGACATACGTGTAGCAGAAGCAGCACAGCAGTCGGACACTTCGCAGAAGAGCACGCAGGTTCAAAGCAAGACCGTACCATCATCTGTACAGACGGAACAAGAAGGCACAAAAGAAGCGGCAGCGCTGGACAGTCGACGCATCATGATCAATCTGGCAAGCCGCTCTCTGGCGCTCTATGAGGGGACAAAGAAGATCCGTCTGTACCCCATCGGCCCGGGAAAGCCAGAGACGCCGACCCCCGTTGGCTATTTTTCCATCCTTTCCAAGGATGTCAATCCTACTTGGACGGATCCTGAAGATACGGAAAATGCGATTCCCTCGGGAGAGGACAACCCGCTTGGCTACCGTTGGATGGCAATCCAAGGGAATTACGGCATCCATGGTACGAATCGACCGGAGTCCATTGGTCACTATGTATCAAATGGCTGCATCCGCATGAACGAGAAAGATGTCGAAGCGCTGTTCGATCTTGTAAAGATCGGCACTCCGGTTGAGATCACGTACAATCGTGTCGTCGTCGAAAAGACACCGGATGATATCGTCGCATTCTATATCTATCCGGACGGTTATTGCCGTCAACCACTGGATGTTGCAGAGGTGACACGCTGGCTCTCTGGCTTCGGGATACAGAATTTCATCAGTGATGAGGATATCCAGAAGAAAATCGAGGCATCGGATGGAGAACCTACTTATCTCGGCAAGGTGTACAACATCGCTGTGGAGGGCAAGAAGTTAAAGAATAAAGCCGTTATACAGGACGGGATCACTTATCTGCCGGCAATCGATCTCGCGGATGCCGCAGGGGTGAATCTCGGCTGGGATGCTGCTGCACAGGTCCTTACGAGCACTTATGGAAGGGCCATTGGCTATGACAAGAAGGATGTCCTTTACTGCAATGCGGATGATGTAGCGACCCTCTACCATCTGCAAGGAGGGCTGTCTGCAGCAGAGGGATTCGTATATCGGAGGGCGGCGGCATCGGATGCGCAGGTGACGCCAGAACCTTCCGCATCGGAGAAAACGGCAGATGAAAGCAATGCTGCTCCTGATGCGTCCATTGCTACGGAAGCAGCGGAGAAAGGAAATACTCAGGCAACATCAACAGGAAAAGCGGCTGCCACTAAAGCGGATGAGGAGAAGACCGCCTGACGAACGGGTGTCGCAGACGAGGAGGAGAACTCTTGCAGAAACGATTTGTCATTCTTGACGGCAGCAGCCTGTTGTTCCGGGCCTTTTATGCACTGCCCCCCTTGACGGCGCCGACAGGAGAGTATACGAATGCGATTTTTGGTTTCGCGAACATGTTCCTGAAGCTTTGGGAAGATTGGCAGCCAGACTACCTCGTGCTCGCATTCGACAAGGGGAAGAAGACCTTCCGCACGGAGCTTTATCCAGAGTATAAGGGAACGCGTGAAAAGACGCCGGCGGAGCTGTTGGGGCAGATTCCCCTTCTCCATGAATTCGCAGGAGCGCTCGGCATGCCTTTCGTTGAGCTCGCCGGCTTTGAAGCGGATGATATCATCGGTACATTGTCGACGCAGGCCGCGACGCAGGGGGTGGATACCCTTGTCGTCACGGGAGACCGCGATGCGCTCCAGCTCGTCCGGCCCAATTTGCGTGTAGCCCTTACTAAGAAGGGGATTTCTCAGCTCGCCATCTATGATGAAGCTGCATTTACAGAAGCGTATCAGCTGCCTCCGATAAGGCTCATCGATTTGAAAGGGCTGATGGGGGATACCTCAGATAATATTCCGGGGGTTCCCGGAGTCGGTCCGAAAACCGCCACGAAACTCCTGTTGGAGTATGGATCATTAGAAAATGTTTTGGAGCATGTCGAAGAGGTTTCCGGGAAAAAATTACGGGAGCGTTTGGCAACGTTTAAGGAACAGGCACGTCTTTCCAAAGTCCTCGCAACGATTGACTGTCATGTCCCGGACTTGAAGCTTTCTCTCGAAGAAGCGGTCGTCGTTCCCGATCCTGCGAAGTTGGCGTCGTTTTGTAAGCGGTACGGCATGACAGCGATCCTCGCGCGCGTGCAGAAGCTCTTCCCCGCAGAGTCAACATCGACGCAAGAAATACTGCCGGCAGATTCAGTCGCAGACACGGGAAAGGATTCCTTGCGCAACGAATGCGAGCCGATTTCCGCGGCGGCTCTGAAGGTCCTGAGCCAAGCCGACTGCCTTGCTGTCTCCGTGCAGTTCACCGGACAACCGCCGTTCCTTTCCCTAAGTTCCATCGAGATTGCGTGTTCTGAGGGGCTCTATCGGACAGAATCCGCCTCAGTATTTCCGCACCTTTTCGATGTTTTGGAGACGGCCCCAGAGGTCATCCTTTTCGATCTCAAGATGTATGGGCAGGTAGGAATCCGTTTTTCTGGCAAGATCTTAGATGCCAAACTGGCTGCATATCTTCTTCACCCGGAGGCGTCTACATACAGCGTCACGTCACTGTGGGAGGAGTTCTTCCCAGAAACGACGCTGCCTGATGAATCAGCCGCTACCGATGCTCTTTTGGCTGATGCCTTGTTCCAGCTGCGGCAACCGCTCCGCGAACGGCTTGTCGCTTTGGGGCTTTGGCAGCTCTACGAGACCGTAGAGTTGCCGCTCGTTCCCGTTCTGGTGGAAATGGAGCAAACAGGCGTCTATGTCAATCGGGAGCACCTGGCGGAAAAATCTGAAGAAGTCGGCCAACGCATCGAAGGGATCGAGCAGGATATCTATACGCTTGCTGGGACAAAGTTCAATATCAAGTCCCCCAAACAACTCGGTGAGATCTTGTTCGAGCAGCTTGGTCTGCCGCCCGTGAAAAAGACGAAAACGGGGTATTCGACCAATGCAGAGGTGCTTGAGACCCTCAGGTTCCAACATCCGATCGTCGAGCAGATCCTTTCGTATCGCCTTTGGACGAAGCTGAAATCCACCTATTTGGATGCGATCGGCGATCTGATCCATCCTGAATCCGGACGCGTACATACGAGTTTCAATCAGACCGTCACGGCCACGGGGCGCCTTTCCAGCTCCGACCCGAATCTGCAGAACATTCCTGTTCGCACGGAGCAGGGACGTCAGATCCGCACGTTGTTCGAACCGGGAGAAGGGTTCGATTACTTGTTGTCAGCGGATTATTCCCAAATTGAGCTGCGCCTTTTGGCGCATATGTCTGGCGATGAGAATTTCATCGACGCCTTTTGCAAGGGACAGGATATCCATGCACGGACAGCGGCGGAAGTATTCCATCTGCCGCTGTCTGAGGTGACGCCGGAGCTGCGGCGCAGAGCAAAAGCCGTCAATTTCGGTATCGTTTATGGAATCAGCGATTACGGGCTGGCGAGGGACCTGCACATCTCGCGCAAGGAGGCCGCCGGCTATATCGAAGAATATTTCACGCGGTATCCCGGGGTCAAAGGCTTTCTTGACGAGATGATCGAGAAAGCGCATGCGACCGGTGTGGTGACGACCCTTTTCGGGCGTCGACGCGAACTGCCGGCCATCAAGAGCCGCAATTTCAATCAACGCTCCCTTGCTGAGCGAATGGCAATGAACACGCCTATCCAAGGAACAGCGGCTGATATCATCAAGTTGGCCATGATCCGCGCGGATCGGGCCCTGAAAGAAGCCGGTGCGAAGAGTCGTCTGCTGTTGCAGGTGCACGATGAACTCGTGCTCGAAGTTCCTGCGTCTGAAGTCACAGAGGTCACGGAACTGCTGCGTGAGGCGATGGAACACGTTGTTGATCTTTCTGTACCGCTCCTAATCGATGTGAAGACTGGAAAGAATTGGGCAGAAGCGAAATAGGGGGGAGTCACGATGCCGGAACTGCCTGAGGTGGAGATCATCCGAAGAGGTTTGGAGCGCTATATCTGTGGTGAGACGATTACGCAGGTAGATGTCCTGCTACCACGCCAAATCCAGGCGATGTCGCCGGATCGATTCAGCGCCTTGCTGCGAGGACGGGTCATCGAGCGGGTCGATCGACGTGGAAAGTACCTTCTTTTGCAGCTCAGTGGTCGATGGACACTCGTCATCCACTTGCGCATGACTGGGCGATTGGTCTACGAGGCGGATGGCGTCGTGCGCGACCCTTATGCACGCGTCGTCTTTTCGCTCTCTTCGGGAGCCGACCTCGTCTTCGGAGATGTCCGGACCTTCGGCGTGCTTTATTTGCTGCCGCAGGAGAAAGCCAAAGGACTCCCCGGCCTTGCTTCCCTCGGGCCTGAGCCACTTTCTGCTGCCTTTACGCCTGCGTATCTGCATCAGGAAGTGAAGGGGAAAAAGGCGCCAGTGAAGTCGTTTTTACTCCAACAGGAACATGTCGCAGGCATCGGCAATATTTATGCGGATGAGGCGCTTTTCGTCGCGGGAATCCACCCGGCAAGACATGTTGATACTCTTAGCAGAGAGCAAATCGATCGTCTGCATGATGCCATCCAAAGCGTTCTCCGCGCTGGAATCGCAGATGGTGGGACAACTTTCCGCGATTACAAGAATGCGGAAGGCGGGCAGGGGCACCATCAAGAGCACCTGCATGTCTATGAACGAGAAGGGCTTCCCTGTGAAAACTGCGGCAGCTTGATCGAGAAAATGAAGATTGGCGGCAGGGGAACTCGCTATTGTCCCCGCTGCCAAAGCTGAAGAGAGGGCGTTCCTACATGCGTGTCATTGGTTTGACCGGCGGCATTGCCTGTGGCAAGAGTACGGTCTCTGATATTCTGCGCTCCTTCGGGGCAGCTATCATCGACGCGGATGCATTGGCCCATGCATTGGCGGAGCCTGGGAGACCGCTATATCAGGCTTACGTTGCCCATTGGGGAAAGGGAATCCTCACGAAAGAGGGTGCTTTAGACAGGCGCAGGATCGGCGTCATCGTTTTTCAGGATGACTCTGAGCGAGCGTGGCTGAATGATACGGCACAGCCCATCCTCTATCGCGAGGCGTGCAAGCGCTTGCACGCGTTACAAGCTGAGGGCGCAGCGACTGTCATCCTCGACGCACCGCTTCTCCTGGAAGCTGGCTGGGACCGCCTGACGGATGAAATCTGGGTCGTCTTTATCCCACGCGCACTGCAACTCCAGCGCCTCATGGCGCGTGACCATTATACAGAAGCAGAGGCCTTGCATCGTGTGGATTCGCAAATGACGATGGAAGAACGGTTGCGGCGCGCTGATGTCGTCATCGATAATCGTGGGACAGAGATGGAACTGCGGCAACGCGTCTATGAAGCGTTTCATCGAAAAGAGGTCTGAAGATACGCCGCCGAAGGGGTCGTACCTATGGGAAGGAGGGGAACTGGCTTGGCAACGAGGATTCGTCGTAGAAAAAACTCGGAGAAAAGAACGCGAAAAAGCATTTCCCTTGCCTGCGGCCTGCTCCTGTTCCTCTGTTGTTTCGCGGTGTATTTCCTATCGCAGACGGAATGGATGCAAAAGAATTACCTCTATCCGTATCCTTATCGGGAGACCGTGGAACATTACGCGAGCACCTATGGAGTAGACAGCAGCCTTGCCGCTGGAGTCATCCAAGCAGAAAGCCGCTTTCGCGTGGATGTGCAGTCACATCGCGGCGCCGTCGGACTCATGCAGCTCATGCCGGATACGGCAGAATGGATTGCCGGGCAGGTGGGAGATCGCCGCTATTCGATCGATCGACTCGCCGATCCTGAGGTGAACATCCGCTATGGCATCTGGTATCTCGCTGCACTGCAAAAGGAATTCGATGGTAATGATATCCTGGCCTTAGCCGCCTACAATGCAGGGCGGGGAAACGTACAGGATTGGATGGAACTCTACGGCTGGGGGCAGGATTTTTCAGATGTCAACAAGATTCCTTACGCGGAAACGCGCGAGTACGTCGTGCGCGTATTGAAGTATCAACGGAAATACGAGGATCTCTACGAAAAATCGTCTGTCGGTGTCCTGACAGCGCTTTCCGTCTCTCGTTGAGCAGTAGGGCATGAGTGGAGGAAGTGTCTTTCATGCAGAAGAAATATTGCATCGTGCCGAAAAAGAACAATATGTTTTGGGACCTCGTGCAGGGCATGCAGCTCACGCACGAGGAAAAACTGCTTTTCAAGACCTGCCGCATCCTGCATGTCGAAATCAATCCGCGGGATAACAGCTGGGAGGTTCTCCTCCAGACACAGGAACTCTTGCAAGAATCCCTCCTCTCGCGCGCTGCGCATCATATCATCGAGAATTGCCAGCTTTCCGACGTGACGTTCTATCAGGACGTCATCGACATGGAACGCGGCATCACGAAAGCGTGGGAGGAACTCAGTCGGCGGACGGCGGAGGGGAACCCCGTGGTATTGTCCCTCCTGCGCCGAGCACAGCTTCATATCGATGGGAGTCGGCTGGAAATCGAGGTCGGTGGCGAGCTCAGCGGAGAGATTTTCCGTGCCCATGATGTGATTGCACAGATGCGAGAGAACATCAAGGGGCTTCTCGGTTTTTCCTGTGAGGTGACGTTCCTTGCCTCGGAGGAAGAGCCGCCGCAGCCGGTCGGTGCATCTCTGGATACGCCAGAATATCTGTCTGCCCTGCGGCAGGAACGTCATGCGGAGAACACGGCTGCCCAGCAGACGAAAGAGAAACCGCAGCGCAAAGCGGAACCCGATCCGTCCAATGGAAAGACTAGCACTCCTTCCCAAACGGCTGCGCCGTATGCGAAACCGATCGTCATGCCGACGACGGGAGGTCTCATTTTCGGCCGGAGTGTCGCTGGAACGGTCAAGGCAATCGACGAGCTGGAGGGAGAGGAGAAGAACGTCGTCCTGGAGGGGTGGATCGGAGAGGGTGCCGGTTCCGGCCTCCGTTTCCATGAGTTCAAATCGGGGACGAAGATGCTCTCCTTCTGCCTCACGGATGAGACAAATGGCATTGCCTGCAAGAAGTTCTTCAAGAATACGCGAGGGAAAAACTCTGACCCGGATGAATACGAGAAGATCAAGGCGCAGCTCAAGGATGGGATGCGCGTGCGCGTTCACGGTTCCGTCCGCTTCGATACGTATCTGAATGAATACGTGCTCACCGTCGATAGCCTCGCCAAACGAGAAATCAAGTTGCGTGAGGATCATGCGGAGGTCAAGCGCGTCGAGCTGCATGCGCATACGACGATGAGCGCCATGGATGCCGTCGTTTCCGTCAAGGACCTCATCCAAACGGCAGATCGTTGGGGATGGCCTGCCGTCGCTGTGACGGACCATGGTGTCGTCCAGGCCTTTCCGGATGCGGCCAAGGCCCTCAAGGACTGTAAGACGGACCTCAAGGTCATCTACGGTATGGAAGGATACCTCGTTGGTGAGAATTACGATCAGAAACGAGCCAACCATATCATCTTCCTCGCGAAAAATCCCATCGGCTTACGCAACCTCTATCAGCTCGTCTCCCTGTCCCACCTGAAGTTCTTCCATCGTCAGCCGCGCTTGCCGCGAGCGATGATCGAGGAATTCCGCGAGGGGATCATCATCGGCTCTGCCTGTGAAGCGGGGGAGCTCATCCGTGCCATCGAGGAACATCAATCGGATGAGCAGCTCATGAAGATTGCCGAGTTCTATGATTATCTGGAAATCCAGCCGATCCACAACAACGATTTCTTGAAGCGCAGTGATAATTTCCCTGATATCAAGTCCGACGATGACCTACGCGCCATCAACCTGAAGGTCGCTGCGATTGCCAAGAAACTCGGAAAGCCACTCGTTGCGACCTGCGACGTTCATTTCCTCAATCCAGAGGATAGCATCTATCGAGGCATCCTCATGAAGGGGAAGGGCTTCGACGATGCGGAGTTGCAACCGCCCCTCTATCTGCGGACGACAGAGGAGATGCTCGAGGAGTTCTCGTATCTCGGTTCAGATCTCGCCTATGAGGCCGTGGTGACGAATCCGCGTAAGATCAGCGAGAGCATCGAACGGTTCAAGCCGATTCCTGATGATCTCTATTCTCCGCAGATTCCCGGTGCTGATGAAGAGATCCGGGAGATGTCTTACCGCAAGGCAAAATATCTCTATGGAGAGAATCTGCCTAAGATTGTCAAGGACCGCTTGGAACAGGAGCTCAAGCCTATCATCGGTCACGGTTTTTCGGTCCTATACCTCATCGCTCAGCGTCTCGTGAAGAAATCGAATGACGATGGATATCTCGTCGGTTCCCGTGGTTCCGTCGGTTCTTCTTTTATCGCGACGATGACGGGCATCACAGAGGTCAATCCGTTGCCGCCGCACTGGCGTTGCCCGCACTGCCAGTATAGCAAGTTCATCACCGACGGTTCGTACGGCTGTGGGTATGACCTGCCGGATAAGGTTTGTCCTGTCTGCGGCACGCCATTGCTCAAGGATGGCCACGATATCCCGTTCGCCGTTTTCCTTGGGTTTGATGGTGATAAAGTTCCTGATATCGACCTGAATTTTTCCGGGACATATCAGCCTGTCGCACATAAATATACAGAAATCCTTTTTGGCAAAGACAATGTCTACCGTGCTGGCTCAATCCAGACCGTCGCGGACAAGACGGCGTTCGGTTACGTAAAGAAATTCTTCGAGGAAAAAGGCGAGAAAAAGCACATCTCGTATATCGATCGGCTCGCCCATGGCTGCATGGGTGTCAAGGCGACAACAGGTCAGCATCCGGCGGGAATCATGGTCGTTCCGCGGAATATGGATGTCCATTTCTTTACGCCCATCCAGCATCCTGCGAATGATATGAACTGCGGCACGATCACGACGCATTTCGATTACCATTCCATCAGCAGCCGTCTCGTCAAGCTCGATATCCTTGGTCACGATGATCCGACGGTCATCAAGATGCTGGAAGATCTTACGCATCGGGATCCGAAGACGATTCCCTTTGACGATCCAGCCACGATGTCGCTCTTCAATTCAACTGCCGCCCTTGGCCTCACGCCTGAGGAGCTCGGCGCAACGAGCGGTACGTTTGGCATCCCTGAGTTCCGGACGCCGTTCACGCGCCAGATGATTGATGATACGCATCCGGATGTCTTTTCTGATCTCGTGCGCATTTCCGGTTTCTCCCATGGTACGGATGTTTGGCTGGGCAACGCGCAAGACCTGATCCGCGGCGGACAATGCACGATCAAGAACGCCATATCTGCGCGTGATGATATCATGATGTACCTCATCCATCAGGGCATCGACCCGCTGCTCTCCTTCAAGACGATGGAAAAGGTGCGTAAAGGGAGAGGAATCGCTCCGGATGTCGTTGAGACACTGCGCAAGGGAGGCATTCCCGAATGGTTCATCGCCTCTTGCCAGAAGATCAAGTACCTCTTCCCGCGTGCGCATGCCACGGCCTATGTGATGATGGCGTATCGCATCGCTTTTTGCAAAGTGCATTATCCGCTGGCCTATTATGCGGCGTATTTCTCGATCCGCGCTGCGGAATTTGACGCCAATGTTGTGGCACGCGGCAAGGAATATGTTGCCCAATGCATCCACGAACTCGACGAAGTAGCGAAGGAAAAAGGGAAGTTGGACGCGAAACAGAACGCAACGCTCATCGTCCTGCAGATCGCTTGGGAAATGTATCTGCGCGGCTTCAAGTGCGAGCACGTCGATCTCTACACCTCGGCAGCAGAGAAGTTTATCATCCGCGAGACATCGCTCCTGCCACCGATCGCGAGCCTCGCCGGCATGGGGACCAAGGCGGCACAGAGCATCGTGGAAGCCAGGAGGGATGGCATCTTCACTTCCGTGGAGAACCTGCGTACGCGCACGGGGATTTCCAAGACGTGTATCGAGATCTTGCGCGATCACGGCTGCCTCGATGGCATGAGCGAAAGCGACCAGCTCGAACTGTTCAGCATGTGAGAAAACCCCTGGATTCCTTGATGAATTCAGGGGCTTTCTCATGTAGTTTCTTGCATGTCAGCTGTGAAGGAGGATCATATGGAGGGAAAACTCGAATTCATCGTCGGCCGCGCCGGAAGTGGGAAGACGGAGGCATGTCTCTCTGCCATCGTCAGGAGATTGCAGGCAGCTCCACTTGGTCCGGCGTGTATCTTGTTGCTCCCTGAGCACATGACGTATCAGGCAGAACGACAACTCGCCCAGCGTATGGGAGAGCGGCAGGGATTCCTGCGCGCCTATGTGTTCGGCTTCCGGCGCTTCGCGCGGCAAGTGCTGCTGAATACGGGAGGACTCTTACGCCCAAGGATCACAGAGGTTGGGCGTCGCCTCATGTTGCGCCGCATTCTCAAGGAACGCGGCAAGGAGCTTTCTTTCTTTCGGCGCGCAGCGGCGCAGCGCGGCTTCGGAGCGGCTCTTTCCGAGGCGATCAAAGAGCTGAAAAGCTATGGGCTCTTACCGGAAACACTGGTAGAGACCGCCTCTTCCTTTCGGGCCCATCAAGACGTGCTGGCGGATAAGCTGCAAGATCTCGCCTTGTTGGAGAAGGCCTTTGCCGAGGCCATGCGAGGACGATATGATGATGCCGAGGATATGATGCAGCTGCTGATCGAGAAGATCCCTCAAGCATCCTTCTTGCGTAACGCCGAAATCTGGGCGGATGGGTTCACCTTCTTCAATCCGCAGGAACGACGTGTCTTATCGGAGCTGTTGGCGCTTGGCTGCATGGTGCACGTGACGATGCCGTTAGCGACAGATCTGCGCAGTCGGGAAAACCTGAGTGAGACTGGTCTCTTCCACCGATCCTGGCGCACGATCCAACAGCTACGTGAGGAAGCGAAGGCGCAGGGCGTGGACGTAACGGTACGTGCCCTGCAGATGCCAAACCAGGGAGGTCGATTCAAGCGCCCTGCCCTTGCCGCCATCGAGCAGGGGCTCTTCCATCAGCCATTGCTTCCTGCTGCTGTCGATCCAGTGGGGGTCCTGTTGGTGGAAGCAGCCAACCGCCGTATCGAAGTCGAGGCCGTAGCCGCAGATATCCTGTGTCGTGCTCGCAAAGAAGGGTATCGCTTCCATGAGATCGGTATTCTCGTGCGCGACGATGAGGCCTATAACGGCTTGCTCAAGTTGGTGCTCGAAGACCGCCATATTCCCTTCTTCCTCGACGGCAAGCGGGAATCCGTTCATCATCCTTTGGCGGAACTCGTCCGCTCGGCATTGGAGGCTGTCCGCACGTGGCGATACGAATCCATCTTCCGTTGCTTGCGCACGGGTTTTTCCCCACTCACGCGTGAACAGATCGACCGTCTGGAGAATTATGTCCTCGAATTTGGTATCCGTGGGAGAAAACGGTGGTCCATGGAAGAGCCATGGCATTGGACACGTCGCCATTCTCTTGAGGAAGCGGAGGAACCCCTGTCAGAGAAACGGAGGCAAGATCTCGCGGAAATCGATGAGTTCCGACGCCAGGCTGCGAGGCCATTGCTCGATTTGGCAGCGGCCTTGCAAGCGGGAACAACGGTAAAGGAATATACGGCTGCCATCTATGCCTTCCTCGAAGCATTATCCGTACCGGAGCAGCTCCAGGTGCTCAGCGAGCGAAGTGCGGAAGGGGAGCGGTTGGCGAACGCTGCAGAACATCGCCAGATTTGGGAGGACTTGCTGGAGCTTTTTGACCAGCTCGTTGAGGCTGACCCAGGGGGAAGAGCCAATCGGCGGGATTATGAAGAGATCCTGGGAGAGGGACTCGATGCCTTGGAGATGTCCATCATTCCCCCGGGACTCGATTATGTGACGGTCGCTCCTTTCGATCAGAACAGCCTCATGAACGTGCGCGCGCTTTATATCCTCGGTGCGAATGAAGGAGTCATGCCACGCCGTAGCCGTGAGAAAGGATTGTTTTCCGATGCGGATCGGCAGCACCTCACAGAAGCAGGGATCGAGATCGCCTCAGGCGGTCTCGACGGCAGCCTTTCGGAGAAATTCCTCCTTTATCGCGGATTTACAGAGGCGCAGGAATCCCTTTGGATTTCTTACGCACTCGCTGACGGATCGAGCAAGGGGCTCGCGCCTTCTGCTTATGTCAATCGCTTGCGGCGCCTCCTGCCCGAGGTCCCGTTCCTTTCTCTGCCGCTTGAGAGTTTGGAACTTGAGGAGTCTGACACTGCGCAGCTCAGCCATTACGCGGAGCTGCACTTGGCGGACGGCCGCAAATCCGTGACGGGGCTTGCCGCCGCCCTCCGGGGAGAACGTGAGCACGGCGTGCTTGCGCCTTACTGGTGCGACGTTTATAACTGGGCGAAAAAACAACCCGATCTCGCCGCGCCGCTATCCTTGGCACTTGCCGGAATTTTCGCGACTTCGCCTGCGGATCATGTGCCGGAATCCGTTGCCTTGGCGCTCTTCGCAAGGAATCATCGCCTGCGGGGAAGTGTCACGCGGTTTGAGGAGTTCGCCGCCTGTCCCTTCCGCCATTTTGCACATTATGGGCTCCATCTGGAAGAGCGAAGGGAGCAAGGGCTGCACGCCTTTGATTTCGGCACTCTGATGCACAGCTGCCTGCGAAGCTGCGGCGAGCAGTTGAAAGCGGCTGGTCGCAGTTGGCGCGACCTCGGGGAAGAAGAAGGCAAGGAGATGGTGCGAAGCATCCTCAAGAAGCTGGCACCACGCCTGCAGAACGAACTCTTGCTCAGCACGAAGGGGTATGAGCATCTCCTCGCCCGCATCGCTCTGACTGTTGAACGGTCGCTCGCTCGCCTCATCTCGATGGATATGGCAAGCAGATTCCATCCCGCTGCGTTCGAATGCGTTTTCGGTGGCGGCACAGGGACCATGCCGCCGCTTTCCTACAGCTTACCTAAAGGCGTGAAACTCGAAGTCAGCGGGCAGATCGACCGCGTCGATTTCGATGAAGACGGACGATATTTCCTTGTCATCGATTATAAGACCGGAGAGATGGGCATCAATCTACTCGAGGTGTATTACGGGCTGAAGCTGCAACTCCTGACCTATCTGCTCGTCATGGAAAATCTCCTGCGCAAAGACGATGCGGAGCAGCGTCTACCGGCAGGGATGCTCTATTGCTTCTTGAAATACCGCTGGTGGGAGACAGAGCAAAAGGCATCGCCGATAGAGGTCCAAAAGCATTTTGACAAGGTCCTCAAGATGCCGGGCTGGCTGCTCGCAGATCCCGCTGTGATTCGTGCCATCGATGGAACGGGACGCTTTGTCAATGTCCGCCTCGATAAGAATGGAGATATCTATAAGCAAGACCGCCCCAAAGTGAAGACACTGGAGGAATTTTCCGTCTTGCTGTCTTATGTCGACACCCTGTTGGAGGACCTAGGGAAACGGATCCTCACGGGAACTGTTGCACCAAGCCCCTATCTGATGGGAGACAAGACGCCTTGCACGTACTGCCCCTATGGCAGTCTCTGCGGCTTTGACCCACAGCTTTCGGGCTGCACATATCGTCATTTGACAACCATCGATGACAGTGACATCATGGAGCAGCTGCGACAGAAAACGAAGAAGGGGGAGAAGCACGATGCCTGAATGGACAAAGGAGCAGCGCGCAGCCATCACGACGCGCGATAAGGATATCCTCGTTGCCGCCGCCGCCGGTTCCGGTAAGACAGCCGTCCTTGTCGAGAGGATCCTTTCACTCGTCCTTGACGGCACCTGCGATATCGATGAACTCTTGGTCATGACCTTTACAGATGCGGCGGCGACGGAAATGCGGCAACGTGTGGAAGCGGCATTGGAACGGGCGCTAGAGGAGGCGGAAACACCGGAAGCGTCCGCTCGCATCGAACGCCAGTTGGTCTTGCTCACAGGTGCTTCGATATCGACGATGCATAAATTCTGTCAACGCGTTCTTCGGCGCCATTTTGAGGTGATCGATCTCGATCCGCAATTCCGCATCGGCAGCCAACAGGAGCTCCAGCTCCTGCGACAGGATGTCATGGAGGACCTCTTTGCCGAGGAATACGAGCGGGGGGATGCGGACTTCCTGCAGTTCGTCTCAGATTATGGAGATGATCGCGGCGATGCGACGCTCCATCAGCTCGTTGAACAGTTATACCTCTTCTCCCTTTCGCAGCCGTTTCCTGACCGATGGCTGCAGGCGCAAGCGCAGGCATTCGACCTACCGGAGGAGATCTCCTTCTCCTCGACCATCTGGTATCCTGCCATCCGTGAAGAGATCTCCCATGTGCTCGAGGAAGTAGAGGCGCGTGCCACTGCACTCGTAGAAGAAGCGGAGTCTGTCGGCGCCGCCACGTATCTCGATGTCTTCCGAGAGGATCAAGCGAAGGTCCAGGGTCTCGTGCATGCACTTACCGATGGAGATTGGCAGGCGCTCTCTGCGTCATTCGCCGCGCTGCGCTTTTCCCGTCTGAAACCGGAACGAGAACTTGACGATACCGTCAAGAAACGCTTGCAAGGGCAGCGGAAAAGCATCAAGGATGCTTTGGATCGGCTGTCTGCAAAATATTTTCAGGAAACGGAAGAAGAGATGCTGGACGACCTGCGCCGCGCTGCGCCAGATGTGCATGAGCTCGTTCGCCTCGCGATTGCGTTCCATGCGACGTATCAACAAGCGAAGAAAGACAAGGTGCTCGCTGACTTCAGTGACCTTGAGCATTTCACGCTGGATGTCCTCATCGATCGGGAAGCCTCCAACGAGGCGGGCAGGCTTTGTCCCTCTGCGACTGCCTGTGCGCTCCAGGAAAGATTCCATGAGATCCTCGTCGATGAATATCAGGATACGAATGGCGTTCAGGAAGCCATCATCTCGCTCGTCAAGCGTCAAGCCCCACCCAATCTCTTCGTGGTCGGCGATGTGAAGCAAAGCATCTATCGTTTCCGCCTCGCTGACCCGACGCTCTTCCTGCGGAAATATCAAACCTACCCTCAAAAGCCGACGACATGTGCACGCATCGATCTCTCACAGAACTTCCGCAGTCGGCCGGAGGTGCTCTCTGCCATCAATTATATCTTTGCCCAAGTCATGGTTCCTGAGACCATGGATCTCACTTATGATGAAGCAGCAGCGCTCCATCCTGGCAGCCGCTATCCGGATAACGATGCACCGACGCTCGCCGGCCCGCAAGAACTGGCACTGATCTATCAATCAGATCAGGTGGCAGATCCATCCGAGAAGGCAGGGGAGGAGACAGATGACGAGGCGTCACTCACACATTCCACGCTCGTGTCAGAGGCACGCTATATCGCTCAGCGCATCCATGCCTTCCGTACAGCCGGGACGCTCGTATATCATAAGGACGATGGCCTCTATCATCCCTTGGCCTACCGAGATATCGTCATCTTGATGCGCAGTGTGACGGGAAAGGCGGAAATGGTCCTCGAAGTCTTGCGCGACAATAGCATTCCCGCCTATGCTACGAGCGATGCCGGCTATTTTGAAGCAAAGGAGATCCGCTTGATGATCTCGCTGCTTTCCATCCTCGACAACGCACGCCAGGATATTCCCCTCGCGGCGGTCCTGCTCTCCCCGATCGGGAACTTTTCACTGCCTGAGATCGCCTCCGTGCGCCTGGCGGATGAGGAGGGAGATATTTTTACCGCCTTGTGCACGGCCGCGGATCCGGAAAAGGATATCTCCCCGGATGTGCAGCGGAAGGCGGAAGGGTTCCTAGCACGCCTTTCCCATTGGCGTGATATCGCACAAGAACTCAGCGTCCCGGAACTCATTTGGCAACTGTACCGGGAGACTGGCTATTATGATTATGTCGGTGGCTTGCCTGGCGGTCTGCTGAAGCAGGCGAACCTGCGCATGCTGGTCGACCATGCAGCGGAGTATGAAAAGACGAATTTCCGCGGACTGTTCCGTTTCTTGCGGTTTATCGAGCGCATGCGGGCGATGGATTCCGATCTTGCGGCAGCGCGCACGCTGGGCGAGAGCGAAGATGTTGTGCGTATTATGACCATCCATGGCAGTAAGGGCCTCGAATTCCCCTTGGTCTTCGTTGCCAACATGGGAGGAAGATTCAATCTTCAGGACAGTCGCGCCAAGGTGCTCATGCACCGGGAGCTTGGCCTCGGCCCTTATGCGGTTGATAGCGCCCGCGCCGTGCGATATGCGACGCTGGCGCGTCACGCCGTGGCTGCCAAGATCGTACAGGAGAGCAAGGCAGAAGAACTCCGCTTGCTCTACGTCGCACTCACGCGTGCGCGCGAAAGGCTCATCCTCGTCGGCAGCGTGAAAGATGAAGCAGCACTGGCACGGTGCGCTGCTTCCTGGGGGCGGGAGTGTCAGAGGACAACGCTGCCGCTTCCCGGCTATGTCCCGCTTGCCGCCGGCTCTTTCCTCGATTGGGTCGGAACGGCGCTCATGCATCATTCGGCGAGCAGGGCTTTGCGTCAAAAGGCAGGCTTGCCGGAAGAACTGCCGGCATTCTTTGGCATCGAAGAGGAACCGGCCTGGCAGATCACGTTGGTTCCTTCACCAAAGCTCAACGATTCGAAGCTGGAACCGGCGACAGAGGATGCAATCCTCGACGCGGTCCGTGCGGGGAGAGCACTCCCGCCAAGTGACCAGCGGGAGTCTGTGGAATCCCTTTTATCATGGAGTTATGAGCGGCAGGGTCTGGAGCAGGTGCCGGCGAAATTGTCAGTGAGCGAACTCAAGCGACGGTTTGCTGAACGCGACAGGAGGATGGACGGCCAGCCACTGCTCCCGCAGGTGGCTTCCATGCCGTGGAGACGCCCACGATTCGTCCAGGAATCCACGCGACTTACTGGCGCCGAGTACGGCAGCCTCATGCACAGCGTCATGCAGTACGTCGATATCCACGCAGATTGCAGCGAAGCGGGCATCAAAAAGCAACTCGCTGCGATGGCACAGCGTGAGCTTCTGCCGCAAGAACAGCTGAGCGCCGTCCGCACGCGTGATATTGCCCGGTTCTTCCAATCGGAGCTCGGAACCAGGATGCGCCAGGCGCGGCAGATCTATCGCGAGCTGCCCTTCAGCCGCCTGCTTCCCGCCGCTCGTTTTTATCCGGAAGCGGAAGGAAGCGCAACCATCCTCGTCCAAGGCGTCATCGATCTGCTTTTTGAAACGGAGGACGGCACGTTCATCCTCGTTGATTACAAGACGGATCAAGATACAAGGCCTGCTGTCATCCGTTCGCGCTATGCGTTGCAGATCGATCTCTATAGCGAAGCGGTGACCGCGATGACCGGACAGGCGCTCGCAGAGCGATATCTCTATCTTCTGCACGACGGCTCTTTGCTCGCGCTTTGACAAGGTATCGCGCAGAAGCCTATAATAGGACATGTAAGAATGTAACAACGGGGAAGAAAACCTTGGGAGGGGAAATCTGAATGGTAGCGAAGAAAGCCACGAAAAAAGTTTACGTATTCTTTAATTGCGATGAGGAGAAATCGCGCGCGTCGATGAATATCTTTTACAACAATGAAGTCTTCAAGGACACGAAAGTCTCCAGGAAATCGCTTTGGGAGAAGGTCCTGGCAGAGATGGAGGCGGGACGGCTTCAGATCGAACAGGCAAACGTGCAGAAAGCACAGGAGGCTGTCCTGAATGGGGATCCGTGTGAAGCGAGCCAGTATCTGCGCTATGGAAAGATCGATGCGCTCATCTGCCATTGATAAACGCCAGAGGGCAATCCGTTGCATATTCTCTTGTGCAGCGGGTTGCCTTTCCTTACACAGACATATTGATAAGAGGAGCGAACCGCATGTATCATCTGACATCGAAACTCATCATCTATCGAAACATCGGACGTGACAGCATCCTTTTCCAACTTTCCGATATCTGCCGCGCGCTCGACAAGGGGAAGAAAAGTCCGGATGTCCTTGCTGGCCGCGTCTTGACGCAGATCAACCGCCTGCTTGATCTGGCGACGCGCTACGGATTCAATGGGAATCTGTGGCACAATTACCTTGCCTTCCTGCTGGCGATGACGGAAACGCCGTTCACGCTCGTCTGTGAAAAGCACGGCGCCAGCGAAGGCAGTGTGCAGCGGTTCGCGAAAAGCGATATGGAGGTGTTCCGTCAGCTGCTCGATTATGATTTCTCTTCTCTTGAGAATGCCTTGGGTCTCGATTGCTTCCATGTCATCGAGCAGTATCAAGCGGTCGAGAAGAAAGAGCAGATCTACAACAAAAGCGTCAGTGAGAAAGTGCAGGAACTCAGCAGCTCCATTGAGAAGGCGAAGACGGGGGAGGAGATGTTCTCGATCGTCACGGAGTTCTACGGACGTTATGGTGTTGGGATGTTCGGCTTGAACAAGGCATTCCGCATCTCTCCCAATCGCGAAGCGACCGGGGAATTACTGGAAGCGATCACGACGACAGGCGATATGCAGCTCGACGATCTCATCGGGTATGAAAGCCAGAAAAAGCGTCTCGTCGAGAATACGGAGGCGTTCGTTTCCGGACGCAAAGCGAACAACGTACTGCTCTATGGCGACGCGGGAACAGGTAAATCGACAAGCATCAAGGCCATCCTCAATCAGTATTACGATCGCGGGTTGCGCATGATCGAAGTCTACAAGCATGAATTTGAATACTTGCAACGCATCATCGCACAGGTCAAGAACCGCAATTACAAATTCATCATCTACATGGACGATCTGTCGTTTGAAGACTTTGAGATCGAATACAAGTATCTCAAGGCGGTCATCGAGGGCGGCCTTGAGGTCAAGCCGGATAATGTGCTCATCTATGCGACGAGCAATCGTCGCCATCTCATCCGTGAGAGTTGGAATGACCGCCCGGACAATGTCAGCGATGACATGCATCAGAATGACACGGTGCAAGAGAAACTGTCCCTCGCTGCTCGCTTCGGCCTTTCCATCGGCTATTTCCGCCCGAGCCGTCAGGAATATTACGATATGGTAAAGGAATTGGCTCACCGCCACGCAGAGATCACACTCTCAGACGAGGAATTGCAGGCAGGGGCTGTGAAGTGGGAAATGGAGCATGCCGGAGTGTCCGGCCGCACGGCGCAGCAATATATCAACTATCTGCTGAGCGGACAGGATGTGTGAGCACATTTTTCCATGGCATAGGATCACTCAATCTCGGGTGGTCCTTTTCTATTTACTCGTATGGTATGATGGAAGTATCGAGAAAAGGAGGGGTGTTGCATGGCGATGGTCCCAAAGCTCAACACGACACAATTCAATGAACAGAAACCCTTCGAGGTGGTCGCTCCGTTTGCTCCCATGGGCGACCAACCGAAGGCGATCGATGATCTCGCCGCCGGCATCACGAACGGCATGGACACGCAGGTCCTGCTCGGTGCGACGGGAACTGGCAAGACCTATACGATTGCCAAGGTCATTGAGAAGGTACAGAAGCCTACGCTCGTCATTGCTCACAACAAGACGTTAGCGGCACAGCTCGCCAGTGAATTCAAAACGTTTTTCCCACATAACTATGTCGGCTATTTCGTCAGCTACTATGATTTTTATCAACCGGAAGCATATATCCCATCCACGGATACCTATATCGCCAAGGACGCTTCCATCAACGATGAGATTGATGAGCTGCGTCATAGCGCCACCTGCTCGCTCTTTGAACGTCGGGACTGCATTATCGTTGCCTCGGTCTCCTGCATCTACGGCCTCGGTTCTCCGGAAAGCTATCATGAGATGGTCCTTTCCCTGCATAAAGGGCAGGAGGTCGCCCGAGAGGATATCCTCAAGAAGCTCGTATCCATCCAGTATGAGCGCAATGACATCGCCTTCGAGCGCGGTAAATTCCGCGTACGGGGCGATGTCATCGAGGTCTTTCCTGCAGGCTATAACAATCGCGCCGTTCGCATCGAGATGTTTGGCGATGAAGTCGACCGCATCCTGGAATTCGACGTGACGACAGGGGAAATCTATGGGGAACGCACGCACTCCATGGTATTTCCGGCGTCTCACTATGTGACGCCGGAAGAAGATCGGAAGCTCGCGATGGAGACCATCCGCGCGGAACTCGCCGAGCAGTTGGCGAAATTCCGCGCTGAGGGGAAACTGCTGGAAGCGCAGCGTCTGGAACAAAGGACGAATTACGACCTAGAGATGATGCAGGAGATGGGGTATTGCTCCGGCATCGAGAACTACTCGCGCCATCTTGCACATCGCAAGGCAGGGGAGGCCCCGTATACCTTGCTTGATTATTTCCCGGAAGATTTCCTCATTGTCATGGATGAAAGCCATGTGACGCTACCGCAGCTGCATGCGATGTATGCCGGCGACAGGAGCCGCAAAGTCTCGCTGGTGGAGAACGGATTCCGTCTGCCATCGGCGTTTGACAACCGTCCGCTCACATTCGAGGAATTCGCCGCGCGCATCAATCAGATCGTTTTCGTTTCGGCGACGCCGGGGAAATACGAGCTTTCCCATGCCCAGCAAGTGGCGCAGCAGATCATCCGACCGACGGGGCTGCTCGATCCAGAAATCGAGGTACGGCCGCTCGAAGGGCAGATCGACGATCTGCTTGGCGAAATCAAGAAACGGATCGAGCAGAAAGAACGCGTGCTCGTGACGACACTCACCAAGCGCATGGCAGAGAATCTCACGGATTACCTAAAAGAAGTCGGTATCAAAGTCAGATACCTTCACTCTGATATCGCGACGATCGAGCGTGCGGAGATCATCCATGACTTGCGTGCAGGAGAATTCGATGTTCTCGTCGGCATCAACCTTCTGCGCGAAGGCCTCGATATGCCGGAAGTCTCGTTGATTGCCATCCTCGATGCCGACAAGGAGGGATTCCTGCGTTCCGATACGTCCCTCATCCAGATCATCGGCCGTGCGGCGAGGAATGCCCATGGCCATGTCATCATGTATGCGGACCGCATCACGGATTCCATGCAGCGCGCGATCGAGGAGACGCAGCGGCGCCGCAGTATCCAGGAAGATTACAATCGCGTGCATCATATCACGCCGAAGACGATCATCAAGCCTGTGAAGCCTTTGATCGAGACGACGCTCGTCGCGGAAAAGGGAGTGACATATAAGACCGGCAAGAAGTCGCTCAACAAGAAAGACAAGGAAAAGCTGCTCAAGACACTCCTGCGCGAGATGCAGCAGGCTTCGCGCGCGCTCGAATTCGAGCGTGCTGCAGAGTTGCGTGACATGATCCTCGAACTCGACGGAACCTTGCCGCTGGCAAAGCATGACGAAGCATAACACGCATAGAGAAAAGGCCGTTTGTCCCTATGAAAAAAAGCATGTACTGCAGAACGATAGCAGTACATGCTCTTTTTTCATGGGGCACTTCAGCGCCTATGGTGCTTGATGAAGTTCTCGATCCTCGCCAAGGCCTCAGAAATCTTATCGATCGAGGTCGCATAGGAGCAGCGGACATGACCTTCGCCGCAAGCCCCGAACGCATTGCCGGGAACGAGGGCGACATGTTCAGACTCCAAGAGTTTCTCGGCGAACTCTTCGCTCGTAAATCCTGTTGTCGAAATATCAGGGAAAATGTAGAATGCCCCTTTCGGCTCAAAGCAGTTGAGTCCCATCTTGGTGAATCCTTCATAGATCAAGCGGCGACGACGGTCGTACTCCGCCACCATCTTCTTCATGTATTTCTCTCCATGGCGCAGGGCCTCGATGGCGGCAAGCTGTGCCGTGATCGGTGCACAAAGCATCGTGTATTGATGGATTTTCGTCATGGCGGCGATGAGGTCCGGCGCTCCGAGCACATAACCGATACGCCAGCCTGTCATCGCATACGCTTTGGAAAACCCATTGAGCAGGAGCGTGCGCTCCTGCATCCCTGGCAGTGCTGAGAAGCAGACATGCTCTTCTCCGCCGTAAGTGAGGTCGCCGTAGATCTCATCCGAGATTACGAGCAGGTCATGCTCCTCTGCGAACGCCGCGATGGCCAGCAGGTCCTTCCGTGTCATGATCGCGCCTGTCGGATTGTTCGGGTAACCGATGAGCAGAACCTTCGTCTTTGGCGTCACATGAGCCTCCAGCTCTTCCGGCGTGATGCGGAATTCATTTTCAAGTTTCGCAGGCACTGCGACCGGGACGCCGCCTGCCAAGATCGTGCAGGCTTGGTACGAGACGTAGCACGGCTCCGGGATGAGCACTTCGTCGCCGGGGGAGAGCAGCGCGCGCATGGCGAGATCCAGCGCTTCACTGACGCCGACCGTCACGAGGATATCCGTCGCAGCGTCGTACTGTACATCATAGACAGAGTCATAATGACGGGCAATCTCCTCACGCAATTCTAGCAACCCGCGATTCGCCGTATAGGAGGTATAGCCTTGTTCGAGTCCGTATACGCAACTTTCACGAATGGACCACGGCGTCACAAAATCCGGTTCGCCGACGCCGAGAGAAATGACGTCTTCCATCTTCGCAGCGATGTCGAAGAATTTTCGGATACCAGACGGCTGGATGGACTGTACAGCTGGAGAGAGACGCCCCTTGAAATCTCGTTGTACTTTCATCAGGGAGACACCACCAATCTGCGGTCGCGCTCTTCATCATTGATGATCACACCGTCTTTCTTGTAAGGCTTCAGAATGAAGTGGCTCCTCGTCTGCGTGACGCCCTCAATGGTGGAAAGGCGGGTGGAAACGAAATTGGCAACATCTTTCAACGATTTTCCCTCGATGATGACCATGAGGTCAAAGCTGCCGCTCATGAGATAGACGGTGCGCACCTCGTCAAAACGATAGATCCGCTCGGCAATGGCATCAAACCCGACTTCGCGCTGTGGCATGAGATTGACCTCGATGATGGCCGTTACCATGTTATCGCCAAATTTTTCCCAATTGATGAGCGTATTGTAGGAGAGGATGACCTTGTCTTTTTCCAAACGCTTGATATCCTGTTCTACTTCATATTCGCTTTTGCCGAGCATGGGCGCGATCTCGCTTATGGGGCGACGTGCATCGTGCTCGAGGAGCTCTAATAATTCACGCATATCATTTCCTCCATTCTCAAAAAAAGAAAGCCTCGTCCAAAAAAGGACGAGGCTCAGTTTCCCGTGGTACCACCTTTGTCAGCCGGAAGCAACGATGACTCCGACCACTCAAAGCCTTAACGCGGCTAACGGCAGGGAATGTACCTCCCTGCGGCTCCGAGTCAGCTTTCAAGCGGATGCCCTGAATGCTTGCAGCGAACGCATTCTCTCTGGAAGGCCATGGACGCTTTACTCTTCTCTTCATCGCCGATGTGATATTGGATATACTATATCATAAGAGTCCTTCTTCTGACAAGTGTTTTTTCTCATTCTTTCAGATATCCCAGTGTACCGTATCCGGATTCGGCGTAGCGCGGTCTACTTCGTTGAGGATCCACGACGCGTTATCATGGGAGGCAGAGAATGCTTTTTCGAGGCCAGCCTCATACTGAGGCGGGATTTCCATCGAATGGATGGCCATGTGCATATAGTCCTTGGCGACGAGGGTCACGCCGCGCTCAGCAGCCATCATCGCCTTGAACCGGTACCCGTAATACAGATAGCTGACGTGTTGGACGGGGATATCCTTATAGGCCTCGATGCGCTCATCGACTTCCTCCTCAGCTTCTTTTCCCATCTTGAGCTGATGCATGATGTTCCAACGATCTCCCCAAAGTTCGCCGCGCAGGATGTATTTGTAAAGGAAATCCGTGCTCTCAGCGAGCTCGATGGCCTCATCGATGTGGCGCAGCGCGTCTTCTTCCATGCCATCCTGCTTCCGCTCGATGTCGGAAAGCTTTTGCAAGGCGAAGACTTTCTCTTCGACATCCTCTGCATTCTCTTCGTCCACATCCGCCTCCACGACAGAGCGGAAAAGCTCGAGCGCTTCTTCTGTCTTATGGACCGCAGGCATGGCGAGGAAGTGAGCGAGCCGTGCCCTGGCATGCCAATCGTCCATACCTCCGATGAAGAGCTTCTCCGGCGGTTTTGCCGGCGACTCCATGACGAGATGGACGAGCTTGTGGAATTCTTCCTGTGTCATATCGTATCCTCCATAATCCGAATTTTATTTTTTATTATATCATAGGAGGCAGGAAACCGCATACAGGCTGTCGAAAATATAGAGAGAAAAGACACGTCACCATCATAAGGGACCCCCCAGCAATCTCCCCATGGCGGGAGGCGATGGGGGGGGGGGGGGGGGGGAGAGGGAGAACATACGGATGAAAAGACATGTAAAGGGCAATGTCAGTTGGGTCGGATACCTCGACTGGGAGCTCGAACATTTCCATGGAGATGATTATTCCATCTACAACGGCTCCAGCCAGAATGCGTATCTCATCGAAGAGGAAAAGACCGTTCTCGTCGATACGGTTTGGGTTCCACATCGGTTTGATTTCATAGAGAACCTCAAGAAGGAAATCGATCTCAAGCGCATCGATGCCATCGTCGTAAATCATGGAGAAACAGATCATTCCGGAGCCCTGGCGGCCTTGCTCGAAGAGATTCCTGATACACCGCTATATTGCACGGCGATGGCTGTCAAGAGTCTTGAAGGTCAGTACGGGAAACGGGGCTGGAATTTCCATGTCGTGAAAACGGGCGATGAGCTTCCCGTAGGACACGGCAAGAAACTGCAGTTCATCGAGATGCGCATGTTGCACTGGCCGGATTCCATGGCTACGTTCCTGACGGGGGATAATATCCTCTTCTCCATGGACGCTTTCGGACAACATTATGCGACGAGCGAGCTCTTTGCCGATCTAGCCGATCAGGAAATCCTTTGGCATGAGGCACTCAAATATTTCGTGAATATCCTCCATCCGTTCGCAGCGCTCATCCCCAGGAAGCTCGATGAGATTGCCGCAATGTCTCTCCCCATCGAAGTGATTGCGCCATCGCATGGTGCGATTTGGCGTGAGCAGCCGCTGGAAATCGTCCAGAAGTATCGGGAATGGTCGCAGGCGTATCAAGAAGACCAGGTCACGATCGTCTATGATACGATGTGGGATGGAACGAAGGCAATCGCGCACGCCATCGCTGAAGCAGTCAAGCAGCAAAGTCCGTCCACGGTCGTCAAGGTGTTCCATATTGCCAAGAGCGATAAGAACGAGGTGATGACGGAAATCTTTAAGTCCCGCGCCATTGCCCTCGGTTCCCCGACCTATCTCAACGGAGTGCTCGCGAGCGTTTCCGGTTGGCTTGCGTTCCTGAAGCCGCTCAAATTCAAGAAGAAACGCGCGGCGGCCTTTGGCTGCTACGGCTGGAGCGGAGAAGGCGTGAAAGTGCTGCAGGATGGCCTCGCTGCTGCAGGGTTCGATGTGATCGATGAACAGGTAAAATCTCTCTGGAATCCTGACGAGAATGATTTCGCAAAGGTTCCGGAGTTGGTGAAGTCGCTGCTCGAGGATTCTCCGGCAGCGAAACAATAAGTTGTGTTGCAGGAGGAATCAATATGGACAAATATGTATGCGAGCCTTGCGGTTATGTGTATGACCCGGCAGTTGGCGATCCCGATAACGGCATCGCACCGGGAACTGCTTTTGAAGATCTGCCGGATGATTGGGTTTGCCCGGTCTGCGGTGTCGGCAAAGAGATGTTCGTGAAAGAATGAGTGGCTCTGTGCCATGTGCAGCCTCCTCGATGGGAGGCTGCATTTTTGTGACACGAGGAAAAGAGGAAGACGATATTGAAAAAAAGAGCGTTGGCATTATTTGCAGCTGCGGAATATCTGGCGGAGAGCCATATCGGCTGGATCCTCTTGCTGTATCTCACGAATTATTTTACGATTGTTTGGCAAAACTATACGCAATATCATGATACCCAACTCGTTGTACTCTTCCTTGACGGGATCTTCCTCTTCTTTGGCATGTGCATCTATGTCATCTTGCTTGCCTGTATCCCTTGGCGAATGGTGCGCACTGCACTGCTCTCTCTTTCTGCCGTTCTCTCGGCGTCGCTGGCGGGGCTGGAAATCTTTGCCATCACGACATATCAAGCCCTGGTCGGCGCCGGGATCATTACCGCCATCTTACAGACGAACCCGCAGGAGGCCGGGGAGTTCCTCTCCATGTACTTCGGCTGGCGTAGCCTGCTCTCCGTCGCTGTGACCGTTCTCCTTCTCGTCCTGGGATGGGGCTGGCTCTTTCGTCAGCGGCTCGCCTGGCCGAGCCGCCGCTTACGAAACCGCCTGTTCCTTTGCCTCTTGTTCGCGGGGACGATTTCCGGGACCCTCCTCTTCAGGAATTACATGAATTTTATCCTCAGCGGTACCCTTGACATCCCGCCGGTCAGTGTCGGCCAGGCAACGCTCACTTCCATAGAGAATATCAAGGCGTATCAGAAACTGGCGTCCTCCATGGAAAATATGGTGGAAATCACGGAAAATCGGAGCGACACACCACAAGTCGTCTTTATCCTCGGTGAGGCGACCGCGAGGGGGAGGATGCATCTCTATGGCTATCCGCTGGAGAATACGCCGAATCTCGATGCCATGGCAGCCGAAGGACAGATCGCTGTCTTTCGTGATGTGATCAGTCCGGAAGGCGCGACGGTCGCTGTTCTGCGCAAATTATTCACCTTTGCCGATGCCGAAAGCATTGCAGCGGGGCAACCGTGGTATGAGACGAACAACCTCATCGACGTCATGAACAAAGCCGGCTATGCGACACATTGGATCTCCAATCAGGAAAGTTCCGGTATCTGGGGGAATGTGGCACAAATCTTTGCCAATCGCTCAACGACAAAAATCTTTACGCGCATGCGCGAGTCACATGAAGAGACGACAACGCTGGATGAAGCACTCTTCCCGCTGGTCGATGAGGCGATCGCGCATGCTTCGGGAAAGGATTTCTATGTCATCCATCTCATGGGCGGGCATGCCCTTTACTATCTTCGCTATCCGTACCTCTTCACGAAATTCCTTAAGGACGATCTCGCTGCTCCAGAAAATAGCTACGATGATACGAAGCGGACAGAGATCGCGCAATATGCGAACGCCATCTATTACGATGACTTTGTCGTGAGCTCATTGATCGGCAAGTTTGCCGATCGGAATGCACTCGTCATCTATCTGCCAGATCACGGGGAAGAGGTCTATGACCAGGGCTCGCAGCTTGCAGGACATGTAGAGGAGCATCCTTCGCGGTATATGTTAGAGGTACCGCTCATCATCTACGGATCTCCGGCTTGGCGAGAAACGCACCCGGAAAAGTGGCAGCAAATCTGTGCAGCCGTACAAAAGCCCTATATGACAGATGATATGATCCATACCCTCCTCGATCTCCTGGATATCCGCACACCGGAATACGATGCGACCAAAAGCCTGATCGATCCGTCGTATAACATGCAGCGTGCACGCATCGTCCAGGGGAGGGACTATGACCACGCGATGAAGTGAGGCGAACCGACCAGATAGATGAACATCAAAAAAGACGAGGAAGGGACATCCTCGTCTTCGTCAATGAGATGATGTTTAGACCGAGCGCAAGGGGAGCAACGCGAGGAGTATCAGGAGGAACAGGAAGGCAAGGGCAAGATGCGGCATCAGGAAACCGCCCCCAAGCAGTTGCAAGCCTCCAGCTGCGGGAAAAAGCAGTAGGAGAGCACCGATCAGTCCGAATCTGCGGCTGCGTCTCCTGGCACGCTCCGCCTGCTTGCCGAACGCAAATAAGGAAGGGAGCACGGAAAAAGATGGCAAAAGGAAATCGGCACCAAGCTCCTGCTCTTGCTGATTTGTCTGAAGCATCAGATGAACATCCACCGCTTCTCGCAGTCCCAAAGCAGGATGTACATCTGTGTCAAGCAAGGCGAGAAACTGGCCGTGGGAACGCAGGAACTGCGCCTCGCGCCTTTGTTTTTCTACCGGCAATCCACAATGGACTGCTGCGATGCCAAACGTTTTTTTCAGCGCGCGGGCAAACTTTTGCGGCGCAGACGTGAAGGCAGCAACAACGTATTTCGCACGGGAAAGCTCAGATAGGGTCGCGCGCACGTCGTCGGGAACGTCATAGTGCAGGGCAATGAGACCGCGCGCCCGTTTTCCCATGCTCAACGCGACGACGCGATCGCCACGACAATGGATCTGATCGACCGTTGTCAGGAGTTCCGCACTGAAATGAACGCCTTTCTCCCGAAGCCAGGGAATCGCCCCGACGCAGATGGCGTCTCCGGCACAGAGAGCTTCCACGCCGCAATGCGCTTGTTCCGCCTGCGCAGAAACACGGGGCAGGCGTAAGCCGCGTTCGATGGCCGTATCGTAAATGACGCGGCCAAACGGATGTTTTGCTGAGCGTTCCGCCGCGGCGGCCATCGACAACATGCCCGATTGTGACATTCCCTCTGGAATCAATTCCGAGATATGCGGATGCCCCTTTGTCAAAACTCCACGATATGGGAAGAGCAAGGTGTCCACTCTGGCTAAATCCGAGATTTTCTCCAAATGCGCCGACACGACATGGAGCTCCCGTATTTTCTTGCCCAGACGTTTCCGCAGTCCCCAGTCGGAAAAGATTGCTGGAAGCGGGAGACAGATGATGAATACGGAAAGGAACACTACCACGCCATTGCGCATGGATCCCATCGCCCATTGACCGATTGCGGATAACGACGCAAGCGTGGCTGCACCGATCAGTTGGACGCGGTAAGAGAAATTGAACACGAAGACCCCTCCCATTCCATCTTTATTATCATACAGAAAATGGAGGACAGCAAGAGAAACCTTGTCGCAGGGAGAAAAAGTTGCTAAACTTGAAGGAAGAACAACGAATGAAGGAGTGAGCGCTTTGCAAAGAGTGCAGGGGCGGGCAAAAATCAATCTGACGCTCGATATTCTCGGAAAACGCCAAGACGGTTTCCACGAAGTGGCCATGGTCATGCAGTCCATCGAACTCGCTGATACCGTATGTTTAGAAAAGGCCCGCGAACCGGGGATTCACCTTTCTGTCAACCTCCCTTGGCTCCGTGCCGATGCTTCGAACCTTGCCTGGCGGGCGGCGGAGCTCATGTATCGTTCGTACCATATCACGACGGGGATAGAGATCCGTCTGACGAAACGGATTCCCGTTGCTGCGGGGCTTGCCGGAGGCAGTGCTGATGCCGCTGCTGTCCTGCGCGGTATGAACGAACTGTTCGCCTTAGGCGCCTCCGATGAAGAGCTCTGCGCGCTGGGGGCAGAGCTTGGCTCGGATATTCCCTTTACCCTGCTTGGCGGAACGATGCTCGCTACGGGTAGGGGAGAAACGCTGAAGCGTTTGCCGGATCTTCCCCAGATGGATGTCGTCCTCGCCAAACCGCATATCTCCGTATCGACGCCCTGGGCTTATCGGATGTACGATGCAGAACCAGCACGAATCCATCCGGATACGGAAGGGATGATCCAGGCGATCGCCGCTCAAGACGAGACGCGCGTTGCCGCGCTGTTGTGCAACGTCCTCGAAAGTGTTACTATGAAAAAGTATGATATCCTTTCGAAAATAAAGGGACAAATGATACGATCCGGTGCACGTGCCTGCCTCATGTCTGGCAGTGGGCCGACGATTTTCTGCTTGGCGGAGGATCGGGCGCAGGCCGAAAAGATTGCGAAAGCACTGCAGGCAATCCCATCCGTTGATGTCTTTGTCACCAGGACTGCCAATCCTATGAGGAAATGAGGGACTCGTTACCATGGAAAAGAAATTGTCACCCATCAAGCTGGATAGTTACCAGCCGCTGAGGGAGGTCGTCTGTGAGTCATTGCGGGATGCGATTCGTCGAGGAGTTCTGAAACCGGGCGAACGTCTCATGGAGATCCAGCTTGCCGAAGAGCTCGGTGTCAGTCGCACGCCTGTTAGAGAGGCCATTCGGAAGCTGGAACTCGAAGGATACGTCATCATGATGCCGCGCCGTGGTACGTATGTTGCCAGCATGTCCATCCGTGATATCAATGAGATTTTCGAGATCCGCACAGCGCTTGAGTCCCTCTCCAATGGATTGGCTGCGGAGCGTATCACCGATGAGGAATTGGAGAGCCTGCAACGGCTACTCGTGATGATTGGAGGCTATGTCGAAGAGGGAAACATGGATAAGATCGTCGAGACGGATATCGAATTCCATGATCTTCTCTATAAAGCAGCGCGCAACAGCCGCCTCGTCGGTATCATTTCCAATTTAAGGGAGCAGCTGACGCGCTTCCGCACGCTTTCCATGTCCTATCCAGGGCGGCTTGAGACGACGTTGGAGGAACACCGGGAAATCGTCGAAGCCATAGCGGAAGGGGATGTGAAGCGCGCGAAGAAGGCGGCAGAACATCATATGGAAATGTCGGAGAAGACCCTTTTGAAAGCTGTAGATGCCAACAAGAAAAAGGGGCCTGCCAAGAAAACCAAGAAATCTGCAAAAGAAACACTCTGAGGATGTCTGAAAATATCCTGCAACCTAGAGGAGGAACAAAGATATGTCGGATTTAGTAACGGTGATTCTCGCTGCCGGAAAGGGCACGCGCATGAAATCTTCCCTGCCCAAGGTCTTGCACAAAGCGGGCGGAAAAAGCATGGTGGAACAGGTCCTGACAGCCGCTAAGGGCGCAGGTGCCAAACGCCAGATCGTCGTGACGGGATTTGGCGGGGAGCAGGTGCGTGCTGCCTTGAGCGGACAGGCGGAATTCGTGACGCAGGAAGAGCAGTTAGGTACGGGACACGCTGTCCGCATGACGGAAGGCCTTTTGCAAGAGGAGAAGGGGACGATCATGGTCCTTTGCGGCGACACGCCGCTCCTCACCAGTTCCCTTCTGAAAAAGCTCTATGAGGCACATGTGGAAAATCATGCCAAGGCAACTGTGCTCACGGCGGTGATGCCAGATGCGACGGGATACGGGCGCATCATCCGCCAGGCAGACGGATCGGTAGAGAAGATTGTCGAACATAAGGACGCGACGGAAGCGGAGCGCGCGATCCATGAGGTCAATTCCGGGATCTATTGCTTTGATGCAAAAGCACTGTTTTCTTCCCTTGCGCAGGTCACGAATGACAATGCCCAGGGCGAGTATTATCTGCCGGATGTATTGGGAATCCTTCAAAAGCAAGGAGAGAAGATCTGGGCCGTTGCTGCGGATGATTATGAGGAAACCCTCGGCGTCAACAGCCGTTCTCAGCTTGCCAAAGCAGAACATATCCTGCGTCAGCGCAAGAACGAGGCGCTCATGGCAGAAGGCGTTTCCATCATCGATCCTGCTACCACATTCATTGACTCTGACGTTAAAATCGGTCGGGATACAGTCATCTATCCCATGACCTACCTCGAAAGCGGCACGGAAATCGGAGAACATTGCGAGATCGGGCCATCGGTCCGCATTCAGAATACGAAAATCGGCAATTTCGTGACAGGGCAGTTCCTTTATGCGCACGATGCAGTGGTCGACGATCATGTAAAGCTGGGACAGTTCGTCCATCTGCGTCCAGGGACGCATATCTGTGAAGGCGTGAAGATCGATAATTTTATCGAAGTGAAGAATTCTACCATCGGAAAGGGATCGAAACTGCCGCATCTTTCCTATATCGGCGATTGCGATATGGGAGAGAATGTCAATATGGGCTGCGGTACCATTACGGTCAATTACGATGGCAAGACGAAATTCCGCACGACCATCGGTAACAATGCGTTCGTCGGATGCAATTCCAACCTCGTCGCGCCGGTCACTGTGGAAGATGGTGCATATATCGCGGCCGGTTCCACCATCACGCAAACGGTTCCGAAGGACACGCTGGCGGTTGCGCGTGCACGCCAGAAGAATATCCCCGGCTGGGTGGACAAACGGAAAAGATAATGATAAACTCATTTAAGAGGCAATCATTCATTTTTCTGAACAGGTAAGCAGCACAGCTGCTTCCTAGAATTGGAGGATCTTAACAAAATGGCTTTAGACACCGGAAATTTGGTCATTCTGGCCGGTAACGCGAATCCTGAGCTTGCGAATAAGATTGCAGACCGCATTGGCGTCAATCTCTGCGATGCGTATGTCGGTCATTTCAACAACGGTGAAACCCAGGTCATGATCAGTGAAAGTATCCGCGGAAAGGATATCTTCATTATCCAGCCGACGTCCTACCCTGTGAACGACAACCTTATGGAACTGCTCATCATGGCAGATGCCTGCAAGCGTGCGTCCGCGCATAGTATCACGGCAGTCGTGCCGTACTATGCGTACGCCCGCCAGGACCGCAAGACGCGCGGCCGTGAGCCGATTTCCGCCAAGCTCGTCGCCAACCTCATGACGACGGCCGGTGTCACGCGTGTCGTTACCGTAGATCTCCATGCAGGTCAGATTCAGGGATTTTTCGATATCCCTGTTGATCATCTGGCAGCTGCTCCAACGATTGCCAACTATTTCCGTGCCCAGAAACTCGAAGATGTCGTCGTCGTATCGCCGGATCTCGGTGGTGTCACGCGCGCACGCATCCTTGCAGATCACCTTCAGGCGCCGATTGCCATCATTGAGAAGCGTCGTCCGAAACCGGGCTGTGCCGAGGTCATGAACCTCATCGGTGATGTCGAAGGCAAGACGGCCGTCATCATCGACGATATTGTCGATACGGCCGGTTCCCTCTGCGAGGGAGCACGCGCGCTCCAGAAGCGCGGTGCGAAGAAGATCTACGCTTCCTGCTCTCACGCGATCCTTTCTGATCCGGCTGTCCAGCGGATCAATGATTCTCCTATCGAGAAACTCATCATCACAGACACGATTCCCCTGCCGCCGGAAAAAGCCAGCGACAAGATTGTCGTCCTTTCCCTTGCAGAGCCTATTGCGGACGTCATCATTCGCATCCAAAGCCATCGGAGTGTCAGCCAGCTTTTCCGCTGATTGAGCCTACACCATTAGATTTTTGCCTTCCCGTGTGGGAAGGTTTTTTTATGAAATGAGGAGGAGATCACATGCTGGGGGACGCCACTGACCTCTATATCCGTACGTTCAGTTTCTGGGAGCACCTTTCCGATAGAGAGAAGGATCATGTCAATGCCGGCACGCATCCCACGCATTTCGAACGCAGCGCGCAGCTCCATCGCGATCCTGGTGACTGCCTTGGCATACTACTCGTCAAGACTGGTCAACTCCGCGTCTACACGCTCTCAGAAGATGGCCGTGACGTGACGCTCTACCGGCTGTTCCCCGGTGATATCGGCATCCTTTCCGCTTCCTGCTCCCTTGATGCCGTGACATTCCCTGTCGCCATCGAAGCCATCGAGGATACCGATGTCCTGCGCACAGATGCAGCGGTGTTCAATCAACTGGTCCGTGATAATATCTATGTCAAAGCCTATGCGTATGAAATGGCGGCACAGCGGCTTTCGGAGATGCTCTGGCGCATGCAGCAGATCCTTTTCCTGTCGGCAGACAGACGACTGGCCATCTTCCTTCTTGAAGAAACGAAAAAGACGGGCAGTCCGGAGCTCCATCTCACACATGAACAGATCGCACGTTACATGGGGAGCGCGCGCGAAGTCGTCAGCCGTCTCGTCAAATATTTTTCGCAGGAAGGTCTCCTACAATCAGGTCGTGGGCATCTCACGCTTCTCGATCTGCAAGGCTTGAAACGCATCGCGGATGGAAAGCGGCGAAGCATTTCTCCAACGGAATGAGGCCCATGCACTCGCGATTCCCTTTGCGTATGGCGCATAGCAGCGCCGCAGTAAATTTTTTATAAAGAATCGGGGATCTCTATGTCGCAGTTCCTCGTCTGTGCTATAATGATTCCTGTTTCAAATCCATGCTATACTAGGAGGAAATCAGATTGGACATTACCTTTGCTGACCTGTTGAAGACCGTACTGCTCGGCGTTGTCGAGGGGCTGACGGAGTGGCTCCCTGTTTCAAGCACGGGCCATATGATTCTCGTCGACGAGTTCATCAAATTGCAGGTGTCAAAACAATTCATGGACATGTTCCTCGTTGTCATCCAGCTCGGTGCCATCTTGGCAGTCGTAGTCCTGAATTTTGAGAAGCTCAATCCGTTCTCATCCATGAAATCGCACCAGGAAAAATCGGATACCATCGAACTTTGGAAAAAAGTCATCGTGGCCTCGATCCCTGCAGCAGTCATCGGACTCATGCTCAATAAGTTCATGGAAGAACATCTGATGACGGCACCTGTCGTCGTGACGACGCTCGTGTTCTACGGAATCCTTTTCATCGTGATCGAAAATTATAATAAGCATCGCCGCCCACGCGTGACTGAACTGCGCCATCTCGATTACAGGACCGCGCTCATCATCGGGTTCTTCCAAGTGCTCTCCCTTGTCCCGGGGACGAGCCGCTCCGGTTCGACGATTATCGGTGGTCTTCTTTTCGGTGCGAGCCGCTACGTTGCGACAGAATTTACATTTTTTCTTGCGATCCCTGTCATGTTCGGGGCAAGCTTTCTCAAGATGGTAAAGTTTGGGATCCATTATACCGGCGCAGAGGTGCTCATCTTGATCCTCGGCATGGTGACGGCATTCATCGTCTCCATCCTGTCTATCAAATTCCTGTTGAATTATATCAAGACGAACGATTTCAAGGTGTTCGGTTGGTACCGGATTGCCCTAGGAATCATCGTCGCAGCGTATATGTTTTTTGTCGGTGATCCTACGGCAAACAACTGAGGAGGAATTTCATGAAAATCATTGCCGGACTTGGCAATCCAGGACGGGAATACGCCATGACCAAGCACAATGTCGGCTTCCTCATGATCGATACGCTCGCCGATCATCTTGGTGCAACGGAATGGCGGGATAAATTCGATGCGCTTATCGCTAAGACACGCATCGGTACGGAGCCCGTCCTGCTCGTCAAACCACAGACGTATATGAATGACAGCGGTCGTGCCATCGCACCGATCATGCATTTCTATAAGCTGCCCGCGGAGGACCTCATTGTCGCACATGATGATATGGATATCCCTGCGGGGGTCATCCGCATCCGGAAAAAAGGCAGTTCAGGAGGACATAATGGCATAAAATCCATCCTTGCACACCTGGGGGATGAGCATTTTTCCCGCCTGCGCATCGGTATCGGTCGTCCTCTCCCTGGCTGGTCTGTCGTCAATCATGTACTCGCACCATTTACGACGGAAGATGCACCGAAAATAAGAGCGGCGATCCAATCGCTGATTCCAGCGGTCGAATGTATCGTGAACGATGATATCGATAAAGCCATGAACCTTTATAACCCGAAAAAGAAGAAGAAAAGCCATACGCAGAAGATGGAAGCAGCCGCTCTCGATCAGGACACAGAGGAGGGACGTAGATGAATCGCGACGAGGAGTTCATCACTGCGGTCTATGCAGATGAAGAGGGGACGATTCTCGATGCCGCTGGACTGCGCGGCATGGGACGCGTGGGGAGCAAGAACATCGCACTTCGACCGGAAGACCTCATTCCTCTGCCGGAAAGTGCAGATCTCATGCTTTTGCCCGATCATCAGGCAGTAGGACAAACGAGCGCTGGAGAAATCCTCCCTATCACAGGGACTGCCGTCGCCGCAATCCTGCCGGCTGGCTATACACGACTTTTCTTACCCGCGTATGAGCGAGAAGAGGACGCGGAGCGTCTCCCACTGTACGGTTATACCGCAGTCGTCGTCTATCGCGATGCGCTCTATTGTGCTGCCATCTATACGGACGAGAACGATAAATGGGACCCCGTTCACTACAATACGCCAGAGCTGAAGAAACTCGTTAAGCGCACGAAGAAGGATTTGCCGGGCAATCGAATCGTCGAACAAGTGGGAGGATGTTCTCTCAAATGGCATTGCTGTACGGCGCAGAACCTTTTCTACCGACGTTGGGAAGCCGGCATCCCTGCCTCACCTGTCTGCAATGCGAATTGCTTCGGCTGCATTTCTCTGCAACCAGCGGAGTGCTGCCCATCCCCGCAGCAGCGCATTGATTTTCGCCCAACGCCAGAAGAGATTGCCGAGGTAGGCATCTATCATCTCTCGGTAGCACCGGATGGTATCATCAGCTTCGGGCAGGGGTGTGAGGGAGAACCCAGCCTCGCGGCGTCCAATATCGCAGCCGGCATCCGTCTCATCCGCGCGAAGACAAAAAAGGGCCAGATCAACATGAACTCGAATGCAGGCTATACCGAAGGGATCAGAGAGATTGTCGATGCCGGTCTTGACAGCTTGCGCGTCTCCATCATCAGCGCCAGACCTGAGAGCTATGATGCTTATTACCGCGCCAGCTATCATCTCGATGATGTCAAGGCGTCGATCCGGTATGCTCTCGCGCATGGTACGTATGTTTCGCTCAACCTCCTGTATTTCCCAGGCTTCAATGATCGACCGGAGGAATTCGGAGCCTGGCAGACATTCTTCCGAGAACTGCCTGTGCAAATGATCCAAGTTCGCAATTTGAATATCGACCCTGACGCATTCCTGGACATCATGCCACCGGAACAGGAAGCGCCGATCGGAACAAGGAAATTCCTCGAACGGCTGCATGAAGAATTCCCACAGCTGATCATCGGTAGTTTCAGTCATTACATCGAATGAAGGTATCCCTTGCGTCGGTCATCGACCTCATGTATAATGAGTTTAGAGCATTGCCTATTATTTTCTATTATGTAGGAGGTCGTTGAAGATGGCAAAACGTTTTTTCCGTTGTCTCAGCTGTGGCAATATCATCGGGGTCATCAAGGATGGGGGAGGCCCGCTCGTCTGCTGCGGTCAGCCTATGCAGGAAATCAAGGCAAATACGACCGATGCCGCCCAAGAGAAGCATGTCCCCGTCGTGACGGTCCATGATAGGACGATCGAGGTGAACGTGGGTAGTGTTGCCCATCCGATGCTTGCGGAGCATTGGATCGAGTGGATCCACCTGGAGACGAAGAAAGGCGCCCAGATGGCCCACCTGCAGCCCGGGGACACTCCGAAAGCAGTATTTGTCCTCGCTCCCGGCGATGAGGCAATCGCTGCGTATGCATACTGCAATCTGCACGGACTCTGGAAGAAAGAGCTCTAATTTGACATTTCGTGCATTAGGATGTTATAATATTGCACGTTGATGACACATTTCAGTCGCCGGTGTGGCGGAATTGGCAGACGCAGCAGACTCAAAATCTGCCGTGGGCAACCATGTGCCGGTTCGAGTCCGGCCACCGGCACCATTTGATTTTACAGGCCTCACGGGTTTCCGGAGGCCTTTTTTCGTGCATGGATTCCTAGACATGGGGAGCCTATTTAGAGCCCACCAGAGAAATGCGATTCCTACAAAGGCATCGGAACTGTTAAGGAGCAGCATCGCAGAAAATCTCTGGAAGGACCATTCCTTACCACATAAAGAGATAGAAATCCATCCAAAAAGGATTCACATGATATGCAGATAATCGATGCGAGAAAATATGTATACATGTGCGTTAGTAGTTGACAAACGAAAACAGCACCTATAGAATATTAAGAAAAGCAGCGTTGCTTGAGGGTGATTTTGCATTCAAAAGCAAGGCTGCTTCTCGTTTTGTTATAGGAGTGGCTCTATCGTAAGAATGGGAGGCGGATTTTATGGATGTATCGGCAATCCTCACTGCAGTCAATAACTTTGTCTGGGGACCGGTCATGCTTGTGCTCCTTGTTGGTACGGGAATTTTCTTGACGATTCGCTTGCGGTTCCTGCCATGGCGGAATCTCGGCTATGCGGTTCGCATGGTATTCTCTCGACGAGACAATCATGCTGGAGATATCTCGCCGTTCCAATCATTGATGACAGCACTTTCTGCGACCATCGGCACGGGTAACATCGTCGGCGTTGCGACAGCCATGGTCCTGGGCGGCCCTGGTGCGCTTGTGTGGATGTGGATTTCCGCAGCATTCGGGCTCTCGACGAAATACGGAGAGTCTGTTCTCGCTGTTAAGTATCGTGAGACCAACAGCGTGGGGGAGATGGCGGGCGGCCCTATGTACGCGATGAAGAATGGCATCCATAACGGATTCGGCCGTTTTCTGGCGTTCCTCTTTTCTGTTTTCGTTGTTTTGGCATCCTTTGGCATCGGCAATATGACACAGGCGAATTCTATCGCAGCTGCGCTTCATTCCAGTTATGCGGTCCCGACTTGGCTCGTCGGCGGCATCATCACGCTCCTTGCCATCAGTGTTCTCATCCGCGGCATCCGTAGGATCGGACTCGTATCCAGCATCGTGGTGCCAGCGATGGCTGCATTCTATTTCCTCGCTTCCGTTTTCGTCATCATCGTCAATTTCGCTGCTGTACCTGCCGGTATCATGGAGATGCTGCGCATGGCGTTTTCCCTGGACTCCGTTGCCGGTGGCGTCGGCGGCTCCATCGTCGCTTCCATCCTCACTTCCATGCGCTGGGGCGTCGCGCGTGGTGTCTTCTCCAATGAGGCCGGCCTCGGATCTGCACCGATTGCGGCTGCGGCTGCTCGCACAGATCATGCTTCCCGCCAAGGCTATGTCAACATGACCGGCACCTTTTTCGACACCATGATCATCTGCATGCTGACCGGACTCGTCATCGCTTCTTCAGGAATGCTCGGCACAGTCGATCCCGCTACCGGGAAACTCGTTTCCGGCGTGCAACTGACGATCCTAGCATTTTCCACCGTCTTTGGTGACTATGGGAAGCTCATCATCTCAGTTGCCATTTCTCTCTTCGCGTTTTCCACGATCCTCGGCTGGGAATATTACGGAGAGAAAGCGCTGGAATATCTTATCAAGAAACGCCCAGCCATCATGGCCTATCGCATCGTCTTCTCGCTCGTCACGTTTATCGGAGCGACGACGACGCTCGAGGTTGTATGGAATTTTTCCGATACGATGAATGGCCTGATGATCATCCCCAACCTGATCTGCCTGTTGTGGCTCAACAAGGACATTGCCAAAGAATGCTTCGACTACGAGGAGAACGTGGTCGCGCATGAGAAATTAGGCGAACAGATTGATTATCAGACAGAGCCAATCGAAGTCCCTGCTGAGGCTTACGAGCGCAGCATGAGATAAACCCTAAAAGATGAGAGGAGTCTTATCATGATTATTTTCCCGGTCTTCGCAGAGCTTGAAAAGAAACGCGACGAGATCAATGCGCACTTCCACAAAGATACGGAGCCACAGCTCATCGAACGCGTCCAGCAATTCGGTTTCGTTCCTGTACAGCCGGGCGATCTCAAGCACATGATGCTCAAGGAGAAAAGCACATCAAACGAGTATCTGCTGACCTTCCGTCCGTATGAGATCCGCGTGGAGTTCTGTCACATCAAGACCCAGGAAAAGATCTTGATCTGCGAGATCAGCAACTTCAATCTCAGCGCCCATACCATCATGAATATTCTCATTGCCTCGATCGACAGTTGGCTGCAGTACGGCGTTATCTACGACTACCGGAATGCGCAGGAGTTCGACAAGAAAGAGGATAAATGATTGGACACAGCCCCTTGCCTGTTGTATACTTTCGCTGTATGCATCAGGCAAGGGGGTTTTTCTTTGTTATTTCATCAGATTCACCACCGCATCGCTATACGAGATCATCATTCATGTTGGTGCGCCATCATTATCCTGCTCGTCGTCTCCTTTTGCACAGGGGCAACCGCATTGGCCGCTACGCCACCGGAAGTCACGGCAGATGCAGCCATTGTCGTCGATACGGGATCTGGGCGCGTCCTCTACGAAAAGAATGCCGATCAACGGGAATATCCGGCGAGCATGACAAAGATCATGACCTGCCTGCTGGCAATCGAAAGCGGCCGTCTCGGCAGTGTCGTCGAGGTCAGCCCCAATGCTGCCGATGTGGAATCCACGCGGATGCACCCCGGCGATCAAGTGCGCATGCAGGATCTGCTCACACAGATGATGCTGATTTCCGATAACGGAGCGGCGACGGCCGTCGGTGAGGCGCTGGGCGGCGGCGACATCGACTACTTTGCCGAGCGCATGAATCGCCAGGCGGCATCGCTTGGCATGAACAATACCCATTTCGTCAATGCGAATGGCATGCCGGATCCTGCCCATTATTCTACCGCACGGGATATGGAGCGATTGGCGCAAGCAGCCTTTCAAAACAAGATCTTCCGGAAGATCGTCAGCACGAAGGCGAGCAATATCTATTACATCCGTCCGGCAGGACGTGTGGAATACTGCGTCAATACGAACGAACTCCTCGATACTTACGATGGCATCGTTGGCGGGAAGACAGGCTGGACAAACGCAGCGCGCGGGTGCTTGACGGCAGCTGCTGACAGGAACGGCCATGAACTCATCGTCGTCGTCATGCACTCTGATGACGATGAGAGCCGTTTTGTCGAGGCAGCCGCCCTGCTTGATTATGGCTTTTCACAAATCGTTGAAAATAACTCCTGACAAGGAAATTCCCTTGACAAACAGATTGGTTTTGCGTATAATACGCTATGTCAAGGGAAAATCCTTGACGCTTCAAGTGATGATGGGTGGTCGGTATGGAACAATTCCTTTATCTTTCTGACCTCTTTGATTTCTACGGGGCCTTGCTTACGCCGAAACAGCAATCCTGCCTGCGGCTTCATCTCTATGATGACCTATCGCTCTCTGAGATTGGAGAAGAACTCAAGATTTCGCGGCAGGCGGTCTACGACAATATCCATCGTTCGGTCAAGACGATGCAGTCTTATGATGACAAACTTCAGCTCGTCAAGCGGTATCGTAAGGAACGTCAAGTATTGAACGAGGTGTGTGCAGGCCTCAAACGCCTCCAGGCAGAACACGATTGTCAGGAGCTTTCGCCCATGATAGAAGCGCTTGCCCCATTTCTTGGTCGAGAGGAGGACATCCATTGATTTTTGAAAGTTTGTCTGACAGATTGCAGCAGACATTCAAGAAATTACGCGGCCACGGCAAACTGACGGAAGATGACGTCAACGAGGCAATGCGGGAAGTGCGGATGGCACTCCTGGAAGCCGATGTGAATTTTAAGGTCGTCAAGAATTTTATCAAAACGGTCAAAGCACGTGCGATTGGTCAGGATGTTCTTGAGACGCTCACACCCGCCCAAGTAGTCATCAAGATTGTCGATGAAGAGCTCACGTCACTCATGGGTGGGACGCAGAGCCGCATCAACATGAGCTCCCAACCACCGACCATCATTATGATGGTCGGCCTACAGGGCGCTGGTAAAACGACTTCGGCAGGCAAACTCGCCCTGGCCCTCAAACGCCAAGGGAAGCGACCTCTGCTTGTCGCAGATGATATCTACCGTCCTGCTGCGGTCAAGCAGTTGGAAGTGATCGGCGATTCGCTCGGACTGCCGGTATTCAAGATGGCACCGGGGACGGATGCAGTCACGATTGCCAAGGAAGCCCGGGGCTTTGCATCGTCTCACCTGAACGATGTCATCATCATCGATACGGCTGGACGCCTTCAGGTCGACGAAAAGCTCATGGAAGAGCTCCAGGACATCAAGAGAGCCGTACAGCCCCACGAGATCCTTCTCGTCGTCGATGCCATGACTGGCCAGGAAGCGGTAAACGTAGCGCAGAGTTTCCATGAGAAGCTCGGCCTCGACGGTGTCGTCATGACGAAACTCGACGGCGATGCACGCGGTGGTGCTGCGCTTTCCATTAAGGCCGTGACGGGCGTTCCCATCAAGTTCGTCGGTATGGGAGAGAAGCTCGATCCATTGGAGCCGTTCCATCCGGACCGTATGGCTTCACGTATCCTCGGCATGGGCGATGTACTGAGCCTTGTGGAGAAAGCGCAACAGACCTTCGATGAGGCAGAAGCCAAGAAGATGGCCAAGAAACTGCGCAAAGACGAATTCACGTTGGATGATTTCCTCGCACAGATGCAGCAGGTCAAGAAACTTGGTTCTCTCGAGAACATCCTCGGCATGATACCGGGGATGGGCGGGTTGAAGAAGCAGCTTGCTGGTCAAGATATCGACCTAGATGGCAAGGAGATGCGCCGCATCGAGGCCATCATCCGATCCATGACACCGAAAGAGCGTGCGGATATCTCCATCATCAACGGCAGTCGCCGCAAGCGCATTGCGATGGGATCCGGCACGCACGTTCAGGATGTCAATAAGCTGCTGAAGCAATTCGGCGAGATGAAAAAAATGATGAAGAAAATGAAAAAGATGCGGGGCGGCAAGAAAGGACTTCCTAATCTTGGTGGTCTTGGGAACCTCGGTGGCCTTGGTGGCCTCGGTGGAAAGCTCCCATTCTTTCATTGATAATATCCCATTGAAGGAGGTGAAGTTTCATGTCAGTTAAGATTCGCTTGAATCGTCAGGGTGCAAAGAAGAATCCGTTCTATCGCATCGTTGTTGCAGATTCCCGCGCACCGCGTGATGGTCGTTTCATCGAGATCCTGGGCAACTATGACCCGTCTCAGACGCCGGCTGTTGTCAAGGTCGACGAAGAGAAAGTGCTCGATTGGATGAGCAAAGGTGCTCAGCCGACTGATACCGTCAAGTCTCTGCTGAGCCAGCAGGGGATTATCGCTAAATTCGCAGAGAGCAAGAAGCACTAAGCCCTTCCCAAGCAGAAAGAGGCATCAGCATGAAAGAGATTGTTGAAATGATTGCTAAGGCTTTGGTCGATCATCCTGAGCAGGTTCACGTGGAGGAATCAGACGAGGATCGTCACACGGTCCTCCGCCTTCATGTCGCTGAAGATGATATGGGGAAAGTCATTGGCAAGCAGGGGCGTATTGCCAAGGCGATGCGCACTGTCGTAAAAGCCGCTGCTACTCGCGAAGAAAAAAAAGTCACGGTTGAGATTATCTAAGAAATGCGGCGGAGACCCTTTGAGAGTCTCTCTGCCGCATTTTCTTTTTCGTTTCGTTCGTTTAGGAGGAAATAAAATGGACAGCATTTCGCTCAAAATGCCGGTCACGGTGAAGGCAAAGTTAACCGAAGCCTTGAAGGCAAAGATCCTGAAAGAGCTGGAAGACAATCTTTCTCGCGTCGACCTCGAGCTACAGCAGCTCAGCATCCAGGAAAAACGTGTGTTGCAGGAAAACACGCCGGCGGAGCCAACCCCTGAGAGCATGCATCGCGCACAGGCCATCGAAGCGCAATTCGGGGAAGAGCGTCAGAAGCGCCTCGCCTTTCGTGCAGAAACGACGAAAAGGAAAGAAGACATGGAGAAACTCGCGATCGGCGCTGAGATCGTGCAAGGGACATTAGAGCGCCAGGTGGAAGTGCACATCGGTGACGATATGCGCGAACTCATGAATGTGGAAGTGCTGGTGGAAGATGATAAAATCATCGCCATCCGCGGCTGAGAAAAAGAAGCACCAGAGCGGCCGCGTCACGATCGGTCGCGTTGGTGCTGCGCAAGGCATCCATGGAGAGATGCGGATCATCCCGCTGACCGATTTTCCCGAGCGTTTCCAAGAACTGAAAGAAGTGACGGTCGGTGATGAGCTCTTGCACATCGAAAGCTGCCGTCATCATAAGAACTTCATCTTGCTCAAATTCCGGGAATATCCCGTGCGTGAAGACGCCATGGCGTTGACGGGACGAATGCTCACAGTTGCGCGAGAGGATGCAGTTCCCCTCAAGGAAGGGGAATACTACACCTTTGATATCATCGGCCTAAAAGTCGTTGACGAGCATGGGATGCCATTGGGAACGATCACGAATGTCCTCCGTACGGGTGCCAATGACGTCTATCAGATGGAGGACGTTGCCGGCAAGGATGTCTTGATTCCTGCACTCAAGTCCGTCGTGAAAGAGATTGATCTGCCAAAGGGACGCATGGTAGTCGCATTGCCTGAGGAGCTTATTGATGCGGATTGATTATATCACCCTGTTCCCCGAGATGTTTGCTGGCCCCTTTGGCGCCAGCATCACGAAACGCGCCGTTGAAAAAGGGCTTCTTGAACTGGTTTTTACAAATTTCCGCGATTTTTCCTTCGATAAGCACAAGCATGTCGACGATTCTCCCTTCGGCGGTGGAGCGGGAATGGTGTTAAAGCCTGAGCCCATGGTTCGAGCCGTGCGGGATGTTCTCGAGAAGACGACCGCCTACGAAAAACAACGGCGCATTCTCATTATGGACCCATCTGGTGCAACGTTCACGCAGGCAAAAGCCAAGGAACTAGCGACATACGAGCAGCTGATTTTTATCTGCGGCCATTACGAAGGATTCGATGCCCGCATCTACGATCTCGCCGACGAGGCGATCTCTATCGGTGATTATGTCCTGACTGGCGGCGAACTTCCTGCCATGGTCATTACCGATGCTGTCTCCCGCATGATTCCAGGTGTCCTCGGCGACGAGGAATCCGCGCCGACCGACTCCTTTTATGAAGGATTGCTCGGCTTTCCACAGTACACGCGGCCACGAGAGTTCGAGGGGAAGCAGGTCCCTGATGTCCTGCTCTCCGGCGATCATGCGAAAATACGCGCCTGGCGCAGGCAGCAGGCCTTGCTCACAACGAAGCGTTGCCGTCCTGACCTGCTGAAAAATGCCATCCTGACGGAAAAAGAGCGACGCTTTCTCCAAGATCATGAAGAACCTTGAGTCAGCAGCAGTTCAAGGAGGCAAGAGAAAAGTGCAGCAGCGAGAAGGATGCTGCGCTTTTTCTATGCAACGCTTAGGGCCCCTTTTCATTGCATTCCCCTGAGGGATGAGGTAGAATAGGACATACTGTGAGGTGACTGCATTGCATCAGGAAGCTATCGAGAAGATTGAAGCGGCTCTTGCGGATTGCTCCCTTTTCGAATCGTTGCCGAAAGAATGCCATGGGTTTCAATATCGTGCCATCCGTCAACCGATTGATGACCGCTACGATCTCTTTCGCTATGAGAATCCCAGAGCGCATCGGAGTGCTACTGCATATTACCATGAAGAAACGCACGAATATAAATTGCGTGTGTGCGTTGGATTCATCGAATTCTGTCGCATCGAATATATTACCGGTTCTCTCGCTCTTTTTGAAAAGAAAATCGAGAAGGATCTCGGACAACTGCTCAAGGATATGGTGGAATTCAATCCGCACACCATCAGCAGCCTCATCCTGAAAAAAGGAATCTGTGATTGGGAGTTCGCAAAACGATTGCCGCCATCATTGGAAGGGTATGAGCTCTTTATCACCCCGCAGCAACCAGTGAAGATAAACAATGGCTCTTATATCATCATCGATTACGTCGATTTTTCCCACGGAAGCGATGTTACGATCTACTATAATATGTATCGCGATGAGTTTTTCGGCGAGGCACACGTCCATTCCATTCCAGATGTGACCTACGACTTTGATTCCAATGAGCTCAATGAACTTGAGGAAAAACTCGAACGATATCTTGTACCGCGCTTGCAGCAGGCACGTACTGCGGCGGAAGCGTCAGACAAGGAGGCGACATGAGTGATTACCATTGAGAAAGCCATCCTGCACGTTCTCGATTTCCATTCCGGCGTTACGGTGTATTCGGAGCAGGAGATGGATTTACAGGACTCGATCCAAACGTTCCTGCAGAAACACATAGAGAAATCTTTGGCGCGGCAAGATGCTCAGCAAGGATCCTTTTACCCGGATAGTGCCTGCAAAGTAAAATTGGAGGCCTACAAGAACGGGGAATGCTCCTTCGTCGCTTTTTCCCAAGAAATCACAAAGCACCTGGAGAATGCTCTGCTCCATACGGAAGATGTAGCATCCACAGACGTGCTCATCCTCGATGCCATGGTAGATGAGCAGCGCAAACTCATCCTGTTCAAGTGCAACAACCATGTCGGCTATGTCCACCAGATCCACCAGACGGAACAGGGCGTACAGAATGAAATCATCAATCACTACGCCATCATGCCGAATCTCTCTCAGCGAATGGATGAATTCGTCATCATTGACATGTCAACCTTGCAGATCACGCTCGTTGCCAAGAAATATCCAATGGAGGGCAGTTCCGTCCAGCTCCTACCGGAGATCGTCCTTGAATGCAGCACGCAGCCATCCCAGAAAGAGGCGCTAAAAAGCCTCGAGAAGACGACTGCGGAAGTCGCCGAATCCTTTGGGCAAGACGGTGTTGCTGCCACTGCTGCTGCGAAAAACTACGTCGCCGAACACATGGAGATCTCCAACGAACTTGACTTGAAGCGTGCTGGGGAAGAAGTCTTCAAAGACCAACCTGCCATGCAAGCGGACTATAATCGCAGGATTGAGGAACAGGGGTTTGACCAGCCCGTGCAGATGGATCAGGAAACCACACTGAAGAAGGTCGCCAAGCATAAACTCAAGACGGATACAGGCATCGAATTGGCAATTCCCACGGATTACTTCGATAATACGCAGTTTGTCGAATTCTACAACGAAGCAGATGGCACGATATCCATTACGCTCAAACACATTGCCAGTATCATCAACAAATAAAGGAGTCACCAGACGTTCATGAATTTCTCACCTAAATTGCTAGCGCTCAAACAAGAAGTTCTCCGCGAATCCGCGGAAACATTCCAGCAGCTCGATCGGATTTCTGAAGAAAACACCTTAAAGGTCCTCGATGCCATGCGGGAATGCAAGGTATCGGATGCGCATTTCAACACTTCGACAGGATATGCGTATGGTGATATCGGCCGCGAGAAGTTAGAAGAGCTTTACGCATACGTTTTCGGCGGCGAAAAGGCATTGGTAAGGACGCAATTCGTCAGCGGCACGCACGCACTAGCTACCGTCCTGTTCGGTATCCTGCGCCCGGGTGATGAGCTCGTTTCCCTCACAGGGACCCCTTACGATACCATGCAGACCGTCATCGGCTATGCAAATCCCAGCCCTGGATCGCTGAAGGAATTTGGGGTGCTTTATCGGGAGCTGCCGATGGTCGATGGTCGCGTCGATATCGATAACATCAAGCACGTCGTCACGAAGAAGACGAGGATGGTTGAGATCCAACGGTCTCGTGGCTATAGCATGCGGGCTCCGCTATCGATTGCGGATATCCGCAGGATTACGGAGGAAGTCCATCTCGTCAATCCTGCCTGCGTCTGCTTTGTAGATAATTGCTATGGTGAATTCGTAGATACTGTGGAACCTACGCAGGCGGGCGCTGATATCATGGCTGGCTCCCTCATCAAGAATCCCGGTGGGGGACTGGCTCCGACCGGTGGCTATATCGTCGGTCGCAAAGACCTCGTCGAGCTCGCCTCCTATCGTCTGACCGCTCCAGGCATGGGCGATGAGCTCGGTGCTAGCTTGGCCAATAACCGTCTGCTCTTCCAGGGCTTCTTCCTGGCACCACATGTCACGGCGCAGGCGATCAAAGGTGCGGTGTTCGCCGCCGGTCTCTTCACGAAACTCGGATACAAGACATTGCCTCTGCCGACAGATGTACGAGGCGATATCATCCAGGCCATCGAACTGGGAACTGCTGAGAAACTCATCGCTTTCTGCGGCGGCATCCAGAAATATTCGCCTGTCGATTCTTTCGCAGCTCCGGAGCCGTGGGATATGCCGGGCTATGCGGATAAGATCATCATGGCTGCTGGTACCTTCGTACAAGGTGCCTCGATTGAATTCAGTGCAGACGGCCCGCTGCGTCCTCCGTATAACGTCTATCTACAAGGTGGCCTGACATTTGAGCATGCCTGCCTCGGCATCATGGGCGCTGCGCAGGCGGTAGAAGATCTTGCGCCAAAGAAAAACATTTGAAAAAATCTTACCATCCCCTTTACAATGTTTCCATCATGTGATAGTATAAATCTCGTCTAGAAGAATATTTAGGCAATGGAGCCTTGCAGACTAGAATGTCCTGCCGTCATTGACGTACAGGTTTATTTTAGTCGGCGAGGCTTTTGTTTTTTTGTGCAGTTTTACTGCAGAAAGAAAAGGGTGGTTTAACATGTTAGATGAGTTACTGTACGTGATTCCCGCCAATACGGCACGGGAAGAAGTCAAGAAATCCCTCGAAGCACATCCTGAGATTAAGTTCGTTTCCCTCGTCGGCATCGATATGGCTGGCAACGATACGGACGAGAAGATTCCGATGCGCATTTTCCTCAAGGACATGGATGAATTCTACGCCGGAACTGCAGTTCAGACAGATGGATCTTCCGTCGTACTCCCTGGCATTGCCACGCTGAATAACGCAAAAGTCGATATGCCAGTGGATCCTTCGGTCAACTGGTTCGTTGATTATAACTTCGAGCATTACGACGAAGAGACGGAAAAACCGATCGGCACGCTCCGTATCCCTTCCTTCCTCATTCATGAAGGAAAGCGTGTCGACTCGCGTGCCATCTTGGCAGATTCTTTGGAGTTCGTCAAGAAGGGGCTGCTCGACCTCTTTAAGGAACATCCTGACATCAGCGGCCTTGCGGTCAAGGGGTCCGATATTGCCGATATCTCCTTTACGTCCGCTACGGAGCTTGAATTCTGGGTGAAGACACCGCTGGAAGAAGCTGACATTGAAGAGATGTCTGCCTCGCAGGTCATGCAAGAGCAGTATTGGGAGCGTACGCACGGCGCCGTTCGTACGGCACTGGAAGAATGCGTCCTCACGCTTGAGCGCTATGGGCTCAAATGTGAAATGGGACATAAGGAAGTCGGCGGTCTCAAGGCTCAGGTCGATGAGAACGGCCGCATGACGCATGTCTGCGAACAGCTCGAGATCGATTGGCGTTTTGCCGATGCCCTCCAGGCTGCAGATAACGAGATCTTCGTCCGCACGGTCGTTCGTGAGATTTTCCGTAGCAATGGCCTCGAGGTCTCCTTCCAGGCAAAACCGATGATCGGTCTCGCAGGCAATGGTGAACATACGCATATCGGTATGGCTGCCGTGCTGAAAGACGGCTCGCTTGCCAGCCTGTTTGCCGCCGCGCAGCCGGAAGAAGACTTCATGAGCGTCGTCGGCTATGGCGCCATCATGGGCCTCTTGAAAAATTATGAAGTAATCAATCCGTTCGTTTCTGCAACGAACGATTCCCTCAATCGCTTGAAACCAGGTTTCGAGGCGCCGGTCTGCATCGTCACCTCGCTGGGACATACGCCTGCTATTCCATCTCGTAACCGCACGATTCTTGCCGGATTGATTCGCGACCTCAAGAATCCGATGGCAACGCGCTTTGAACTTCGTGCCTGCAATCCGTACACGAACACCTATCTTGTGCTCGCTGCCATCTACTCTGCAGTGTTCGACGGCGTGAAAGCAACCATTGCCAAGACGACGAAAGAGTGCTTGGCAGAGCTCTCCAAGAATGCGGGGGAAGATGGGTTCTATCTCGAAAAAGACCGCGCGTATCGTTCGGAAGACGATGTCTTCGAGGACTATACGGATGAGGAGCGTAACCGTCTCTTCGGTGCTCCTCCTGCGACGGTCTGGGAGAATATGCAGGGCTTCGAGACGTATCCTGAGAAAGTCAAGGTCATCACGGCTGGCGGTGCTCTGCGCGAGCAGATCATCGATGCGTTCCGCGCTGGCGCACTTCTCCGTTGGAAGACTGAGCTCGTAAGCCGTATCATTCCGGAAAATCGTGAAATCGTGCGCAAGGCGAAGGAGATCAAGAGCTCCTATGTCACGGATCAGGATTCCTATAACTGGAATAAGATCAATGGCATCCGCACCTATCTCGCCAAGGACAGCATCGATGAGAAATCGCTCTTCACCTTGCTGGTCAATGCCCTGAACGAGAAGGACTATGCAACGGCTTCCGGTTTGCAGGTCGAGATGTACGACAAGATCGAAGAGCTCAAGAGCCTTTACGATGCGTACGAGAAGAACATGATTTGATTGTTGGACCACCCATCAATAGCGAGAACGGTTGTACTTTCGGGTACAGCCGTTTTTGCTGTCTAAAATGCGAAAATGATTTTTGCAAGCAGGAATTTGGTGGAGAGAATCAGAATTACTACGACAAAGAAGCATGAAAGCATCAGAGAGGAGTGTTTCTCATGAGACTCGAATTTATCGGTGCAGCACATACAGTGACGGGTTCCTGCTATTTACTGGAATCGCAAGAAAAGCATTTCCTGATCGATTGCGGTATGTTCCAAGGGTCGAAGCGGATTCGTGAGCTCAACTACGAAGATTTTCCCTTTTCTCCAGCAGATATCGAGGGCGTGCTCCTGACACACGCACATGTCGACCACTGCGGCCTATTGCCGAAACTGATCAAGGAAGGTTTCAAGGGGACGATCTATGCCACGAAATCGACGTGCGAGCTCTGCCAGATCATGCTGCCTGATTCCGCCCATATCCAGGTATCCGACGCTGAAACGATGAACCGCAAGGGCCGCCGCCGGGGCGATACGCCAGTGCAAGCACTCTATAGCATCGATGATGCCCAGGAGGCATTAAAACTGTTTACCCCCGTTCCCTACGAAAAGGAATTGCAGCTCGCAGACAATATCCGCGTCGTCTTTCGTGATGCGGGCCATATCTTGGGATCGGCCTTCCTCGAAATCTATGTGACAGAAAACCAAAAGACGACGAAGCTCGTCTTCTCTGGAGATATCGGTCAGCCTAACCAGCCGATTCTCAAAGATCCTGCCAAGGAAACAGGCGCGGATTTCCTCATCGTTGAATCGACCTATGGTGATCGGCTGCATCAGATCTACGATAAAGAGACGAAACTGCTCGAAATCGTCAATGACACGATGGATCGCGGCGGCAATCTGATCATTCCCTCCTTTGCCGTTGGCCGGACCCAAACGCTTTTGTACTACTTTTACAATCTTTGGAAACAAGGTCGCCTTGATGGCGATATCCCCATCATCATCGATAGTCCGCTGGCCATTGCTGCTACGCGTATTTTCTTGAAGAATTTCCAGGATTTCGATGATGCTGCCTTGGCCTTGTTCAAGAAAAGTGGCAAAATTCCCCGCTTTCCACAAATTCGCCTTTGCGAGACAGCCGCCGAATCGAGGGCGTTGAACAGTGAAGAGGGGAGTGCCATCATTATTTCTGCGAGCGGCATGTGCGATGCAGGACGTATCCTCCACCACTTGAAACACAACCTTTGGCGTCCGGAATCGACGATCCTCTTTGTCGGCTACCAGGCGGAAGGGAGTCTCGGCCGCCGACTCGTCGACGGGATCAAGCGCGTGCGCGTCCTCGGCGAGGAAGTGGCCGTGAAAGCGCAGATCATGACGATGGATGGCTTTTCTGCTCATGCGGACTCCAATCAGCTCATGGACTGGATCTCCGATTTCCAGAACCCAAAGCCTGCAAAAGTCTTTATCGTACATGGTGAAGCGCAATCACAGGAAGCCTTGAAAGCGCGAATCCAAAAAGAATGTGAGATCGAGACGTATATTCCCTTCCGTGGAGACCTCGTACAGATTTCCGGCCGCGCATCGGAAATCCAGCCATCGAATGTACCAGAGGTCTCCGTGGAGATGGAAATGGAGGATGTCCTCCGCGATTTCGATGCGGACTACCGCCAACTCCGGCAGAAGGTACTCGCTCTCGTCCTGCGCCAGCCAAAACAGATGGAGCCTATCATCAAAGTGCTCACCAAAGGGCGCAACTATCTGCGCAAGCTCTTTACGCCGTATAACATTTGACGACGCTTGCAAAAGGCCCTCTGATACGGTATAATGAGCCTAACGAACGGAGCGGGACTCCGTGAATAAATGTATATGCCTTTTAACATGCGTACTGCGAGACGCATAAAGGAACCTGATAAACGCATGAAGTTTATTTGAAGCCTTTGAGCTTTCTTATGCAGTCGCATAGGGAAGCTCTTTTATTATGGAATCCCATACCGTCTGCGTGCCTCGCATGGAGGTCAGATTCCATATCAAAGAGGCAAGTACTCAGATCATAGGCATTGGCACATGGTTGGACTAGTAAGGGAGTGACAGGCTTGGAGAAAAACACCGTATCCTTGCGGGGACGCAATATCCTCGGGCTGGAGGACTTCAGCCCCGAGGAGATCCGCCTCGTGCTGGAAACCGCAAAAGAGATGAAGAACATCATCCATAGGGATATCAAGAAGGTTCCTACCCTGCGCGGGAAATCCATTGTAACGCTCTTTTATGAGCCGAGCACACGCACGCGTACCTCATTTGAGCTCGCCGGTAAATATCTCGGAGCGGACGTTGTCAATATCACTTCCGGGACGAGCAGTATCGTCAAAGGCGAAAGCCTCCGGGATACGCTTTATACCGTCGAGGCGATGGGCGTAGATGCCATCGTCATGCGACACAAGGCGGAAGGCGCGGCAGCGTATGCGTCCCGCGTTGTCAGTCCTGTCATCCTCAACGCAGGGGACGGCGCCCATGCCCATCCGTCACAGGGGCTCTTGAATCTCTTCACGATCCAAGAACACAAGGGGACGCTCTCCGGTCTCAAAGTCGCCATTGTGGGCGATGTCCTGCACAGCCGCGTCGCCCGGTCTGATATCTACGGCATGCGGAAAATGGGGATGGAAGTACATCTTGCCGGCCCCAAGACGCTGTTACCGCGTTACCTTTATGAAGAACCTGGCATCTTCGTACACGAGCGCATAGAGGAAGCAATCGCCGATGCGGATGTCATCGAGGTCCTGCGCATCCAGTTGGAACGCATGAAAGGCGGGCTTTTCCCGACGACGCGTGAGTACGCGCGTATCTTCGGATTGAACAAGCGGCGCCTATCCCTGGCGAAAGATGACGTCTTGGTCCTTCATCCGGGGCCGATGAACAAGGGCTGGGAAATCTCTCCATTCGTTGCCTATGGGAAGCAGTCAGCCATCCAAGAGGAAGTGCAGAATGGTGTCGCAGTCCGGATGGCGCTCTTCACACTCGTTTTGACGGGAGGAAAACAGGAATGACGGTTTTGCTGAAAGGTGGCAGAGTGATGAACCCTGCCGAAGATTTTGATGAGATTGCCGATGTCCTCATGGAAGATGGGAAAATCAAAGAAATCGCCAAAGACATTGCTGCGGGCGACGCCGATGTTTATGATGTCTCCGGTAAGCTCGTCACTCCGGGATTGATCGATCTGCATGTCCACTTCCGTGAGCCAGGACAAGAGGCAAAAGAAGATTTCGAATCAGGATCGAAGGCAGCGGTCGCCGGTGGCTTTACCACAGTCGCGACCATGCCGAACACGAAACCCGTCGTTGATTCCGCTGCGCTGGTCCGCAGCTTGAAGAAGCGGGCAGAAGATGTTGCCCGTTGCCATGTGGAAATCATCGGTGCAGTTACCAAGGGCCAAGAAGGAAAAGAGCTTGCCGAGCTTGGAGATATGATTGAGGCGGGCGCGGTTGCCTTCTCCGATGATGGCCACTTCGACCCATCGGCTAAGGTACTGCTCAACGCCTATGACTATCTTCATCCGTTCGATAAGATTATCATCAATCATGAAGAAGAGACTTCCCTCGTCGAAGACGGTGTCATGAATGAAGGGCACCGCAGCGCGATGCTTGGCATGAAGGGTCGCCCGACGGTAGCGGAAGATATCGCCGTCGCACGTGATGTATTGCTGGCAGAATACGCGGGGGCTCGCGTCCATGTCGCCCATATGAGTTCTGCCCGCGCCGTGGATATCGTCCGTCAGGCGAAGAAACGCGGCGTTCGCGTCACGGCAGAGGTGACGCCACAGCATTTGACCCTGACAGACGAGTGTGTAGATCTTTACGACTCCTCGACAAAAATCAATCCTCCGCTCAGGAGCAAGCAGGATTGCGATGCCTTGCTCGCCGGACTCAAGGATGGTACGATCGATGCCATTGTCACAGACCATTCCCCCCATGCGCAGGAAGAGAAAGATCGAGAGTATATGTACGCCCCCAGCGGCTTTCCAGGATTGGAGACGTCCTTGGGCATCATGCTGACGGATCTCTATCAAGCGGGGAAGCTTGACCTCAAGACCATCGTGTCGAAAATGACCTGGGAACCAGCCAAGGTCCTCCAGCTTTCTGCAGGTACCCTCAATGTTGGCAGCCCTGCCGATGTCACGGTCATCGACCTCAACCAGGAATGGACAGTAGAGGCACAGAAATTCTATACGAAAGGCAGTCATTCCCCTTTTGTTGGACGAAAGCTCAAGGGGAAAGCTGTGATGACCTTTGTCGATGGCAATCTCGTCATGCAAGACGGTAGGGTGGAATGAAATAAGGAAGAGAGGCGTTTTCATTGACAGCAAAAGGAAAACTGATCCTCGAGGACGGTAGCGTCTTCCATGGGAATTTACTCAATGACCTCAAAGCAACGGGGGAGGTCGTCTTCAATACAGGCATGGTTGGTTATCAGGAGAGCCTTACCGATCCATCGTATTGCCGCCAGATCTTGACGCTTACCTATCCCTTGGTCGGCAATTACGGGATTGCTGATATATTCATGCAATCGCAAAAATCCTTCGTGAACGGATTCGTCATCGGCGAATTGTGCGAGCATGGCAGCAACTGGCACTTTGAGACCAGCCTTGCGGATTTCCTTACGAAACAGGGCGTCCCTTGCCTTTATAATGTTGACACCCGTGCGGTGACACGTCGCATCCGCAATGCAGGCACCATGAAGGGAATCATTGTTCCAGAAAAGGCAACTCAGGCCGAAATCGACAAATTGTTTGCCATTCCCATCAAGAAAGACGTCGTCATGGAGGTAACGACCTCAAAGCCGTATACCATCGAAGCTGAGAAAGACGATGCTCCTCTTGTGGTTGCCATGGATTTCGGCGTAAAGCGCAATATCCTCAAATCCTTGCATGAAAAGGGCTGCAAGCTCGTCGTCATGCCGGCGAATGCCAAGGCAGAAGATGTCCTCGCACTCCAGCCGGATGGCATCTTCCTCTCCAATGGACCGGGAGACCCAGCTGATGTCCCGGAAATCATCAAGGAAGTCAAAGAACTCATCGGCAAGAAGCCCATTTTCGGCATCTGCCTGGGACACCAGTTACTTGCACGCGCTCTGGGAGCTAAGACATATAAATTGAAATTCGGCCATCGCGGCACCAATCAGCCGGTCAAAGACCTGCGTACGGGACGCGTGCAGATTTCTTCCCAAAATCATGGCTTTGCCGTCGATGCAGCTTCGCTGGAAGGTCTGCCGCTTGAGGTCACGCATATCAACGTCAATGATGGGACTGTCGAGGGAATGCGCCATACCAGCCTGCCGCTGTTCTCTGTCCAGTATCATCCAGAAGCGGCACCCGGACCAGACGACAACATGTATCTGTTTGATGAATTCTGGTCGATGCTGAAGAAGGGGGAGTAATCCGTGCCGAAAAAGACGAATCTCAATAAAGTGATGGTGATCGGTTCTGGTCCAATCATCATCGGACAGGCAGCAGAATTTGATTACGCAGGTTCACAGGCATGTCGCGCCCTGAAGGAGGAAGGCCTGGAAGTCGTCCTCGTCAACTCCAACCCTGCGACCATCATGACTGATACGCACATTGCCGATCGCGTTTACATCGAGCCTCTGACGGTCGATTTCTGTGAAGCGATCATCGAGAAAGAGCGCCCGGATGGATTGCTCGCGACACTTGGAGGCCAGGCAGGGCTCAATCTAGCAGTCCAACTGGCAGAGAAGGGCATCTTGGAGAAATTCCACGTCGAGCTCCTCGGGACGCCACTCAAGGCCATCGAACGTGCAGAGGATCGCGAACTTTTCAAGGAGACGATGCAGAAGCTCGGCGAACCGATCCCTGAGAGTACCATCGTCGAAGATGTACCGTCTGCCGTCTCTTTCGCCAACGAGATCGGTTATCCTGTCATCGTGCGTCCAGCCTACACGATGGGCGGCACTGGCGGCGGCATTGCAGAGAATGAGGAAGAGCTCATCGAGATCGTCATCAAAGGCCTCAATTATTCCATGATTGGACAGGTCCTCATCGAGCGCAGCGTTGCCGGTTGGAAAGAAATCGAATATGAGGTCATGCGCGATGGCAATGACAACTGCATCACCGTCTGCAACATGGAGAATTTCGATCCTGTCGGCGTCCATACAGGAGATTCCATCGTCGTAGCGCCTTCGCAGACCCTGACAGATCATGAATATCAGATGCTTCGCAGCGCCTCACTCCGCATCATCCGGGAACTCGGTATCGAAGGTGGCTGCAACGCGCAGTACGCGCTCGATCCGAAGAGCAACCGCTACTATGTCATCGAAGTCAATCCCCGCGTGAGCCGCTCCTCGGCTTTAGCATCGAAGGCGACCGGCTATCCGATTGCCAAAGTCTCCGCAAAGATTGCCATCGGTTATACCCTTGATGAAATCACGAATGCGGTGACTCAGAAGACAAAGGCCTGCTTTGAGCCCGCACTCGATTACTGTGTCGTGAAATTCCCACGTTGGCCGTTCGATAAATTCGTCTATGCAGATCGGACCCTCGGCACGCAGATGAAGGCGACCGGAGAGGTCATGAGCATCGATCGCAATTTCGAGGGAGCGCTCCTCAAAGCAGTACGTTCCCTGGAAATCGGGGTTCATCGCCTGCACATGGATAAGATGGACGACTGGCCGGATGAGCGCGTCAAGAAGAATCTCGCACGGATCAATGACGAAAGGATTTTCGTCATTGCGGAGGCTTTGCGCCGCAATCTCGCTGATATCGATACCATTCATGAAATCACGAAGATCGACCCATGGTTCCTCTATAAGATCAAGAATATCACAGACGTCGAGACGCGCCTGGCACAAGAAAGCCTGACGCCACGGCTCCTCATGGCGGCGAAGGATGTCGGATTGGCCGATCGTTCCATTGCAGAACTCACTGGTAAGACGCCTGATGAAGTCCGTACCATGCGCATCACCGATGGGATCCTTCCCTGTTATAAGATGGTTGATACCTGCGCTGCAGAATTTGAAGCAGCGACACCTTATTATTATTCGACCTTCCACGCGCAGGAAGATGAGGTCAAAGTTTCGAAACACCGTAAGGTGGTTGTGCTCGGTTCCGGACCGATCCGCATCGGGCAGGGCGTCGAATTCGACTATTGTTCCGTCCATTCGGTCTGGGCGCTCAGGGAGATGGGCATCGAAGCCATCATCATCAACAACAATCCTGAGACGGTCTCCACGGATTTTGATATCTCCGATCGCCTGTACTTTGAACCGTTGACGACAGAAGATGTCCTCAATATCATCGATAAAGAGAAACCTGAGGGCGTCATCGTGCAGTTCGGTGGTCAGACGGCAATCAATCTCGCCGCTTCCCTTCAGAAAGCAGGCGTCAAAGTCTTTGGCACCTCCGTCGATGATATCGATCGGGCAGAGGATCGCGAACGTTTCGATGAGGTACTCACGCAGACGCAGATCCCGCGTCCGCGCGGCATCAGTGTCACGAATCTTCAAGACGCCATCGATGGAGCTGCCGACATCGGCTATCCAGTCATGGTGCGGCCATCATACGTGCTCGGCGGACGCGCCATGGAAATCGTCTATAATGAAGCAGAATTGCGCGACTATATGAGCCGCGCGGTCAAAGTGACACCCGACCATCCGGTCCTTGTCGACCGCTATATGGAAGGCACCGAAGTGGAGGTCGACGGCATTTCTGACGGCGTCGATGTCATCATCCCTGGCATCATGGAGCATGTCGAGCGTGCCGGCGTACATTCCGGCGACTCCATCGCCGTGTATCCGCCACAGACGCTTTCTTCTAAGGTCATCTACACGATTATCGATTATACCAAACGCCTGGCCGTTGCCTTGCATGTCAAAGGCTTGCTGAACATCCAATTCGTCGTCGTCAATGATGAGGTCTACATCATTGAAGTCAATCCTCGCTCGAGTCGTACCGTGCCCTTCCTCTCGAAAGTCACGGATGTCAAGATGGTCAATCTGGCAACGCGGATTGCCCTGGGCGCGACGGTCAAGGAGCTCGGCTACCATTCCGGTCTCGTCACGCCAAAGCCGTATGTCGCTGTCAAAGCGCCGGTGTTCTCTTTTGCCAAGATGACGGATGTCGACATTGCCCTTGGACCGGAAATGAAATCGACCGGTGAAGTCATGGGCATCGACTATCACTATGCACGCGCTCTGTACAAGGCCATCATCGGTTCCGGCATGAACGTCCCGACAAAGGGCTGCATCCTCTTTACCGTTGCCGACAAGGATAAAGAGGAAATGAAGCAGCTCGCCAAAGCCTTCTCGGATATTGGCTTTGAGATCTGTGCAACAGAGGGAACGGCTCGAGCCATCCAATCCATGGGAATCGACGCGGAAATCGTCGGCAAGGTCCATGAACGCAGCACAGATATTATCCAGATGATCAAATCTGGTAAAATCAACATGGTCATCAATACGCTTACGCAGGGAAAACATTCCATGAACGATGGTTTCAAGATTCGGCGTGCTACCGTAGAACATGGAGTTGCTTGCCTGACCTCGCTGGATACCGCCTGGGAAGTGCTGCGCGTCCTCTCCTTCATGCGCGATCGCCGTTTGGTGTATAGCCTTGCCTTGCAGGATTATGTCGGAGGCGGTGATGATCTTGCCTGAAAAGGTTACAGAAACTGCTTCGGTCATCGCACAACAAGAGGTCGCCCCTGATGTCTTCCGCATGGAACTTTTCTCGCCGGCCATCACAGAACTGGCGAAACCGGGGCAATTCGTACAGGTCCGCATCCTCAATGGTGACCATATCCTACGCCGACCGCTCGGGATTGCAGAATGCGATCGCACGCGCGGCACATTTTCCTTATTTTATCGCATTGTCGGCAGTGGCACACGCGATCTATCCCTTCTCGTCCATGGCGAGAACGTCAATGTGCTCGGTCCTCTCGGCCATGGCTTTGACGTGTCGTTTCAGCACCCTTTGCTGGTTGGCGGCGGGATGGGGCTTTCTCCGCTTCTTTCCTATGCACAAGCGAAGAGGGGAGTCTGTGATATCCTCATGGGCGGCAAGAACGCCGGCGAACTCTTCTGGCAGTCATTCTATGCCCCGTATGTAGAAAAAACGATCATGACGACAGATGATGGCAGCCTTGGCAGCCACGGCTTCACGACGACGGTCTTCCCCGACATCGTGAAACAAGAGACCTATGATGGCGTCCTCGTCTGTGGACCGGAAATCATGATGAGGGGGATTGCCCGTCTGGCGAAGGCCGCAGGGCTTCCTTGCCAGGTTTCTCTCGAGAAACGCATGGCCTGTGGGCTTGGAGCCTGCCTCTCTTGTTCTATCGATACTGTCAATGGAGCGAGAAAAAAGGTTTGCAAAGACGGCCCCGTGTTCTGGGCGGAGGAGGTATTCGCATGACTGATGCCAGAGAAGCAGCTCTTCTTGCAACGGAACTCTGCGGGATCAAGATGCAGACACCGATCCTCACCGGTTCTGGAACCTTCGGTTTCGGTGAGGAATTCGCAGATTTGACGGATCTCTCAAGGATCGGCGGTGTCGTCGTCAAGGGGACCACGCTCAAACCTAGACGCGGCAATGATGGCGTGCGGATTGCCGAAACACCAGCAGGGATGCTGAACTGCATTGGCCTGGAGAATCCCGGTATCGAGGTCTTCCTTCAAAAAACCTTACCGCGCATCCGCCCATACGGCATGAATATCATTGTCAATATTTCCGGCGGAAGTGTCGAGGAATACGGTCTGCTGGCACAAAAATTAGACATCCCGGAGATTGCAGCTATCGAAGTCAATATTTCTTGTCCAAATGTCAAAGAGGGTGGCATCGTCTTCGGCACTGATCCGGATGCTGCCGCAGCTGTGACAAAAGAAGTGAAAGCTCATACGAAGAAACCGGTCATCGTCAAGCTCTCCCCAAATGTGACGGATATCGTCGCGATGGCAAAGGCAGTAGAAGCAGCTGGCGCTGACATGATCTCGTTGATCAACACGCTTCTCGGGATGCAAATCGACACGAAGACCTGGAAACCGGTCCTCGGCAATATTACAGGAGGACTCTCCGGCCCCTGCGTAAAGCCCGTTGCCGTCCGCATGGTATGGCAAGTCGCGCAGGCTGTCCAAGTTCCCATCATTGGCATGGGGGGCATTATGACGGCGGAGGATGCCGTCGAGTTCTTCTTGGCCGGCGCCAGCGCCATCGCCGTCGGTACGGCAAACTTTACCGACCCGACCAGTACAGCCAGAATTGCTTCGGAACTCGCTGCGTACCTCGAACAACATCATTTGGAAAATATCCGTGACCTCGTCGGAAGGCTTGAACTTCCCGCAAAGGAGGAATGATGCATGGCAGATGAACGACTCATCGTTGCCCTTGATTACCATCGCATGGAGGACGTGAAACATCTCGTTGGCCTGCTTGGCGACAGCGTTGCCTATTATAAAGTAGGCATGGAGCTTTTCTACAGCGTTGGCGGAGAAGTCGTGCGTTGGTTGCGCGCACAAGGCAAGCATGTCTTCTTGGACTTGAAACTTCATGATATCCCGAATACCGTAGCAGGTGGTCTCTGTTCTCTCATGCATCTCGGAGCGGATATCCTGAATGTCCATGCTTCTGGTGGCTACACGATGATGCACACCGCCGCTCAAAAACTCCATGCCGAAGCGGAAGCCGCCGGCATGCCCTGTCCGAAACTCATCGCCATCACCGTGCTCACGAGCATGGGGCAGGATGATTGGCAGAAACTGGGGCAGGCAGCTCCCATTGCCGATACGGTCGTCCGTTTCGCCCGACTTGCTCAGCAAGCTGGCCTTGACGGGGTCGTCGCTTCACCGCGCGAAGCTGAGATGATCCGCAAGGCGTGCGGTGCAGATTTCCTCATCGTAACGCCGGGGGTCCGTCCTGCTGGAAGTTCCATTGACGATCAAAACAGGGTGGCGACACCAGCTGCCGCTTTGCAGAATGGCGCCACCCATCTCGTCATCGGCAGACCGATTCGCGCTGCAGCCGATCCACGCCAAGCAGCCCTGACAATCCTAAAAGAAATGGAGACAGTAAAATGACGGAAGAAGAAGTAAAGGCACTCCTCATCAAAACGCATGCGATCATGGATGGGCATTTCCTGTTGACATCTGGCTTGCACAGCCCGCATTACGTAGAAAAATTCAATGTTCTGCAGCATCCGAAATACACGCAGCTGCTTTGTGAGGCCATGGCTGAGAAATTCAAGGATGCTGATATCGAAACCGTTGTCGGTCCTGTCACTGGCGGAATCCTTTTAGCACATGAGACAGGAAAGGCACTTGGCACCCGTGCGATCTTTACGGAACGGGAAAACGGTAAGATGACGTTTCGCCGTGGATTTTCCCTTCATCCTGGAGAGCGCTGCCTTATCGTAGAAGACATCGTGACGACGGGCGGATCGATCAAAGAAGTCATCGATGTCGTGCGCGCACATGGTGGCATTCCCGTTGCGGTCAGCATGCTGGTCGACCGTAGTGGCGGCAAAGTGGATTTTGGCGATGTTCCGTGTACAGCGCTGCTGCATCTTGACGTCGAGACGTATACGCCGGAAGATTGCCCGCTCTGCAAGCAGGGGATTCCGATGACCAAACGCGGCAGGACCGGAAAATAACAACCCAAGTCAAGGGCGGAAGGAACGCAACGAGAACGAGGGAGGCAGATCCTAGATGTGCCTCCCTCGATTTTTCTATCTTAATGTTGACAATATGAAAAGTACACATTAAAATAGAAGTATCAAATGAGCGAGGTATTGACGATGAAAAATATCACTCCGATTCCAGCAGCACAGATCCACCATCCTCAGGAATTGCTGCCAACAGCACAGACGACACATGCGGTCTCTGCAGATACCACCGCCGGCATCTCCCAGGCATATTTCATGGAACACTGGCAGCAGATCTTGCCACGTTATATCGGTCACGGGCGTCCATCGACCGATACGATGAACCATTACGTCTCGTATATCCAGCAATTCTTTGATTGGTGCCAGACGATGGATACGCAACCTTTATCTATCACAGATTTTGAGATGCGCGGTTTCCTGGAATGGCTCTACCATCAAGGCTACAAAGATGATACCATCGCCGTGAAGCTCGTTTCTATTCGACGATTATACCTGGCTGCACAGCGCCTCGGCCTCATCGCAGAGAATCCCTGCCAGGATATCTATGTACCAAATGCAACGCCCGATGAACTCATCCGCTTCTTTACGCCAGATCAGCTTTACGATATCTGCCAATTCTATGAAGAAGACGAAAACCTTTTTCGACGTTACAGGAATATTGCCATTGTCTATCTCATGGGCGTTGAAGGAATGCGAAATGTAGAGATCCATCGCATGAATCGCGAAGACATCAATACGGAGCTCAATTCCATCTTTGTCCATGGCAAAGGACATGACCGACGTATCTTTCCTTGTCCCGAGACGATGGACTTCCTTCAGAAATATCTCGATCAATATCCACCGCAACCGAAAAAAGATGGCCCCTTCACTCCAATGTTCCTTTCCGATTCTCATAAGAACCTTTGGGGACGCCTGTCTCGTAACGGCATCCGATTCATCATGAATCAAGCACTCGTTGAAACTGGGTTCAAGCGCCCGGGTCTCAGCTGCCATGTCTTCCGACATAGTGCGGGGACAAACCTCTATGCTGCCACGAAAGATTTACGTCTCGTCCAAGATACCCTTGGGCATCGCGATCCGAAAACGACAGCACGTTATGCACATTTACAGGACCGTCTCGCAAAACGCCGTACATCATCCATTGTCCCCCGCCCCACGGACACAAAGGATTCCTGAGGCGTCATCCGGGGTTCTTTTTATTGACATCTAAGAAAAAGTATCGAAATTCCCCGCCGTTTATGATACTATTATATGGAAGGAATTTATCAAGTACCAATGGGAGGCTGTGTTCATGAAAGAATATAAACCATTCAAATCTGGTAAAGTTCGCGAAGTCTATGATGCCGGCGATAGCATCATCATGGTGGCTACCGATCGCATTTCTGCATTCGATCACATTCTCAAGAACAAGATTACGAAAAAAGGCGCCATCTTAACGCAGATGTCGAAATTTTGGTTTGACTTTACGAAAGACATTCTCCCGAACCATATGATTTCCGTCAATAATGACGATATGCCGGAATACTTCCAGCAGGAGCAATTCATCGGCAACAGCATGAAATGCAAGAAACTCACGATGATCCCGATGGAATGCATTGTACGTGGCTACATCACGGGCAGCGGCTGGGAGAGTTACAAGGAAAATGGCACTGTCTGCGGTATTGAGCTCCCTGCAGGCCTCAAAGAGTCCGAGAAACTGCCCGAGCCGATCTTTACCCCTAGCACAAAAGCCGAGCTCGGCGACCATGATGAGAATGTCTCTCTGGAACAAGGTGCGAAGGTCCTTGAAAAATCCTTCCCAGGACACGGCATGGAATATGCGGAAAAAGTACGCGATTATACGATTGCAATCTACAAGAAATGTGCTGATTACGCGCGGACCCGCGGCATTATCATTGCCGATACGAAATTCGAATTCGGCCTCGATGAGAAGGGCCAGATCGTCCTGGGTGATGAGGTCTTGACTCCCGACAGCTCTCGCTTCTGGCCGCTAGAGGGATATGCTGCTGGGAAGTCTCAGCCTTCCTATGATAAACAGTTCGTCCGTGACTGGCTTAAGGCAAACCCTGACAGCGACTACAAGCTGCCGCAGGATGTCATCGACAAAACCATTGCAAAATATAAAGAAGCTTATCAGATGCTGACTGGAGAAGAATTTCACTGACAAACATCGATGATGACTTTGTTTGGTAAAACAAGTATCGATGTGATTTCTCTTTTGCCTCGTTTCTAATAAGTAATAAGAACTCCCTCCTATGTAGTCGATAGCCTACATAGGAGGGAGTTCTCTTGCATATTCTTTTTAGATTCCAGCACGAACTAACTGAGAGAGCGCATCAGCGACCGCCAACGCTATGCCGCTGGAAATACTTCAGCGGCAATACAAGCAGGAAGTTGAATACGAGAATCGTAAGGATGAGCAAGGCACCGATGCCATTGGCAATCTGATCGCGATCCGGAACCAAGCCTGCGCTCAAGAGATACCAGAGATGAACGGCGAGCGTTTCGCCGCCAGCCATGACATCTGTATCATAGAGGAAGCGCGAAACCGTCGTACCTGCCGTAAAGATCAGGATTGCAGTCTCACCTAACGCACGTCCTGCCGTAAGAGTGATGCCCGTAATGATTCCCGGCATCGCACTCGGCAACACGACCTTGAAGATGGATTGCAGCTTCGTCGCTCCCAACGCCAAACTAGCCTCTTCATAAGAGCGCGGCACCGTTCTGATAGACTCCTCTGTAACGCGTACAAGCATGGGCAGGTTCAGCAGCACTAACGTAAGAGCACCGCCGAGAATGCTAAACCCCAAATGCATCTTATTCACGAAGATGATCATGCCGAACAAACCAAGTACGATGGAAGGAACTGTTGCCAGACTTTCCACGGAGAGGCGCACAGCCTTCGTAATCTTGTTCTCGCATGCATACTCGGCAAGATAGATTCCTGCGCCGATCGCAATAGGAATCGAAACTGCCATGGAAAGGAAGAGCATGTAGAACGAGTTGAACAACTGACCGCCGACGCCACCGCCAGCGACGATGTCACTTGATTTGCCGAAGATGAAATGGAGATTCAGCACAGGAAGCCCTTGATAAAGGATATAGCCGAGAAATGCAGCCAATAACGCGAGAATGAAAAAGCCGACGAACCAGAGTCCAGCTTTGGCGATCTTGTTTCCCAACTTTGCATTCATGCGATACTCCTCTTTCCTGTGAAATAGCGAATCAGAAGGATCATCCCGAGCGAGATGATAAGCAGGACGAATGCCATGAGGAAGAGCGCATTATCCCAAACGGAACCAAATGGCGTATTGCCCATCTCCACGACGATATTACTCGTGAGCGTCGCTGTCGGCACAAAGAGTCCGGCTGCGAGCTGCGGCGTATTGCCAATCAACATCTGCACTGCCATCGTCTCGCCAACGGCACGCGCCATGGCGAGGACAACTGACGTCATGATTCCTGGAATGGCAGCAGGCATCACGACGTGATACATCGTCTGCCACCACGTGGCACCGAGTGCCAAAGACGCCTCTTCCAACGGATGTGGCACAGCATTCAGTGCATCCGTGCTGATGGAGAGGATCGTCGGCATAATCATGATAGCAAGCACAAGGGATGCTGCAAGAACACCGAATCCCGTCGATACCGAAAAAGTATCACGCAGAAAAGGGACAAACACCGTCAGACCGATATAGCCGTAGACGACGGATGGGATTGCCACATAAAGGTCCACAGCCGGACGCATGATCCTCTTCAGCGGCACCGGAGCGAGTTTTGCAAGGAACACCGCGCCTAGCAGCCCCAAAGGCGCACCGATGAGGACTGACAGCAGTGTCGTTTCAACGGAACCGACAATGAACGAAAGCGCTCCGAATTTTTGTGCTGTCGGATTCCACTCCGCATTCAGGAAGAACTCCAAAGGGCTGACAGCTGTAAGTGTCAGAAGCCCTTGGCGACCGACAAAGAAAATGATGGAAAATATGATCAGCGTCATGAGACAGGCGGAGGCGACAAAAAGATATCGTCCACACTTGTCATAGAAGAGGCGTCGTTCATGCCCTCCTCCTGGCTGATGCGCTCCTGCACTGCTCAATTTGACTGCCTGCTCCATATATCTCCCCCACTTTTCCTTTGTGATCCCTTATTTCTTCATCTTGCTGACCGGAATGAAGCCGAGCTTCTCCACCTGGCTGTTCTGGAACTCATCGCTCAGGATATACTCGATGAATGCCTTCACAGCGCCCGTCGGCTCACCTTTCGTGTACATATGGCCATACCCGTAGATCGGATACTTGCCGTCGATGATATTCTGCGCGGAATACTCTACACCATCAAACTTCAGGACCTTGACAGAATCATCAGCATACGGTGCATCAACATAGCCGATTGCACCCGGCGTACTCGAAATCGCAGCGCGAACAGCACCGTTGGAGTCCTGGATCACAGCGTCATCTGTGAAGTTAGCCCCCTTCAGAACGACATCGCTGATCGTTGCACGAGAACCGGAGGATTTTGCACGATGGATGAGCGTGATCTTCTGATCGTCGCCGCCGACTTCCTTCCAGTTCGTGATCTTACCGGTGAGGATGCCAACGACCTGATCCTTTGTAAGGTTATCCACCTTATTGGCTTTGTCGACGATGAAGACGAACGGCTCGACGACGACCTTATGATCGACAAGTCCCTTATCCTTATACTCATCCGGCAGATTGACATCGGAATCACCGATATCGACCGAACCCTCGGCGACCTGATTCATGCCCGTAAAGGACCCGCCGCCGGCCACATTGACCGTGACGTCTTTATACTTATCCTGGAAAGCCTCCTGCGCCGGCTTCAGAAGGGGCAGCAGCGCCGTGGAGCCCGATGCACTGATCTTGCCGGAAATCTTCTCTCCGCCAGAGTTTGCAGCCTGCTGAGAACCGCCGCCACAGCCGGCCAGGAGCATCGAGGCACTGACCATAAGTGCTCCCATCGCAAGAACAATCTTTTTCTTGTTGAACATTTTCATTTCCTCCTCAACATGAGAATCTTAGGAATGGGATGTATCCTACGTACTATCCTAACAGACATCCAAAGATACTTTGTTGTGCTTTTGTTATGGAAATGTAAATATTTCAGCCCCAATGCACCGGTTTTCCCTTACAAATAAAAGTTTCTATCTTACGATTAGGCGTTTGCGTCCTGTTCTCCATCAGATGAATCTGCTAGATTTCCATCCTGTTTCAATGCACAGAGAATATAAATAGAGTTCTGAGCCTGTGCCATGTCATACGGTCCAATTTGCCGCAGGCGATTGACCTGGACCTGGATCGTCTCATAGCGAAATCCAGCGGGATGTGCTCGGAAGAAATCGATTGCCTCAGAGAGTGTCTGTATCGTGATGCAGTTGAGCAAAATGCGCCCTCCCTTGCGCAATTTCCCATCAACTGCCTCGAGGATCGGACGCAAGCGACTGCCGCTACCACCGATCAGGACGCAATCGCAGTAAGGAAGCGTTTCGATCCCTGCTGGCGCTTCCGTCTCCAAGACGGTGAGATTATGCACCTGGAACTTCTCCGCATTCGCACGAATGAGCTGAACGCCCTCTTGATGGCGTTCCAAGGCATACACATGTCCGCGCATGACCTGACGTGCTGCTTCAACGGAGAGCGCTCCGGTACCGGCACCGATGTCGTAGACGACATCTTCTGATGAAAGGCGCGCCTTGGCAATCGTCAGGATGCGGATTTCCTGTTTTGTCATCGGTACCTTGCCACGAATAAAATCTTCATCTGCAATACCTAGATAAGCCATCTCACCACTCCATTCTTTTATGTTTCTCCCAAGCATCTTACGTCTCTAGCCTTGGACGATGATGACACAACTGCTCACTGGCGGGTGCTGCGTAGCCTCCGCCAATGTACTCCGTATCACTTGTTCGTCCTCATAAGAAAGTCTCGCGCAGATGGCGATAAAAGCCTGGGGAGGCCAACCGCTAGCCAACAAGTCCTTCGCAATCGATTGCGATGTATGCACATGATCTGTCAACATACCGAGAGTCTTTCCTTTCTTATAAGAAAGGGCCTCGGTACTCGGAACACGCCCATGGTAACTCAGTAACTGCGCTTCATGCCATGGCAAAGAGAGACGGGCAAACGCGAGCTGAAAAGAACTGATGCCGGGAATCACGTGCAATGACGACGCAGGGAATCGGCGCCGCAAGGCATCGAGCAGTGAATAATAGCCCGGATCCCCCGAGACCATTACGACGACATCGCTATCCCGTAGAGCTGTCCCAATGAAATCAAGGACGCCGGGGATATCTCTCGTAATGGGGCATCTACGCTGATCGCCACTCTGTCTCGCGTATTGCGAAAGGGCACGGCGCCCGCCCACCAAGCAAGATGCTTCCTCAATCGCGCGTCGCGCTTCCGGGAGCAGGTAATCCGGGTGTCCCGGTCCTATCCCCGCAACGATGATTCGATGTTCCAATGAAAGTCGCCTCCTATTTTCCTCGCATTCTCATCCATGCCGAGTACGCGACCTGCCAACGTCAAGAGCACGGTTCCCACACAGAGTTTACCGAATTCATGGCGTTCACTGCGCTCACTCGCACGCTCAGCGAGACGATCGTATACCTGCTCCAGTCCGGCGTCGTCAATGACCTTCAGCGCATCCTCAGTCGTATTCGCTGCAAGGATCTGGCGCACTCCCTCCGTGGGCAGCCCCTCGGCAGCCGCATACGCAGCCATCGTCTCGAGACGCGCATCGGCAATGCGGTTATGAGTATAGAAATTCCCAGCCGCAACTTTCACGAGCTTGCCGATATGGCCGAAAAGTAAGACACGTTCCACCTGACGCTCAACGGCCGCATCAAGCAAGAAACCAATGAAATTGCTTGTCTGCACCATTGCTTCCTGCGGCAGGCCATGGACTGAAGCGAGATTCTCACCAATCTTTCCTGGCACAAAGACAAGGGACCGAAAACCAGCTGCCACTGCGACATCGATCTGTGGTACTAGGGAATTCTTGAATCCTTCCTCGGACATAGGTCGGAGCACTCCTGTCGTCCCAATGACAGAGATGCCTCCCTCCACCCCTAAGACAGGGTTGAGTGTCTGTTTCGCCAAGGTCCGGCCATCAGGGATGGAAATCGTGATTTCGACAGATGGCTCCTTTGTACCTAGCATCTGCTCTACCACTTGACGGATCAGCTTCCGGGGGCCCGGATTGATGGCTGGCGAACCAACGGGAACGGAAAGCCCTGGTTTCGTCACTGTGCCGATACCTTCCCCTGCACGGAATACAAGGCCATGGCCGACAGGAAGCTGTCGGACGCATGTAAAGACGGAAACACCATTCGTAATATCGGGATCATCACCAGAGAATTTCACGATTTCCGCTTCTGCTGCTCCATCTCCTTTCCCATAGACCCTCTTTACCGGTATGATGAGCATCGTACCATCCAAAGCCCGAAATGATACGTGCTCAACGGCGTTCCCTTGTAAAAAAAATAGGGCGGCCATCGTACCTGCAGCAGCACAGGCCCCCGTCGTATAGCCTCCCCGTAATTTTTTTGTCATCGTGATGCTCCTCTCCACCGCTCTTTCAATCTGCCAGCTGTCGATTTAAGAAATCGCGGCCAAAGACGGTCAGCGTATAGTACAGTCCAATCAGGAAAGGAATATATTCTGCAATCAAACGCCAACAGACAGCGATGATACCAACGGTTCCTGCTGGAACCGTATCAGAGAACAAGAGGACGAAGCCGCCTTCCGCTACGCCGGAACCGCCGGGCGTCGGCATGAAGTAAAGCAACATATTGAGGAAAATCATGCGTCCCATCACGCTGTACCAATCTGCTTGCCAAACACCGAGTCCCAACAAGAGACAGGGAACAACGGCATAGATGCAGAGCAAGTTCAACCCGGACTCCACAAAGACAAGCAGCATGCTTCGCGGTGATTTGAGCAAGAGCGAAATCGCACTTTTCGTATCACGATAAAACGCAATGATCTTTCGACGTTTCTGGAAAGAAAACTTCCTCGTGAGCCAAATGACGAAATAATCAAGGAAGCCGCGTCGTGCTCCCCAAACGATGAAGAGTATCCCGAAAAAGGCAACGAGTGTGATGAGCATGAGCGTCTCATTGGAAATCCCTGGGACGATTCCCTGATCATGCAGCAGAATGAGCGGCATGCAACACGCGAGGAAAAAAATCGAGAGCAACGTGCGGACGATGACAAGCACAGCTGCTTTTCCCGTCGGTACTCCAGCATGACGCAAGAACATGAGCTGCGCGACGGCTCCTCCTGTTGCTCCCGGCGTCAGCAAGGCGAGGAAGTAATTGCCGAAAATCACCTGAACGGCTTCATACAGTGTAATGTGTTCATTTGATATCTTCACGAGATGCATGAGCCTGCTGCCATCAAAGAAGAGGCCGACGCCTACGGCAAAGATTGCCAATGCCACGGACCATGGCTTGAACTCCGTGAGATTGCGCAGAGTGTTGATATCCACCGTCGTATAAATGACAACGCCAGAAATCACCAGCACAAGCAATATGAGAAAAAAGAAGCGTCGGTAAAACTTATTCATTGACTGACAGTCTCCTCATGACTCGCATAAGCATTGTGGTTATGAATGGACTCAAAATTCTCGCACTCCACAGAAAAACGAGCGATTCCTGGAAGTTTCCGCAAGGAAAGGACGACATCGCGTAAGATATCCTCAACGAACTTGGGATGATCGTAGGCCTCTTCTGTCACGTACTTTTCATCAGCGCGCTTCAGCAGCGGGTAAATCGGGGCCGATCCCTGCCTTTCAATGAGCGCTGCCAGGTCCTCGATATAGATGCATTCCACCCCTGTATGGAATTGCACCGCAGCACGGCAGAGCGACCTTTGATTATGCGCACCATAGGCAGAGATCTCGCGGCTGCAAGGGCAAAGCGAGGTGAATGGCACCTCCACCCCCAGCGTGAAGTCCATCGGCTTCCCACGCCGCATCCTTCCCGTAAAGCTGCAATCATAATCGAGCAGGGACCGTTTGCCGCTGACCGGCGCCTCCTTGTCGAGGAAATACTTAAATGCCAGTTCCACCTCAGCAGCCTGTGCATCGAGCCTCTGAAGCGCTTCCCGAAGCATCGCTTCCAATTCCGGTTCAGCGAGCGGCTTCCTGCTCCACGGCATGAGAATCTCAAGGAAACGCGACATGTGCGTCCCTTTATATTCCTCGGGAAGTGCCACTGTGAACCGGATGCAGGCGAGCACAGACTGGAACCCGCCTTCCTTCGTTTTGATGAGGAATGGCAAATACACATTCTTCACGCCGACGCGCTGGATGGCAATACCACGCGCGTCAGGCCGGCTCTGTACGTCCTGCATCAGATGCCCCTCGTCTCATAAGCGATGGGATCCTCGATCCCAGCCTCACGGAACCCTTCTAACCGCAGCTTGCAGCTATCGCAGACGCCACAGGCTTTTTCCCCACCTTTATAACAGCTGTGCGTGTACTGGTACGGTGCTCCGAGCTTCACGCCAAGCTTGACGATTTCCGCCTTGGAAAGTTCCTGTAAGGGCGTTTCGATCGTGATATGTTTCCCTTCTACAGCTGTCGCCGTCGTCGCGTAATCGGAAAGTGCCTGGAATCTCTGAATGAACTCCGGGCGGCAGTCGGGATACCCGGAATAATCAACGGAATTCACACCGATGTAAACATGATTGGCACCGAGCACCTCCGCATACCCCACGGCATACGAAAGGAAGATCAGATTCCGTGCCGGCACATAGGTATCCGGGACCTCTGTGCGATGGATATCACCCTCGGGAACTTCTATCTGGCAATCGGTCAATGCCGAACCGCCGATGGCATCCATATTCGTCTCGATGATCAGATGGCGTTTCACATGATAAAAATCAGCGATCTTTTTTGCGCCTTCCAGCTCGATGCGATGACGCTGGTGATAATTGAAACTGATGGGATAGACATCGAACCCTCTGCTCTTGGCAACCGCCATACAGGTGCAGGAATCAAGCCCACCGGACAAGAGAACAACTGCTTTTTCCATCTTCATTCAACCTCATTCCTCTTCCTGTCCATCGTGACATACGTGCGGCTGTTCCGCAGCACGGATCGCTGCGATCGCCTTGGCAACATCAGGGGACCGATAAACAGCACTGCCTGCAACCAGCACATTTGCCCCCGCCGATGTCACGAGCGCAGCCGTTTCCTCATTGATGCCTCCATCCACTTCAATATCACAATCATATCCCATATCGTGAATCGTATGCCGGAGCATATGAATCTTATCGAGCGTCGAAGCGATGAATTCCTGCCCTCCAAAGCCAGGATTAACTGTCATGATGAGCACCATATCGAGATCCTGCAAGAGTTCTTCGATCATGGCAAGAGACGTTCCGGGGTTGAGCGCAATGGCGGCACGGCAACCTGCCGCATGGATCTCTTGCACGATGCGGTGCGGATGTTTCGCCGCCTCGATATGGAAGCAGATGATATCCGCACCAGCATCAGAGAAAGCCTGAATCTGCGTTTCCGGATGCTCGACCATGAGATGGACATCAAATACAGCATCGGTCACTTTTCTCAGTGATTTCACGACAGGTGATCCCAGCGTGATATTCGGCACGAACGTCCCATCCATCACATCAATATGGATGTAATCCGCACCGGCCTCTTTGACACGGCAAATCTCTTCCCCAAGCTTGCTGAAATCAGCAGACAATATAGAGGGAGCAATCTTGATCATACATAATCCTTCTTTCTTTCCCGAATTTCTTGTAAGATGGCCAGATAGGCGGTATAGCGTTCTGGAAGGATCGCTCCTTCTTGCACAGCCTCTTTGATCTTGCACCCAGGTTCATGACTATGGGAGCAGGGCGAAAAACGGCATTGCCCGTGATACGGACGCATTTCAGGGAAATAGTCCGCCAATCGCGTCTCATCGATCTGTTCAAGCTCCATGGCACTGAAGCCAGGCGTATCGACGATGTAGCCTTCCTGATAGGGCAGCAGCTCTGCCACACGCGTCGTATGACGCCCGCGTTTGATCTTTTTGCTGACATGACCTGTCGTCAGCGTGAGTGTCGGATCGATGGCATTGAGCAGCGAAGATTTACCGACGCCCGACGGCCCGGCAAACACAGTCACATGATGAGCCAGATGCCCAGCGAGCTCCGCAATACCGGTTTTCTCGCGGGCAGAAACACGCACGAGGGGATAGCCGAGCGACTCATACTCGCTGAGAACAGCCCTACCTTCTACACCAAGTAAATCGCATTTATTGACACAGAGGATAATGCTGGGAATCATGGACCATTCCGCTAAGACAAGGAAACGGTTGAGCAGCAACGGATGCAGGTCAGGCTGCGCCGCGGCAAAGGTGAGCACGGCCTGATCGATATTTGCGACGGCAGGACGACGCATCAGGCTTTTCCTCGGGAAAAGTTGCTCTATCACACCGGTTCCATCTGGTAAGTCTGTGTACGCAACGCAATCTCCCGGGAAAATCGACTGCCTCTTCTTGAACTTGCCACGCAGTTGACAGGTGACCAGGCCTTCTGGAGACGAGACATAGAAAAAGCTATTATATGCCTTCAGTACGCGTCCCTGCTGCATGGAAAACTCCTTTCTCCCACTGGTGCCTTTTGTTCAATGCGTCTTGCTGCTCTCATTCTTCTTCGGCGGCTCCTTGGCATCCGTTGCTTTCTGCTGCCGCTGTTCCTGCGCCTGAGCCGGTTCGGCAATGACGAGGTCGACGCTCGTTCCTGCCTCCGCTTCGCTACCGCCTGCCACAGATTGGCTCAAAACGGTCCCAGCCGTCTGATTTCCTGCCTTTTTCGTGACATTGCCGACTTGGAGGCCTTTCGCTGCCAAGGCATTCTGCGCTCTCTCCAAAGAGGCGCCGATAACGTTCGGTACCACGACCTTTTTCGCCTTTGGCCCTTTGCTTACGATAATATCGACTTCCTGGCCCTTGCTGACCTTACTGCCTGCATTTGGATCCTGTTGGATGACGGTTCCTGCTTCTTCCTCTGAAGCTTTCTCGTAGACATTGCCAAGCTTGAGCCCCATCTTCTTGAGTTTTGCCTCCGCATCGCTCTTAGAGAGCCCCTTGAGATCTGGCATCGTGAGCTCCTCGCCGCCTTTGCTCACGTAAATGGTCACGAGGCGTTCTTCCTTAACCTTGGAGCCTGCTTCCGGCGTCTGAGATACCACCTGTCCCGGCGGCACATCGGCATCGTAAGTTTCCGCCACATTGACGCGAAGCTTCTTATCCTCTAGGATCTGACGCGCCAGTGTCATTTGCTTGCCGACCACATCGGGCACGACCACTTCTTCGTTGCTCCAAAATTTACCAAAGGAAAGGAACGCTCCCAGACCGAAGCCAAGGATCAGGACACAGACAAGGCCGAAGATGAATTTCTTGGAATGGAAGAAGGAGCGGTTGTCCTTCTCTGGTTCCTCAATACGATCGAATTCTCCTCCGCTCATACGGCTGCGACGCGACGGAATGTCATGCACGCGCGGCAAGACCTGCGTAGCATAGGGATCATCCGTCTTATCGAGCGCCCCTGCGACCAGGCGTTCCGCCTGCTGGATCGATTGGACAAGTTCGGCACTCGTCGGGCGCATGGCGGGATCCTTTGCCATCATGCGAGAGACAAGCACCTCAACGACCGGCGGGACATCCGGTACGACCTGACGAACGGGAGAAGGCTGTTCCTGCAGGTGTTTCATCGCAATACTCACCGGTGTCTCACCGGTAAACGGCAATTTCCCGGTCAACATCTCATAGAGAACGACACCGAGAGAATACACATCTGACTTCGGTGTGATCAATGATCCCTTCGCTTGTTCGGGGGAAAAATAATGTACTGATCCGATCACGTTGCCACTGTACGTCATCGTCGACTCCGTCACAGCGCGCGCGATCCCGAAGTCAGCGACTTTCGCATGTCCATCCGGCATCATGAGGATATTATGAGGCTTGATGTCGCAATGGACTAAGTTGTGCGCATGGGCATTCGCCAAGGCATCGGCGATTTCCCTCGCGATGCGAAGCGCCTCTTCTACCGGCAGGCGCCCCCTCTGCTTTATGAGATCTTTCAACGTCTGTCCCGGAACATATTCCATGACGATATAATGGTCATCATCTGACACGCCAACATCGTAGATGTTGACGATATTAGGATGGGAGAGACGCGCTGCGGCCTGCGCCTCCCTGTGGAATTTCTCGATGAATTCTTCGTCGCTCTTGAACTGTGGATGCAAGATCTTCACTGCGACGGGGCGGTCCAGCAGCTTATCGTGTGCTTTATAGACATCTGCCATGCCGCCGCCGCCAACCAGCTCCAAAAGCTCATAGCGCTGATCAAGAACACGGTTTGTCATATTACGTCTCCCCCATTCATTCCATACTGAGTATGATTTTTCGGGCAATCGGTGCAGCTTCTATGCCACCGCCGCCGCTATTCTCCACGATGATAGCGAAAGCAACAGTCCTGCCACCGACCTCGGCAGAACCGATAAACCACGCATGATCTTCCCCTTGTGCATTCTCCGCCGTTCCTGTCTTGCCGGTGACGCGGACGCCGCTTACGCGGGCAACCTTCCCCGTCCCCTTCTGAACGACTTGTTCCATGTACCCATCGATGATCCTCGCCCGCTCCGGAGTTGTCGCTTCAAACCATCGCTTTGGCTGTCCTTCACGCACGGTCACACCACCTGGGGTGACGACAGACGCGATGAGATAGGGTTCCATGACAACCCCGTGGTTTGCAAAGGCGGCTGCCAGGAGCGCCATTTCCATCGGAGAGACGAGAAGCGTACTCTGCCCGATCCCGATCTGAGCAAGATCCCCCTGACCCAGGTTTGTAAAATCAGGCAGGTGTGCTGCAGTCCCCGTGAAATCGCCCTTGATCTCACGAGAAAACCCGAATCGCGTAAAACCATCGTTTAATTTCTTACCACCGAGGCGCATCGCCAATGCACCAAATGTTACATTGCAGGACTCGGCAATGGCTTCTGAGAGATGGACGCGCCCATGTACCTCTCCATGACTTTCACGGATGGTCTGACCGCCTCCTACGTCAAGTTTGCCGTTGCAATCAAACACCTCATTCTCATCTGTCACGCCTTGTTCGAGAGCGATGTCTGCAATCAGAGGCTTGATGGTCGAACCAGGAGGATACATCCCATAAAGAGCACGATTGAGCAGCGGCCCCGCCTCTTCCTGGCGCAGACGATCCCAATCGGATTCGACGGTTTCTGGATGATAAGAGGGGCAACTCACCATGGCGAGCACCGCACCGGTCGCCGCATCGAGAACGACGACAGCGCCCCGGCGTCCGTCAAACGCATCGTAGGCGGCTTGTTGCACATCCGCATCGATCGTAAGCTTTACATCATTGCCACGATCCGCTTCAAAAAGTTGTGCGATAGGACCAAGACGCGTCAAGGATTCTGTTCGCCCGAGCAAGTCCTGATTGGCCTGCGCTTCCATACCGGCACTGCCGATACGCTCTCCCACATAGCCTGTCACTGGCGCCATGGCAGCACCCATCGGATAACTGCGCTGTCCAGGAGCAAAACTTTGCGCAAGCACACGCCCCTTGGCATCCAGCAAGGTACCGCGCTGGATTGCAGCTTCCGCTTGTGCGCTTCTCTGATTGAGCGGATGATGCGCCAGATCATCCGCGGCGATGCTCTGTAAATAAATGATGTAGACCGCCAGCACAAAAAGCAGGATGAGCAAGACGGCCGCTACCTGGAGAACATGGAGCTTCGCCTGCCTCTCTTTTCCCGTCTTCATGAAACCAGCCTCCCCTTTTGCTTTGAAAGTACAGCGAGCAAGCCGAGGAGCAAGAAACCGGAAACCATGGAACTGCCACCATAACTCACGAAGGGCAAGGTGACACCTGTGAGAGGCAAGAACTTCGTCACACCCGCCATGATGATGAATGCCTGTAGCAAGAAAACAACGCTCGTTCCTCCTGCCAGCAGGATACGGTCCATCGTTTCGCAAGCGAGTGCGATGCGGATGCCAACGAGGAAAAACGCAGCATACCCTAAAAGGAGCGTCAACGAACCGATCAGCCCGAGTTCCTCTGCAATTGCCGCGAAGATGAAATCCGTATGCACCTCTGGGATCAACCCTGGATGGCCATGTGCAAACCCCGTCCCCCACACACCACCAGAACCAAAGGCGAAGAGGGACTGGACAACCTGATAACCCATACCGTTGGGATCTGCCCATGGATGAAGCCAGATATCAAAGCGAACGCGCACATGACCAAAGAAGGTATAGCTCAAAGCGGCGGCAACTCCGAAGATCAGCATGGCAATCAAGACATAAGAGCGACTTCCCGTCGCCATATAGGTCATAAAAACGGCGATGCCGAAAAACAGCAGTGCAGAACCAAGATCCTTTGCGACGACGAACAGCAGGATTGCCATTCCCCAGATACAGAGGAGTGGCGCGATAAAACGCAACGGTGGCAGTTGAAACAGGAAAAAACGATGCTTGACAGCAGTCAATACTTCCTCATGGTCCGCAAGATACGCTGACAAGAACAGCACAAGGACAATCTTTCCAAACTCGGAAGGCTGTACCTGCACCGGACCGAAAACGATCCAGTTGCGACTCCCCCCGATCTCTGTGCCGAAGACAAGAGGAAGCGCCAACAGGATCAAGCAGAGGATTCCAAGGAGATATTGATAGGAACTCAACGCAACGATGAAGCGCCGAAACCTCAGAACGAGGAGGAATGCTGCCATACCAACGAGCAGCCATCGCAGTTGTGGGATAAAAAGCGCGGGCTTGAGACGTGCGATCTCGACCAGACCAACGTTCGCGAAAAAAAGGCTCAAAGGCAGCAGCCAAGGAGCGATGTGACTGCGTAGCAACACGGCCTGTAGGAGAAACGCGAAAACCACAACTGCGGCCATCCAAGGAAGATACGCGGTCAATACGAGGGCACGTGCCGTCTTTTGTCCTGCTGTGGGATGCAGCGCGAGCACGAATAGGCCGAAAATCAGCAATAGAAATCCGAGGGCAAGGAGCCCCCAGCTCAAGCGTGTCGCCGACACATGCTGTTTCATGAAAACACCACCACGACTGCCGTAATATTATCCCTGCCGCCCGCCTCATTGGCAGCCCGCACCAGCACGCGCGAGGGATCAGAGGAAGACTGTGCGAGGATCTCTGCAATCTTTGCATCTGGTAACATATTCGTCAATCCGTCCGTCGAAAGGAGTACGACATCCCCTCTTGTGATATCAAAACGTCCGGTATCGACCAAGATATCCTCCTCTACGCCCACTGCGCGCGTCAAGACATTTTTCTGAGGATGTACACGTGCTTCCTCTTCCGTGATTGATCCGTTCTCAACGAGTCCTTCGACATAGGAATGATCATGTGTCAGCTGCTTGAGGATCCCATTCCTGAAAAGGTACAGCCTGCTGTCGCCAACATGAGCCCAAATCCCCTGACCGTCGGCATAAGAAAAGATGGTCGCAGTCGTTCCCATGCCATCATACCCCGAAAAAGCGGATGCCTCAGCACGGATAGCTGTATTGGCTGCCTGGACCGATTGGAGCAATACAGACTCATCCCACGGACGTTCTGCTGTGCCGAGATACGACTGTACCGTATGTGCGAGCAAGGAACTCGCTACTTCTCCTGCAGCATGCCCCCCCATGCCATCTGCGACGAGGCAGACGCCCGGAGCAAAACAGAGGGCGTAATCCTCATTGGTCGGACGCACACGGCCAATATCCGTGCATTCGTAGCAAGTCGCCACCACACTCACCTCTCAAACCTCAATGACACGAAGCCAACACGTATAATATCTCCGGTCTTAAGATATGTATGATCCTCGATTTCCACATCGTTCACATAGGTATGATTGCGACTGCCGAGATCCTCAAGCACGTATTGGTTCCCGCGCGAGGCAATCCTTGCATGGTGATGAGAAACGAACGCATCCGGCACAACGATATCACAATCTTCCCCGCGCCCAATGGTGAGCACATCGCTAAAGGCATACCGCCTTCCCAGAAGATCAGAGGTTTCCCGCGCCTCAATGACAGTGAGTACAGCTTCATGCGGAGCTGGCTGCGCTTGTTCCCGTCGTAATGAGCGGCTCTCACGCTGGAACCCTCCCGCCGTGACGCGAAGGAAGCGAACCAGATACATGAGCAATACCAGCAGCATCCCATACTGGAATAAGACGCTGACGATTTTCAGAAAAAAAGCACTCGATGGCATTGGATCACCTCATAGTACTTCATAGAGCAATGTCGTATTGCCGATTTTGATCTCGTCTCCTGCTTGCAAGCGTTCCGACGTAATCGAATGCCCGTTGACAAAGGTGCCATTGGTACTGCCCGCATCATAGAGCACATGTCGGTGTCGTTCATAGGCGATATAGGCATGCATGCGGGAGACATTCCCATCCGTCAGGATAAAATCGCTTTTCCCCAGACGCCCCAGGTAGATCTGCTTCTCGCCGATAGCGAGGTAAGAATCCTGATCGACACCGCTCACAACCGTAAGAGAAGCGATTTCATATTCACGGGGCAAATCGAGCGGTCTATGGAAATCGCTCCGTTCGAGGACAATCGTATGCGGCTCGACACGATCGGTGGAGGCTTCCCCCTTATCGACGAAACGGGAACGGACGCGTAGCGCACCTTTTCCCTGTCCATCCTTTACCATTTGAATCTCGAGCTTCCCATCCATCAGGCAATTTTCCATGATGACCGCGCGTTCGACGGCAACATGCAATTCATCGAGCACCCGCTGCGATGAAAGCTGTTCGTAATCTTCTGCCCCCAATTCTAGCGTATAAGCATTGGGAACGACATGCCCCTCAGGATCTTTCCTCCGGCGTTGGATGAGTTCCCTTTGCAACGCTTTGCTCAGTTCAATCGGTTCCAGCCTGCTCGAAAGATGCCGGTTGAAGAAGCCTTCGATATGGCTCCCCAAAAAAGATTCCCATTTTGCCATGCCCATCGAAGCATGCCTCCCGCTTATCGTATAACCTCTGAAAAATTCTCCCCTATTATAGCAGAAAACCTTTCATCTGTCTTGTTCTCCACCACAAAGGTGCACATCATGGTTTTCCTTATCTCTCGGAAAGGTGTCGATTGCGCAGCTGACCACAAGCGGCATTGATATCGGTTCCCATCTCCCTGCGCACAGTCACGGCGATATGATTCATGAGCAAGCAGTTCTCAAACGCATCGATGCGCTCTTGAGACGGGCGGAGCAGATGACGCTCCACCACGGGATTGATTGGGATGAGATTCACACTGGCAAGCTGCCCATGCAAAAGATGCGCCAGCTGCTTTGCCTGTGCGATGCTGTCATTGACATCCTCAATGAGGATATACTCATAGGTCACACGCCGCTTTGTCTTGTCACCATACGCTTTCCCAGCAGCGACGACCTCTGCCAAGGGATATTTCCGATTGATGGGCATGAGACGCGTCCGAAGTTCGCTTTCAGGTGCATGAAGAGAAATAGAGAGGTTCACCGGGATTCCCTCGTCTGCAAGTTCATAGATGCGCGGTACGATACCAGATGTAGAGAGCGTTATGTTCCGATAGCTCATACCGAGTGCATATGGTTCATGGACAAGTCGCAAGAAACCGAGCACACGGTCATAATTCATCAGGGGCTCGCCGGAACCCATGAGTACCATTGTGTCCACTTTTTGCCCTTGTTGCGCAAGGAAGCGTTCGATGAAGATCACCTGCGCCAAGATCTCACCCGTCGTGAGATCGCGTGTCATACCATGCAGCGTAGAAGCGCAGAAAGCACACCCCATATTGCATCCTGCCTGTGTGGAAACACAAATGCTGTTGCCATAAGGCTGACGCATCAAGACCGTTTCCACGGCCGTGCCATCCTCAAACGCGAGCAGGAACTTGCTCGTTTTCCCATCAGAAGAGTGGAGTGCCGCTTTCTGCCGTGCCGTGCAAAGGCAAAACTGCGCTTGAAGCGTCGAGCGCAATTGCTTGGGCAGGTTCGTCATCTCATCGAACGAGGTTGCCATCTTCTGATACATCCAAGCAGCAATCTGCTTCGCCCGATAGCTCGGCACTTGCAAAGGAAGGAGCACACGCGCAATCTCTTCCACGGACAACCCAAAAAGGTTCTTCTTCACTGCTTTCTCCTTTTCATGCGGGCGATAAAGAATCCGTCAATTCCATCGACCTGCGGATAAAACTGCACCATCTTATCCGCTCGCGGCACTGTCGGCAGATAGCTCCCTGTCTCTTCCAGTACGAACCCTGGGTGCGTAGCGAGAAAAGCTTCAACGACCTCCTCATTTTCTGCCCGTTCGATCGTACACGTACTGTAAACGAGAATCCCACCTAAGCGGACTGCCGCCGAAGCACTGGTCAAGATATCGAGTTGAAGCTGCGGCAATTTCGCAATATCCGACTCACTTTTCCTCCACCGTGCATCGGGTTTCCGACGCAGGACGCCCAAGCCGCTGCAGGGCGCATCGACCAATACGCGATCGGCTTGTTTCTTGAATCGCGTTCCAACCTCACGCGCATCGAGCAATTCCGTGTCGATGATGGAAATGCCGAGGCGCGCTGCATTCTCCTCGATACGGGCGAGCTTATGCTCATAGATATCACCGGCCACGATGCGACCCGTATTATTCATGAGCGCAGCGAGATGCGTCGTCTTGCCTCCGGGCGCACTGCAGCAATCGATGATGAATTCCCCCGGCTGAGGTGCCACGACATGCGCGACCTGCATGGAACTCTCGTCCTGCACCTGGAAAAGGCCCTGCTGCAGCGACTCCATGGCGTTGAGCGCACCGTGTGCATGGCATAAGATTCCCTCGGGCGCCCAACGGGAAGCCTCTGCCTCTGCCTGTTCTGAGGCGAGGATTGACAGGAGTTCGTCGCGTGTGACTTTGAGCGTGTTCGTCCGCAGCGAAAGCACAGCATCCTCATTGTCGAACGCGCAAAGCGCACGTGTTGCCTCGTAGCCGAACGCCTTCATCCAACGTTTTACCAACCACTGCGGATGGAACGACCGCAATGCCAATTCCTCGGTCGCGTGCCCCTTTCCCGTTGGGAAAGCGCACTTCTCTGGCTCGCGCACAGCAGCGCGCAGGACGGCGTTCACGAATTTCACGATGCCTGGATGCCCATATTTCTTTGCGAGTTCCACCGACTCATTGCAGGCAGCAGAAACCGGTACCTTATCCATATAGAACAACTGATAGAACCCCAGCCGCAAGATATTGCGGATCATGGGCGGCACCTTACGGATAGGGCGATTGCTATAGTGCCGGATCATCCAGTCCAACGTCCCACCGGCCTTGACAGCACCATAGACTAGTTCCGTGAGAAAGCGGCGATCGACCTCCGAGAGTTCCACCTTTTTCAGATTACGTGCGAGCGCGACATTGGCATACGCTCCTTCCTCATGGACGTCGCTTAGGATCCGCACTGCCAGATTGCGTACTCTGTCCATCGCCAGCCTCCTCCTTTCCCTTCTTTACAGGCAGGATGATCTCTTCCAACTGTGCCCGCACGAGGTCCATATCAACATGCGTATTGTAGCAGGGGCCATTGGGGCGAATGTTCAAGACGCCGACAGCAGGCAAGGGATACACGTCCTGGATGCCACTCATGAGATCGCGCTCACAAGCGATCGCGAGTACGGCCTTCGGCCTCGTCTTATAGACGATCTGCCGCGCCAGCGTCCCGCCTGTCGCCACAAAGAAATGGAATCCCATCTCGTCAGCGAGCGCCACGAGAGCGCCGATATCACAACCTCCGCAGCGCTTACAATTATGCGGATCACGCGTAATCTTGTGAGGGCAACTTGCGAGTTGGAGGCAATGCGGTGTCACAACGAGCAATTTATCTGCCGGTACACGGATCTTCTTGCGCCGAAACAGCAGATTGCTCACTGCGATGAAGGACCCCTCTAGCCGCCGACGCCGGATGCCAAAAATACGCCCTAGATAAACGGCAAACGGAAAAAGCGCGTTGATGAACTCATACGTTTGCTTCTGCAGCACAGGAAGATACGGAAGCCCGCTCACCGCCAAAACCATGTTGAAAATGCCAAAGAACGCCAACAGGATGACGATGGTGAATATCAAGCCCAAAAGCATCGGCAGCCAAGGCTGGATAGCCGCGAGCCCCGGTACGCCGATATACCAGATGAGAATGAGCAATCCCGCCATGCAGAGACTCGTGAGAGACAGCATACCGATAAAGAGACGTTTCTTAGGGCGTCCCGCCACGACATCCTCTACGATGTTCTTTTTTCGTTTCCCATCGTACGCTTGTCTCAAGTTCTTTTCTTCCATAGGAACGACTCCATCATGATGCACTCGAGAAACAGGCCGGCAGCGCAAACGGATGACCGTTGAGATACTCTGATGCCTTCATGCGCTTCTTGCCGGGAGCCTGTAATTCCAAGATTTCCAGCTCCTCATCGCCGGCGGCAACAGATAATCCTGATTTCCGATCAGCACGAAGGATGGTGCCGGGTGCAGCCGTCGTTTTCCTGCCCGTACGCTTTGTCCGCCAGATCTTGTATTTCTTGTTACCGAGGAAGGTATACGCACCCGGCCAGGCATCGAGACCTCGCACAAGATCGTGGATCGTTTTTGCCGACGCTTGCCAATCGATATGTCCCGTTTCTTTATCGAGCATGGGCGCATAATTCGATGCCCCTACCTGGGGAATCCGCACCAATGTCCCCTCAGAAAGGGCCTCCAGTGTCTCTGCAAGGACTTCTGCTCCAAGGTTCATCAAACCATCATGTACTTCGCTGAGCGTCGTATCCTCACCTATCGGGAATTCCCTCTTGCGCAGCATATCGCCCGTATCAAGTCCCGCATCCATGAGCATCGTCGTAACGCCTGTCTTTGCTTCCCCGTGGATCAAGCACCATTGCATCGGAGCCGCACCACGATACCGCGGTAAGAGAGAGGCATGCACATTGATGCAGCCGTAGGCAGGAATGTTTAGGATACGCTCTGAAAGGATTTGGCCGAACGCCACGACGACGATGAGATCCGGCGCAAGCCCCTGCAGTTTCTCGACGAAGGAATCTTCTTTTACTTTAGCGGGCTGATAAACGGGGATTCCCGCTTGCACCGCGAATGCCTTCACAGGAGAAGGCTGGAGCTTCTGCCCTCGTCCACGCGGCTTATCCGGCTGCGTCACGACAGCGGCGACATCACACGAGCGATGGAGCATCGCCAGGCACGGCACGGAAAATTCCGGCGTCCCCATGAATACAATTCGGAATCTTTTCATGCCTGCGCCCCCCGATGTACGCTCTGTGCAATATCGATGAAGAGCTGGCCATCGAGATGGTCGCACTCATGTTGGATGCAACGTGCGAGCAATCCTTCCGCCGTGAGATGCTGGAGCTTGCCACGACGATTCAAGAATTCCACCTTGACGCGGGCAGCGCGCTTTACTTCACCGTAAATATCAGGTACTGAAAGGCACCCTTCCGTATCAATGGCTTCTCCTTCACGATAAGTGATGACGGGATTGATGAGTTCGATGAGCCCGTGCGCATCCTGCACATCAATCACCACTGCGCGGAGCTTCACGCCGACCTGTGGCGCTGCAAGACCTACACCATCAGCGTCATACATGGTCTCTGCCATATCATCGAGCAATTTCTTGAATTTCTTATCCACGCGTTCTACAGGTGCGCAGACTTCCTTCAAGACAGGAGCTCCTGCCTTCTTTATTTCCAACAATGACATCGATCATTCTTCCTTTATGTTAAATTCAATTGGTAGATGCGATTCGCATTCCTGAAAAAGACTTCCTCCCAGTGTGCTTGCGGGATGATCTCTTTTGTAAACGCGATGTAATCGCCAAGATTGGCCAGCGGCCAGTCCGTGCCAAACATGAAACGGTCATAGCGGTCGAGATACGCGAGCCAACCTTTCAATCGCTCCACATAGAACCGCTTCTCTCTCAGGAACGCCTCAAAATCCGGGATCTTCCCCTCAAGGATGCCCGAAAGGTCTGCTGTGACGTTCGGATTCTTCTCAATGACCGCAGCGGCATCCGCAAACCAAGGCTCACCGAAATGACACATGACGAAGGAAACGCGGCGAAACTTCGTCGCTGCCTCGTCCATGACCGACGGATGGCTGTACTTAAGCAATGCTTCCTGCGAGGCGGTGAGGCCCATATGAACGGCAACGGGCTTCCCGAATGCGACGGCAGCCTCATAGAGCGGTGCGAGCCGATCATCATGAATATAGAATGACTGGTACCCGGGATATAACTTCACCCCTACACATTCTTTTCGCGCGAGGTGCTGACGCACGAAGCGCACCGCTGCCTTTGGCGCAGAGAAGAACGATCTCATATCGTCGATTCCCACGCAATAGCTGAGGAACTCCGGATAACGGCAGTCCACGTCCGCCACTGGGCGATTTCCCATGACAATCCCATGCACGATGCCACGCGTTGCATACTGTTCCCGCAGATGCGCTTCACTGTTCTCATGCTGCGCCACCCGTGCGATCTCATCAAAATACGCATCCGTACTGAGATGCAGATGAGCATCAATGATTTTCATGACCTTTTCCTCTTCCCACTGTCCCTTCCACCATGAGACGAAGCACAGTTTCCGTCGCGGCCTGCAACGACGGCAACGGCAGATATTCATAACGGCTGTGGTAATTCATGCCGCCCGTGAAAAGATTGGGGCAGGGAAGTCCACGGTAGGAGAGCTGTGCTCCGTCAGTACCGCCACGGATTGGCGCCACGACAGGTGTGACACCGATTTCGCGCATCGCCTGCGCTGCCATCTCAACGATGTGTTCATTGCCCCCCTCGATCTTCTCCCGCATGTTGTAATAGACATCCGGCATGCTCAGTTCAACCGTTCCGTTGCCATAGCTTTCATTGAAGAAAGCCGCCAAACGTGAGAGGTACGCCTTACGCGCCTCGAACCTCTTGCGGTCATGATCACGGACAAGCATGTGCATCGTACAGGATTCCACCGTTCCTGAGAGCTTATACACGTGATAGAAACCATCGCGCCCTTCCGTGTACTCGGGCTTTTCCCCGTCGGGAAGCATCGTCTGCCACTTCGCTGCCAGCGTCAGGGCATTGAGCATCTTCCCCTTCGCATCCCCTGTATGGACATTGCGGCCATGAAAGACGATAACAGGATTCGAGGCGTTGAAATTCTCATACTCCAAACCACCGATAGCGCCACCATCGACAGTATATGCAAAAGCTGCGTCGAAACGCTTCACATCGAACCGCAAGGCACTGCGTCCCGTCTCCTCGTCGGGAGTGAAGCCGAGACGGATCCTGCCATGCTGGATCTCAGGGTGCTCGCATAAATATTCCGCAGCACTCACGATGGCGGTGATCCCTGCCTTATCATCGGCGCCGAGCAAAGTCGTACCGTCAGTCACCAGGAGATCTTGTCCACGATATGAGGCTAGCTCTGGGAAATCCTTGGGAGAGAGGACGATCCCCTGCGTCTCATTCAAGACGATATTGGAACCGTCATAGTTCGACACCACGCGCGGATGTACGGGGCCTCCCGGAGCATCCGGGCTCGTGTCGAGATGTGCGATGAAGCCGATGGTCGGGGTATTTTCACAGCCGTTGGCGGGCAAAGTCGCCATGATATAGCCATTCGCATCGATATCAACATCGACGAGTCCGATCTCTTTGAGCTCCTCCGCCAATGCCTGTGCAAAGACAAGCTGTCCTAGTGTAGAAGGATACGTATCCTCCTTCTCCTCATCTGATTGGGTATCAAAAGAGATATATTTCTCGAATCGTTTGCGTAAAGCATCTATTGCTAACTTCATGATCCATTCACCCTTCCAAATCTTTACCTCTCAGAAGCCTTTTGCGATCCCCTCCACAATGGCATCCTAGTGGCTTCCTGTATTCGATTCATTATATCAAATTTATGTGGCGATGAAAACATCTCTGCTGCCGTACGTACCTTGCAAAACTCCTTGCGCATTCCATCCCACGAAAAAAGACAAGCAGATCTCAGCACTCTGCTTGTCTTTTTGAGTCTCCTCAATCCAGCGGCTTCATCGTAGGAAACAGCAGGACATCACGGATGGAGGGCGCATCGGTCAGAAGCATCACGAGCCGATCGATACCGATGCCGACGCCACCCGTGGGTGGCAGACCATATTCCATCGCCGTGATGTAGTCGCGGTCCATGACATGCGCTTCGTCATCGCCAGCCTCACGCTGCTTGAGCTGGTCGAGGAATCGTCCTTCCTGGTCGATGGGGTCATTCAGCTCCGTAAAGCCATTGGCCAACTCACGACCGTAAATAAAGAACTCGAAACGATCCGTGATTCGCGGGTCCTCGGGATTGCGCTTGGCAAGCGGAGAGATCTCGGTCGGATGGCCCGTGATGAACGTCGGCTGCATGAGGGACTCCTCGACCTTCTCTTCGAACGCCTGATTGAGAATGCCGCCAATGCCATGGCGCTGTTCGTAAGGAACTCCGATCTCATCAGCCATCTGACGCGCCTCTTCTACGGTCTTGCAGGAAAGGAAATCCTTCCCCGTCGCTTCCTTGACGGCATCGTTCATGCTGATCCGTTTGACGTGGCTCAAATCGATCTCCACGCCCTGATAACAGATGACAGAGGTGCCGAGGACTTCCTTAGCCGCATTGACGACGAGCCCTTCCGTAATATCCATCATATCCGTATAATCCGCATACGCCTGATAAAACTCGATGGTCGTAAATTCCGGATTATGGCGGACATCCATCCCTTCATTGCGGAACACACGCCCCATCTCATAGACGCGCTCCAATCCGCCAATGATGAGGCGCTTCAGGTTCAATTCCGTAGCAATGCGCAGGTAGAGATCGATGTCGAGCGCATTATGATGCGTCACGAACGGGCGCGCTGCCGCACCGCCTGCAATCGTCGAAAGGACCGGCGTCTCGACCTCGAGATAATCGCGGGCGTCGAGATAATTGCGGATGGACTTGATGACATGATTGCGCTTCCGGAACGTATCGCGAACCTCCGGGTTCATGATGAGATCGAGATAGCGCTGCCGATAGCGGATATCAACGTCCTGCAGACCATGAAACTTCTCCGGTAACGGGCGAAGAGACTTCGATAACAGGTCAAAGTCTTCCACACGCACCGTGACCTCGCCGCGATGCGTCTTGAAGACAACTCCGCGAATACCGACGATATCACCGATATCCAGCTTGCGGAATTCTTCTTTATACTTCTTTTCGCCAAGCACGTCGATCTTAAAGTACACCTGGATCGTGCCCGTACGATCGCTCAACGTGCAGAACGAAGCTTTACCATGTCCGCGAATCGCCATGAGACGACCTGCGACCCGGACCTCCGCGCCCTCTTCGTCTCCCGTAAGATGTGCATAATCACGTTTGATATCTGCCGCATGATGCGTGACATCATAGCGATGACCGAACGGGGCAACCCCCATGTCCCGGAACGCTTCCATCTTTTCGCGTCGGACCTTCATCATATCATTGAGGTCCTCTTGTGGAGCCTGTGGCCCCTTTTTCTGCTTCTCTTCAGCCATTCTCTTGGTTGCTCCCATCTTCCTGTATTCTCAAGGCTATCTTAGCCTTTGATCTCCTGAATCTCATACTTGATGACACCTGCTGGCGCGTGCACATCAACGACAGAACCGACTTTCTGTCCGAGCAGCGCCTGACCGAGAGGAGACTCATTCGATATCTTTCCTTCATCTGGATCCGCTTCCGTCGAACCAACGATCATGAAGGTTTCTGGTCCGTCCTCAGCGAACTCCTGGTCGATGACGACGACGGTCGATCCCATCTGCACGACGTCACCAGCACCCGCTTTGATAATGTCGGAGTTGCGAATCTTCGCTTCGAGTTCCTGGATCTCACCTTCGAGGAACGCCTGCTCATTCTTCGCGTCGTCATACTCGGAGTTCTCCGAGAGATCACCGAGTGCGATTGCTGCCTTGAGTCGGTCAGCAATCTCGATGCGCTTGACGCTCTTGAGATAATTCAGCTTTTCTACAAGTTTATTGTAACCGTCTTCGGTCACGAGGACTTTTTTATCTGCCATGAGGAAACGCCCCTTCAATCTTTATTGTTAACTTATTTATTATATTGACTTTCCCGTGCCTTGTCAATGAGCGCCAGCTTCTCCCTGCGAGTCAACTGCTTGATCTGCCACTCGCGCCGCATCGCCTCTTCTTTCGTGGAAAAGGCCTCCTCATAGACAAGGCGAACGGGACGACGCGGGCGCGTATACTTCGCCCCTTGCCCGGTATTATGAGCAGCGACACGTTTCTCCACGTCGTTCGTCCATCCTGTGTAGAACGTATCGTCCGCGCAGCGCACGATATACGTATAGGCGATCACTTCTCTGCCGGACGGATGCTCACATGCTTCATGACGACATCTTCCAAGGGGCGGTCCGATGGATCTGTCGCCACCTTACCGATCTTGCGCACGACCTCCATCCCACGCACGACCTTACCAAAAATCGTATGATGCCCATTCAGCCACGGTGTCGCTGCCAACGTGATGAAGAACTGACTGCCGCCGGTATGAGGCCGCCCTGTATTCGCCATAGCGAGGACTCCCTCACCAGTGAACTGCAGCGTCGGCAGAAATTCATCCTCAATCGTATAATCTGGGCCGCCCATGCCGGTCCCGGTCGGATCTCCGCCCTGGATCATGAAACCGTCGATGACGCGATGGAAAATCACGCCGTCATAGAACCCCTTCTGAGCGAGATCGATGAAATTCTGCGCTGTAATCGGCGTTTGATCCTCAAAGAGTTCCAATTCGATGGTTCCGAGATTCGTCTCAATGACTGCGATATGATTTGCCATTTGCTTTTCTCCTTTTTCCTGCCGATCAGCCGCAAAACACATCGTCGTCAATAAGCAGACGAGTGCTAGGCAGAGGAACAGTATTCGTAGTTTCTTTTTCATATTTTAGCGAAATTCTCCTTTCTTGTCCAGGAATACCAGCTCTTTCGTCTCCCCTGGGGATACCGGCGACCAAACGGGAATCTCCCTCCCAGGCATAAAGAAATCCGGTGGAAGCTCAACGCGCGGGTATCCGACATTATGCATCGTTACCAGAGAACGCACCCGCGTAGCCGCACAAAACGCTTTCGCACCTTTCGTCTTGGAAGCCTCCAGCCGCCCATCTACGGGGAAGAATGCCACATCTGCCTCCATCCCCTCCATCCGCCACAGCTGCTTGCGAAAAGCATTTTCAGCCAGTTGACGGTTCTCATGCGTGTCGCCTAACCAATCCCACCAGTTGAAATCACCAGCATGGAATATCGTTCCCTCTGCCGTCACCACGCGGAAGGATGTCCCGAGATCTGTCGAACTGTATGATGTCACCTCCATATGTTCATCCTTCCATCCGGAATAGGGATCAAGCCAGGTCACACGTTCCTTCGGCAATGCCGCCGCACGCCGCACGCGCTTGATATCATTGGAGAGGAAATATCGTGTCACATGGGGCGCAAACCGCGCCAGCGCATCGCCATTGAAGTGGTCGAAATGGCTGTGCGAGGCAAAGAAATAAACCTGGCCCCTCTCACGCGTCTGCAAAAGGTGCTCTACGACCCGTGCCGGATCTTGATAGTCATCAAAGATGAGCAACGATTGGCCAAGTTCTACGGCAAAGCCACTGTTCAGTAAATACGTGATTTTCATGGTGCTTCCCCCTTGGATTTCTCACCAGACTTCTCTTCCTCATCGTATTGATTCCGGACCCGGACACCCGGAAGCGTGAATCCCGGTCCCATCACTTCATTCGCAGAGATGATGATCATAAAGGCTCCTGGATCGATCGCATGGGTGATAAGCTTGATCTTAGCGATTTGTGTAAGGTTCACGACTGCCAGCACGATATTCTTCTCCATGCGGGTAAACGCGCCTTGACCGTGAAGGAAGGTCACGCCGCGTCCGAGTTCTGTGAGAATTGCCTCAGCAATCTGCTGGGAGCGATTGGAAACGATGAGAACGGCTTTGCGACGCTGGAAACCGGCGATGACCTTGTCTGTAACAGATCCGTTCATATACATACAGATGAGCGTAAACATCGCCGGTGCCACGCCGAACAAGAATGCTGAAACGCACATGAGCACGCAGTTGAACGAGAAGATCACGCCGCCCATGCCAAGCGAATAATATTTCTTCATGATCGCGCCAAGAATATCGAAGCCTCCCGTGCTGCCATTCATGCGGAACACGAGACCATAGCCGATACCGTTGAATACGCCGCCGAAAATCGCCGCCAGCATATAGTCGTTGACCGGCGCATAAGTATTGAGGAAGCGCGTAATATCGAGGCAAGCAGAAAAGATTGCCGTCCCGATGACAATATCGACGGTATAGCGATGCCCCATAAGACGCCAGGAAGCGATCAGCAGTGGGATATTGTAGAGAAACGTCTGCAAACCGATGGGCCAGCCGCATAGATAATAGAATATGATGGCAATTCCCGTCGCCCCGCCTGTCAACAGATGAGACGGTACGAGGAAAAGATTGATGGAACAACTCGCAATCAAACATCCCAGCGTAATCCCGACATATCGCAAATAGGGATGATGCAACATCGCCGTTGTCGTCAATTTGTCAGTCCTCCTAACCTTACCTCAGGCTGTTCGGGCAAGGCACTCGTATCGATGTCTGGCTGCGGGGCGAGGAGGTTCGTGAGGCTTTCCTCTGCAGGTAGTTCCTGCCCATCCTCTTCAAGCTGCCAGGCGTCTGCCTCCTCTTTCGTGAGGGGAAGAGCCGTGATGCAGGTGGAAAGTAAGCTGCCACTTTCCACGTCGGTCTCAAGTAAAAGACGTATGTGTGTAGCATGAGGGTTCTCGTAAACGTAATAGGCGCGGCCTTCCATGTACCGCCGCTCTGCCTTGCCATAGATTTTCTTCAAATAGTAGCTTGTTGCCCCGTAACGGACACCCGCACGCGCTACATAATCGCGACTTGTCGTCTTCATCTCCACCACGCAGTGCGTGCGCCGATTCAAGGTGATCTCAAATGCCCCCGGAAAGGTAAATGTCTTGAGGGGAATCCCCCAGCGCCTACCGTCGAGGTCATAATCAGGAGCCCCAAATGCCGATCGCACATCGGATTCTGTCGCTCCGATGGCAACACCGCGCATCATAAAATCCTCCGGTTGAACGCCTGCTGCTAAGACGCCATGCGGAACAAAGAGCAGACAGAACAAGAGGATCCCTCTGCCCAACCAACGCACACAAGACATCATGGCACTTCCTTTCCACCGCTCTGCCTTACACGTCGTGCCAGGAAGCGTTCTTCCTGTTCCAATGCCTTCGCTTGCCTCATCTGGTTTTCCGCATCGCGGATCGTGGCTGCCTGCTTATCGTCCATCCACTGGGCATACCCTTCTGCGTAGGCAATATAACAATCGCAGATCCGCAGCCGTACTTTCTGAAGCGTCTCTGCCGCTGGTACGACATCTACCGCTCGAAGTTCCTCTGCCCTCGCCTGCCAATCCGGAATCACGGTTTCCTCCATCAGCTGCTTGAGCTTTGTCCGTGTCTCTGCTGAACCGAGCGCGCCGGCAGCCAGGATATCCGCGCGTTTGCCCTCAGCCTCACGCATCGCCGCCTCATGTGCCGCGATGATCTCTGACGTACGATCGAGATACTCGGCAAGTTGCGCGCGGCGCACCCTGCCGATCATGACAAGGTAGTCGCGGAAATTATCAACAGAAACCACGCGATAACGTCCGTTCTCCCCAGGTCTCAAGCAGACTCGTAAGACGAACGTATCGTCCGCCTCTTCCGAGTAGACGCGGACGAAGGCAACGGCCGCCTCCGATTGACTCTCCTTTTCCACACGATCGATTCCCTGGATTGTCGTGCCCTTGAGGCCAGCCCGTTCCAAGACATCGCTTCCGCCAAGCAATCCGGAAACATCTCTGCCTTCTTCCTCAGCCGGCCAATTTCCCGTTTCAACATGCGTCATGATGGCTTGCCGGAAACTCGCGAGCAGTGGTGCACGCACCATTTGGGCAAAACTTCCTACGGCAGCGCGCGCCTCCTCGTCCAGCGGCTGTTCTGTATCAAGGATGCCGTTCATGAAATCGTCATACGAAGAGTCTAAGACCCCATCGACATCGACGTACTCCGCAAAACGCGCAACATCCTTCTTCTCTAACGCCTGATCGATCTGTTGAAGTGCATAATCAGGTGTCTTCGTATAATGACCAAAATACCAGGCCCCCAGCAGGCAGAGCAAACCTGCCAGTACCCCGGTGAATATCACGAAACGCTTTTTCCAGCTCATAGGAATGCCCCCTTGCATCGAACCAAGCGGAAGAATGCAACAACACACGCGATGGGATGAATCAGCTTTGCGAAAAAGATAGAATGGCATCATAAGCGACAGCTGACTTGGCACGCTTTTTCGTCAGGGCAGCGGCCGCTCAATCACCCCTCCACCAACAACAATATCGCCACGATAGAAGACGACCGATTGACCAGGGGTGACGGCGCGCTGCGGCTCTTCGAACGATACCTCAACACGCCCCTGCGGTCTGGGAATGATGCGGGCCGCCCCTTCTTTTTTCCCATAGCGTACCTTCGCCATGACATCCATAGGTTCCTGCAGCGCATCGATGGCAATCCAGTTCAGATCCCCAGCGATGAGGCCGCGGGAAAAGACATCCTTGGCACCGCCGACGATCACCTGGCGTCGCTGAGTATCGAGTCGTACGACATAGAGCGGGCGTCCTGCAGCAATGCCCAATCCCTTTCTCTGTCCGATCGTATAGAGTGGAACACCTTCATGATGGCCGAGAACACGTCCTGATAGATCGACGATCTCTCCCGGCTGCAAGCAGTCAGGCTCTTTCTCGCGCAAATACGCCTTATAATCATCCCGAGGGACGAAGCAGATTTCCTGACTATCTGGTTTCTGCGCGACGGGTAGCTGCAGACGCTCTGCCATGGCACGCGTTTCGGGCTTCGTGTGCCGGCCAAGTGGCATCAGGAAATGGGTGAGGCTGTGTTGGTTCAGATGATAGAGCGCATAGGACTGATCCTTTTGCCCATCGACCCCCTTTTTCAGCAGCCAGCGTCCCGAGCATGCATCCTGCTCAATGCGCGCATAATGCCCTGTCGCCACATAGGAAGCACCAAGCTCCATGGCTCGCGAGAGCAGGCCCTCGAACTTCACATAGCGATTGCAGGCGATACAGGGATTGGGCGTCCGTCCTCTTGCGTAATCCGCAAGGAAATAATCGATGACTTTTTCTCGGAAGAGTGCCTTGAAGTCCATGACATAATGCGGGATACCGATGATCTCACAGACGCGCCGTGCATCCTGCACTGCACTCAAAGAGCAGCAACCCCGATCGTTTTCTTCAAGATCACGGCTCTCATCAGCCAGCCGCATGGTGACCCCGACGACGTCATAGCCCTCTTCCTTGAGCAGCGCTGCGGTCAAAGAGCTGTCCACCCCGCCGCTCATCCCAACGACAACTCGTTTCTTCTCCATGATTACTCCTGTCTCCCGAACCATCCATCACTTGAAAAACACGGATTTGCCGATGAACTCGCGCAGCAATGAATTGTTGGGGACCTCATCCTCCGCCTCGATGTCATCAAAGTACTGACAGAAATCAAGCAGCTGCTGTGCGAGCACGTGTTCCGTCACCTCTACGGGGACCATCTCGAGCAACGGTTTCGCGTATTTCTTGAGGATGCCGAGTTCATAGATCAGCGCAGAATTGAACATCACATCTGCTTCCTCCTGGAACGGGAAGATGTTCCGTTCCTCCCCACGTCGGACATCCGGCCATTGCTTAAGCGTCTTGAGCGCGGCCGCTCCTCGGAATTGGTAGTCCCGCACGAGGCGTCGCATCAGCCGCGCGCCCGTCGTCGGGATGCGATTATGGGCATCGATATTCAACTGAGTCAACGCACTGACGTAAATCTTATATTTATTGCGGCGCGGCACGGAAGCTGATAATTTCTCATTCAATCCATGGATGCCTTCGATGATGATGGGCTGATTCTCCGTGATCGAAAACGGCGGGAAATGCTCCCACTCACGTTCTCCCGTAAGGAAATTATAATAAGGAAGAGAAACCGCTTCCCCGTTCAGCAAGGCGAGCATCTGTTCGTTCAAGAGAGGGATATCAAGCGCCTCAAGCGCCTCGAAATCGTAGGCCCCTTCCGGCGTCCTCGGCGTATCTGCCCGATTCCGGAAGTAATTGTCCAGAGAGATCGACACCGGCTCCAAGCCATTCACGCGCAACTGAATCCGAAGGCGCTGAGCAAACGAAGTCTTTCCAGAAGACGAAGGGCCAGCGATGAGGATGAGGCGCAGCTCATTGCTGCGCTTAGCGATATGGTCCGCGATTTCCGCAATCTTCTTTTCCTGTAATGCCTCCGAAATCCGGATGACTTCACCGATCTGCCCCTCGCGGTTCAGACGATTGAGATCCGTAACGTAATCGCAATGCAGGATATCTGCCCAACGCTTCGCCTCTAAGAGCACATGGCTGAGCTTCGGCTGAGGCACGGCCTCTGGCACCAGGCCACGAGACGCCAGAGATGGTGTGCGCAGCAAAAGGCCAGGCGCATAAAAATCGAGCGCGAACTTCCCCAATGCTCCCGTATGGCCGATCATCGCACCGTAAAGGTAATCCTCATATGCTCCGCAGCGGTAGATGCTCACGCGTTCTTGCTTCATCGCAGCGATGAGATGCGCCTTTTCTGTAAAGCCCCTCTGCCTGAAATGTTCTGCGGCCTGATCTCGCAGCAAGAACGATTTCACGATGGGGCGATCTTCCTGCACGATCTCGCGCATCTTTTTTTCGACAGCCGCCGCCTCCATCTGAGAAAAAGCTTTATCGCCGCGGCAAACCTCAATGAACAACCCCTTGTTCGCCGAGAAATCCACCTTGACTTCCGCTGCCTCATCGAGTTCATACACAGCAGTGATGAGCAGGAATACGACACTGCGGCGATAGACCTCCCACCCCTCTTTGCTTTCCAAAGGGAAGTAGGATACCGTCTGCCTCCCATCCACGGGATTCTGCAGATCATGGATCTCCCCATCAAGGTTTGCTGCCACGAACTCCGTTTCCTGCGCGGGAAAGTACTGCCTGAGCAAATCCCCTGCCGTCGCCCCCGGCGCAGGCGTCTGTATCTTCTTGCCATTCAGTAACATGATATTTCCTCCTCTTCATGAGAAAAAGGAACCATACTTTTACGCAGCATGGTTCCTCTCAATGAGAACGCGCTGATTCCCTCACACGCTTTCCCGCCTGCATCATGGTCCTTAGAGGATCCCCTTGCCAGATACGCAACGAAGCAACTGACGACAATCCCTTAAATGAACATGCGAATCACTTTGTACGCCAAGGCGCCGATGATTGCCGTCGAAGGAATCGTCATGACCCAAGCCGCCACCATCTGCTGCGCAACGCCCCAGCGCACCGCACTCAAGCGCTTCGCAGTGCCGACGCCCATGATGGATCCGGAAACGACGTGTGTTGTCGAAACAGGCAGATGAAGCAGCGTCGCTGAGAAAATGACGAACGAAGAATTGAGATCCGCCGCGAAGCCGGAAATCGGCTCCAACTTGAAGATCTTACCGCCTATCGTCTTGATGATGCGCCAGCCGCCGACAGCCGTGCCACAAGCCATGGCCGTCGCCGCCAGGAGCTTGACGAACGTCGGCACCTCAAAGACCTCGATATAGCCGCCGGCAAGCAGTGCCAGCGTGATGATGCCCATGGATTTCTGCGCATCATTCGAGCCATGGGAAAAGGCCATCATCGCCGCCGATAAGACCTGCATTTTCTTGAATTTCCCGTTGACCGCCGATGGGCTGAATCTGCCAAAGACCTGAAAGAGCAGCGTCATCACGCAGCAACCGGTCACGATCGCGATGAGCGGCGAAAGGATCAAGGAGAGAACAATTTTGCCGATGCCATAGAAATTGAGTCCATCAAGACCGACCGAGACGAGTACAGCACCGATAATCCCGCCGACCAGAGCATGGGACGAACTGGAAGGAAGCGCCAGCCACCAAGTGAGGATATTCCAAAGGACTGCGCCAATAAGCGCTGCGATGATGATATGCTCATCCACATGCTGCGCGCTCTTAACAATATCCGCGCCAATCGTCTTCGCGACGCCGGTGCTGTACATCGCACCGGCAAAATTGAGCACAGCCGCCATGATGATAGCATGGCTCGGATGCAGGGCTCGCGTGGAAACCGACGTCGCGATGGCATTGGCCGTATCGTGAAACCCGTTGATGAAGTCAAAGAGCAGCGCCAGCCCAATGACCGTAAAGATCATGATCTGAAGTTCAGGCATACTTCATTACCACGCCGCGAATCATATCGGAAAGTTTCTCGCAATGATCCATCGTCTCCTCAAGGTTCTCGAGGATATCCTTCCATTTGATGAGCTCAATCGGATCCTTGCATTTATCAAAAAGGAACGCCATCTCATGGCGATACACGCGATCCCCCTCGCTCTCAAGGCGCACGATTTTGTGAGCGGAATCGAGAATCTGTGCCTGATTTTTCTTGATGTTTTTCAGAAGAGAGAAAACCTTGATGATTTCTTCCGTACATTCGATGAGCAGCTTCGTAAGGGAAATCGCCCCTGGCATCGCCTCTCCCGTACGGTACATGACCATGCGCTGCAGCGTCCCCTGCAGCAGATCGACACCATCATCCAAGGAATTGGCCAGAGCGTAGATGTCCTCCCGGTCGATGGGCGTGATGAACGTCATGTTGAGTTTATCGATGATCTTGTCATTGACCGCATCCGCTTCATGTTCGATGTCGTTGATTTCCTTCACCTTGTCGGATGCCTTGCTGTAATCGAGCATGACCTCATCCATCATGAGCGCGCCTTTGTAAAAATACTGGGCGCTCATGATGAAGAGATCAAAGAACTCTGTGTCCTTCTTCCTGAAATTGAACATTAATTCTCGAGTCCTCCCCATTTTTATCACATACACACAGATTACTATATCATTTCTGAACCTGTCCAGCAATAAAAACTTCCGTTGGAAGACCCCCGATCATGAGCTCAATCACTTACGGATTCTTCGTAAATCTGTGACGATTTCCCGTAAGGCGGTGAGGAACGCATCGACCTCAACCGCCGTCGTGAAGCGGCCGAGCGTCACGCGTAAAGCGGTGCCTGCCTTCCTCTCGTCCTGTCCCAAGGCCAGCAGGACATGCGATGGCGTCAGCGCGCCGGCACTGCAAGCACTGCCTGCCGAGACGGCAAAGCCCGCCAGATCCAAACGCATGAGCAATACATCCTGCCGGATGCCGCGAAAGCCGAAGTTCAAATGTCCCGGCAGGCAGTGCACCGAATCGTTTGGACCATTCAGCCAGCTTTCCCCCAAAGCCAATACCCCCGCAGCAATCCTTTCGCGCAGGGCACGCAGCCGTCGTGCCTCTTCCTTGAGCTCTGTGGCTGCAAGCGCAGCAGCGCAACCCAGACCGACGATGGCAGGAACATTCTCCGTACCAGCACGCATCCCCCGCTCCTGCGCCCCGCCATGAACGAGCGCGTCCAGTGAAAATCCGCTTCGCAGGTAAAGCGCGCCGATTCCTTTTATCGCATAGAACTTATGCCCGGAGAGAGAGAGTGCATCGATACCAAGTGCCTGCACATCGATGGGAAGGTGCCCTGCCGCCTGCACGGCATCCGTATGAAAAAAGATTCCCCTCACCTGGCAAAAGGCAGCGATCTCAGCGATAGGTTCGATAGTGCCAACTTCATTGTTCGCAAACATCACGCTCACGATTCCCGTGGCTTCATCGACAGCCGCAGCGAGATTCTCCAGCGAAACGACCCCCTCCGCATCCACAGGAAGATACTTGACGGAAAATCCCTGCTGTACAAGCCACGCACACGTCTGCAGAACAGCCGGATGTTCAATGGCCGTCGTCACGATACCGCAAGGACGCCCCGCAGCGCGCAGGGCGAACGCCATTCCCTTGATTGCCCAATTGTCGCTCTCACTGCCTCCGCTCGTAAAGAAAATCTCCTCGGGCCTTGCCCCGAGGAGATTGGCGACATCACGCCGCGCCTTCTCTACCGCACCGCGCGCCGACCGTCCAAACGAATGAATGCTCGACGGATTACCGAACAACGCGGGGATACTTTCTGCCACGCATGCCGTCACACGCGGATCCGGCGGGGCCGTCGCCGCATAGTCGAGGTACACCTGCCTCATCTGCCGCACCCCACATTCCCATGTCGACTATCGCGGCAAAGATCGGCAAGTGTGATACTCCCGAGCACTTCATTGATGCTATCGCAAACCTTCTCCCAAATGCCACGCGTCACGCACGCCCCCGCGCGCGCGCAAGGATGAGAAGACTTCTCGTCCGCAAGCAGGCAGTCGACGAGTGCGATCGGTCCTTCCGCTGCGGTAATGATATCGCAGATCGTGATCTTTTCCGGGGACCGCGCAAGTTCATATCCCCCCTGCGCGCCGCGCGTACTCGTCACGAGTCCCGCTTTCCGCAACGTGCCCATGAGCTGTTCGAGATAATTCTCCGAAAGTCCCTGGCTCAGTGCGATGGATTTGAGCGGCACGATTCCCTTGCCGTAATGCTGTGCGAGTTCATATAGCGCTGTGACGCTGTAGCGTCCTTTCGTAGACAATTTCATCAAAACACCTCAAATCCCGAGTAATTCTGTCAGGTTTCTTTTCCTTAATATAACAAAATGCCGACAGCTTGTCAAAGCCATCGGCCTGCGTCGAGTGCTCCTCGTCAGCCGCTGCGTCCCGTCGATCCGAATCCTCCGAAACGCTTCCCAGCTGCATCGTCATCATCTGTCAGCAGATACCGCGAGAACACCCCCTGTGCGATCCGTTCGCCTTTCGCCAACACGACTGGTGCTTTGCCGAGGTTCATCACAGCAATCTGGATGTGCCCTTCATTCTCGTCATTCCCATAATAGTCGGCGTCGATCACACCAACGCCATTCGCCAGCATCAGTGCATGGTGCAGTGCGATGCTCGAACGGATCGATACGATGAGCACCTCATCCGGACACATATATGCCTTCAGGCCCGTCGGTACGAGCGTCACCCGACCTGGCGGCAGCGTGACCTCCGCTGCTGCGGCGATATCGTACCCTGCTGACGATCGCGTTTTCCGCTGTGGCAATACGATGCCCTCTCCCGCAAACGAACTCACGATCTCAAACCCACGTTTCCTCATCGATACACCCCGCCAAGCTACATGTACAGACATCCACTTTGTGGACATCGTTCGTCACCCTTCTAGCAGCCCATCCGATTGCACTGCACCAGCAGCCTGCACGCATAGTGATTATCATACGAAAAGAAAAATACCGCCCCTCCCAACGGGAACGGCAGTATCATCCGGGCTCCGTCACGCCTCATCCTTTTTTTCCGGCTTCTCATTCGCGAAGTTCGTATTGATAGGACGCGCCGGCGTCACCGTCGATATGGCATGCTTATAGATCATCTGCTGTTTTCCCATCGAATCAATGATGACGGTAAAACTATCGAAGCCGCGCACATTGCCCTTGATCTGGAACCCATTGACGAGATGGACCGTCACACCAACATTTTCCTTGCGCACTTGATTCAGGAAACTATCCTGCAGATTAATCGGTTTCGTTACCACTGAAATCACCTCAAACAACATATTGGCAGCAAGGCATCGCCGCCCATCCGGCAGCCTCCCGCTCTCTTCTCATCCATTTCCTTCTCTATTATTTCGCCTCAAACGAGAAAAATCCTCTTAAATTCCAGAGAATATCCTCGAGAATCTTTTCCTGCGCTTTCCCGGACACATCATACCAATGGATATAGGGCATCCGCCGATACCAGGTCATCTGTCGTTTGGCAAAATGGCGCGTTGCGCGCGCAATGTCTGCAAGTGCCCCTTCCCGCGTGCCTTCTCCGGCTAGATACGCTGCCATCTCTTTATAGCCGATGCCCTGCATCATCTGCATATCCGTCGTGACACCGGATTGGAGCAGTCTCCGCACCTCATCCTCGAGTCCCTGCGCCGCCATCAGACGGACGCGCGCGTCAATCCGCGCATAAAGTTCCTGCCTAGGGCGCATGAGCCCGATCACATACACATCATATCGGAGCCGATGACTCCGCTTGCGCGAGATCGTCGTTCCGTCAATCTTCGCCACCTCGATGGCGCGGATGACGCGCCTCAGGTTATGCGGATGAATCGACTGCGCTGCCACGGGATCAACTGCGCAAAGGTACTGATAGAGGTAACTGCTGCCATGTTCTTCCGCGAGTGCCTGCAACTTCGCACGAAGCGCCTCATCCTTGCCGGACGCATTGAAAGAATAGCCTTCAATGAGAGACTGGACATAGAGCCCTGTGCCGCCGACGAGGAGCGGCAGGCATCGCTTCTCATTGAGCGCGTGGATCAGACGTCCCGCCTCCTGCTGGAACTCTTGGACGCTATAGTTCTCCTTGGGAGAACGGATATCGATGAGGTGATGAGGGATGCCTTCACGTTCTTCCACGGTCGGTTTTGCCGTGCCAACGTCAGCGCCTCGGTAAACGAGCATCGAATCACCGGATAGGATCTCAGCGTGCAGAGCACGAGCCAATTGGATGGAAAGCGCCGTCTTCCCGACAGCCGTCGGCCCGAGCAACACGACGAGGCGTTCCCTTTTCTGTGCTGTATCGCTCATTGGATGGCAAATGACTGCCCAGGAGCAACGATATGCACTTCCGCCTTCGACATTGCCTCCGTGAGCTCCTTGTATTTCTGCACATCCTGGGCGATGACAGGCCACGTATCGTAATGGAGCGGTATCACGTGGCGCGCTCCCAGCCACTGTGCAGCAAGCGCTGCATCTTCGAGCCCCATCGTATAGTAATCTCCAATGGGGAGCAGTGCATAGTCGATGGCGTCCTTCCGACCGATGAGCTGCATGTCACTGAAAAGTGCTGTATCTCCAGCAAAATAAAACACGCGTCCACCTAAGTAAAGGACAAAGCCACAGGCAATCCCACCGGCAACACCGGCGCTATGCTGTGCCAGCGTCAGCCGTACTTTGCCAAACGGCAGCGTGGCAGACCCGCCGAGATTCATGCCATGAAGCTTCCCTGCATCGACTTGTGGACTGAGCAAAGCGAGGACTTCCGGTGTCCCGATGACCTCAGCTCCCGTGCGCGCGGCGATTTCTCCAGCATCGCCGATATGATCGCTATGCGCATGCGATACGAGGATGAAATCAGCTTCTACTGCATCAGCGGTAATGGCTGCTGCCGGATTTCCCGTAAGGAACGGGTCAACAAGCACCTTATACCGCCCATCGTCAAGCAGGAAACAAGAATGCCCGTAATACATAAATATCGCCATATCAGAATTCCTCCCTGCACCCATCGTATCCAGGGCGTGTTGCCCTGCGTTTTCCCAAATGCTACAATGATGCTATCATTATAGCATGACCGTTTCAAGAAGAAAATCTCTGGAGGAAAATCCCGATGACGAATGAAACATTGCAACTACCGCAAGTCCAGGTGGATTTCCATCGCCCATTGCCTGACATATGCCGTGTGCTCCTGCTCGGCGGGCGACCGCCGGCCATCGATTGGCTGCATGCTGCGCTTGTCACGCTACCAGCCCCAGAAATCTGGGCCGTCGACCATGGCATCGATCTCTGCCGTCAGGCAGATCTCCCCCCCCACCTCCTCATCGGTGATGCCGACAGCGCCACTCCAGAAAATTGGGCATGGGGCTGTCGCTCTGCTACCAGAGTCGAGAGACATCCCGTAGAGAAAGACCTCACTGATACGCAGCTTGCGCTCATGCGAGCCGCCAAGGGTTCCCCCTCGGTGCTGCTCCTCTCCGGTGCTTTTGGCGGTCGCTTCGACCATGCATTCAGCACGATCTTCTCTGCGGCACAGCACCTGGGGACATGCCTGCTTGCCGATGAAGCGGAAATCATGCTGTTCGTCCACAGCGGGGAACAGCTCAGCATCAAGTGCCTGCAAGCACCGCAGGCACTTTCCCTCCTCCCTCTCACGGCACAGGTGCAAGGCGTTACGCTGCGAGGAACCCATTGGCCGCTCGTAAACGCTACGCTCACACAGACATGCCCCAATGCAGTGAGCAACGTACTTGAAGGAACACACCGTCACGTTGATGTGAGCGTCGCACAAGGCACCCTCGGCCTGTATCTTTGCTACGAAAGAACGTTTCCTATGTGATTGACCCGAGGTGTCGCTGACGGAGCACCTCATAAAACACGACTGCTGACGAGATTGCGACGTTCAGAGACTCTGCCTGCCCAAACATCGGAACGTAGATCTTATCACTCGCAGCAAGGATGGGAGCCGATACGCCGTTTCCCTCATTGCCAAAGGCAATGGCCACCGCTCCTTTATAATCCGCAGCGAAATGTGTCTTGGCTGCCTGATCAAGCGCTGTTGCATAGAGCCGTATCTTCCTTTCTTCAAGGAAGGAAAGAAGTGACTGAGTGGGAACATCCACGGCGACGGGCAGATGGAACAGCGAACCCATGGACGCGCGCACGACCTTCGGAGAGAACGCATCGACGCAGCCCTTGAGCAGGATGACCCCATCCAGACCGGCAGCATCTGCCGTGCGCAGGATGGTACCGAGATTTCCCGGGTCCTGGACGCCATCGAGCACAGCGTAGCAAGGATTCGTCACCCCAGATGCAGCGAATTCCTGCAAAGGAAAGGACTTTTTTTCAAGGACCAGCAGGATGCCCTGTGGGTGCTCCGTCCCACTCGCCTTTGCATAGACGGACGCACTGACAATGGCGATAGGCGTCTGTCTCCTTCGCAGGTGCGCCAAGATGGCCTGTACACGTGGCTGCTCCCTAGCGCGTTCGGTGACGAGGGCAAAGGAAATCCGCCACTGCGCTGTCACCGCCATCTCTGCAAGCCGCATCCCCTCGGCGACAAAGAGGCCCGCCTTCTCCCGTTGCTTTCGCTGCTTCAGGCTAGCTGCAAGTTTGATCTTCGCATTGGTGGGGCTCGTAATGCGCTCCTCGATATCCTTCATCATGACCTCCCATCCTCTCCAGGAAAGCACGCAGCGTCCTGCGGGCACAAAGCGACATTATGCATCGTCCTTGCAGTAAAAAAGGCCGCTAGATAGCACGACCATGCTATCTAGCGGTCTATTCACATCTTGCTTAGAGGTGTTCCTTCGCGACGGCAACCATCTTTGCGAATGCCGATGCATCGGAAATGGCCAGGTCCGCAAGCATCTTGCGATTGACCTCGACCCCCGCCTTCGTAAGGCCGCAGACGAGACGGCTGTAGGAAATGCCGTTCGTACGTGCAGCCGCATTGATACGAGCAATCCAGAGGCGGCGGAAATTTCCCTTCTTCGCGCGACGATCGCGACGCGCGTAGTAGAGGGCCTTCATAACAGTTTCATTTGCTTTCTTGAACTGTTTGCTCTTGGAACCTTTATAGCCCTTGGCGAGCTTCAGGATTTTCTTATGGCGTCTATGTGCAGTCACACCGACTTTAACTCTTGGCATGATTCATTCCTCCTAATCTCAATGACTTATGCGTACGGGAGCATTTTCTTCACGCGACCAAAATCAGCGTGAGAAGCAAGCGCTGCCTTGCGCAGGTTGCGCTTACGCTTCGGGGATTTCTTCTCCAGGATATGGCTCTTGTAGGCTTTATTGCGCTTGAATTCACCGCTTCCCGTCACGGTAAAACGTTTTGCTGCAGCTCTGCGAGTCTTAATCTTCGGCATGAGTATTTCCTCCTTTAGGTTGCTTTCTTTCCTTCTTCGATGCTTTCTGCGCTTTCGGCGCGACAATCATCGTCATATTTTTTCCCTCAAGTTTGGCACCGCGTTCAATTGAGACGCTGTCCCCGAGCACCTCAGCCACACGGCCGAGGACCTCTTTGCCGAGTTCCGGATGGGAGAGCTCACGGCCACGGAACATGATCGTTACCTTGACCTTATTTCCCTCTCCGAGGAAACGCACGGCATTCTTCAACTTGACGTCAAAATCGTGTTGTTCAATATGCGGGCGAAGCTTCACCTCTTTGATGGTGATGATCTTTTGCTTCTTCTTGGCTTCCTTCTCCCGCTTCTGCTGCTCATAACGGTATTTTCCAAAATCCATGATGCGGCAGACAGGTGGCTTCGCCTTTGGTGCGACCTCGACGAGATCGAGATGCTGTTCTTCCGCGAGACGCATGGCTTCACGCGTCGGCATGATTCCCAGCTGCTCACCACTCGCGCTCGTCACGCGCACTTCGCGAATGCGGATTTCTTCATTAATTCTGAGTGAATCCCTGCTAATGGTAAAAACACCTCCTGAATGAATCGTTCCCATAGAAAAAAGGGTGGTATACTACCACCCTCAAGCTCTCTTGCTATAAACCCAACTGGCCGGACCAGCAGGTGAGAAGCGGTGGCTTCTTCTTCCTGAACACGAAAAATTATAGCACGAGATTTTTTTAATGTCAATAGTTTTGCTCGCGCGCAGCAATCTTTTTCTGGATGGCGTCAATAAAGGCATCGACAGGCATCGTCTCGCTCGTCTTCTCCCCGTATTTACGCACAGCCGCCGTTCCGCTTGCAACTTCTTGATCACCGACGACGAGCGTATACGGCGTCTTCAGGACCTGGCTCTCACGAATCTTGTATCCGATTTTCTCGCTGCGGTCATCCACCTCAACGCGCAGACCAAGGTCGAACATCTTTTTCTTGAGCGCATGCGCATAATCCGCGTGTTTGTCAGTGATCGGAAGGATGCGCACCTGCACCGGTGCGAGCCAGACAGGGAAGGCACCTGCATAGTTCTCAATGAGGATACCGATAAAGCGTTCGATGGAGCCATAGACCACCCGGTGCAGCATGACAGTACGATGCTTCTCACCGTCTTCTCCCACGTACGTGAGGTCGAATTTCTCCGGCATGAGCATATCGAGCTGGATCGTACCGCACTGCCAAGTCCTGCCGATGGAATCCTTCAGATGGAAATCGATCTTCGGACCGTAGAAGGCACCGTCGCCTTCATTCACTACATACTTGAGGCCACGATGCTCAAGCGCATTCTGCAGCGCGTTCGTCGCTTTCTCCCAAATCTCATCACTGCCCATCGAATCATCCGGGCGCGTGGAAAGCTCAGCGACATACGTCAGACCGAACGTGCTGTAAACCTCATCGAAAAGGTCGATCGTATGCTGGATCTCTTCTTCGATCTGATCCGGCGTCACGAAAAGATGTGCATCATCCTGCGTGAAGTTGCGCACGCGGAAAAGGCCGTGAAGCTCGCCGCTCTTCTCATGGCGATGGACGAGGCCGAGCTCACCGAGGCGCAGCGGCAGATCCCGATAACTATGCTGCTTGGAATTATAGACGAGCATGCCGCCGGGGCAGTTCATTGGCTTGATGGCATAATCCTCGCCATCGATCTTCGTAAAATACATGTTCTCCGCATAATGCGCCCAATGGCCGGACTGCTCCCAAAGCTTGCGGTTGAGGATCATCGGCGTCTTGATTTCCTGATACCCATACCGGCGGTGTACCTCACGCCAATAGTTGATGAGCTCGTTGCGGATAACCATGCCATTCGGATGGAAGAACGGGAACCCAGGGCCCTCCTCATGCAGGCTGAAGAGATCGAGCTGCTTGCCAAGCTTGCGATGATCGCGTTTCTTCGCCTCCTCCAGCATGTGGAGGTACGCATCGAGATCCGCCTGTTTCTCAAATGCCGTTCCATAGATGCGCTGGAGCATCTTATTGTGTTCATCGCCGCGCCAGTAAGCGCCCGCAACGCTCATGAGCTTCAGCGCTTTGACCTTACCGGTCGAAACGACATGGGGGCCAGCGCAGAGGTCTGTGAACTCCCCCTGCGTGTAGAGCGTGATGCTCTCCCCCTCTGGCAGATCGTTGATGAGCTCGACCTTGTACGTCTCTCCTGCCTTCTTAAAGAGCTCAAGCGCTTCCTTGCGGCTGACTTCCTTTCGCTCGAGCCGCAGGTTCTCCTTGACAATCTTCTTCATTTCCTTTTCGATATCCGCGAGATCGCCCTCGCCCAGCTGGCGATCCATATCGATGTCATAATAGAAGCCATTGTCGATGGCCGGACCGATAGCAAGCTTGACGTTCTCTTCCTTGTAGAGGCGCTTGAGTGCCTGAGCAAGGATATGCGATGCGGTATGGCGCAAAGCCCAACGTCCGTCTGCATCTTCAAACGTCAGAAAGGAAACGGAAGCATCGTGCGTGAGTGGCGTCATGAGATCCACGGTCTTGCCGTCAAGCTTCGCAGCAAGGACTTTTTTGGCAAGGCTGTTGCTCACGCTCTTGACGAAATCCGCGATGGTCGTTCCCTCTGCGACTTCGCGCACAGCGCCATCCTTCAAGGTAATCTTCAACATGATCATTTTCCTCCTTCAAAACAGAAAAGCCCCGTCCCGCAAAGGGACGAGGCTGATGCTCGTGGTTCCACCCTGATTGTCTCTACATAAAGCAGAGACCGCTCAGATTGATAACGAAGTTTCCTCCGGCTGCACCTACTAGTCATTCGATGCAGCAGTTCCGAAGTGGTAGCGACAGGAAACGCCCGGAATCATCCCAGCAGCAATCCCTCTCTTGGGAGCGTCCCGCCTGCCGTCATGTCTTCATCACGACTGATATCTTTTGAACAATGCTCATTATAGGGGGTTCTCCCCATGCTGTCAAGGGGAAATGTTCCTCTGGACCACCGCAGGAAAATCCCTGATGACAGCGAAAGTAAGAAATGATCTACTGCAACCAAGAATTGGAAGGAAAGGAACATTTCCCATGACCATCCACGGAGCTGTCATCAAAGAACAAGATGTCACCTTTGCCATCATCTCTGTCAAACCGGAAGTCACGCGCTATACCGTACGCATCACAGCCGCCCGGCAAGAACTCGCAGCCTTCTTCCCCAACATGCCCATCGTCCTGATGAGTCAGGATGCGAGCGGCGCACCACATTACTATGGACGCAAAGACATCGTCGAATTCCTCCAGACGATCCGTCTCTCTCAGATTCCTTGGAAAACATACCACATCTATTGACTCAGGTGCGTGCGAACAATAAGCACAGATACATGAGCAAGCCGATGCCGGCACCGACGATCGATCCATTCATGCGAATCCATAAGAGATCCGGCTCGACCTTATCATAAACGAGACGATTGAGCTGCTCATCTGTGAGGCGGGAAAGAACATTCCTCACGATAACACCGACCAAGGATTGCGCATGCAGCGCCGAGCGTGCAATCAGATCGTAGAGGAAATGGCCGATCGTATGGCGCAGTGCTTCATCTGTCTGCAGAAGCATGAGCATCCGGTCATACTCTCCCGACAAGACGTCTCGTAGACGGGAATGGCGCCCGAGCAGCTTCTTCTCCGACGCTGACACGGGCAACATGAACTGATGGCTCATTTCCCGCAGTCCTCCGGCAAGCACTTCTTCGAGCGGCAGATCCGCCAGCAACGCATCTTTCACCCCATGCAGGAACAGGTGGAACTCTTTGTCCGTACGCATGACTCCCGCTTGTTCATAGAGGAGCTCCAGCACCTTCTCCTGTAAAGGAGAACCAACCGTGCCAAGTTCCTCCGTCAAGGCGACGAGACGTTTTTGCATGAGCTGCGCTGCTTCCTCGAGATTCACGAGATCGAGCGCTTCCCCCAGGCTGAGCATCAAGAGCCCGAACGTCCCTTTCGTCTTTTCCTTCTCATACGCTTCGAGCATCTTCTCGATCGCTTCGCACGTTTCGGGTGCGGCGGCACGCCGGTGCAAGACACGTGCAAGGAAGGCGAGCCCGTCCCTATCATGACCGCTCTGCTGCAACCAGCGGGTACCGGCAGAAAAAAGCTGCTCGGGGTCCACATCCTCAAGCGAAGCACGCACTTTCTCCGCCAGGAATTCCACCTGCCGCGCGCTATCCTGCCGCATCAGGAAAACGCGCAGATAGTGAGACATCTGCTGCAGGAACTGTTCTTTCGTTTGCGGCTGACCCAGCCACTGCAAGAGCATCGGCAGCAAATGCAAGCGTTCGAGGTGATGGAAGATCTTGCGCCGCGAGAAGAATTCTTTCTGCACCATCGTCACAGAGGCCTTGACGAACGCCTCCCGACGCCGCGGCAAAAGTGCAGTGTGATAAGGAAAGCCGAGCGGCTTGCGGAAAAGTGCCGTGACTGCAAACCAGTCGGCAATCCCGCCCACGAGTGCTGCTTCCGCGCAAAAGAGAACCCCTCCTGCCAAAAGGCTCCCTCTCGCCTGTAGATGCCAAGCAAGTGCCAGCAGGAAGAGCAAGAACGCGACGAAAAGTGTCCGATCCGCCTTGTTCCAACGCCGCCAGTCCAGCATCCTCATCCTATCCCCTCCGCAAGCGTGACCAAAAGGAACAACCCCATCCCGACCAATGAGCCGACCAACGCACCGTTGATGCGAATCATCTGTAGATCGTCCTGCACTTTGCTTTCGACAAACGACACAAGTGCTTCATCCGAAAGCTCTCCCAGCCGCTCACGGATGAGCCCTGGAATCAACGCATGATGTTTCTGTAGCTCCTCCGCAAGGAATCTCTTGACCAAGGAATCAAAACGCCGTCGCCATGGTTTCGACTGTACAAAGGCATCCACTTTGGCGTTGACGAATGCATCGAATTCAGAGAGCCAGAACGGACGCATGCCTTTGACATTACCGTCAATCCACCGCGTGAGGAATGGAACGAGGGATACTCGTTGCATGAGACCGTCCTTCCACGTGTGCAGCGCCTCCTGGATGGCGGGATCTTTTCCAAGCGTATCCAGCAGCGTGGCAAATCCCTTCTGCACAGCTGCATACGTCTCCTCCTCATCGGAAAGGAGTTCTTCCAGCCTTCGCTGCAGGCGCTCGCAGAGGATCTCTACGATATGCTCATCCGTGAGCCCGAGGCTTGAGAGGACAAACGCCCGCCCCGCCGACTCTCCTTCATATTCCTTGCGCAGCAGACGCACATTCTCTTCTAGGACTTCGCGCAGCGCCGGACTCTCCAGAACACGTTGTACGATCTCTGCCAATGCTTTGATCAGACGGTGGCTATGCGGATCCTCCGCAAGGATCCGCAGGCTATCCACCGCAGTCTGCTCAAAAGGAAATATCTTGAGGCCCTCTTTCAGCACCGACTCCAATTCCGTCGCCAAAAACGCACTGTCAAGCGCGTTGACCAGGCGTACAGCAGTTTCCTCTACGGTCTCCACGAGCCGCATACGCCCACCCCGATGCTCAAGATACTCCACGAGCAGACCTGCCGCGTCCTGCTCCTGCACGACTTGCATGATGTTGTCTACGCTCAATAGGTCATCGCTCGCGAATGTCACGAGCGAGTCCATGATGCGCTGACGATTGCGACGCAGGATGTCCGTCCGATAGGAGATACCGAGTGGCTTGCGAAAGATGGCTGTGACGGCGAACCAGTCCGCAAGCCCTCCTACCGTCGCAGCAAGGAAGCCGTGGTGAAAGAGGCCGCCCCAGAAGCCATTCACTGGCAGGGTACCGAGGAACCCCACCGCGCTGATGGCGAGTGCCAGATTGGCCTTTTGCCTCTTCTGCAAACCGATCACCGCTTTCTACCCTACCGCTACTCAGTCGGCAGCGCCCGTCATCAATTCTCGCAGATACGTGCGAAACGCTGGCCCGAGGTCTTCCCGACGCAGGGCAAACTCCACTGTCGCCTTGAGGAATCCCAACTTATCACCGAGATCATACCGTTTTCCATCGAACGCATACGCATAGACAGCGTCGAGCTTCGCGAGCACCTTGAGTGCATCGGTGAGCTGTACCTCACCGCCCTTCCCCGGCTTCGTGTTCTCCAGGATGGCGAAGACTTCCGGCTTGATGATATAGCGTCCGAGCACGGCAAAGTGGCTTGGCGCTTCCTCAAGCGAAGGCTTTTCGATCATGTCTGACACCCGCAGCAGCTTTTCCTCCCATCCCGGCACTGGCGTTCCCGCCACGATACCATAGGACGAGACCTTTTCGTCAGGTACCTGCTGGCATCCCAGCACGGAGCCGCCCGTCTGTTCGTAAACATCGATGAGCTGACGCAGCGCCGGCCGTTCCGGATGATAGACGACATCGTCTCCGAGCAGGACGGCAAAGGGCTCATCCCCCATGAACGTCTTCGCACAAAGGATGGCATCCCCGAGGCCACGCATATAGCGCTGCCGAATATAATGGACATTGATATCCGCCGTCTCCTGCACCAGCTTCAAGAGATCGGTTTTCCCCTTCCTGCGCAACTCCGCTTCAAGCGCAGGCGCCGAATCAAAATGATCCTCAATAGCACGTTTGCCATGGCCACTGACGATCAAGAGCTCCTCAATCCCGCTTGCCATCGCCTCTTCGACGATGTACTGGATCGTCGGCTTATCGACGATCGGAAGCATCTCTTTCGGCGTTGCCTTCGTTGCCGGCAGGAACCGCGTACCGTAGCCAGCGGCGGGGATGACAGCCTTGCGGATTTTCTTCATGCGATAAAGCTCCTCTCATTTTTCTTCTATTATACCGAGATTCTTAATAAAAAGAAAGAGCGCACGGACACATGCCGTGCACTCCTATCCCAGAACCAGTGAAAACGACGAAAATCTACGAAGAGGAACCGCTGAGCGCCATCTGTCCCACCTCAAATATGCAAGTAGTTCATCATCTTCATCGCCAGCCGTTTCGGCTCCTCGTCCTTGTGCTGCAAGAGGTAGGAAAGCGAACAGACGTAGAAGAACGATGTGATAGGGACGAAACGACGCCCCTTGCGAACATTGCCCCAAAGCATGAGATGCTTGATGAGCAGGCGGATGTCTTCACGCGTACCTTGTTCACGCCGCATGACACGACGCAGTTTCCAGTCCTTCTCGATAAAGGCGACGATTGCATCGACAAGCGCGGGATTGCCGAGATCATGTTCGTACTTCTCCACGAGCAGGAACGCCGCATTCGACCGTCGCAAGCTACGGCGCATCTCTAGGAGGAACACGATGAAAAGCGCTGCTAGCAAAAGATAGAGCAGCATCGTCATCCTACCTTTCCCGCGGTCGCCGCGTAGATGGAAAACTCCCGGACACCGTCGAGGTGCAACACGCGGTTGACCTCCGCATCCTCAAACGCACCCATCGCACAGCACCCGGCTTTCAAAGACTCCGCAGCGAGGTACAGATTTTCGCAGACATGCCCCGCATCGAGGAACGCGTATCGATAGCCGCGTTTACCAAAGACGTAGAGTAGCCGCTCGATCTGCGCTACCCAGACGAAGGTAACGGCGCTTTCCTCTACTGCCTGACGCGTGCGAAACGCATGAAGGAACGCTTCCCGACTCTCTTCCCAGGGAATCTGCTCGGCAAGCGGCAAGAGGAGATGTTCAAAGGCGAGATACCGGTAGAATCCCGGTACCAGGCCCTCCACTTTCTGTATGAAGAGATATGTCTCGAACGCATGACGCGCCCCAGCACTCGGGACGTTGCGCATGCTGCCACCTTTGCCGATGGGCATCTTCACGCCTTGCGTACACCAGAGAAGATACGCGAGCTCCTGCAGCGTGAAGGGTGTCTGCGTATAGCTGCGCACGCTCGCACGCAACTCAACGAGTTCGAGGAAATTCACCTCGCGGTCCGGCAGGAGCTCCGCTTCCGGCAGCTTGATGACCCGCGTCCCTGCTGGCGGTCGTTTCTCCGGCACCGGAAAAGGCTCTCCTCGTTTCAGCGGACTCTGCGGATCCCAGGCAGCGGCCGTATCCTCGAGAAAAGCGCGCTCTTTCTGATCGTCTACTTCCATCGGAGTACCTCACATGTCGGGGCGGATTCCCGTCTTCCCGGTGAACTTGTGGTAGCTGCCCCCCTTGCGGCGACTCATGAGCTCCGCGAAGAGCTCTTCTGGGGAGATGCCGTGATACGCCAGCAGCACAAGGCAATGATACCAGAGGTCGCCCATCTCATAGAGGATTTCCTTGCGCACGTCATTCTTCGAGGCGATGACCGTTTCGACGGCCTCCTCACCGACCTTCTTAAGGATCTTATCCTGTCCCTTATCGAAAAGGTAATTGGTGTACGAGCCCTCAACAGGATTCACGCGGCGATCCTGAATGACATCGTAAAGTTCGTTGAGGACGATTGCGAGAGACTGCTGCTTTTCCGGCGGTACGACGGCAATGCTCTTCTCATTTGTTTCCGGATGCAGGCGACGGCCGCTGAAGCAAGAATAAGTCCCCGTGTGGCAGGCAACGCCGCGCTGATGGACGCGCACGAGCAGCGTATCGCCATCACAGTCGTAGGAGATCTCCTTGACCTGCTGGATATTGCCGGACTCCTCCCCTTTCTGCCAAAGGCGCTGGCGACTGCGGCTGTAGAACCATGTCAGCCCCGTCTCAATCGTCTTTTCCAGGGACTCTTTGTTCATATAGGCAAGCATGAGTACCTGTCCGCTCTCCTCTTGAACAATGGCAGGCACGAGCCCCTTCTCGTCAAAATGGACTTTTGAAATATCTACGCTCATCAGAATCGAACCTCCACACCACGAGATTTCAGATATTCCTTGACCTCACGTACCGTGAATGTGCCGTAATGGAAGACGGAGGCCGCGAGCACGGCATCCGCCTTGCCCTCGGTGAGCACATCGTAGAAGTGCTCGAGCTTTCCGGCACCGCCAGAAGCGATGACAGGGACGTCGACGGCCTCGGAAACGGCGCGCGTCAGCTCGATATCATAGCCTTCCTTCGTCCCGTCTGCATCCATGCTCGTGAGCAGGATCTCTCCCGCGCCGAGCTCAGTCGCCCGTCGGACCCACGCAAGGCAGTCCATCCCCGTCGGCGTACGGCCGCCATTGACGTAAACTTCCCAGCGATGATCCCCTGAGCGGCGCGCATCGACGGCGAGCACCACGCACTGGCGTCCGAACTTCTCCGCGCCCTCGCGGATGATAGTAGGATCCTTGACGGCCGCTGTATTCAGCGAAGTCTTGTCCGCTCCAGCCTTGAGCATCTTGCGCATGTCCTCGACCGTGCGGATGCCGCCGCCGATCGTAAAGGGGATGAATACCTGCGAGGCACAGCCGCGCGCCACCTCCACGATCGTATCGCGTTGATCGCTCGAAGCGGTGATATCCAGGAACACGAGCTCATCTGCCCGCTCCTCATCGTAACGAGCGGCAAGCTCCACCGGATCGCCAGCATCGCGCAGGCCAACGAAATTCGTCCCTTTGACCACGCGCCCATCTTTGACGTCGAGGCAAGGAATAATCCTCTTCGTGTACAATTTTAGTTCACCTCCGCAGCGATTGCAAGCGCCTCCGGGAGAGAGAGGCTTCCCGTATAGATGGACTTCCCGACGATGACGCCTTCGATCCCATCTCTTTCATAGGGCTTCAGTGCCTTGATATCACGCGCATCGCGCACACCGCCGGAAGCGACGATGCGAACCCCGCTCTCCCGGGCAAGCTCTGCCGTCGCCTTGACATTGACCCCAGAGAGCGTCCCATCCCGACTAATATCCGTATAGATGATGGTGCGGACGCCTGATTCTTTCATGCGCTTCGCAAGCGTGATGACTTCGATATCGCCAGAGATTCCCCAGCCGTCCACGGCGACAATCCCATCTTTGGCATCGATGCCAACGACGATGCGATCACCATACTTCGCACAGGCGTCAGCAACGAGCTTAGGATCGCGTACGGCCACAGAGCCAAGGATCACGCGGCGCACGCCGAGCGCGAGGACCGCATCGATATTCTCCATCGTGCGGATCCCGCCGCCGAGTTCCACGGGGATGGTCACGGCCGCGAGGATGTCCTGCACGGTCGCAAGATTCTCTGAATGCCCTGACCTTGCGCCGTCAAGGTCGACGAGATGCAGGAACTCCGCCCCCTGTTCCTGCCATTTCCTCGCAACGTCCGCCGGTCGATTGGAAAAAACGGTTTCTTGCCCGAAATCCCCCTGGAACAATCGTACACATTTGCCGCCGCGCAAATCAATCGCTGGAAAGATCGTCATATCGTCCCCTCCTCAACTGCTGATAAAGTTCCGCAAGATCTGCAAGCCGACGTCACCGGACTTCTCGGGATGGAATTGCGTTGCCTGGAGATTTCCACGCGCAACGGCAGCTGTCAGCCGCTCCCCATACTCCGTCGTGGCCGTGACAAGCGATGCATCCTCCGGCACAGCATGATAACTGTGCACGAAATAGACATAGGGATGCGCAGAAAGCCCTGCGAAGAGATCCGCCTTTTCCCGGCGCGCACGAATGTCCAGCGAATTCCAGCCCATGTGCGGGACCTTAAGTCCAGGTGCCTGGATTTTCCGTACCATTCCAGGAATCAGGCCGAGCCCTCGCACCCCCGGAGACTCCTCGCTCCCGTCGAAAAGGATCTGCAAGCCGACGCAGATGCCGAGCAAGGGGCGGCCAGAAGTCACCAGGTCTCGTATGACAGGAACGAGCCCCGTTGCCTCCAGATTTTCCATGCAGTCGCCAAACGCTCCGACACCTGGAAGGATGATCTTTTCCGCCGCGCGGATGACGGACGCCTCCCGCGTAACCTTGACGGGGGCGCCGAGCGCCGTGACAGCTTTCTCCACGCTGAACAGATTGCCGACTCCATAATCGATGACCGCGATCATCGAATCACCTCCTCAAAGTACCCCTTTCGTCGAGGGAACCCCTTTCACCCGCGCATCCCGTGATACGGCGAGGCGCAGCGCATGTCCGAGCGCTTTGAAGATGCCCTCGACCTTGTGATGGGAATTCGTCCCATAGAGGATCCGCACATGCAGCGTAATACCCGCATGCATGGCAAACGCGCGCAGGAATTCCTCCGTCAGCTCCGTATCGTAGCCACCGATCATCGGCGCCATCGTCCCCCCTTCATAGACGAGGAACGGACGCCCGCTGATGTCGAGCGAAACGAACGCCAATGTCTCATCCATCGGCAAATAGAACGTCCCATAGCGGCAAATGCCACGCTTGTCGCCGATGGCCTGCCGAAAGGCATCACCAAGCGCAATGCCGATATCCTCAACGGAGTGATGCCCATCGACCTCGATGTCGCCGTGACAGACGAGGCGCAAGTCAAAAAGCCCATGTGCGGCAAAAAGCTGCAGCATGTGGTCGAAGAAGCCGATACCCGTCTCGACTTCTGCTTTTCCCGTGCCATCGAGATTCCAATCGAGCTGGATGCTCGTCTCCGCCGTCGTGCGCTCGACGGCTGCCGTGCGCGCGCTCATGCCCGCCCCTCCGCGAACGCTTTCAAGACGTCGAGCCACGTATCATTCTCCTCGCGCGTTCCCATCGAGATGCGCAGGCAATTCGTGAGACGCGGCGCTGCTCCGAAACTGCGCACGCCGATGCCACTGCGCTCCAAGGCCTCGTTGAGCGCGGGGGCTGCCTCATGATGCAGAAGCAAGAAATTCGTCTCCGATGGATAAACGGTGAAACCCGGTATCTTCCTGATCGCTTCTGACAGCCGCTTGCGCTCGGCGATGACCATCTGGATGCGAGGGACATACTCATGGCGCATCTGATAGACGATGTCCGCCGTGACGAGAGAGAGGGTATTCATGTGATACGGCATGAAGGACTTGCCGATCATCTCCGTCATCTCAACCGAAGCAATGCTGTAGCCGACCCGCGCAGAAGCGAGGCCATATGCCTTCGAGAACGTCCGCGCGATGATCATGTTGGGATAATCCTTCAGAAGACTCGCTGCCGACTCCCCATAGAACTCTACGTATGCTTCATCGACGAGGAACGCACAGCTCGTCGGGATGTTATCCGCGATATATTGGATATCAGAAACAGAAAAGCCCGTACCGGTCGGGTTGTTCGGATTACAGATAACACAGAGACTTGCCTGATTATCTACGACAGCTGAGACGAACGTCTCGAGATCAAGCGTATAGTCTGGCTCAAGGTCGACCGGCACCCCTTTTGCCTCCGCGGCAGCCGCATAGATGCCATACATGGAAAATGAAGGCTGGGGGTAGACGATGGCGGCGTCCGCACGGCCGCCGAAGCAATAAAAGAGCTTCTCGATGATCTCCGAGGAACCGTTGCCGAGCAGGATGTTCTCCGGCTGGACCTTGAAATTTGCGGCAATCTGACGCGTGAGGCTCAAGTATTCTTCCGCCCCCGGATAGCGGTTGAACGCGACGCTCGCGAAACGTCCCATGAGGCGTTCCTCCACGAGGGGCGGCAGATTCATCGTACTCTCATTCGCATTGAGCGTGATGCGATACGCATTCGTATCCATATCATATGATGGGCGACTGGCAAGACCTTGACGGTATTTCAGCATTTCTCATTCCTCCTCAGGCGAATGGCATTGGCGTGTGCCTGCAATCCCTCCGTCTCAGCGAGACGGATGATATCATCGCTCACGGCAGCGAGAGCAGGTTGCGTATACGAGATGATGCTCGTGCGTTTCATGAACGTCTCGACATTGAGCACGGAATAATAGCGCGCCGTCCCCCCCGTCGGCAGGACATGGTTAGGGCCCGCGAAATAATCGCCCAGCGGCTCCGGTGAATAGGCACCGAGGAACACCGCTCCCGCGTGGCGCACGTACGGCAACAGTTGAAAAGGCTGCGCCGTCAAGAGTTCCATATGCTCCGGCGCGGAGACATTCGCGAATCGGATGGCCTGCATCATGTCCTCCGCCACGACGATCAGGCCGTTTCGGTCGATGGACGCCTGTGCGATCTCCCGGCGCGGCAGCTCAGCAAGCTGTCGTGCGGCCTCCGCTGCGACCTTGCCTGCGAGCGCCTCATCATCCGTGATGACGATGCTCGAAGCGAGCGGATCATGTTCGGCCTGGCTCAGCATATCCGCCGCCGTATAAACAGGGTCCGCCGTCTTGTCCGCGACGATGAGGATCTCGCTCGGACCAGCCAGCATATCGATGTCCACATGTCCATAGACCTCTTTCTTGGCGAGCGTCACGAAGATATTGCCCGGTCCTGTGATCTTGTCCACGCGCGGCACGGTCTCCGTACCGAATGCCATGGCCGCAATGGCCTGTGCACCGCCAATCTTGTAGATTTTCTCTACGCCAGCCGCGCGGGCGGCGAGGAGGACATACGGGTTGATCTTGCCATTTTTCGGCGGTACCATCATGATGATTTCCCGCACACCGGCAACGACGGCAGGCACGGCATTCATGATGACGGATGACGGATACGCAGCCGTACCGCCTGGCACGTAAATGCCGACGCGATCGAGCGGGATGATGGACTGCCCCAAGATGGAGCCCTGATCGCGGTATGTCATCCACGAGTTGGGTTTCTGCTCCTCATGGTAACGGCGGACATTCTCCGCGGCTTTCTTGAGCGAAGCGACGACAGCCGGGTCGGCTGCCTGCTCCGCTGCCGCAAACTCTGCCTCACTCACCATCATGTTCTCCTGCGTGAGGTCGACGCGGTCGATGAGTTTCGTATAGTGGATGACAGCCTTGTCCCCATCACGGCGCACATCGCCGACAATCTGGCGCACGAGCTCTGCCGCACTCATATCCTTGCCGAAAAGTTTCTTGTTCCCCTCCCGGATCTTCGGATTCAGCTCCACCTCATCGAAAGCTGCCTTCGTGAGCAAGCGCTCGACTTCCCGCTCTCCGATCTCCTTTGCTTTTACGATTTTCATGCCTTTGCCTCACTTTCCAGTACCTGCCGCAGATCTTCCACCAGCGTGTGGATGCGGTCGAATTTCAGCTTGAAGCTCACGCGATTGGCGATGAGACGCGCCGTGGCGTCCATGATATAGGCAATCTCTTCCAAGTTGTTCTCACGGAGCGTCGTCCCTGTCTCGACGATATCGACGATGCTTTCCGACAAGCCGACGATCGGACCGAGCTCAATCGAACCATTGAGCTTGATATATTCCATCTGCATGCCGTGCGCATTAAAGAACTGTTCAGCGATGTGCGGGAACTTCGTTGCCACACGCGTATGGGCGTAATCCGTGAGTCGCGGACGGCGCTCCGGCTTATGCACGGCCATCATCAGATGACATTTCCCGAAACCGAGATCCAGCAGCTCGTAGACGTCCTTGCCCGATTCCATGAGCACGTCCTTGCCGATGATGCCGATATCCGCGGCGCCATATTCCACGTACGTCGGTACATCCGCCGTCTTGGAAACGATGAAGCGGATTTTCTTCTCTTCATTCGTTATGATCAACTTCCGCGATTTATCTGAAAGGCTATCGGCCGTATACCCGATTTTGGCAAAGAGATCTGCTGACAGGGAGAAGAGCTTCCCTTTTGGCAAGGCCACCGTCAAATACTCCATATCACTAGTCTGCATGATCTACCTCCTGCGTTTCTTTTATTAGTTAAAGTGTTAACGTGATGAATATGGTCCTTATGATAGCATGTTACATTGTAAACGTCAAGCAATCGCCAGCATTTTTTGCCACCATCTGCTTCATCCACGCATCAATTCCTTTCGTCCGCCGCGCGTAGAAGCTGCAACTCTCTACTGTCACCTGGCGCCGGAGGCGCATGATGGCGCCGCACGAGAGCTGCTTCCCGCCGCAGACCGATGTGCAGCAAGAGCCGTGCTCCAATCCACGGATGCAGATAATAAACGGAGAGGATATGGCAGCCACCAGCAGCCCAAGCGCGTGAACGGCGAGGAAAAAGGCTGGTAAGCAAGACAGCTGCCACTTTACCGAAAAGATCGAGATCTCCCTGACGCCGCCCCACATCATGGAGGAGAGACGCGCGCAATAGTAGCCGCACATCCACTGGCCTCTCAGCCTGTGCCGCTAAATCCTTCGCTGTACGGGCAACCCCCAGCGCATGACACTGATCGACGCGATGCATGGCATAGAAAAGGATCTGTTCCTCCGAAGAAAGATAGCCGTCCACAAACGCCCGATCCTCCTCCGCCATCCGCGATGTCACCGCGCGGTAGAACTGATAGACGCGCCGGATCATGCGATGTATTCGAGGGCTGCATAGCCTTTTTCGCTGCGTGATCGCTCCGCGTCCCCCTTCGTTTGCGGCAGGAGCGCGAGCTCCGTCACCTTGCCCTCACTGCGCAGGCACGTCGCACGCTGGATGGCTTCCGCTTCTTTTCCCGCGCCATACCCGACGTAGACATCCTTGTCCTGCGCCGGTGCCCCGATCCCCTGGCGCTCGAGCGCGAGCAGGACGCGCTCGATGCCGAGTGCAAAGCCAGTCGCGGGGCACGCACAGCCAAAATCAGACAACATCCTGTCATAGCGGCCACCGCCGGCGAGAGGAAAGCCGAGTCCCGCTGTATACACTTCAAAGACCATGCCCGTATAATAACTGAAATCACGGATGAGGCCGAGATCGAACCGAACGTACTTTGCAAGACCGTACGATTCAAGTGCATGGTAGAGCGCACTGAGGCTGTCGAGCGCACGTTTGCTCTGTTCACCGAGCGCCGACGCATAGGCCTTCGTGAGCGTTTCCACGCCGCCGCACAGCACAGGCAGCTGCTGCAGCTGCTGCTTCGCGGCTGGCGAGAGGTCGAGTGCTTTGACCGTCGTATCATAGGCGACGAGGTCGTGCCGCTCTAGTGCCTCTTTGAGCTCACGCTGCGTGTTTTCTCTGAGGCGATACTGCTGCATGATGCCGGCCGCGAATTCCACCTGGCCGAGGCAGACGGAGAAGTCCTTGAGCCCCGCCTGCAACAAGCTTTGGATGGCGAGGGCGATGATCTCGGCATCGGCAGCCGCGCTCGTGCTGCCGATCAACTCCACCCCCGCCTGATAAAACTCGCATTGGCGCCCCATCTGGCTCTGCTCCGAACGGAAGACGCTGCTGATATAGGAGAGCTTGAGCGGCAGAGGAGCGTCCATGAGGCGACTCGCTACGACGCGTGCGATAGGCGTCGTCATCTCATGACGGAGCGCCAACGTCCTGCCGCCTTTGTCGAAGAGCTTGAAGAGCTGCGGCGTGAGCTGGCGGCCACTATCCATCGTAAGCGTATCGAGATATTCGATGGTCGGCGTCACGACCTCATCGTATCCCCAGCGTGCAAAAAGCGACGCGAGCTTCGTCTCGATTGCGCGTTTGCCGGCGGCTTCCTCTGGCAGGAAATCACGCGTGCCATAGGGAATCTCCAAAACCTGTTTCTCATTGACCATATGTGTTCTCTCCTCTTCGCATATCGGCTATCTTTACTCTTCCGTTCGCTGCTTCTTCGCGAGACGATCAAGAATGATCTTATATCCGTCAGCGCCGTAATTAAGGCATCGTTTTACGCGGCTGATCGTCGCTGTACTAGCCCCCGTACGCGCAACGATATCATCATACGTGTGCCCGTTCTTGAGCATGCGGGCGACCTCGAGACGCTGCGATAGCGCCTTGAGTTCACTGATCGTGCAGATATCTTCAAAAAACTGGTAGCACTCTTCCACCGATTCGAGCGCCAGCACTGCCTGACAAAGTTGGTCGCTGAACGCGTCCCTGAGCTTTGGATTCGTCATCTCTCCATCCCTCCTACTTTATTGCTTTAATTTGTGAAAAATTATTTACATTGTAGCATATCAATGGAGCTCATGCAACAAAAAGAACCGCTGCGAAAAAGCAACGGTTCTTAACAGATCACATTATCATCCCTCGACCGAGGAAAAGCGGACGACCACATCCGTTCCAAGCCGCAACGTATCCAAGATTTCTTTAGGCAGAGAGATCTTTACAACCATACGGCCATCAGAGATGTCCGGTGCGCTGCCTTCCGTAGCGGAAGCCGTGCTCTCGCTGCCTTCTGCCTTCGTGGCATCATCCGTTGCCTCCGAGGCAGAAGGCGCAGTGACACCATCTTCCGGTTTCTCCTGCGAGCCAGCGGAGACATCAGAAGATCCATCCACATCCGCTTCGTGATCGGGTTGGATGATGTCGAGCACAGTGCCCTGATATTTCTTCCCCTCGATGGTGTAGTTCACGAACTGGCCGAGCCGGATCTTGCCCTGCCAGCTGGGAGAAAGGCGTGCCTCGACCCAGATGTTCGAGGCATCACCAATGTTGACAACGGTCGCTCCGGCCTTGAACTGCGTCCCTTCCTGCACGTCCTCACCATAGTAGACCGTGCCGGAGACAGGCGCGACGATCTCCGTCGCCTGCGCATCTTGCTTTGCATTCTCTAGCGCTGCCGCCGCCTGCTTCACCGCGAGTTCCGCTTGTTTCACCGCCTCGGGGTTAGCAGGCTGCGTCATCGTCTGATGGCTCGTCGCCGGCGCTGATACGGCAGGAGCAGGAGCCTGTGCAGCCTCTGCAGCAGAGAGATCCGCTGCCGCCTGATCGCGCTGCATTGCACTGACTGCGCCCATTTCATAGAGCTCATTCATGCGATTGTAGCGCGCACGTGCATTGGCAACAGCCTGTGAGTTCCCAGGGGAGCGCGGCACTGCCGCGGGAGCGGCGGACTGCGGCACGGTCACGGTATGCCCCTGCTGGACCTGTGCGAGGTTCTGCTTCGCCAGCTCCGCATTCTGTTCCAGTTGCGCGATCTGCTCATCCGTGACATTGACCTGCACCCGCGCGATGACATCCCCTGCTTCCACGTGATCGCCATCATTTACCACCAATTCGGTGATGGTCCCGTCCGCCTTCGCCTTGACACTGACCATCGTGCTGGCGACCTTCGCGTCATAGACCGTAAGCCCTTTCTGACTGTGCTGATACGCCCAGACACCAAGCGCGCAGAGGACTGCAAGGGCTACGAGTGCCACCGGGCCGAACTTGAGCACTTTCTTGACTTTTTCTGTAATATCGACTTCCAAAACGGAAACCTCCTGTTGGTAAGGGAAAAAGCCCTCCCGATCCGGGAGGACTTCCTATGAACTGCTTCCAGTCCCTATATCAATCACCCAAGCTGCGACTTGATGATCTCGGCAGCTTTATCAAACGCCTGAGAGAGAGCCGACGGATTCTTGCCACCTGCCTGCGCCATATCTGGACGGCCACCGCCGCCACCACCGACGACAGCTGCGGCTTCCTTGATGATCTTGCCCGCGTGGATTCCCTTCTTGACAGCCTCCTTCGACGCTTTCACGACGAGGTTGACCTTGCCATCATTGACACATGCCAAGACGACGAGTCCACCGGAGAGCTTGCCAAGCGTCAAATCAGCGACGTCACGCAACTCATTCATGGACGCCGCCTGCGCTTTCCCGCAGACAACGGGCACGCCAGATACATCACTAACGGCCGCGAGGAGCTTTGCCGCATCCGCTTTCTCTCGCACAGCTGCCGCCTCTTCAAGCTGCTGCTCCATCTCTTTCTTCTCAGAAAGGAGCTTATCGACAGCCGAGGGGACTTCTTCCTCCGAAGCCTTGAGCGCTGCAGCGGCTTTCTTGAGAAGGTCTGCCTTCTGGTTCACGAAATCGAACGCCGCCTTCCCTGTGACCGCCTCGATCCGGCGCACTCCAGACGCGACGCCAGTCTCGGAGACGATCTTGAACATGCAGATCTGACCGACGTTCTTGACATGAGATCCCGCGCAGAGCTCCATCGAGAAGCCCGGGACCTTGACAACGCGCACGACATCACCGTATTTTTCGGAGAAGAGCGCCATCGCCCCTGCCTTCTTCGCCTCGTCGAGGCTCATATGGGAAATCTCGACGTCCGTGCCCTTGAGGATTTCCTCATTGACGAGCGCCTCCACATCCGCAAGCTGCTGCGGGGAAACGGGCTCGAAATTCGTGAAATCGAAACGCAGGCGCTCCGGCGTCACAGAAGACCCTGCCTGATTCACCTGATCGCCGACGACGCGCTTCAAGGCAGCCTGCAGGAGATGCGTCGCCGTGTGATTGCGGGCAGAAGCGAGTTTTTTGACGGCGTCAACCTCGATCTGCACGCGGTCGCCGACCTTGAGCTGACCCTCTTCAACATACGAGATATGATAGACCGTACCATCCGGAAGCTTCTTCGCGTTGGCAACCTGAATGCGGCCGAACTCCGAGCGCAAAAGTCCCTCATCGCCGACCTGGCCGCCGCCTTCTGCATAGAACGGGGTCTTGTTAAGGATGATGCCCGCTTCTTCTCCGTCGTGGATTTCGTCGACGAGCGTGCCGTCTTTCCAGATGGCGACGACTTTCGCTTCCTTCGCCTCAGAATCCTGCATGAGCTTCGTCACATCGATGCCGGAGAGATCTGGCACTGCGACGCGCGTGTTCGCCGCGCGGGCCGCACGTGCGCGGCTACGCTGCTCCTCCATCGCCTGGTCGAACCCGCCTTTGTCGAGATCGATGCCATTCTCGTGCAGGATCTCCTCCGTGAGCTCCCACGGGAAACCGAAAGTGTCGTAAAGGCGGAAACCGATGGCTCCAGGAAGCTCTTTCTGACCAGCCGCCTTGAGCTTCTCGATCTCAGCATCCAAGAGGTCCATCCCCTGATTGAGGGTCGCCGCAAAACGATCCTCCTCGATGCTGATGACTTTCTTGATATAGTCCTGCTTAGCAACGAGCTCACCGAAATCGCTGGCCTCGCGATAGATCTCCACGACGGCATCCACAGCGCCTTCGAGGAATTTCCCCTTGATGCCGAGCATACGGCCGTGGCGGATGGCCCGGCGCAGGATGCGACGTAGCACATAGCCGCGTCCCTCATTCGACGGCAGGATGCCATCCATGATCATGATGGCCATGGAGCGCGCATGGTCGGCAATGACCTTGAGCGAGATATCCTTCTGCGCATCCTTTCCATACGGGATGCCAGACACCTTCGACGCGTATTCGATGATCGGATAGAGGAGATCCGTCTCGAAATTCGTACGCTTGTTCTGTACGACAGAGGCAAGCCGCTCAAGGCCGCAGCCCGTATCGATGTTCTTGTGGGCGAGCGGCTTGTACTGCCCGTCCTCGGTACGGTCATACTGCGTAAAGACGAGATTCCAGATTTCCAGATAGCGATCGCAGTCACAGCCGACACCGCAGGTTGGCGAGCCACAGCCGCGTTCCTCGCCGAGATCGATGTAGATCTCAGAGTCCGGACCGCAAGGGCCAGGACCGATTTCCCAGAAATTGTCCTCGAGCTTCACGATGTGGTCCTGTGGGAATCCCGGCTGGGACTTCCAGATCTCGATGGCTTCGTCGTCATCCGGATAGACCGTCACCCAAAGCTTGTCCTTAGGAAGCTCGATGACTTCCGTGAGGAATTCCCACGCCCAGGGAATCGCCTCCCCCTTGAAGTAATCACCGAACGAAAAATTGCCGAGCATCTCAAAATACGTCTGATGGCGCGCTGTGCGGCCGACGTTCTCGATGTCCCCTGTGCGCACGCAGCGCTGGCTCGTCGTCACGCGCGTGCGCGGCGGCTTCATCTTGCCGGTAAAGAACGGCTTCAGGGGCGCCATGCCCGCACCGATGAGCAGGAGTGTTGGATCGTCCTGCGGGATGAGAGAAAAGCTGGGCAGCCGGAGGTGTCCTTTCTTCTCGGAAAAAAACTGCAGATATGCCTCTCGCAGTTCATTGCCTGTCATGTACTTCAAAACCATCTACCTCCAAAGGGTAATATTTATCAATATCTCAATAAGAATACCATATTTTACAGATGAGGTAAAGTCCGCAAACGCGGGGCCAAACGCGCGACAAGACGTATCTCGCCGGCAGGATCAGCCACGTGGCAGGACAATGCCGCCGATGAACATGCGATGCCAAGGAAAATAGAATTCCAGATGATCGACCCCGGGGTACGGCGGCAGATTGCTTGCCGCAAATTCCCGCAACAGGCGTGTGACACGCAGCTGTGCTGCCGGCTCATACCTTCCAAGATTCAGTAGGATATCCGGTCTGGAGAGCATCGAAAGCTGGTTGCTCACCATCGTTCGCACGTTCGACTGATATCCCCAGTCGTCGAGATACCGTTCGAGAAGCAGGGCATCCACGTCCTTCTCCGGCAGGCGTACATTCAAGATTCCCTGACCGAGGACGAAGCCGACGCTGTTCGTCGCTGTATTCCATCCCGCATACCCATAGAGACGGAAGAGCAATCCCGCATCACGTAACCCGTTCATGAGCGCGTTGTCCGCGCCATTCGTCCGTGTGATATCCGCGATGGCCACGCGATATCCCTGTGCGATAAGACTGCCGGCATAGCAGACGAAGCTCTGCGCATCATAAAGGTCCGCCCCGTCATTATCCGGTGCATTCCCATAGCCCATCTTCCCGTCTGGCGGCGTATTGACCAGCAAGACGAGATCTGCACGCGCAGGGTCAGGAACGGCCACCGCTCCGGCGATCAGGAGATCGGACTGGATGGACGCCGCTATGGGTTCATCGGAATAATCCGGAACCATCGCGCCGCCGACACCCCAGTTATATTGTACGTTCACGAAGGGCACCACGTGATCCTGGTCGTTGACGGCGCGTGCCATGAGCAGCGCTGCAAACTCATCGATGCCAGCGAGCATCTGGAAGCGTGCTCCCGGCACATCCTGCGCATAGCGGGCAAGGAGCAGGCTCTCTGCATGAGTTGCGGAAAGCGGCGCATTGTCATCCTTGCCGAGGACGAAATAATCGATCTGCCCAGTACGCGAAAGATCGATGAGCGCTTGATCAACAGCGAAGTTCTTCGCACGCCGCTGCGTCCAGTCCTGCCACACATCGTCGGGGATCAATCCAGCCAATGTTTGGAGTTCCCTATCCTCAGCAGCCGTCAAGCCGCCGTTCTCCTGTTTGTCGAGGAGCCCGGAGCGGCGAAAGATCTGCGCACCATAGGTCAGATAGTAGGCTGGCTCCTCTCCTCCGGACGCCGGGCCAGAGGCCGGCGTCCGCATCAGCGAACCGAACGCATAGACTTTCAACCGCTGATTCCGCTGCTTCAGGCTGGCAAGGCGCTGCACGCGTTCAGAGAGCGCCTGCTCGCTGAGCTCATGCTTGCGCGATGCTACCAGTCCTCCGTAAAGGAATGCATCCGTTGAGATGACAGCCGCGTCTGCACGTGCCGCTTGCACTGCCGTCCATTCCCATAGCTCCTCAGGCTTCCCTGCCTCAAGCCCGCCGAGCAATTCCCTCGGCGGCATGAGCACGCGATAGCCGAGCTTCTCCACGGCTTCTGCCGATTGTTCCCGCGAGGTCGGTCGATTGTCCTGCGGCACGAAAAGGATGGTCTTCGTCCTCGGTGACGGATCCGCTGTACTTTTCGCTTTCCGCGCCTCACCGGTTCCCTCCATCATGTTCATGGCCAGAAATACCGCCAACAGGCAAAGGAGCAAGGGCAGACATCGTCTTCTATTTCCTTTTCGGCAATCCATCATGCTGTCACGCTCATCCCCTCATAATTTTTCCATTCTTCGCAGTCATTCGCTATTATAGCGCATTTGAAAGCGTATCGCAAAAGGGCTACGAAGAAGCGAGGCTGTCCTCCTCAACAATTCCCAGGGCTCATCTCCAGCAGTTGCCGCACCTGTCGCCAATCCGTCAGAAAACGATCCATCAGCGCATAGAAGCGTTGATCGTGCCGACGCTCAACGAGATGAAGGATTTCGTGCAGCATCACGTAATGCAGGCACACTGGAGGTTTCGTGACCAGCTGCAGGTTGATCCAAATGCGGCGTGCCTCTATGTTGCAAGTGCCCCAGCGCGTCTTCATATCCTTAGTACGCCATTCGTTCACTTTAAGCCCCGTACGCGCCTCGAGTTGCGGTGCTTCCTCCCGCATGCGCTGCAGCAGCTCCTGACGATACGCCTCCCGCACGAAATGGATGCGCCTTTCCCCCGGAATCCCCTCCGGCAGATAGAGGAACGTCTTCCCGCCATCGATGCGGAATCGCTCTCCAGGCTCCCCGCGTAGGACCAGCACTTTCCGTTCGCCCCAGAGATCGATCGTCTCTCCCGTCAGATATCGATGAGGCTGCTGCGAAGGGCGGTTCCGCAACTCCCTACGCTTCTCTTCGATCCAGTCAAGATTCTCGATGATGAATGCCTCCTGCAGTCTACGCGGTACGGAAAACGGTGAGGAAAGGATCACGCGTCCCTCCCGCCCCTTGACATGCAGGTGCATCCGCTTGATATGTTTCTTTTGGAACTCGACGGGAATCGTTTTCTCCCCCACCCGCATGACTCTGATTTCTCCCATTCGTTGCTCATCCCACTTTCCTTCGCGCAGAAAATGACTCCACCCTCTTCGGAGCGAGGATGGAGTCATTTTCACTTGAAATCGACGAACTGGTCGAGCGTTGCGCCGCCTTTCGTCATCGGTTCGACGAAACTGCGGTGGACATTCATGACGATGACGCGCGGGCCAGTCGCTGCCATGGCGCTGGCAAAGGCTTCTGCGAATTCTTCCTGCGTAGAAACGGTCTCCGCCGGAATGCCGAAGCAACCAGCATAAGCGGCGTAATCCATCGGAAAATCAAGCTCAGAGGCAATGTAGCGCTCATCATAGTTGACCTTCTGCAATTGGCGGATCATTCCAAGGCTCGTATTATTCACGATGATGGAGATGATGGGCAGTTGCAGGCGCGCAATCGTATAATATTCATTGCCCGTCATCTTGATACCGCCGTCGCCGGCAACATGGATGACACGCCGCGTCTTCCCATAGAAGAGCTGTGCTCCCATCGCCGCCGGCAGTCCAAACCCCATCGTGCCAAGGCCGCCTGAAGTCAGCCAAGTCCTCGGTTCTTCGATGGCAAGATGAAGCGCCGCCCACATCTGGTGCTGGCCGACATCCGTCACGAAGGCGAACGGCTTTCCCTTCGTCGCTTTGGCGATGGTATGCATCGCCCAGGGAACCGTGAGGCGCGTCACCTGATAGTCATAATCATACGTATCCTGCCACAAACGGATCTGGCGCCACCAGTCCGTGCGCTCTGCCCCAGGTTCCCCGCGCATGAGCAACGAAAGGATCGTCTTCATATCGCCGGCAAGCCCTAGGGAGTGCGCGACATTCTTGTCGATCTCCGCAGGGTCGATATCGATATGGATGAACTTCGTTCCCTCAGTATATTTATCGAGGTTGCCCGTCTGGCGATCGCCGAAGCGGCTGCCGATCGCGATGACGAGGTCCGCCGCCGCGATGGCATGGTTTGCCGCCTTTTTCCCGTGCATGCCCGCAAAGCCGAGAGACTGGGGGTGAGAACGTGGAACGGCACCGAGCCCCATGAGCGTATGCACCACAGGCAGGTGGTAGCGTTCGATGAACGCCTGTACCTCCTTCGAGGCACCTGCGGAAATCACGCCACCGCCCACGATGACGACAGGTCGCTCCGCCTCCGCGATTTCCCGTTCAGCCTCTGCCACGCAAATGAGGAAATCCGCATCCGGGTTTCCCGGTGTTTCTTCCTGCGGCATTTCCGGCTGATACGCCACGTCAGCAAAGAACAGGTCTTTCGGCACATCAATGAGCACCGGACCGGGGCGGCCGTGGCGGGCGATGCGGAAGGCGTCCCGTACGGTCGGAATGAGGTCTTCCGGTCGTTTCACCTTGAAATTGTGCTTCGTCACCGGCATGGTCACATCGAGGATATCCGTTTCCTGAAAGGCGTCGCGCCCGAGGGATTTCGTGTCGACCTGTCCCGTGATGGCGACGACGGGGATGGAGTCCATGAACGCCGTCGCCAGGCCCGTCACGAGATTCGTCGCACCCGGTCCCGAAGTTGCAATGCACACGCCGACTTTACCGGAGGCGCGCGCATAGCCGTCCGCCGCATGCGCGGCATTCTGCTCATGCGTGACGAGGATCTGACGGATGTCCTTTGCGTCGTAAAGCGCATCGTAGAGCGGAAGGATCATGCCGCCGGGATAGCCGAAGATAAGATCGATGCCCTGCTCGCGCAGGCACTCGAGCACCGCCTGTGCTCCTTTCATGCAATCACCCTGCTTCCCTTCGGTCAGATTCTCTCACAGATGACGTCTGCCATCTCATCCGTACGCACGCGCTGGAACCCTTCTTTGTACAGATCTGCCGTACGATAGCCGTCAGCCAATGCCTGATCGACCGCCGACTCGATGGCCTTGGCTGCTGCCTCTTCATGGAGCGAGTACCTAAGGAGCATGGCCGCAGAGAGAACGGTTCCCATGGGATTGGCGATCCCTTTGCCTGCGATGTCCGGAGCACTGCCGTGAATCGGTTCATAGAGGCTGGTATCCGTCCCGATGGAGGCAGACGGCAGCATGCCGATCGAGCCGCCGACGACAGCAGCCTCGTCAGAGAGGATATCGCCAAAGAGATTGCCTGTCACGATCACATCGAACTGTGCCGGGCGAATGGCAAGCTGCATGGCACAATTGTCAACGTAAAGATGATTGAGCGCAACCTCTGGATAATCTTTCGCGACGGCCGTCGTCGTACGGCGCCAGAGGCGCGAGGTCGCAAGGACGTTCGCCTTATCGACGGACGTGACCTTGCCGCGGCGCAGCTTCGCCGTCTCGAAAGCGAGCTTCGTGATGCGCTCGACTTCCGGGACAGAATAGTTCTCCAGGTCCCAGGCGCGTTCAGTGCCCTGATACGGCTCTGATTCACATTTATCGCCGAAGTAAATCCCCCCGATGAGCTCGCGAACGATGACGAGGTCCACGCCCTTGGCAAGTTCCGGCTTGAGCGGCGAATACTCGACGAGCGCATCCGCGACCTTGACGGGACGCAAGTTTGCATAGAGGCCGAGCTGCTTGCGTAGGCCGAGGATGGCCTTCTCCGGCCGCAAGGCCGGTTCGACGCCATCCCACTGATCGCCGCCGACCGCGCCGAAAAGGACGCCGTCGGATGCCTTGCAGGCGGCGACCGTATCATCCGGCAGCGGCGTACCGAACTTATCATACGCCGTACCACCGGCATCTTTATACGTATAGGAAAGATGCAAGCCGAATCTCTCATCGGTTCGCTTCAACACCTTGACGGCTGCATCCGTGATTTCCTTCCCGATGCCGTCGCCGGGAATGACTGTGATGTTATATGCCATTGCTCTGCCTCCGCTCTCACGCCTTCTGCTTCACATATTCCACGAGTCCGCCGGCCTTGGCGATATCCTGGATGAATCCCGGCAGCGGATGCGCTTGGAACGTGTCGCCCGTCGTCAAGTCCTTGATGACGCCGGTCGCCACATCGACACTGAGCGCGTCCCCCGCCTTGATCTTCTGCACATCGTCACCGATTTCCAGCAGAGGCAGCCCGATGTTGATGCCGTTGCGGTAGAAGATGCGCGCAAAGCTCGCTGCGATGACCACGGGAATCCCGGATGCCTTGATGGCAACCGGCGCATGCTCGCGCGAGGAGCCACAGCCGAAGTTGCGGCCGCCGACCATGATGTCTCCCGGCTGTACTTCCTTGGCAAAGCGTTCATCGATATCCACCATGCAGTGCTTTGCAAGTTCCTGCGGATCGAACGTATTCAGATAGCGCGCGGGGATGATGACATCCGTATCGATGTTGTCTCCATAGCGCCAGACCTTTCCCTCTAATGCCATATCAGTCTACCTCCTCCGGCACGGCGATGCGCCCCAAGATCGCACTGGCAGCTGCCGTCTGCGGACCTGCCAGATAGACCTCACTGTCTACATGTCCCATGCGGCCGCGGAAATTGCGGTTCGTCGTCGAGACACACTTCTCTCCCGCGGTCATGATGCCCATGTAACCGCCGAGGCACGGCCCACAAGTCGGCGTCGAGACGGCACAACCTGCTTCGATGAACGTATCGATATAGCCCTTGTGCATGGCTTCCTTATAGATCGCCTGACTGCCCGGTATAACGATGCAGCGCACACGCGGATGCACAGAATGTCCTGCAAAGATATTTGCAGCGATCGCAAGGTCCTCCAAGCGGCCGTTCGTGCAGGACCCGATGACGACCTGATCGATGGCAATCGGCTCCTCGATATCCTTGACCGGCTTCGTGTTCCCCGGCAGATGCGGGAACGCGACGACCGGCGTCAAGGCACTGAGATCGATGGAAACCGTACGCGCATACACGGCATCAGCATCCGCTGCGACCGGTTCATACGGTACTTGGACGCGGCCCTTGACATACGCCTCCGTCACGTCATCATAGGGGAAGATACCGTTCTTGGCCCCCGCCTCGATGGCCATATTCGCGATGGTCAGTCGATCCGTCATCGAGAGCTCCGCCACGCCTTCGCCCGTAAACTCGAGCGATTGGTAGAGCGCCCCATCGACACCGATCTCACCGATGAGCGTAAGGATGACGTCCTTGCCGGTGATATCCGCTGGCTTCTTCCCCGTCAGATGGACGTTGATGGCCGACGGGACCTTGAACCATGCCTTGCCCGTTGCCATCGCCATGCCGAGGTCCGTCGACCCCACGCCCGTCGAAAAGCCATTCAGCGCGCCATATGTGCAAGTATGCGAATCTGCACCGATCGTGAGCATGCCAGGGCCGACCAGCCCTTTCTCCGGCAGGATGACATGCTCGATGCCCACGCGCCCCTGCTCGAAATAATTCACGATGTGATGCTTATGCGCAAAATCGCGGACAATCTTGGCGAGCCCGGCGCTCTTGATATCCTTCGCCGGCTGGAAGTGATCCGGCACGAGCGCGATCTTCGCCGGATCGAAGACAGGACGTCCAATTTCCTCGAACTTGGCAATCGAGGGCGGCGCCGTGATATCATTGGCAAGTACCATATCAAGATCGCACGTGATCAACTGGCCGGGATGGACTTCTGACAATCCCGCATGTTTGGCGAGAATCTTCTCGCTCATGTTCATGCCCATACGTTCTCCTACCTTTCATCGTTCCAACTGCGTCGACGCCCTGAGGACAAAGAGCTCTATGGGGCTCTTTGCCCTCGGGAATCTCCCAAGCGTCATACAGTCTATTATACCATAGCGAGTACGATTTTCCGAGAGTTCAAAAGGTCCGTGGGAGCTACCATCTCCCACGGACCTTTCGATCACCTTAACGGTGCCGCTTTCCCCGTAGCACAGGCAAAAGCGATATGGAACATCGACTCAAATAAGCGCAGGCGAAGCTCAGTCCTTCGAGAGGTCAGCGCCATCACGCAGCCACGGCATCATCGCACGCAGTTCCTTGCCGACCTTCTCGATCGGATGCTCTGCATGGAGCTGACGCTGCATGAGGAAGTTCACGCGGCCGGCCGCACGGTTCTCGAGGAGCCAGTTGCGCGCAAACGTGCCGTCCTGGATCTCCTTCAGGACCTTCTTCATCTCTTTCTTCGTATCTTCCGTGATGATGCGCGGGCCGACCATATAGTCGCCATACTCAGCCGTATCGGAAATCGACTTGCGCATCTTCGTGAAGCCGCCTTCATAGCAGAGGTCGACGATGAGCTTCATCTCATGGAAGCACTCGAAGTACGCCATCTCAGGCGGATAGCCAGCCTCGACGAGGACTTCGAAGCCCGTCTGCATGAGCTGGCAGACACCACCGCAGAGCACAGCCTGTTCACCGAAGAGGTCTTCTTCCGTCTCATCGCGGAACGTCGTCTGCAGGACGCCGGAACGCGTCGCACCGAGACCCTTGGCATACGCGAGTGCGATATCAAAGCACTTGCCGGAAGCATCCTGATAGACCGCGAAGACTGCCGGCACACCCGACCCCTCCGTGAACGTACGGCGAACGAGATGACCCGGCCCCTTCGGTGCCACCATGAAGACATCGACATTTTCCGGCGGAACGATCTGCTTGAAATGGATATTGAAACCATGAGCGAAAGCGAGAGCACTGCCCGGCTTGAGGTTCGGACCGATCTCCGTCTTGTAGACATCGGCCTGCTTCTCATCCGGAATCAGGATCATCGTGATATCTGCCTGCTTGACTGCCTCAGCTGTCGGCAGGACCGTAAGGCCGTGTTCCTCAGCGACCTTCTTGGACTTCGAGCCCTCATAGAGGCCAACGACGACATCCACGCCGCTGTCCTTCAGGCACAGCGCATGCGCATGTCCCTGGCTGCCGTAACCGATGACTGCGACCTTCTTGCCTTTCAAGATTTCCCAATTAACGTCCTGATCATAGTAAGTTTTTGCCATAGTACTCTCTCTCCTCACAATGCTCGTAAATTGTATGTTCTCCACGTTCCAGCGCAATCAAGCCCGTGCGAATGACCTCGCTGATCCCATAAGGTTTCAGGAGACGAAGGAACGCCGTGACCTTATCGTCATCTCCCGTAATCTCAAAGATCAGCGTCGTCGGCTGCACATCGACGACATGCGCCCGAAAGAGCTCCGCCATCTTCAGTACATCGAGGCGATTCGTATCATCCGCGCACACCTTGATCATCGTCATCCCGCGGCAAACAGCAACCTCTGCATCGAGACGTTCCACACCTCGGACGACCGGCATCTTCTCGAGCTGCTTGATCATCTGCTCGATGAGATTCTCATCTCCGTGCACGACGATCGTGATACGCGAGAACTCCGGAGACTCCGTGACGCCTACAGAAAGGCTGTCGATGTTGAACTCCCGTCTGGAAAACATGCTTACAACCCGGACAAGCACGCCCGTCTGATTCTCGACAAACACAGATAACACATGCTTCATGTCCATCTTACGCCTCCTTCTGAGAATGTATGTCTGTAAGGTTGTAAACGTTGTATACATTATTACGCTTTTCCGCCTCGTTTGTCAACAGGAAATCTAAAAAAAATTATGCCTGGCAACGTTTTCTTTTCCCCTTTTCTTTCACATTGCGGTATGATAGAAGGAACATCACCTAGAACCGAGGAGGTCATCATGCTCGATAAAGAACGACTGATTCCTGCGCTGCTCCACGCCGCCCAACTTCCCGCCATCGTAGAGCCGCTGCTCCGCTGGTACCGCTATCGCGCGCGTACCCTCCCCTGGCGAGAGACCCCGACGCCCTACCGCATCTGGCTCTCGGAAATCATGCTTCAACAGACGCGCGTCGCCGCCGTGATCCCCTATTTCACGCGCTTCCTCGAAGCGCTGCCCGACGTCAGGGCACTCGCCTCCGTAGACGATGACCGACTGATGAAGCTCTGGCAAGGACTCGGCTACTACAGCCGTGCGCGCAACCTGAAGAAGGCCGCCATCCTCATCATGGAGAAATACGACGGCAACATCCCTCTCGACTTCCACGCGCTGCTCTCACTCCCGGGAATCGGCAGGTACACGGCCGCCGCCATCAGTTCGATCGCTGGCGGGGCACCTATCCCAGCTGTCGATGGCAATGTCCTGCGCGTCGTGACACGCCTCACCCTCTGCCGTGAAGACGTCCTCAAAGACAGCACGAAGCGCCTCATCGAGACGGCTTTACAGCCATGTTATACCGCTGGTCCTTCCTCCTCCATGCTCAACCAAGCGCTCATGGAGCTCGGTGCCACCGTCTGCGTGCCCAACGGCCTGCCGCATTGCGCCCGCTGTCCGCTCATGCGTCTCTGCCTGGCCTACGAGGCTTCGTGTCCCCAGGATTTCCCCGTCAAGCACGCCAAAAAGCACCGCCGGCAAATAAAGCGGACGGTCCTCCTCATCCGCTGGCAGGACCGCATTGCCCTGAAGAAACGGCCCGCGAAAGGGCTGCTCGCGGGTCTCTACGAGCTGCCGAACCTCCCTGGCCATTCCACGCAAGATGAGGTTGTCTCCTTCCTCCATGGGCAAGGATATGAGATTTCTGCCATCCGACCAGATCGATCCGCCCGGCATATCTTCACGCATGTGGAATGGGACATGATTTCCTTCGCTATCATGCTCGCGCCGCAAAGCGATCCCTCATCAAAGACGACGGCTCGAAACCGATACCTTTGGGTTTCTCATCAGGCGCTTGCAGACTCCTATAGCATCCCCGCCGCTTTCCAATACTTCCTGCCCGCGCTGTCATGAAGCGGCCCGTCATTCGTTTGCTCAAAAGTTTCAATAAAAAGAGGAAGTGTTCCTCACCGGGGCGAATAAGGCATTAAGGTATGCATAATAACTTCTCGTTGTACATAGGAATTGTGTTTTTACTGAAAAAAAGGATGTGTTACTATGTTATCTATTTTCCGTTCCCATGGAACGTCTCCCCTCATCAAGCGCGCTGAGGCCGCCCCAGCGGCCACCTCCACTGCGGCCGCAAAATTGGAAGAGAACGATATCGCTGCCGCTTACCTGCAGCGCAACGAACTCGATGCCACGCACCTCGCGCCGTTGCTGCACGTTGCGGGCAGTCCTGCGCTCATGCTCGGCTTCGTTTCTCCCGACCTCTCTCTCGACGAAGTTGCCGCCGCGCTCAAGCGCGAGTTGCCACAGAGCACCAAACTGCTCCTGATGACCACCGCCGGGGAGCTGTGCCATACCGGGAACACGCCACTCTACCAACCAGCACCGGAGCAGCGCTCGCGTATCCTGCTCCAATCTTTTTCCAACCGCATGATCGCTCAGACGTACACCATGAGCGTGCCGCTGCCGAATAAAGACCTGCGCGAAGGAGATGTCAAGACGACAATCACGGAACGCGTCGATGCCATTCGCCAGGAACTCGAGCGACACCAGCCGCCCTTCCGCATCAGCGTGAACCATACATTCGCACTCGTCTACATCGACGGGTTATCCAACTGCGAGACGTTTGTCCTGCAGGCGCTCTACGAGACCGGCAAATTCCCCTGCCCGTTCATCGGCGGCAGCGCCGGCGGAAAGATGGACTTCGCACATACCTATATCTACGATGGCGAAAAGACCGTCGAGAACGCCGCCGTCATCACGCTCGTCCGCTTGGCGGACGAATATCGCTACGGCATCCTGAAAACGCAATCTGCCAAGCGCACGAATACGACATTCACTGTCACCAGCGCCAACACGGCGCTGCGCTACATCAAGACCATTGAGACGGCAGATGGCCGGTCGGTCTCTTTCATCCAGGCTCTCAAAGAGCACTTCCAGGTTGCGACCGTCGATGAGCTGAACGAATGTCTCAAGAAATACACCTTCGCTTCCGATGTCAGCGGCGAAGATTTCATCCGCACCATCGCCAAGATCGATGAGGCAAATGACCGCGTCTATTTCTTCTGCGATGTGGTGACAGGCGAACGCCTGCACCTGCTCGAGCGTCAATCCCTCGCAAGCACGTTGGCTCCGGCCATCCAGAGGTTCCGCGAGGGCAAGCCCGCGCCCATCGGCGGCATCCTGAACGATTGCATCCTGCGCCGCCTCGGGTACCCAGAAGAGATCAGGACGCTCCACGCCTTCGACGACGTGCCCGTTGCCGGCTTCTCCAGCTTCGGCGAGATCGCAGGACTCCACGTCAACGAAACGCTCACTGCCATCATGTTCTACCACGTCGTGGCAGGCACGCCGTTCCATGACGCCTACATCGACCAATTCGCCAGGACGTACGCGGACTGCCGCGCCTTCTTCCTCGAGCGCGTCATCAACAAGCAGGCGCATATCGACGCACTCAAGACGAGCCTCGTCGCTCTCTTCCAGGACTACCAGGCAAAGATGCCCGCCATCACGGGGACCATCCGCCAGATGTCCGGTGATGTGGAAGTCATCAAGGATTCCATCCAACAGATCTCCGGCGGCATCGACGAGCAGAGCAATCTCTTCTCACAGCTCATCGAGCGCAACCATGAGATCACGCCGAAACTCGATATGCTCTCCCAGAGCACGAAAAAGATCGACGGGGTCATGAAGATGATCAACGAGATCGCCGCGCAGACCAACCTGCTCGCGCTGAACGCCGCCATCGAGGCCGCACGTGCCGGAGAGGCCGGCCGCGGCTTCTCCGTCGTCGCCCAGGAAGTACGTAAGCTGTCGGAAAATACGCAGACGAGCCTCCATACCTCCGATGAAGCCATCCAAACGCTCCTCCTCGACGTCAAGCAGATCGACTCCATCCTCGCGGCAAATTCGACGTTCGAAGACAAGGTCAATCAGTTCGGAGAAACCTTTGCCGGACAGATGAAGGAAATGCACCAGAAACTCGATACTGGCATCCGCCATATCCAAAACTCCACGGATTCCATTCGCGAGCTGGAAACCATCAATCAGAGCACGGAGGCACAGCAGGAAAAGCTCACCAGCGTCATTCGCAATATCGAGCTTGGTATCTGAGCATTTCATACAACAAAAACTACATATCAGCACATAAAAAGAACGAGCAGCCGATCTGTCACGAGATCGGCTGCTCGCCTTTTCCGGTAGGACCTTCTTATGCATCGCCTTTCGCGCGGTGCAAGGCGGCAAGTTCCGCAAGCTCCTGTTCCCGTTCCGCTTGCGGCTGCTGCGCACAGATATACATCGCATCTCCGAAGGAGAAGAACCTGTATTTCATCGCGACAGCCGTCTCATACGCTTGCAAGACGAACTTCCTACCCGCAAACGCGCTGATGAGCATGATCAGCGTCGATTTCGGCAGATGGAAATTCGTGATGAGCGCATCGACGATCTTGAACTGATAGCCGGGATAAATGAAGATTCCTGTCCAGTCGCTCTTGCCGGCAATCTCCCCCGGCGCCGTCGCCGCAGATTCCAGCGTACGAATAGAAGTCGTTCCGACGGCGATGACGCGGTGCCCTGCCTTCTTGGTATCCATGATGAGTTTTGCCGTTTCCTCGGAGATGTGATAGAACTCCTTATGCATCTCATGCTCTTCGATATGCTCAACGTTGACAGGACGGAACGTCCCGAGCCCGACATGCAGTGTCACGAAGCCGAGATGGACGCCCATGGCTTCGAGCTCTTTCATCTGTTCTTTCGTGAAGTGCAGGCCGGCCGTAGGGGCAGCTGCCGATCCCTCTTCCCGGTTGTAGACTGTCTGATAGCGCTCCTTATCTTCCAATTTCTCATGGATATAAGGCGGCAGCGGCGTCTCTCCGAGCCGGTCGAGGATCTCCTCGAAGATCCCCTCATAGCGGAATTCCACGATGCGTCCGCCGAACTCCGTATGCTCGGTAACGACACAGGAGAGCTCATCACTAAAATTGATGACATTGCCGACCTGCGCCTTCTTCCCCGGTTTGACCAGCGTTTCCCAGTGATCGGCATCCAGACGGCGCAGAAGGAAGACCTCCACCTTGCCGCCCGTCTGATCGCGATGGCCGATCAGGCGCGCCGGCATCACGCGCGTATCATTGAAAATCAATGTATCTCCCGGCTCGACATACTGCTTCAGGTTATAGAAATGATCGTGGCCGATCGTCTTCTTCACAGGATCGAGCACCATGAGCCTAGATGCATTCCTCGGCTCGATCGGCGTCTGTGCAATGCGCTCTTCCGGAAGTTCATAATCAAAATCGGATAATAGCATCCTGAATCTCCTGCCTTACTCTTTATATAGCTGTTTCATCTCCACACCCTGATAGTAATGGGTGAGGATGGCTTGCGCCTTGGTTCCTTTCTCCGCGTACGCCTTTGCGCCCCATTGCGACAGCCCGAGACCATGGCCAGCACCATAGCCCGTCGCCAGGACCCGGTTCCCATCGATGCGCAGGGAAAACAGCGTGCTGTCGAGCTGGAAAAGGCTGCGAAGCTCGTTGCCGCTCAAGCGGAGTGTACCGTGCGTACCGACGAACGTGACGCTTTTCACTCGTCCGGACGACGCGCGATCATCTGCCCGTTTTCCAATCTGCAGCGGCGAGAGCTTGATGCGCTTCAGCGTACCGATCGTTCCCTTGGCAGCGAGCTTGGCAGAAAATGCCTCGAGGGTCCATTCCCTGTGCCAGGGCTTCGTCGCCGTCTGCACCTCTGACGCTGCGCGCAAATAGGGGATCCGACTTCCCCAGACGTCTTCACTGTTCTCCGTCATACCACCGGAATCCGTATGGAAGACCGCATCCACCAGGCGCCCCTGATACGTCATCACCTGTCCGTACGTCGCTTGGACAGCAGCCGTGCTGGCATCCCGTTCCCCGGCAATGCCCGTGTAGGTCTGGCAATGCGTCGTCGCACAGAGGTCGAAGCCATCTGCCTGATGTCTGCCGCGATTCGCCAGGGCAAACGTCCGCGCGGCGATAGCCTGCGCCTTCTCTGCCTCAGCGGGCCACTCCGGCGGCATCTCGCTGGGCAGGACGCTCTTGACATACGCTTCGGCAGGGATATCATTCACGACCGTGAATCCCTCCTGATGGCGAACGAGACGGAGCTCACCGCGGTACGACCTGCCATTGACAGAAACAATCATCTCTCCCTTTCCCTTGTCCGCTTTGAGTGCGAGCGTCTTCCCCGAGAACCGTTTGCCATTCACGAGGAACCCACCGCCCTCCACGGCAACGGTCAGCGTCGTACCACGTGGCAGGTTACGCAGAACCTTTTCATCGAGAGAAAGCTTGGCGGCTCCCTGACGGACCGCCAGCGACGCCGTGGTCTGCCCCTTCAGCAAGCCGATGGCAAGAGACGGCTGCCAGGCCGCTTGTACAGCGCCGAGCGGCAAGACCGAAAGCGCAAGCAAAAGCAACATCATGGCGCGCAGGATTCCCTTCACTCGGTGCACGCACCGTTCCTTCATGCCAGGTCTCCCCCTTTCGCTGCCAAAGCCAGGCGCGCGCGTTTCTTCGCCCGGTTTTCCTTCCGCTTCCTTTTCAGGTATTCCTTGCTGTATCGCTCTTCTTCCGAGAACACGCAACCGCAATAGGGCTGACGGTAGAGCTCTAAGTCATGGCTGATGTCGATCCCCTCCTGCCAACCGGAACGGAAATCTTCATAATAGAACGAAACGCCATATTCTCTGGCGAAACGCTCTGCCGTGCGCTTCATGAGATCATGCTGCTGGTAGATGCTGTAGAAAAGCGTAGATGTGAACGCATCATACCCGGCTTCACTCGCATAGCGCGCCGTCTGCTGCAACCGCCAAGTGTAGCACATCGTGCAGCGGCCGTTTGGACGCGCTTCCGCCGGTAAGGCGCGCCGCAGGAATTCATGCAGGGCATAATGCTCGTCCGTATGGAGTTTCATCCCGACTTTCTCGGCAAATTCCTTCGCCGTATCGAGACGATGTTTCCACTCTTTATAAGGATGGATATTGGGATTGAAGAAATACCCCTCTGGCTCGATGCCTTCTTCCCGCAGACGCTTGACAGGATAGCAGGCGCAGGGACCACAACAGAGGTGCAGCAAGAGTCTCATACGTCTCCCCTGCCTTCCTCCGGTACCTGGATTCCCAGATGACGATAGGCCGCTGCCGTCGCGACGCGCCCCCGCGGGGTCCGGTTCAAGAATCCCAGCTGGATGAGGAACGGCTCATAGACATCTTCGATCGTATCCGTCGCCTCACTGATGGCTGCCGCGAGCGTGTCGAGCCCGACGGGACCACCAGCGAATTTCTTGATGATGGTCGTGAGCATCCGACGATCGATATGATCGAGTCCGCAGCCATCGATCTCGAGCATTGCCAGTGCCCTGTCCGCAATTGCATCCGTGATGACTCCCTCTCCTTCGATCTGCGCGACATCGCGCACGCGCTTCAGCAAGCGATTCGCAATGCGCGGCGTGCCACGCGAGCGCTTGGCAATCTCCAGCGCCCCCTGCGGTTCGATGGGAATCTTGAGGATCTCTGCTGCCCGCTTGATGATGGTCACGAGTGCTTCCGGCGTATAGTATTCCAGCCGCGAAATCACCCCGAAACGATCGCGTAGAGGAGGCGCCAATGCTCCCGCCTTCGTCGTCGCGCCGATCAGGGTGAAGGGCGCGATGTCGAGGCGGATGGAACGCGCGCTCGGCCCCTTGCCGATGATGATGTCCAGCGCAAAATCCTCCATGGCAGAATAGAGCACTTCCTCTACGCTTCGAGGAAGGCGGTGGATCTCATCGATGAACAGGACGTCCCTCTCTTCCAAGTTCGTGAGCAGCGCAGCCAGATCTCCTTGACGCTCGATGGCAGGGCCGGAAGTCTGGCGGAAATTCACGCCGAGCTCATTGGCAATGATGCCGGCAAGCGTGGTCTTCCCCAATCCCGGCGGCCCATAGAGCAGGACGTGGTCCAGTGCTTCTCCTCGGGAAAGCGCCGCCTTGATGAAGATGGAAAGATTCGCCTTCGCCTTATCCTGTCCGATGTACTCCGCCAGGCGATGCGGCCGCAAACTGTACTGCCAATCATCCGCACGCTGTGCGTCCTGCGAGATCACCCGCTCCGCAGGCTCATCAAATGAAAAATCTTCCACCGGTCTCCTCCTCTCCCTTGATTGGCCACGCCCCTACCCTCGCAGGGACCGTGCCATATATCCCGGGATGCGCACCTCATCGCGCATGTCCGAGCTTCTTGAGTGCCAATCGGATGGCTTCCTCCGTTGTCTCACATTTGCCAAGCTGTTTGAGCACTGGCGCGATCTCCGATGAGGCATAGCCCAAGGATTTCAGAGCGGCAGCGGCCTCAGGCACGACGCCTTCCGCGACGGCAGACGTCTCTCTAAAGCTGACATCGTCCTCTTCAGAGGGTGAAAACGCCAGCTTATCCTTAAGCTCTAGGATCAGTCGCTCCGCCGACTTCTTGCCGATGCCGGGGAGCTTCGTGAGCACGGTCGCCTGCTGGTTGGCAATCGCACTGCAAAGGCTCGAGAGCGTCGTCGAAGAAAGGATCCCGAGCGCAACTCTTGGTCCTATGCCAGAGACACCGATCAGGTGGAGGAACACATCGTATTCCTCCTGCGTCGCAAATCCATAGAGCTGCAGCGCATCCTCGCGGACAGAAAGATACGTGAAGAGCAGCGCTGGCTCTCCTTGACGGAGCTTGGCACGCGTCATTCCCGAGACGGATACACGATACCCCACGCCCTGCACATCTAGGAGGCAATCGTCGGTAAAAAGATAGGCGACAGTCCCCCGCAAAAATCCGATCATCATTGATTCCTCCACGCAACGCTGCGCAAGCAATACGTCGTGCATATCGCGATGGCGAGCGCATCTGCCGTATCATCCGGCTTCGGCGGCTCTGCAAGGTGCAGGAGCTTCGTCACCATGTAGATGACTTGCTGTTTCGTCGCCTTGCCATAGCCTGTGACATCGAGCTTGATCTGCATGGGTGTTCGCTCGACCAGGCGCAAGCCGTTCTTGGCAGCGGCGAGCAGGACGATGCCACGCGCCTGCCCTACGGGAATGGCCGTCGTGACATTCCGGTTGAAAAAAAGTTTCTCCACGCCCATGACGTCCGGATGATATTTCTTGATGAGCCCATCGAGCTCATCGAAGATCTTCATGAGCCGGTCCTCCATCCGCATGTCGGGCGTAGTGAAAATAGATCCGTAGGCAAGCGGCACGAGGCGGCTGCCCCGCACCTCCACGAACCCATAGCCGCAGATCGCTGTCCCCGGATCGATTCCCAATGCTATCATGCTCTCTTCCACTCTCCTGCCGCAACACCTGCACGAGTACTCTTCACTTCTGCCTGATACAGGAAAATGGGCTCAACAAGTTGAGCCCATCCGTCTTGAGAAAAGATTACTCCTCGTCGATATCGTAATTGCTGTACACGTTCTGTACGTCGTCATTCTCTTCCAGGGCATCCACGAGCTGCTGCATCTTATCTGCATCCTTGCCCTCGAGATGGACTGTCGTGTCGGGAACCATCGTGACCTCAGCCGAAGCCGTCTCAATGCCCTTTTCACCCAGGGCCTTCTCGATGTCATCGAAAGCCTCCGGCTCCGCCGTGATCTCGAAGACCTCGCCTTCCGAACTCATATCCTCAGCGCCTGCATCGAGGACGAGCTCCATGAGCGCATCTTCATCATCGAAAACATCTTTCTCTACGATGAAAACGGCCTTTTTCTTGAACATCCAGGCAACGCAGCCATCCTGTCCGAGATTACCGCCGTACTTCGAGAAGAGATGACGCACATCCGCCGCCGTCCTGTTGCGGTTGTCCGTAAGGATATCGAGCATGACGGCCGTGCCAGCAGGACCATAGCCCTCATACATGAGCTCTTCATAATTCCCGCTCTCGCTGTTGCCAAGTCCCTTCTCGATTGCGCGCTTGATGTTATCCTTCGGGATATTGTTCGATTTCGCTTTGGAAAGTGCCAGCTTCAGGCGCATATTGCCCGTGGGATCCGCACCGCCCATACGGACGGCAATCGTGATCTCACGGCCGATCTTCGTCGTGATCTTGCCGCGGATCGCGTCGTTGGCTCCCTTCTTGCGTTTGATGTTTGCCCATTTAGAATGTCCTGACATAAAAGAACACCGCTCCTTCAATCAACATTAACTGAAATAGTTTATCACATTTCCTCATTTTTTTCCAGCTTAAAGAACTTTTTCTTACCCTTTTTCACGATGGCGGCTCCCTCTTGGAAATCGCATTCCTGGAGCACGTAATCGGCATCGCTGACCTTTTCATCGTTCAAGGAAAGGCCGTTTTGCGCGATGAGCCGGCGACCTTCCCCCTTCGAGTTGAAGACCTTGCCTGCCACGAGGACATCGAGCAGTTTCTGGCCACACGCAGCCGCTACCGTCGGCATGTTCTCCGCCGCGCCTGCACCACCGAAGATCTGCTGAGCACCGCTCTGAGCCTTTTTCGCTTCCTCTTCGCCGTGAACGATCTTCGTCACCTCGTAGGCGAGAACGGTCTTCGCCTCGTTGATCTTTGCGCCAGGGAGCGTTCCTAAGCGATGGACTTCGTCCATAGGCAGGAATGTGAGCAGAGCCAGGCATTTCTCGACGTCTGCATCATCCACATTGCGCCAGTACTGATAGAACTCATACGGGCTCGTCTTATCCGCATCCAACCAAAGCGCGCCGCCGGCGGTCTTCCCCATCTTCTTGCCATCGCTCTTCGTGAGCAGCTGATTCGTGAGGCCGTAGACTGCCGTGCCGTTCTTCCGGCGGTTGAGCTCGACGCCCGCAATGATGTTCGACCATTGGTCATCGCCGCCCATCTCGAGGCGGCAACCGTACCGGCGGTTGAGCTCGAGGAAGTCATACGCCTGCATGACCATATAGTTGAACTCGAGGAACGTGAGCCCCTTCTCCCAACGCTGCTTGTAGCACTCCGCCGCCAACATGCGGTTCACCGTAAAGCAGGCGCCGACCTCGCGCAGCAAGTCGATATAGTTGAGCTTCCGGAGCCATTCACCGTTGTTCACCATGATGGCCTTATCATCACGGAAATCGATGAAGCGAGCGATCTGCTTCTTGAAGCATTCACAGTTGTGCTCGATATCCTCATCCGTGAGCATCTTGCGCATATCGGAACGCCCGGAGGGATCGCCTACCGTGCCCGTACCACCGCCAACAAGGCAGATGGGACGATGCCCTGCCCGCTGCAGATGCGCCATCGCCATCAACGCGATGAAATGACCGGCATGGAGGCTGTCGGCCGTAGGATCGAAGCCGATATAGAAAGAGACCCGTTCCGTTTCCAGAAGGTTGCGCAACTCTTCCTCATTCGTGCATTGCGCGACAAAGCCGCGCTCTACGAGCGTATCATATACATTTGCCAACGAACTCTCTCCTTTATATCACCGTAGGGCTCTACGGCATTCCACTCTTTAATTCCTTCCCTTCGAGACGCCACCGCCCGGCTCCGGAACATTCGCGGCCGGAGCAGCGGGCTGCTGCGAAGGTGCGGCTGGAGCTGCCGGCTGCTGTCCCGGCTGAGCGGCAGGCGTCTGCTTCGCCTGGTTATTCCCGTTCGCCGGCTTGCCGTTCTTCGCGTCTTTTTTGAGCTCCGACTTCTTATCGTTCTCCAATTCACCGATGGAATCGCCCTTGCTGCCTGCCGCCGAACCGTCGAAATTCTTTGCCGGTGTCGATTTCAGCGCATTCGCCATAAACGCCTTCCAGATCACGGCAGGCGTGAGCCCACCGCTCATCCCATTGAGCGCCGTGTTATTGTCGTTGCCGATCCAGACGCCCGCGACAAGATCCGGTGTATACCCGACGAACCAGGCATCATGATAATCGCTCGTCGTACCCGTCTTGCCCGCAGCAGGGCGTCCGATATTCGCGCGCGTGCCGGTTCCATGGGCGATAACGCCCTCCAGCATGTCCGTGAGCTCCGCTGCGCTCGCCTCGCTGATGACGCTGCGCTGCTTCGGCTCCGCCTGCTCCAGCACCTTGCCGTTGCGGTCAAGCACCTTGACGACCGCAACGGGGTCCACGTGGACGCCCTTGTTGGCGAAAGTCCCATAGGCGCTCGTGAGTTCGAGCGGTGTAACGCCTTTGGTGAGACCACCGAGGGCTGTCGCCAGATTGCGGTCGTTCTGCGGACCATCGAGAACGAACGAGGTGATGCCCATTTCCTGCGCGTAATAGATCGGCTTATCGATGCCAATCTTTTCCGCAATCTTGACCGTCGGCACGTTGAGCGACTGCTCGGCAACCGTGCGCAGCGTCACCTTTCCACGGAAGGTGCGGTCGTAATTCTGTGGCTGCCAATCACCGATCTTCATCGGACTGTCATCGATGACCGTGGAAGGCGTGAACTTATTCTCCAGCGCCGCCGCAAAGACGAACGGCTTGAAGGCAGACCCCGGCTGACGCTCCGCCATCGTAGCGCGGTTGAACTGATCCGTCCCGCGACCGCCTACCATTGCCCTGATGTAGCCGTTGTGCGGATCGATGGCCACGAGCGCCCCCTGAGGCTGCTGGATACCGTTGCCGTCAACAGCCCCATTGGGCAGGTTCTTCATCGCCGCTTCCGCCGCTTTCTGCATGTCCATATCGATGGTCGTATAGATCTTCAGGCCCTCTTTATAGACGGCATCCGCTCCATACTTATCGATCATGAGCTGGGTCACATAGTCGACGAAATACGATGCCTCTTTCGTCGTCTCCTTCGGCTTCGGCTTGACGAGATTCATTTCTTCCTTTTTCGTCTTCGATGCTTCCGAAGCAGTGATATAGCCGTATTTCTCCATCTGATCCAGCACGGTCGCCTTGCGTTCCTGCGCCGCCTGCAAGTTATTGAAGGGCGAATAATAATTCGGGCTCTTCGGTATCCCAGCGAGCATAGCACACTCATTCAGCGTGAGGTCTTCTACGTTCTTGCCGAAATACGTCTGCGCTGCCGCCTGGACGCCGTACGCCCCCTGCCCGAAATAGATCTGATTGAGATAGAGCTCTAAGATCTCCTGCTTCGTATACTGCCGTTCGAGCTGCAGTGCCAAGAAAACTTCTTGGATCTTGCGCTTGAGCGTACGATCCTGGGTCAGATACGCATTCTTTGCGAGCTGCTGCGTGATCGTCGAGCCGCCCTCCGTGACCGTGCGTCCGCGAAGATTTGCCCAGACCGCGCGCAAGATGCCACGCGGATCGATGCCCATATGATCGTAGAAGCGGTTGTCCTCCACCGCGACGAAGGCATTCTGCAAGTTCTTCGGAACCTGCGCGATCTTAACTGGTTCCCGGTTCTCATCCGCATGGATATTGGCGATCTCGTTGCCGTTGATGTCATAGATATGCGACGAGGCCGGCGGCAGGATGTCATGCGCCAGATCCGGTTTCGTATTCATGCTGGCCGTCAGGAATCCACAGCCGATGCCGAGCAGCATCACCAACAGGATAATCAAAAATCCGAGCGCGATCCGTTTGCCGCTGCCTCCGCCGGCATTTTTCGATGCATGCGGCCCGCGCTTCGCATTGGTACGTTTCTCCATGAATTGCCTCCTTGAATCAGACACGGGATCGCGCCGTGCCGGATCCCGTGACCTCCCTGCCGGCACTCGCCTGGCAGCTTACTTTTCCTAGTATATCAGCTTTCCACCGTCCCTGCAACGTTCTCGCGCCCCCGTAAAAATGAATTCTCTATGCGAATGCAAATCGATTGCCCGCCATACGAAAAAAGGATGCAGCATCTCTGACTGGCGATTTTGCTCATCGATATGTCCTTCCCCATCGGATGCTTCACTCGTATTTATCAGCTGAGGCCATTGCCTCCATGACAAGAAACGCCCCTGCGATCAGCAACGATCGTCGTTGCTTGATCTCAGGGGCTTCGGCTGCCTCACGGTTCCTGAAAATACTGCATGGAGGTTTTCTTCCATTCCTTTTTCGAGTAAAGCATGACGCGATGCGCGACACGATTTTCCCTGCCGAGCTGCTCCGCAATCTGTTCACACTCCGCTCGGCTGTGGGCGTGAATCATTGTATAGAGATTGTACGGCCAGCCAGGGGCGACGTTCCTATCGTAGCAGTGAGAAACGGACGCGGAGGCCGCCATCGAGCGGGCGACTTCATCGAGCCGTTCCGGCTCTACTTCCCATGCGCAGAGTACATTGCTGGAGAAACCGACCTCACGATGCCGCAGGACCGCTCCCATCTTGCGGATCATCTTCTGCTGCGTCATCTCTCGCACGCGGGCGAGGAATACCTCCTCGCTCACACCGGCCCGCGACGCGAGTTCCTTATACGGTTCCTCTACGAGCGGGAACTCCCCCTGCAGCGCACGAATGACATTCTTGTCAAGCTCACTGACTTCTGATCCTGAATGCTTCATCATTTACCTCAGTTGGAACTGCACGTTGATCTTGTATTTCTTCCGAGATTTCAGGTTCATCATGCCATGGACCCCGGGGAGCGCACGCACCTCACGGAGGATGCGACGCTCCTGCACCGGATCGGCGGTGAGCAGCGTAAACCAGAGGTTGTACTCCCCTTCGCGCTCGTAATTATGCGTCGCTCCGGGATAGCGGTTGACCGCCTCAGCGACGGACGAGATATGTGCACCATCCACCTGGAGCGCCACGAGCGTCCCCTCGTAACCGAGGCGCGCGGAGTTGAAGAACGTGCCGATCCGACGCAGATACCCTTCCTGCTTGAGCCATTTGAGCCGCGTCAAAACGGTCTGCTCATCCGTCCCAAGCTGGGCAGCCAACTGGGCGAACGGCCGGCTGCAAACAGGAAGATGTCCCTGCAGCAGGTTGAGCAGGGCTTTGTCAAACGTCGTCAGCTCCGTCATAGGTCATGCACTCCTTTACCCCCCTCCACCCACAGCAGTGAAGGGGGACTCTGTTATGAATCAGGTTCATGTTTTCCTTTATTCTATCAGAGTCTCCCATATGACGTCAAGTAAATCTGAACGGCCTTCATTTTTTAGAGAGGAGTACGGCAAGACAGAGAGTTCTGCGACGCCGAGGTCCTGTCGGATGCGTGCTGCCTGCTTCGCGCAGGCGTTCTTGCCGAGCTTATCCGCTTTCGTCGCGATGACGAGCACAGGCAGGCCGTTCCGCACGAGCCAATGAAACATCTCAAGGTCGGCGCGCATGGGCGCATGGCGGATATCGATGAGCTGGCAGACGAACCGGAGCTCCTCGGAACGGAGCAGGTATTCCTCGATGAAGGCCGCCCAGGTCTTTCGCTGTGCCTTTCCGGTCTTCGCATAGCCATAGCCGGGAAGATCGACGAGATAGAAGTTTTTCCGCTCCGCCGTTCCCGGCCCTTTCGCACCGAATTCATAGAAGTTGATGGTCTGCGTCTTGCCCGGCTGCGCAGACACGCGCGCGAGATTCCTCACGCGTGCGAGCGAGTTGATGAGCGATGATTTTCCAACGTTCGATCGCCCGATGAAGACGATTTCTGGCCGCTTGACTTCTGGATATTGTGCGCGGTTGACCGCTGACAGGAGATAGGTGGCCTGGGTGATGGTGACTTCCTCGATCTTAGGCATGCGTCGCCTCCTCTCGATCTGCAGGCAGCAATGCTGTGCTAAGAACTTCGTCCATGGAGGTGACAGGATGGAACGTGAGATCTCTGCGCACTTCCTCCGGGATCTCTTCGATATCCCGCTGATTTTCCTGCGGGAGCACGATGGTACGTATCCCCTCCCGGTAGGCCGCAAGCACTTTTTCCTTCAGGCCGCCAATGGGGAGGACATTGCCCCGCAGGGTGATCTCCCCGGTCATCGCGAGATCGCTGCGCACCTTGCGATGCGTGAGCGCTGAGATCATCGCCGTCGCCATCGTAATGCCAGCAGAAGGACCGTCCTTTGGGATGGCACCCTCCGGCAGATGGATGTGGATGTCCGCCGTCTCGTAAAAGTCATCGGCAAGGCCGAGCGGCTGCGTGCGGCTGCGGATGTAGGAGAGGCCAGCCTGTGCGGATTCCTGCATGACATCGCCGAGCTGCCCCGTCAGGATCAGCTTCCCCTTGCCCTTGAGCACCGTCGCTTCCGTCGGCAGGATATCGCCGCCGACTTCCGTCCAGGCCATGCCCATGGCCACGCCGACCTGCGGCTGTTTTTCCGCCTTCGTCGTGAGGAACTTCGGCTTGTCAAGGAATTCCACAAGATCCTTCTTCGTCACGCGGACCGGCGTCTCGGCGCCCTCGACGATGCGGCGAGCGGCTTTTCGGCAGATCTTCCCGATCTGCCGAGAGAGTTCGCGCACTCCTGCCTCTCTCGTGTAGGAAGCAATGATCTCGCGCAAGACACCGACGCCGAAGCGGATGTCTTTCGCCTTGAGGCCATTTTCCTGACGTTGGCGAGCCACCAGGTACTTCTTAGCGATGGCGAGTTTCTCATACTCCGTATAGCTCGAGAGCGTGATGATCTCCATGCGATCGCGCAACGGCCGCGGGATATTCCCCAGGTTGTTGGCCGTGACGATCCAGAGCACCTCGGACAAGTCGAACGGCAGGTCGAGGTAATGATCGACGAACGCTTGGTTCTGCTCGGGATCCAGGACCTCGAGCATGGCGGCTGCGGGGTCACCGCTATATGCCTGCGTCATCTTGTCGATCTCATCGAGGAGGAAGACGGGGTTCCTCGTCCCCGCCGTGCGGATGCCCTCGAGGATGCGCCCCGGCATGGCACCGACATACGTGCGGCGATGGCCTCGGATCTCTGCTTCATCGCGTACACCGCCGAGCGAGACATGGACGAACTGCCGTCCGAGCGCACGTGCCACAGACGCGGCGAGCGAGGTCTTGCCCACACCCGGAGGGCCGACGAGGCAGAGGATCGGCGCGCTCTTTTCCACGTTAAGCTGATGGACAGCGAGGTCGTCGAGGATGCGTTCCTTGACCTCCTTGAGCCCGTAGTGATCGCGCTCAAGCACGGCGCGCGCCTGTTCGATGTCTGTCACGTCCTCCGTCCGCTTCGACCAGGGAAGTGCAAAGATCCAATCGAGATAGCCACGGATGACGCCAGTTTCTGGGGAAAGGGGGTTGAGCGACTCCAGGCGATGGATCTCTTCCTCCAGTTTCTTGCGAACTTCCTGTGGGAGGTCCTGCTCCTTCATCTTCTTCCGATAGGCCTCGACTTCTTCCTCCTTTTGGTCGCCTTCGCCGAGCTCTTTCCGAATGGCTTTGAGCTTTTCCCGCAGGTAAAAATCCTTCTGCACCTTGGTCATCTGCTGCCGGACCTCGGCATCGATCTTCTGCTCCAACGCGAGGATGTCGAGTTCCCGCGTGAGCATCCGATAGAGCAACGCCAAGCGTTCCTTCACGTCGATGCACGCGAGGATCTTCTGCGCTGCCTCTAGTTTCAGGCTCAAGTGGCTCGCGATGAGGTCTGCCATCTGTCCTGCGCTGTCGAGGATCGCAATGGAGACGAGCACTTCCTCCGGAAGCTTCCGGCTGAGTTTCACCCATTTCTCGAACGCGTCAACCACGCTGCGGACGAGCGCATCCGTCTTCAGTGTCTCGCCCTCCTCTGTGGAGGCATCGTCATGTTCGATGGCCATCGCTTCGACATAGGTTTCCAGTCGATGGTACTCGGAAATCTCCGCCCGGCTGAGGCCTTCGACAAAAATCCGCACCGTCCCGTCCGGCATCTTCATCGAGCGACGGATCTCGGCAATCGTGCCGACCTCATAGAGGTCCTCCTCGGTGATCTCATCCTCCTTGCCGTCGCGCTGAGCGACGAGCAGTATCTTCCGATCCGCCAGCATGGCTTGCTCCACAGCGGCGACGGAGCGTTTCCTGCCGACATCGAGATGCACCATCATCGCCGGGAACACCACCATGCCCCGCAGCGGCAGCAGGGGCAGGCATACGGTCTGTTCGGGCATATTCTTTCCTCCTTAAAAAAAGGCGCTGCACCTCGGCAGCGCCTCTTGATTTTCTCATGCAGAAGCTTCCTGATCTGTTCCGGTTTTCGCTTTCTTATCGAATGTTAAGACCGGGTCCTTTTTCTTCTCGACGACTTCTTTCGTCACACGGCAAGCGGAGACGCCCTCTTCTGAAGGAACGTCGTACATCACATTGCGCATGATGCCTTCGATGATGGAGCGGAGGCCACGCGCGCCCGTCTTCCGACGGAGCGCTTCCTTCGCGATGAGGCGCAGCGCCCCTTCGTCGAACGTCAGCTTGACGCCATCGAACTCCAGCAATTTCTGGTATTGCTTGACGAGCGCATTCTTCGGCTTCGTCAGGATGTTGACGAGCGCGTCCTCATCGAGGGCGTCCAACGTTACGACGACGGGCAGGCGCCCGATGAATTCCGGAATCAAACCGTTCTTCAGCAGATCTTCGGGCAGGATGTGCCTCAGGACCTCACCGACGTTCCGATGCTTATGCGAGGTGACATTCGCTCCAAATCCGAGCTGTTTCTCGCCAAGACGCGATTCGATGATCTTTTCGATGCCATCGAACGCGCCGCCGCAGATGAACAAGATGTTCGTCGTATCGATTGAGATGAGCTCTTGGTGCGGGTGCTTGCGGCCTCCCTGCGGCGGCACGGAGGCCGTGGTCCCCTCGAGGATCTTCAGCAGTGCCTGCTGCACGCCCTCACCCGAGACATCGCGCGTGATCGATGGATTTTCCGATTTCCGGGAAATCTTATCGATCTCATCGATGTAGATGATGCCGCGCTCTGCGCGGTCAACATCGTAGTCCGCTGCCTGGATGAGCTTGAGCAGGATGTTCTCCACATCTTCGCCCACATAGCCGGCTTCCGTCAAGGAGGTCGCGTCGGCAATCGCAAACGGGACATTCAGGATCTTCGCCAACGACTGTGCGAGCAGTGTCTTGCCGCTGCCCGTCGGACCGATCATGAGGATATTCGATTTCTGAAGTTCCACATCGTCCGTCTTCGTCTGACCTGAGTTGATGCGTTTATAATGGTTGTAGACCGCGACGGAGAGCGTCTTCTTCGCCTCATCCTGACCGATGACATACTGGTCGAGGATGGCGCGGATCTCTTTCGGCTTGGGCACATCCTTGAGCTCTACTTCTACGTCCTCGCTGAACTCTTCTTCGATGATCTCGTTGCAGAGTTCGATGCATTCATCGCAGATGTAGACGCCGGGACCAGCGACGAGCTTGCGCACCTGATCCTGAGTCTTGCCGCAGAACGAGCATTTCAGCTGTCCTTTTTCATCGCCGAACTTCAACATGGCACCCCACCTCAGTTCTCCGCTTTCGCCTTCGAGGACTTCACAGCCTTTTCTTTCCGAGCGATGACTTCATCGATCAGGCCGTAGGCTTTCGCCTCATCTGCCGTCATGAAATTATCACGCTCCGTATCCTCGATGACTTTCTCGAGCTTCTGCCCGGTCGTCTTGACGAGGATCTCATTGATGACTTCACGGATGCGGAGGATTTCCTTCGCCTGGATCTGGATGTCTGTCGACTGCCCCTGCGCACCACCGAGCGGCTGATGGATCATGATGCGCGACATCGGCAGAGCAAAGCGCTTTCCCTTTGCACCTGCCGTCAACAGGACCGAGCCCATGCTCGCCGCCTGACCGATGCAGATGGTCGACACATCAGGCTTGATGTACTGCATGGTATCGTAGATGGCCAGTCCTGCGGTCACAACACCGCCAGGGCTATTGATGTACAGATAGATATCCTTGTCCGGATCCTCAGACTCGAGGAAGAGGAGCTGCGCCACGACGGTGTTCGCCACATTGTCATCAATCGGTCCGCCGAGGAAGATGATGCGATCCTTGAGCAGGCGCGAATAGATGTCATACGCACGTTCCCCGCGGCTTGACGTCTCTACGACCATTGGTACATAACTCATGATTGATACCCCCAAAGGGAATTACTCCGTAAGATTGTCGAAAATGAACTGCATCGTCTTGTTGCGCAGGACGGTTGCAGCCAGATCGTTGAGCCTTCCCTGTTCCGCAATGATTTTTTTGACCTGTTTCGGCGTAGCACCGTAAGCAGCTGCCATGGTCTCGACTTCTTTATCGAGATCAGCGGCTTCGACTTTGATGCTCTCTGCCTTTGCCACTTCCTCGAGCATGAGACCCGTGCGGACGTTCTTCTCCGCCGTCTCACGATACTGCTCGCGGAGTTTCGCGATGTCCGTGCCAGCGAACTGCAGGTACTGCTCAAGCTGCATGCCCTGCTGTACGAGGCGCATCTCCATCTCGCGCACCATGCGCGTGACCTCGTTGTCGATCATCACAGGCGGGATGTCGACCGTCGTATTCTTAGTCGCCGTCTCGATGGCCTTGGCCTTGCGGTCGTTCTCCGCCTTCCGCTCGCCATTCGCCTCAAGGTTCTTGCGGATGTCCGCCTTGAGCGCATCCAGCGTATCGAACTTGCTGACGGATTTGGCGAATTCGTCGTCGATGGCCGGCAGCTCCTTGTGCTTGATGCTGCGGATCGTGCACTTGAACGTCGCGTCCTTCCCTGCGAGCTCCTTGGCATGGTACTCCTCAGGGAACTTTACCTGAACTTCTTTCTCCTCGCCGATTTTCGCGCCGATGAGCTGATCCTCGAAGCCCGGGATGAAGCTCTTCGATCCGATCTGCAACGGGTAATCCTTGCCCTCGCCGCCCTCGAAGGCCTCGCCATCGACAAAGCCCTGGAAATCGAGCGTCGTGAAGTCGCCATCCTGTACCGCAGCGCCTTCCGGTGCATCGACCATCTTCGCCTGATGGTCTGCCATGCTCTTGAGCTGCTTTTGCACATCCTCATCCGTGACGTTTACGGCGTCTTTCGCGATCTTGAGTCCCTTGTACTCGCCGAGCTTGACTTCCGGACGCGGCACGACCGTCGCCTTGAACACGACATCCTTGCCATCCTCGAGCGTCACCGGCTCGATCTTCGGACGTGCGACGATATCTTCCATGTTCTGGTCTTTCAGAGCATCAGCGAGTGCTTCCGGCGCGATGAAATAATCGAACGCTTCCTGAAGGACCGTCTGCTTGCCGACATGCTGCTCGACGATCTTGCGCGGTGCCTTGCCCTTGCGGAAGCCCGGGATATTCACCTGTGCTGCGAAGCGCTTGCAGGCACGCTCCTCTGCCTTGTCGAGCTCTGCTGCTACGACCTCGATGGTCAGGACGACCTGCTGGTTCTCTATTTTTTCTGCTGAAACTTTCATTGTCTGAAAAGACCTCCCGTTTGATTTCTTTCGTCATGACAGCGCGCAATTTCTGCATGCTATACAAAGCACATCATACCACAAACAGACGGGTAACACAAGGAAAACGCGTATCCTACGCGCAGACCCGTCCGCACCTCCTCAAAGCAGATTTTTCATGCGCGTGAGCGGCTGGGTCAGGTCCATGTGCCCACTCAACGATTCGATGCTCTTGCCATCGATGAGGATCCGAACGCGCTTCACCTCGGGAAACTCCGTCAGCGTATCGACGATCGAGCCGACGAGCATCTCTTCTCCCGTCGAGCCGCCGACGAAATTCTTGGCGAGTTCCTTGCTGAAGCTCACGCTCGCCGTGCCGTTTTCCACTTTGACGGACTGCAGTTTCGCCTGCTTGGGGATGATGGTCGTCTGCCCTTTTTCCTTGGTGCCGGAGAGCAGGGAACGCATGGCGGCTGTGTATGGGTCGTCCTGCCCCGTCGTCACCTTGCGCGAGACTGCGATGAGCTTCGTGCCATCGTCGTTCGGATAGTACACCTTGATCGTGATCTCTTTCGCCGCTGTCCCCGTCTTCTTCTCTCTGGAGGCGGGCTCCCCAGCTTTCGCGCCGCTCTCTGCCGCGACGGAGGCATCACTGCTGTCCACAGCGCCTTTCGTCGCCTGCGAACCGCACCCAGCAGCCAGCAGTGCAAAGCAAAGGACGAAAAGCGGCAACAGGAAGCGGAGCTTCCTCAGCTGATTCATCGTCATAGTCCCAACTCCTATCTTATTCTAATTCCATTATTCGCTGAAGAAGCGTCCGATTCCTCTCGCGACGGCGAGCGCCAGCTTCTTTTGATAGCCTTCCGAGGCGAGCAGCGCTTCCTCTTCAGGATTCGTGATGAACCCGAGTTCGATGAGGGAAGCGGGCATTGCAGAATGCTTCATCACGTAGAAGTTCGCTTGCTTCACCCCGCGGTTGAAGAGGCCGCCAGCCGCCGCGAGCTCTTCGTTGAGAAGCGTGGCCAAACGCTCATCCGCTTCCGTTTTCGGATAATAGTATGTTTCCATCCCGTGCGCTCCCGGGTTGGAGAACGCATTGCAATGAATGCTAACAAAGAGCTCTGCCCCCGGAGAATACGCACCTACATTCACACGCGCCTGCAGCTCCTGCCGATCCGAGGCATAAGGACCGTAGACATCGACATCTGCATCGCGCGTCATCACGACGCGCGCACCAGACTGCTGCAGGATGTCGCGCACGTCGCGCGTCACGGCGAGTGTCACCGACGCCTCCGTGATGCCGTCCGGGCCGACCGCTCCGGTATCGCTGCCACCATGACCGGCGTCAAGTACGAGCGCATGGCCTGCCACCCCCTCCACGTTCTCTGCCGGAGCTGCCTGCGGCTTCTTGAAGATATCGATGGCGAGGCGATACGGCTTGCGGGCCCGACGGTCCGGATCGAGCACGGTCACCTGATAGGCACAGTCCGCCCCTGCCTGCGTCAGCTGGACACGCACCTGCGTATGGCGCGCTTCCAGCTCATTGATCTGGACAGAGGAGACAAAGGCGCTCTTCTGTGCGATCTGGGTGGCGAGCTTACCACGAACGGTATTGGGGAGGTCGAGCACGAGCACCTTGCGCAGGAACGTCTTCTCCCTAAGCGTGTACGCGACATCCGGGCGATTGATGCCGATCTCGATGCGCCAAGCGTCCTGACCATCCACCTGCGTCTCGTACGCCTGGAAATAGTTGAGCTCATGGACGGGGAGCTGCCGCGCTGCAGCCGCCTCCGGCAGGCAGAACAAGAGCCCGCACACGCAGCAGAGGAAGAGCCGCATGATCATCCTTATCTTTTCTTGCATAGAGCTTTTACCCCTCCTCATGCAGCAAGGACAAGGCTTCGGCTTCCGCCGCTTCCGTCTTGGCCTTATCGTAGTGGATATCGATCGTGAGATAATCGCCTTCCTGCACATTCTTCGGCAAATACGTACGAGGGAAATTCACCTTTTTCATATCTTCCCCGAGGAGCAGGACAGCGACGTCCTCTTCATAGCGATCTAAATAGGCGGAAATCACGTTTTCTCCTCCTTTACTTCATAACCGGTACCATCGGAAGTCACCGTGATCGTACCGTTCTTGTCTGTCTCGTAAACCTTAGCGTGCAGGGCCTGGTATTTCTTCAGCGTCTCCTTATGCGGATGTCCGTAATCATTGCCAGCACCGCAGGAGATCAGACAGACCTCCGGCTGCACGAGGCGGAGGTAGGCGGCGCTCGAGGAAGTCTTGCTGCCATGGTGTGGAGACTTCAGCACCTGACTCTTGAGTTCGCTGCCGAACTGTGCAGCAATCGTCGCCTCCGCTTCCTTTTCCGCATCACCGGTAAAGAGCATCGAGAACTTGCCGAAAGTGAGCTTTCCCACGACGGACTCGTTGTTCGGATCGTGCTTGTAGCCCTTCTGCTGTCCTTTCTGCACGAGGCTCTCCTGCGGGCTCAGCACCTTGAACTGTGCACCGTCGCCGAAATCGAGCACATCGCCTGCTTTCAATGCGTGGTGGGCAATGCCCTTTGCCTTCGCCTTCTTCAGATAGCCGAGGTAGAGCTTCGACGTCGAAGGCATGCCGTTGTCGTAGATCGCACCGATCTCAAAGCTGCCATCGAGGAGCACGTCCATGCCGCCGATATGATCGGCATGCGGATGCGTCAGGATGACCTTGTCGATCTTCTTGACGCCCGCCTGGGCGAGCTGTGCACGCAGCTTGTCCCGTTCATCCACGTCGCTCGTATCGACGAGGACCGTCTGCTCTGCTGTCCGGATGAGGATCGCATCTCCCTGCCCGACGTCGAGCATCTTGATGACGATCTTCCCCTGTGCTGCCGCCGCTCCTGCAGAGGCTGCCGCTGGTGCCGATGAGGATGCCTCGTCTGCCGGCGTTTTCGCCGCGCCACAGCCGCCGAGCAGCAGCATCAGCAGGCAGATCAGCAGACAGATGCCATACTTCCACCGTTTTCTCACTTCAGTCCACACCTCCCAGGATGATATGTTCGATTCCCCATGCCACGCCGTCCTCATCGACACTCGGCACCTCATAGCGCGCGATGGCCTTGACCTCCGGCTGCGCATTCCCCATCGCGACGCCCGTACCGACCGTCTGCATCATCTCGATGTCATTGAGACCATCGCCAAAGGCAATGCTGTCCCGCACGGGGATGCCAAGATGTGCGAGCACTTTCAGGATGCCGCTGCCTTTGGAGATATCCGACGCATAGAGCTCCATGTTTTTCTTATGATATGGGTCCATGAGTCCCGTCAGACCAGGCATGGCGAGCAGCCTGCCGAACACGCCGCCGCCCTCTTCCTCAAAGGCGAGGAATTCCATCTTGCAGGCTTGGACATCCTCCAAGCAATAGGAGCGTGTGAACCGGTCCACATGTACGCCGATGCTCTGATAAAATTCCTCGAGCCCGTGAAACTCCGGCCGCAAGCAGACTTGGCGCGCCCCCTGCAGGACATACTCCACCGCGTGCGCCTCGCAGAGCGCCACGATGTCTTTGACTGACTGTCGAGGCAACGGCTGCTCATAAATGCAGCTGCCATCCACGAACACGGCCGCCCCGTTCATGAGCACATAGCCGTCGAATAGGTCCTGCTCCGTGAGCTCGGGGTCGAGATAGACGAGCGGCCGCCCGCTCGCGATGAACGTCCGATGTCCCGCGCACCGCAGCGACCGGATGGCCTGGCGCGTCCGCGCCGTCATCTGCGGGCGCTGCTTCATGATGTTGATGAGCGTCCCATCGATATCGAAAAAAACCGCTTTCTTACCCAAGGAAATCGCATCCGTCCTCTCTCATATCACACATCCAGCTTCGAGGGAATCCCCGAAACATTCCTATCGCTCTATTTTACCACAAGTGGAAAGGCTTGTCCCTTGCCGTGAGGAAAAAGGTGAGGAAAAAGGAGCCGCTCACGGCACGACGCACAGAAAAAAGCCACTGCTGAACGCTGTCATGCAGTGGCTAAACATATGGATAAGGAACACACCTACAAGAAACCGTCGCTTAGACCTGCTTCTCCCGTGCCGCTTCCGCAATACCTTTCTCGCTGGCGAGAAGTTCCCGCGCAGCCTTGAGCTGGAGAGCGACCTGCTCGTAAGATGTCCCGCCGTATGAGTTGCGATTCTTGACGCAGGTCTCGGGGCGGATGGCGTCTTTGATATCGGCGCCGAAGAGCGGAGAAAGCGCCTGGAACTCCTTGAGCGACATATCCTCGAGGTATTTCCCCGCTTCGATGCACTGATGGACGGCCTTGCCGGCGACGGCGTGTGCCTTGCGGAAGGGCATGCCCTTCTTCACGAGGTAGTCCGCGAGGTCGGTGGCGTTGGAGAAGTCCTCGGTCACCGCCTTCTTCATAACCTCCGCGCGCACTTTCATGCCGCGGATGAGCTGCGCGTAGACGGCGAGGCTGAATTTCACCGTGTCGATGGCGTCGAAGATGCCTTCCTTGTCCTCCTGGAGGTCTTTGTTGTACGCGAGCGGCAGTCCTTTGACGGTCGTGAGCATCGCCATGAGATGGCCGATGACACGCCCTGTCTTGCCGCGCACGAGCTCAGAGACATCTGGGTTCTTCTTCTGCGGCATCATCGAGGAGCCTGTGCAGTGTGCGTCGTCGAGCTCGATGAAGTGGAACTCGCGGCTGCACCAGAGAATCGTTTCCTCGGAGAGGCGCGAGAGATGCACCATGAGGATGGACGCCGCGGAGAGGAACTCCATGATGTAGTCGCGGTCGCTCACGGCGTCAAGGCTGTTGTTATAGACCTGCTCGAAATGGAGCTGGCTCGCGACGTAGGCGCGGTCGATGGGGAACGTCGTGCCGGCGAGCGCGCCGGCGCCGAGCGGCATGATGTCCGCGCGGCGGTAGACGCCCTCGAAGCGCGCGAAATCGCGGGAGAGCATGGAGAAATAGGCGAGCAGATGATGCGCGAAGAGAATGGGTTGCGCGCGCTGCAGATGCGTATACCCCGGCATGATGACATCACTGTATTTCTCCGCGGTCTCGACGAGCGCTTGCTGGAGATTCTCGATCTCTTTCTGCACTTCGGTGACCTGGCGGCGGATGTACATGTGCGTGTCGAGCGCGACCTGATCGTTGCGGCTGCGCGCCGTGTGCAGGCGCCCGCCCGCCTCGCCGATGGCCTCTGTGAGGCGTTTCTCAATGTTCATGTGGATGTCTTCGAGGTCGACGGAGAAATCGAAGTCCCCATCCTCGATCTGCTGCTCGATGTCCTCAAGCCCCGCCACGATCTTGTCCCTGTCCTCTTCCGTGAGGATGCCGCATTTCGCAAGCATCCGCGCGTGGGCAATGGAACCGCGGATATCCTCATGATACATGCGCTTGTCGAAGTTGATTGAGGCCTGGAACTCGTTGATCATCTCATCGGTGCTCTTCGAGAAGCGGCCTCCCCACATTGCCTTGCTCATTTCTGCGTCTTCTCCTGCATGAGCGCACGTACCTCGAGCGGCAGGCCGAAGAGGTTGATGAAGCCCGTCGCGTCCGCCTGGTTGTAAACGTCATCGTGCTCGAACGTCACGAACTCCTTGCTGTAGAGAGAATACGGGCTCTTGCTGCCTGCAGAAATGATGTTGCCCTTGTAGAGCTTGAGCTTCACCGTGCCCGTAACGGTCTGCTGCGTGCTGTCGACGAAGGCAGAAAGCGCCTCGCGGAGCTGGCAGAACCACATGCCATCGTAGACGAGCTCACCGAAGCGGATGGCTGCCTGCTGCTTGTAGTGAAACGTCATGCGATCGAGGCAGAGGTACTCGAGCTCACGATGCGCATAGTAGAGGATGGATCCGCCCGGATTCTCGTAGACGCCGCGAGACTTCATGCCGACGAGACGGTTCTCGCAGATATCGACGATGCCGACGCCGTTGCGCGCGCCAATCTCATTGAGCTCGGTGAGCAGGTCGACGGCACCGAGCTTCTTGCCATTGACGGCGACAGGGACGCCTTTCTCGAAGTCGATCGTCACGTACTCCGGCTGATCCGGCGCATCCTCCGGGGCCTTCGAGATGAGGAACATGCTGTTGTGCGGCTCGTTCGCCGGATCCTCGAGATCGGAGCCCTCGTGCGAGAGATGCCAGATGTTGCGATCCATCGAGTAGGTCTTGTTCTCCGTCGCGATGGGGATGCCGTGCTTCTTCGCGTATTCGATCTCGGATGAACGGGAGTCGAGGTTCCACTCGCGCCAGGGCGCGATGAGCTTGATGTGCGGTGCGAGCGCCTTGACTGTGAGCTCGAAGCGCACCTGGTCGTTGCCCTTGCCCGTCGCGCCGTGCGCGATGGCATCAGCGCCTTCCTTCTTCGCGATCTCGACGAGCTTCTTCGCGATGAGCGGACGCGCGAACGAAGTGCCGAGCAGGTACTTCTCCTCGTAGACAGCCCCCGCCTTGAGCGTCGGCCAGACGTACTCCTCGAGGAATTCCTGCTTGATATCCTCGATGTAGACCTTCGACGCACCGGACTTCAGCGCCTTGTCATGCACGACATCGAGCTCATCGCCCTGCCCGACATCGGCGCAGACAGCAATGACCTCGCAGCCATCGTAGTTTTCCTTGAGCCAGGGGATGATGACGGAGGTATCGAGACCACCGGAATATGCGAGTACGACTTTCTTGATCTGATCTGCCATAGTGAGTAACCTCTTTTCTTGAATTCAATCGCCCATGGTGAGCGCCATGATCGCTTTCTGCGTGTGCAAGCGGTTCTCCGCCTCGTCGAAAATCACGTCGGCATTCGCCTCGAGCACCTCGTCGGTGATCTCCTCGCCGCGGTAGGCCGGCAGGCAGTGCATGACGATGACGCGCTTGT